>WBZR01005053.1_pt1 | contig 10359 bp, 7 predicted proteins | sample 5204231 | NCBI WGS metagenome assembly WBZR01 (sample SAMN12412403, study PRJNA552823) | activated sludge metagenome | isolation source: activated sludge from anammox sidestream of wastewater treatment plant... | place: USA: Virginia | collected 2017-08
TTCCCGTTACTCCGGATTTCTGACATGAGGAATTACGCGTCAATTATTGTCAAAAATTAGTTGGAGTTGGGATTCCCTTTTCGTCCTGGTAAAACTATCAGGACACCGGTATGTGGAATCAATTCGTTTGCTATTTTTACATTACATAACGTATCCTTTCGATCTCAAAAAAGTGTGCCTTCAATACGCGGTTTTGTGAGTTTTGAATATTCCAGTATTTCATTGATAGAAGCCCCTTTTGATTGCATGCTATAAAACGTATTTTCACCTAAAAGGGCATATGACCACTCACAACCATCCCGATCATGTGGTTTTAACTCATTTATTTTCTTTAACCAGTCCAGGGCTGACCGTTTTTTCAGTAATACGTTTTCATCCTTTACATCTTTTTGTGCCTTTGTCTCAACAAGGTAAATATGATCTTTTGTTTTTAAGATAAAATCAGGACAATAAGACGACAAAATACCGTCACTCCTGATATAGTTCAAATGCGCGAAATCATGATAAATCTCACTAATCTTGAGAAACGCCTTTACCACACTGTCACTATCGCATGCCAGCATGAAATTCTTTTCCAGTTCACCTTTATTGGAAGGATACGGAAGCTTTTCATATATTGTTTTTACGATATCAAGAGAAAAATTCTCCCGCATTCTTAATTGCTGTACTTGCGAAAAATATTGCTTTATAACAATTGCATCCTGCACATCAACGGTGTTCCGCATCTCATATAATGCCTTGCTGAGTTCTTTTATTATGTGCTCTGTAATACCTTTTTGTGACAACAAAAGCACACGCCAATTATTATCTTCCAGAGGATTAAATTCCTGATCAAAGAGCTTGCATCTTATAAAGTCATCAATTAACTGCACCAGGTTGGCTTGATTAATCTGCATAATGGGATAATCTTTTGTGCTCCGCTGTGTAACCCTGACAACGGTGCTGGTAATTATCTTTACCATCTTTGATAAAAACTCATTGTAGCTTTTTGCCGTAAAAAGCTCAGCGGTAACTTTGTAGTCGCCAAACCTTGTTTTTACGGTCATTTCCTCTGAATAGAATGTTTCGCCTTTTTCACACACCATCAGTTTAAGCTGGTCGAGATTGTACCATGGCATATTTTTTAACTTGTCCAGAGAAGGCATCACATCTTTTAAAAATTCCTCTCGTTCCTGTGTTATTACAGGCCAGTACAGGTCATAATCTTTATAATTCTGTTTGAGTCCGACTTTGATAATATCCCCTAAAATACCTTCTCTATCCCCGGGTAATTCAGTTATTTCACCAACAAGCCCTTCTTTTATAAGTTCATCGTAAAATTCAATAAATGCCGGGTGTTCCACAATGCTTAATATATCTAAATAGTTCGAAGGCGCTTCCTTCCTTTTAAGAAGCCTTGTTCTGTTTTCTTCCTTTGCGTCCTGAAATTCAGGCTCTCTCCACATTAACCGCAACCCTCTTCCAAGTATCTGCTCCAAAAGAATGGGCGCCTGCGTTGAACGCAAAGGCACAATAACACAGATATTATTTACATCGAACCCTTCTCTGAGCATCAATACCGAAACGATGACTTTTGGTTTATCATGGTTATCAATATTAAACAGTCTTTGTTTAATCGTATCCCATTCCTTTGCAGGAATGCTTCCTTTCTTATCAGAGTCTATCTGGACAACATCTTCTTTACCAAGCCCTTCGGCATGTATTAAAAACTCGGTAACATAAGGAGAAACTGCTGTGTCCTCGCATATTACCAGCATCTTGGGATGTTTATCCGTAATGCCATTTTTATCTTTTGTAAAATCCGTAAATTCCTTTTCGAGTATTTTGAGTTTCGTCAGAGCAGCACGGAGCATCAATTTCTGTCCTTCTGACAACCCTATTACCTTATTGCCATCCCTCACTGCCCTGAAATCAAGCTCCATAGTGGCAATTTCTTTGCGTCTGTCCAGGGTAATTGTTTTTACAAGCCCCCCGTGAATTGCATTCCTCAAATCGAAATCTACAACAATATGCGGAAAATAATGTTTTGTCCTTCGCTGCCCGCTTCCTGTCACATCATAGGGAGTTGCAGAAAAATCAATTTGGATAAACTTCTTTCCCTTATTTTCCGATATTTTATTTAACGACTTCTGCCATTCCACCTCTGAAACAATCCCCGCCCGTTTTGTTTCGTGTATATGATGCGCCTCATCATTAAAAACAACGATGCTTTTTAAGTTTGCCAGATATTCGATTTCACCACCGCTTAGATATTTATTGTCCAGGGTATTTAAATCATGTCCGGCAGAAGTGCCTGGCATTACAGGGAATATTTCTTTAACTGCTATCGAAGGATCTTCAAGAGGTGAAATATCGTTATCAATCTCTTCTTCCTCCCCGGCAAGCAAATGCCAGTTGGTTATGGCAATTAAACCTGTACCGGTTACTTTACGTCCAATTTCTTCCTTCTTAGCAACACAGGTCTGGATGAATCCATAGATTTCATCCCTGTATGCCGGTGGGATAAACAGCTTTTCATATTGCTTAAAATCTGAAGCCTCGAAGTCACGGCTCCCATCTTCCTTTTGTTTTCCAAGGTAGGCGTCCAGCAATCTTTCATAAACAATCAAACCGGGGGCAACAAGCAGGAAATTCGTGGAATAGCATCCACCCGGTTTCTCTTCGTGTCTTGCATTCAAATACTGCCAGATAAGCAGGGCGTTCATTACCCACGTCTTGCCAGTGCCAGTTGCCATCTTCATGCAGTATTTGGGGTGGCTGAACTTGTCTTTTTTCAGGTAACTCAAATCCATCTCTGCCAGAATTTCATTGCTTATCATTGAATACAAATCAAACACAGATTCCGGCTGTAGTATTTCATGCGCATAAATCGTATTTAAAATCGCCTGCCGTTGTCCGTCGTGAAAGTTAATGTGACGGGTTTCCCTGAAGGAGTCAAAGAACCAGAATCTCAGTAAATCCTGGGTAATAGGGGTTACTTTTGCAAGAAATTCGCCGCTATCCCACGCGCTATTAACAAACCCTGTTATTTCCCTGGCAAATTTTAAGGGAATTTCTCTGGTGCCTGTGTTTAAGGGTATGGACATTATGTAATTTTTCCTCGTTTGTACATCGTTACCACTACCTCGTGTTCATCTTCTTTTATATCAAGTGTTGGATTTCCATTTTCTTTTAGCCACCGGTTGGATTTCGGAATGCCCTGTCCTGCCCGTTCAACCATATTCGCATCAAAAAAATACTGTGCCAATACCGGGTTTCTGTGATACTTGACGCCGACCTTCATCTTTTCAATCGTTATGGTATTGGGAAGACCACCCGGACTCTTAATTTCTATCCTGTCTTCATATATCCAGACGGCAATACCCGTTCCTGCTATCGTGTAATCCCTGTGAATAATGGCATTTGCCAGAATCTCCCGAAAAGCCTTTTCTGGATAATCGTAAAAATTAATTCGTTTCATCCCTTCAATCACAAAGGATTGCTTATTATAAAGATAAAAAAAGCTAACAGCGTCCTTAAAATTGTTAAATACATCCCGCTCAAAAAATTTCAGGTTTTCTTTCCCGTCGGTGATATGTGTCCCGGAAACCTTTACACACATGATTTCTGCCTGTGGCAAACATTTTGTAACACGGTCTTTTCCAAAAAGCAGGAGACCGGCAATTGTCGGACGGTATTGGTTGTCGGCAAAAGTAATCAGCTCAAGACTCTGGAACAGGCTCAGCTTGTTTTCTTCAGTCAGTTCAATGCCGCTTCTGTTATTTTTCAGATATTCCTTTATCTCATACTCATCCAACGCTTCCAGTTTTGCATAAGAGGCGGGGATAATTTCATAGTGAATATTTTGGGATGCCTGAAAGAGCCTCTGAAGTTCATCTCTGTTCTTTACCTCCCTTGTCGTACTGCCGTATCTCATATAGTAGCGGTTTGTCTTTGCAGCCTTATCCTCCATGTAATATGGTTTATTGCAGCCGTTATCAATTTCAACGACTCCGATGCGCTTATCCTCAATACTCATTTCATAATATGCTGGATTTATTACCGGTTTTATCGAATCAGAACATATATTTGCAATGCGTTCTTCATTGCCATCCAGTGTAATTCCTGAAATCTTCCCGGCATCATCAACGCCCAGAAGGAGGTAGCCGCCTCTATGGTTGGACAATGCGATCATCTCCTTTGCAAGCTTTTTATTATCAACGGTATCCTCTTTAAACTCTATATAAGAGTTTTCACCGCCTGCTATCAACTTCAGTATTTCTTGCTCCTGAAGCATTATTCCACCTCCAAGCAATTATTCAGTTTTTAGCGTATATTGTATAAGAGTTTCTCTATACCGCTTGATTATGCCTAAAACCCTTCTAATTTCTATCTAAATATCTCTTTGTTAACTACTGGTTTGCCAAATAGTTATAAAATATTTATTTATAATTTACTTATAATTTATTTATAATTTACTTATAAAATTCGGTCAAAATCCAATTAGGTTTTTTATATGATCCATTATTTTTAATGGTTTTATCCTTCCTTGCCATTTCAGCAAGTAAGTTTGTAATTTTATTTTGCTTCTGTCTTTCATCTAATGTATCTGACAGTTTGTCGAGTATTAAATTATTAATATCCTGCCTAGTTGCGGCTCCATATTTTTTTATAAAAGCTATTATCATTTTTTTGTAATACTCTTTATCAAAGGCACGGTTCCTAATATAACTTGCTTTATCTCCTGCAATAGCGGCAATTTTTGCAACAACAAAGAAATTAGGATACCTTCCTTCTATTAATTTTTGAGCTTTTAATAGCTTGAATTCATCTTTAGTAAGTCGTTGTTTTTTCTGCACTTTATCCAGATAAATAACTGTCTTGATATCCAGGTTTGTATTGTCTATGAGCATTTTTGTATAGTTTTCGTCCAGTACTTTCCCGATAATCCTAACCTTGACCTTATCAGGCTCGCCTAAATCGTAATCGGGCATTGGAAAATAACGGTTACGCTGCAAGATAAACATCTTTTTGATACCGCTACCAATGGTGTCTATCATATTCAGGTTAACCATTGCATTTACTAAAAATTGATTCCGGTAATATTCCTGAGGGGCATCTTGCTCAATTACTTTTTCAACCGAACCGGGAATAAAGCTACCGAGATTCGTAAAAATTAACTCATCCGGCTTTTCCACAACAGTGATTCGTCCCTTTAAACCATAATCCTGGTGCGCAATGCAGTTATGCAATGCCTCTCGAATTACATAAGGTTCATATTGTGTGATTTCCGTAGGAAACAAGGTGTTTTTAAGTAGATAGCGGTATTTTAAATTACGAATTTTGCTGTAAACAGCATCTGAATTTAGCAGGAAGGGTGGCCCAAAATGCTCATAATCCTTTTCCCAATCATTCTCATCTTTCAGAACCCAGGAAATTTTAGCGATGGAAGGACTAAGAAAATGTTCTGATTCCTCTTTGCCTAAAAGGATAATTGCAGTCCTTGTTATTTTATCCTGAATGGTTACTTTCGATTTATTGAGAAAAGCGATATCATCCCATTTATCTACTTCCTGGGCTTTTTGTGGAAATTTTTCTTTATATTTTTCGCGGGCTTTTATGATTGCATTTGGGTCTAATTCCTGAATAGTCGCCCCATCACAAATCTGAGCAGACCAATCATAGTCTTTAACCTGATTGCGAATCTGTTCTATTTCTTGTATATTTAAAGCGCCAATAGATTGACCATCCCTGCCATAATAATGCCCTTCCCAGGCTATTGGGATTCCCTTTGGCGCAGCAGGAATTTGAAACATAATTACGCGTCCTTCGGTCAAATGAAGTTCATGAATTTCCATAAATGTAATGCGGTTGGTTGTTTTGTTGGCTATTTCCAGTTTTAAACTGTCCAGACTATTTCTATGAGGACGGTACCGGGTACCAACAATATTTCTCGTTTTATTATCTATACCAAAAATCAACCATCCAGACGGCTTGCCTTTAAGATTGGCTTCATTGCTTAAAGCGGAAAAATATTCACCCAGTTTATGAAAATCATAATTATCTTTTGCTTCTTTAAACTCCAACCACTCGGTTTCTGAAGGTAAAGCCACAAATTCATCCAGTAATTTCTTAAGCTCTTCTTGTGTCATATCATCGTCTCTTTAAATTACTGCAGCAAAATTACGCTATTTCTTTGTAACAATTTAGTTTTTTGAAAAAATTCCAGTAATCACGATATTTTGTCGCACAGTGTAGGGACGCTAACCCTGACAGGGTTAATTCTATTGCGGCGATGTGTAGAGGCAATTCATGAATTGCCTCTACCATAATCCAAAAGATACACAATTGTTTCTTAAAACACTAAACTGTTATTAAAAACCTTTGTTTTTGTCACCCTGAGTGAAACGAAGAGTCTTGTGTTGTTACAACAAAAGATTCTTCGCTCCGCTCAGAATGACAATCATACTTCACTTGGCTAAATAATCACCTTCTTTATAATCTCCGTAATGGTTATTGCTCTATTTCCTTAATCACAACACTCTCAAACCCAAACACATCCACTGCCTTTACGCATATCTTTCTTTTGTGTTTAACTTTTGGAACTTTCAATTTGGCTTCAAGGATTACGTGGTGCGGGTCTGAATCGTTCGATGTGTTATCCCGGTAATCCTGCCACTTGCTCCTGAATGTCTCGCCGTCATAGTCAGGGTCAATAGACCAATATTCAATCAGCGCCAGAGGGTCTTTCTCGATTACTTCCTGCAATTTCTCCTTGTTTGCCTCGTCGAGCGGCAGGGCATCTGGCGAAAGCAGGACGTAGTTGTCCAAAGTAATGGTCAATTCATCCATATCAGCATCAATGCCTTTTACCTCTGGCTTTTTAATGGACAAATACTGTAAGGATGAAAAACGCACCTGTCCTGTCTTTAAGAGCTTTTCGTAACCTGCCTTTGTCTTGAGTTTATCGAGGAGATCGGGCGGTATAACCAGGACTTCAGTTTATCATCGTTCAATGCCTGTATCTGCGCGGCAATGTCAAAGACGAAATTCCAGCCCAGGACGACCACCTTCTTCCACCCGCCCATAAAGGATTCCCTTAGTTCCTGCGCCTTTTTCAAGGTGGCAAAACCTGTCAGTTTTGATGGAGAATCAACCATGACCAGCGTTTTGGATTCTTTTATGTAACCGATGTTGCGGTTGGGATTGTTTTCTTCCGGAAAGGGTATTGCGCCGTAAAGATTGAGCACTACATGGGCGAGATCGCCTACACGGCGGAATAACCTGCTTGAGGTAAAGACCTCTTTCTGGTAATCCCCAATGGATTGATAAAGAAACGGCTTTGCCTCCTGATCAATGAGGCGTTTGCGGGTGATCATGATGGCTGGTTTACCGATATCGCACACAATCCAGCGACGACCAAGTTTTTCGGCAACGGCAGCGGTAGTGCCTGAACCTACAAAGAAATCTGCGACAATAGAATCTTTATTTGATGAAGCTTCAATAATCCTTTCAATTAATGCTTCTGGTTTTTGTGTGTCATAATTAACAGATTGATTTCTAATTTGTCCAGTTATATCATCCCAAATTGTATTTAACGGATTACCAAGTTGTTCATCTAGATATCGTTTTTTATAAACTTTGTATTCTGTAAAAACCAATAAACCTTTCTCATCTAACTCCCGCATCGTTTCGATAGGACATCTCCAGCCGTTGGGTGGTGGTGTTGCGCCTTTGTATTCATAAAAATATCCAATACTTCCCTTAGGTTTTGTAAAGTGATCTAATCTGTATTTTCGCCCATTTTCAGCTGTTTTAGTGTAAAAATCATTAAGATAATCTTGTGAATAAGGCTTATAAAGCTTACTAAATATTCGTTCTGAACTTTTAGAATAATAAAGGATTCGATCATCAACTACTCCATATCGAGCACCATCATTATGAGAATCGCTTCTTTTCCAAACTACTTCATTTATAAAGTTCTCTTTCCCAAAAATCTCATCCATCAACACCTTCACATAATGTCCCACATGCCAGTCGATATGCACATAAATAGACCCCTGTTCGCTGAGCAATTCCCTCATGAGCGCCAGGCGTGGATACATCATCTTTAAGTAGCTCGCCGTCCCATCTTTCCATGTATCTGAATAGGCCGCCTGCTCAATAACGGTAGGTCTTTGTTCTAATGTAGCGCCGGGTAAAATAACCTTTGTACGGTAATCTGCCTTGCTGTCAAAGGGTGGGTCGTTATATATCAAATCAATCTTCCCGCGTATAGATGGTAAACCCGTTGCCGGATCGCCTGCAAGTAGCGCCTGCATCACAAGGAGATTGTCTCCGTAACACAAACGGTTTACCCATTCACCGCCAATTTCCGAATATAGTTTTTGCTGGCCACTATTGGATATACCTGTGAATCCAAGTTGTGACTCGCCAAAATATTTCTTTGCTTTTGGCTTGAAGTCAGGAGTTTGTCCCTTGAAAAGGCCCGATTTGTTCTTACAAGGCAGCACAAACTCATTTGTCTGCAACGTCAGCTTATGAGCAGAAGAAATCCTCTCCAGTATCCGTTCAACCTCCTTCTTCCCCTCAGCAACAATCTTGGGTAATTGTTCTATCAGTGATTCAGCCATATTTTCATCTCTCTATTTATTCTTCTCACACAGATAAGAAATCAAGGCAGCGGACAAATGAACTGTAAGTTCTGCTTCTGCAAAATCGGGCTTCGTGCCCTCTTTAATATGACGTGCCTGATTACTCGCAAATCCCCATATCTTTTCAATTGCTTTATCTATGGGTTGTGGAATCTTTATCTTTCCTATAATATCCCCAAGAGTTTTTTTGTGTTCACCTGAAATATCCCTAGCAACACATTCTAATGCAGCGATACTATGTTGAATTGCCCCAGTTATATCAGGTTCTGGACGTCTCGATAAATCTTTTATTGCCTCTCCAAGTTCTGATTTAGCCGTCATTCTTTTTGTTTCTTCTAACTGCTCCTTGGCGACAGACATTACCTTTTCAAAATCTTTTTCACCACGGGTAACGACTAACCCATTTGCAAGTTTCCATCCTATTCCCTCTTCAATAAAAAATTTATTTAACTCCTTTTCAAATGAATTTCTCCATACAAGTGGAATGTTCTTTTCTTGTGCAAGAACTTCACAAATCTCATAGACTTTAAACCACTCGCAACCCTTAATTAAATCCAAGCACTCTTTCATAACAGGCTCGTCAGACCAATTATCTTCGTTCTCGATCTCATGTAATTTTCGACACAAAACATCTCTGATATCTTTTGCCTTAAAACCAGCCTCAATGGCTATATCTAAAATAGCTTTCCGCAATCTGAGAGGGGCTTCATGACGTATTGTAATCTGCTTTGGTTCTTTTTGAAAACCGTGTCGTTCTGAAAAAGAAGGGTTATTTTGCATACTTTTTACTTAAATTAATTTATGTTTAATTAATACAAAAAGCAGTCTGTCATTGCAAGAAGTAAAGCAACGAAGCAATCTTAGGGAGGGAGAGATTGCTTAGCTATCGCTCGCAATGACAATGCTATATCAAATCATTTAAGATATTTATATAGCAAATCTTCCCGTATCATACCAAAATCTTTCAAACATTTTATCAGCTCCGTCCCGGCTATGCCCGGCTTTGACTCCATTATATCCTGTTTGCACAAGTAAATTGACTTTTCATAAAACTAAAAGGCAAACCAATTCCGTGTCTTATTGCAAATATAAACCAGAAATAGCATAGTGGGCACTTCAATCAGCACTCCGACTACTGTGGCAAGCGACGAACCTGAAGCAAGGCCAAAAAGCATCGTAGAAGTTGCAATTGCAACCTCAAAGTGATTACTTGCACCGATCATGGCAGAAGGCGCAGCATCTTCATAAGAAAATTTTAATACCTTAGCAAGACCGTAGGTTATCCAGAAAATAAGCATCGTTTGGATAAATAAGGGTATTGCTATCCACAGGATTGTCAACGGCTTTGTAAGAATTATTTCACCTTTGAACGAGAAGAGAAGAACGAGGGTAATCAGCAAGGCAATAATTGATACAGGTGTGAGCATATACAAAAATTTTTCATCAAACCACGTTTTTCCTTTTAGTTTGATTATCCACGTTCTTGAAAAATATCCGGCAACAAGGGGGAGTGCGACATATATTGCAATTGAAAGAACAAGTGCCTGCCAGGGGATGGGAAGCCGTCCGATACCTAAAAGAAAACCACCGAGCGGTCCATACAAGACAAGCATGGATAACGAATTTATTGCAACCATAATAAGGGTGTGTCCATCATTGCCTCTGGCAAGATAACCCCAAACGAGTACCATAGCAGTACATGGTGCAATTCCCAGCAGAATGCAGC
>WBZR01005055.1_pt1 | contig 10356 bp, 8 predicted proteins | sample 5204231 | NCBI WGS metagenome assembly WBZR01 (sample SAMN12412403, study PRJNA552823) | activated sludge metagenome | isolation source: activated sludge from anammox sidestream of wastewater treatment plant... | place: USA: Virginia | collected 2017-08
GTGGGTTTCAAACTCTGCATCGGCGATACGGCGGAGTTCACCGAGATCTGCGAGAAGATGGTGGAGACCGGCATGCGCCCGGATTTCATTACCGTGGACGGCGCCGAGGGTGGCACCGGGGCCGCGCCCCTGGAGTTCGTGGACAGCGTGGGCATGCCCATCGAGCCCGCCCTGATGTTCGTGCGCCGCACCTTGGACCGTTTCCACCTGCACGGCGAGATCAAGGTCATCGCCAGCGGCAAGGTGCTCACCGCCGCCAGCCTGATGAAGATGCTGGCCCTGGGGGCCGACCTGTGCAACAGTGCCCGCGGCTTCATGTTCGCCCTGGGCTGCATCCAGGCCCTGCTGTGCAACACCAACCGCTGCCCCACGGGCATCACCACCCACAAGCGCCACCTGGTGCGCGGGCTGGTGGTGAGCGACAAGAGTGAACGCGTGTACAATTTCCACCGGAACACCCTGCTCACGCTGATGGAGCTCCTGGCCGCCTGCGGGCTGGGGCGCGTGGAGGACATCTCCATGAAGCACCTGATGCGCGGCGACGAGTTCGTGGAGCTGGCCAACCGCTACTTCCCCGACAACCTGGACCGGGTGATGCACGCCTCGCCGGGCGGATCGCGCTAAGCCGGTCAGCTCGAATAGCGCCCCACATCCACGTCGGCCTTCAAGGGCTTTCCTTCAAGCAGGTGGTCCAGCAGGTGTTCGGCACACCAGGGGGCCTGCATCACACCCCGCGCGCCCAAGCCGTTGAGCACGGCCCTGCGCGGCCCTGTCACGCCCAGTATGGGCTTGCGGTCGCGGGCGGCGGGACGAACGCCGGCGTGGACATCCACCAGTTCCACGGGAAGCCTCACCATCTCCGCCAAGCGGGCCATCAGCCAGTCCCTGGCCTCTTGGGTGGGCCCCTCCCAAATGTCCGTCCACTTGAAGGTGGAGCCCGCATGGAAGAACTCCCCGCCAGCCGGCACAAGGCCGGTGCCGCCGTACACCATCCGCGAAAGGTGCAGCCCCGGGATGCGCACGGTGAGCGTTTCGCCCTTCACCGGCACCAGGCCCACCTGGCCGGAAAAGGCACCGGTGCAGTCCACCAGCCAGCGCCCCTTCAACTCCCCGGCCCGGATCCCATCATCCATGGGCCGTATATCATCCGGCCTCAGTTGCCGTTCGTCCAGCGCCCCGCCCGCCAGCAGGTCCCGGCGTTGGGCCCCAAGCAAGCGGGCTATGTCCAGCCAACCCGCGCCCGTTACAGTGCCGTGGCCATGGGGTGCCTGGAAGGGCCCGTCATCGATCTCCGGCTCGGGCCGCCGAGCGAGAACGGGCAGCAGGTCCGGGTTGCGCATGGCCCCTGCCCATTGTTCCGCCTCCTTATCGTTGGCAAACAACCGCACCACCGGCGCATCATGCCAGGTGCAGAGGCCCAGCCGCCGGTCCCAGGCGGTGTAAAACGCGTGCGCCGACGGCATCAGGAAGGATGCCCCCCAGCACAACCCTTGCCGGCGCAGCACCACGGGATTCACCGCGCCTCCGGCGGCCAGGGTGGCATTGCCCGGCATCTTGTGGTCGAACACGTGCACCGAGAGCCCGCGCAGGCGGCAGGTCTCGGCCAGCACCGCCCCGGCGATGCCGCGCCCCAGGATGAGGACATCGTAGACCACGGGCGTAAAGTTGCACCCTCAGTGGGATTGCAGCAGGCTAGGCAGCCTTCAACAGACGCTGCATACGGTGCATCAACTCGTCGGGGTCCAAAGGCTTGTGCAACAGGTCATTGGCGCCCACGCCTTTCACGGTGTCGCGCAAATGCGGCAGCTCGTAGGCGGTGATCACCAACACGGGGATCCGGTTGCCCTTGGCGCGCAACTCCTCCACCAGGGCAAGCCCGTCGATGTGCGGGAGGCCCAGGTCCACCAGCAAGAGGTCGGCCGGTTCGTCCTGCAGCATGCGCTCCAGCTCGCGGCCGTCGCACAGGGTGGTCACCCGCCAATGTGAATCCATGGCCTGGTAGGCGATCATCTTGCGGATCACCGCGTCGTCCTCAATGATCATCACATGTGGCATGGCAGAGGGGGTTTGCACGTTCCTACGCCAACGGATGCCATAGGGTTATGGCCCGGGCGGGCGGGGCCGTCACAGGTTGCCGGTGAACAACTTGATGATGTCGTGCCCGTTCACCGCCAGGATCAGCGTGAGCAGGAAGGCCATGCCCGCCATCTGCGCATATTCCAGCACCTTGGCCGGGGCCGGTTTGCGCGCCACGGCCTCGTACAGCAGGAACACCACGTGGCCGCCGTCCAGCGCCGGTATCGGCAGGATGTTCAGCACGGCCAGGGCCAGCGAAAGGAAGGCCGTCATTTCCCAGAAGCGCTGCCACACCCATTGCGGCCCGTAGGCCTTGCTCATGGCGATCAGCCCGCCCATTTGTTTCATCCCTGCCTTGCTGCCCAGCAGTTTGAAGGAGTTGATGTTGTCCATCAGCCGCTGCCAGCCGAACTTGATCCCGGCGGGGATGCTGGCCAGGAGGCCGTAACTCTCGGTCTCAAACGTGAAGTATTCAGCCGGTGACCGGGGCTGCAGCCCCACGATGCCGTCTTCGCCCACTTCCACCGGAATGTTCACCTGGTGTCCTTCCCGCAACAAGGTAACCTCCACCATTTGGCCCCTCTTGTTCTTCACGGCCTCCACGAAATCCTGGAAATAGCGGGCCGGTTGCCCGTTCACGGCGATGATGCGGTCACCCTTGCGGAAGCTTCCGGTCTTGGCAGCGTTGTTGCCCGCCAGCACCGAGTCCACGAAGAACGGGAAGCGGGGACTGAAGAGCTGCTTGTCGTTGCTCTCCAGGATGCGTTCCTGGATGTCCGCGCTCAACTCGATCCGTTTCTTTTCCACGTTCCCCTCGGCATCTTCACGTTCCACGGTCACTTCGCGGGCGCCGTCGATGAGGATGGCCAAGGACAGGTCGCCGAGGGTCTTGGGCTCGTGCCCGCCCACGTCCAGGATCTTGTCGCCGTCCCGGAAGCCCTCACCCTGCATCAATGCGCTGGGCGTCACCCCATAGGTCAGGTTCTTCACCGGCAGGTATTCACGCCCCCACACGAAAAGCACCATGGCATAGATGGCGAAGGCCAGCAGCACGTTCACCGTCACCCCGCCCACCATCACGATCAGGCGCTGCCACACCGGCTTGGCCCTGAACTCCCACGGCTCCGGGGGGCGCTGCATGCGCTCCTTCTGCTCGGCATCCAGGCTTTCGTCCACCATGCCGGCGATCTTCACATACCCCCCGAAGGGCAGCGCACCCACCCCGTACACGGTGTCGCCGATCTTCTTCCTGAACAGGGCACGGGGCCAGTCGAAGAAGAGAAAGAACTTCTCCACCCGCATGCCGAAGAGCTTGGCCGGCAGGAAGTGGCCAAACTCGTGCAAGGCCACCAGGATCGACAAGCCAAGGATGAGCTGTCCGGCGTAGATCAAGACCTCCATGCGATGTTTTTCAGGGCTCGTTGTGCAGCGGCGCGGGTCTCCCGGTCACTGTTTTGGAGATCATCCAAAGTGGGTGAAGGTATAAAACTTGTCCCAGCCAGCTGGCCGGCGATCAGCTCCGACATGTCCAGGAAGCCGATGCGCCCCTCCAGGAAGGCCTGGACGGCCACCTCGTTGGCGGCGTTGAGCACGCAAGGGGCATTGCCGCCCCGTTCCATCGCATCCAGCGCCAACCGCAGATTGGGGAATGCCTCCAGGTCCGGTGCCTCGAAGGTCAGGGATGGGAAGCGTGAAAAATCGAAGCGGGGCCACGTCGTGGGCAGCCGCCTCGGATAGGCCAGCGCATATTGGATGGGTCCCTTCATGCTGGGCAGGCCCATTTGTGCCTTCAGGCTGCCGTCGCGGAATTGCACCAGGCTGTGGACGATGCTTTGCGGATGTACGACGATCTCCACCTGGTCCGGCCGCAGGCCGAAAAGCCACTTGGCCTCGATGGCCTCCAGCCCTTTGTTCATTAGGCTGGCGCTGTCGATGGTCACCTTGGCCCCCATGCTCCAATTGGGGTGCCGCAGAGCCTGCTCCTTGGTCACGGAGGCCAGCTCGGCGCGTGTCCGCCCCCGGAACGGCCCGCCACTGGCGGTGAGCGTGATCTTTTCGATGGGGTTGTCCCACTCCCCTGCCAGGCACTGGAAGATGGCCGAGTGCTCGCTGTCCACCGGGTAGATGTCCACTCCTTTTTCCCGGGCCTTGCCCGTCACCAGTTCGCCGGCCACCACCAGGGTTTCCTTGTTGGCCAAGGCGATGGGTTTGCCCGCATCGATGGCGGCCAAGGTGGGACGCAAACCGGCGTAGCCCACCAGGGCGGTGAGCACCAGGTCGATGCCCTCCATCCGCACCGCCTGTTCAATGGCCTCGGGCCCGGCAAACACCTTTATCCCAAGCGGAAACAGGGCATCGCGCACCTCGGCGTGCAGGGCCTTGTCGGCGATCACCACCGTGTTGGGCCTGAACTCGCGGGCCTGTTCGACCAGGAGCGCCACATTCCGTCCGGCCGTGAGCAGTTCTACCCGGAAGTGTTCCGGCTGCTCACGCACCACTTCCAAGGCCTGTGTGCCGATGGAACCGGTGCTGCCCAGGATGGCGAGGTGCTTGGGGCGTGGTGATGCTGCGGGCACGGGGAGCGTGGTTCGGGGTGCAAAGATCGCACACGGCACCGGTCTTCCCTGATCACCCGCGTTTGGCAGCCGCCCTCCCCAGGCGGTCGTTGATGGCGGCACCCAGGCCTTCCGGCGGGAATTCCTCCGCCAGGATGAGCTCCACATCCCCGGCATCCAGGGCGCGCAGGGCCGCAAAAAGGTTCCGTGCAGCCTCGCCCAGGTCCCCTTTCGGGGAGAGCACGTGGTTGACGGTTGCGCCGTGGTCGGTGCGCAGGCTGATCACGCCGATGCGCTTGCCGGCATGCTCCCGCATCAGCTCGGGCACCGCCCCGATGAGCACGGGCTTGCGTGGCGCATAGTGGCTCTCCAACGTTCCCGGAGAAACGGGCAGCACCGTCTTCCGCGCCTTGGGCACGCGGCCGATCACGGCCTCCACGGCTTCCACCGGCGTACCACCGGGCCGGTACAGCACCCACCCCCTGCTTTCCGCGTCCCAGCCGATGATGGTGCTTTCCACACCCACGGCACAGGGGCCCCCGTCCAGGATGTAGGGCACCTTCCCTTCCAACTGGTCTTTTACGTGGCGCGCCGTGGTGGGGCTCACATAGCCGAAGGGGTTGGCACTGGGGGCCGCCAACGGGAATTCGAGGTGCCGCAACAGTTCCTGGGCCATCGGGTGCGCCGGCATCCGCAGGGCCACGGTATCCAGGCCGCTGGTGACCAGGTCCGGCACGCGCCTTCCCTTGGGCAGCACCAGCGTCAACGGACCGGGCCAGAAATGGCGCATCAGCGCACCGGCCTGGTCGCGCACTATCGCGTCCAACGGCTGGGCATCGGCCACACCCCATGCTTGTTCCGCGCCGTGTACGTGCACGATCAGCGGGTCGAACGCCGGTCGTTGCTTGGCCAGGAAGATCTTCAGCACGGCATCGGGGTCGAATGCATTGGCCGCCAAGCCGTACACCGTCTCAGTGGGCACGGCCACGATTTCCCCGGCCCGCAGCAGCCCCTCCGCCCGGGACAAGTCGGTGCCGATCTCGGTCTTCACCCGGCAAAGGTCAGGCTCGTGCCGCAATTGGCTGCGCGGAATCCCCGGCATGCCCTTCAGGGAAAGGTGAGCGTGAACGTGGTACCCTCTCCCACCGCGCTCTCCACGTCCAGGTGTACCTGGTGTGCGTTCAGGATGGAGCGGGCGCTGGTGAGGCCCAGGCCCATGCCGCCGGAATGGCCCGAAAAGAACGCTTGGAAGAGCCGTTGGATGTTCTCCGGCGAGATGCCCTTGCCGTTGTCCGAAATACTGGCCAGTACGCGCCCCCGTTCCGCCCATCCCTTCAACACCAGGCGGCCCCTCCCCTTCTCCATGGCCTCGATGGCATTGACGCACAGATTGGTCAGGGCCACGCTCATCAAGGCCGGGTCGGCCATCACCCCGGGCACCGCATCGGCCACCTCCACCACCGCCTTCATTTCCAGCAGGTCCAGGCGGTCCTGCACCGAGGCGACGGCCTCCTCGAGCAGGGTGCGCACGTTGCAGGGCTGCAGGTCGAGCTCCTTGGGCCTGGAGGATTCCAGCAGGTCGGTAATGAGCTTGCTGATCCGGTTCATGTTGCGCATGAGGATGTCCGAAAAGGGTTTCACCTCCTCACGCACGGCCGGTTCCAGTTCATCCAGCATTTGTTCCAGCGCCATGTGCAGGTTGGTCAGCGGGTTGCGCACCTCGTGGGCGATGGTGCGGGCAATGCCGCCGGTGATGGCCAGGCGGTCGCTTTCCGCCAGCAGGTTGCGGGCGCGGCGCGCCTCGGTGATGTCGCTGATGGTGATCACGAAGCCGTCCAGCAGACGCACGGCATGTACATGGATCCAGGTCCCAGGGTGATACAGGGATTCCAGGCTGTCCTCGTGGGGGCGGCCCGTCTCAACCACTTGGCGCAAGGCCTCGTAGGCCCCCGTTTGCGCTATCCACGGCAGGGTGGCCAGCAGCCGCTTGCCCACCACCTTGCCGTCCTGCTGTCCGTAAATGCGGTCGCTTTCGCTGTTGGAGAGGATGCACTCGAAATCAGCCACCTCGCCCTTGGGGCCGCGTATGGTGCGGAAGGCCATGATCGCGCTCGGCGAGGTGTCCAGCACCCGCCTCAGGGAGCGCTCCGCGAACTGGCGCGTGCCCACCTCCCGGTCCAGCTCCTCCACCCGCCGCTTCACCTCCTCCTCCGCTTTCGCCGCCTTGGCCAGGGCCCTGAACAAGCGCAAGAAGAGCAGGGCGGTTGCCAGAATGGCCAGGACCGAGAATACAGCCAGCATCAGCGGCGTATCCGGTTGCAGGTTGCGCTGGGCCGCCAGGTTGCTGTCACGCTCCCGCCCAATGGCGGATGCCAGGCGGCCGTGTTCCTCCCTGAGCCGGTCCATCAGTTGGCCGGCGCGTTCCAGGTGTGCCGCCCCGGCCCCCTGTATCACCGGGCCTGCCCAATCGCCAAGCCGGGCCAGCCCCTCCAGATCGTCCAGCAGCTCCCGGCCCAAATCCCGGATGGTGGCCAACCCCATGCCCGTCATCTCGCTACGGTCCATGGAGTCCAGCCTGCCTATGCTGGCCTCCACCACCGGGCGGGCATTGCGGAAGGGGCGCAAGAAGGTGGAATCGCGGGTCAACAGGTACCCATGCACACCGATATGGGCATCCTTGAGCCCGGAGACCATGGCATCGAGCTCATGAAGGACCGCATTGCTGTTGCGGATATTCCGACTGGCCGACAGGTAGCGGGCATAGGTAGTATAGGTGCTCCACAGGAAAAGGGCCAACAGGACCAATGCGCCCAGGTACAGGGCACGCAGCAGGCGGTGCTCCCGCCCAGTACGGCCGACCGGTCCTTGATGGCTGGGCTTGTTCATCCGGGTTGCGGCCGGGCGGGTGCCGCTGGGCCTATACCTCGATCCCGAAGGATTTCAGCTTGTTGTAAAGCGTCTTGCGGTCGATGTTGAGCATCTCGGCCGTCCGCGATTTGTTGAACCCGTTGTGCTCAAGCGCCTTCAGGATGGCCTGCTTTTCCGCCGAATGCGATACCCCCTTCAACCCCTCGGCCGAAAGGGGGCTTCCCCCTCCATGGTCCCTGGCCCCGACGTGCGATTCCCCGCCGATCACCTCGGCGGGCAGGCTGCTCAGCGGGATGGTCGGGCCCGTGGTCAATAAAACGGCCCTTTTCACCACATTGCCCAGTTCGCGCAAGTTGCCCGGCCAGGCATGGGCCAGCAGCCGTTCCTCCACGGCGGGGTCGAAGCCCTGCACCGACCGGCCCAATTGCGCATTCGCTTTGCGCAGGAAGTGGCGGGCGAAGACCAGGATGTCTTCCGGCCGCTCGCGCAAGGGCAGCAGGTCCAGGCTGAATTCGTTGATCCGGTGCAGCAGGTCCTCGCGGAAGCGCCCCTCGGCCACGGCCACGTGCAGGTCTTCGTTGGTGGCTGCCAACACCCGCACGTCCACCGCGATGTCCTTTTCATCCCCAACCCGTTTGATGCGCCGCTCCTGCAGCACACGCAACAACTTCACCTGGTTCTCGTACGTGAGGTTGCCGATCTCGTCCAGGAAAAGCGTGCCGCCGTCGGCCTGCTCAAAGCTGCCCCGCTTGTCACCCAATGCCCCGGTGAAGGCCCCCTTCACGTGTCCGAACAGTTCGCTGCCGGCCAATTCCTTGGGAAGGGCCCCGCAATCCACGGCCACAAAGACACCGCCACACCGCTTGCTCTGCCGGTGGATCTCCCGCGCCACATACTCCTTGCCCGTGCCCGTTTCGCCGGTGATCAGCACCGTCATGTCCGTGGGGGCCACCAAGGCGATGTGTTGGGCCAGCACCGCCGCAAGGGATCCCGTGCCCTGGATGTAGTCCGCAGGGCGGTCCGTACGCGCGGCCGGCTTCGTCCCCGGCACATCGACCGCCCCGCCGGGGGTGGCCTGATGCGAAAGGGCCTCTTGGATCCGCATCAGGATCTCGTCCGGATATAGGGGCTTGCCCACATAGTCATACGCCCCTTTGCGCATCAGGTCTACAGCCGTGCGCACGTCGGAATAACCCGTGATGATGATCACCGCCGTGTCCCGGGAAACGGACTTGATGTACTGGAGCATCTCCACGCTGTCCGTATCGGGCAGGCGATGGTCGCACAGCACCAGGTCGTAATGGGACCTGCCCAACAGTTCCTTCGCCGTGGAACCGCGCTGGGCCGAATCCACTTGGTAGCCTTGCTTGGCCAAGAACCTGGTCAGCAGGGTGCAGATATCGGCATCGTCGTCCACGACGAGCAGGTTGGGCTTTGCCATGGTGGTGGGTCGGTCAGTCCGTCAGGCCAAGGGTCCGTAACCCGCCCAAGATACTGCACTTGTCGAACGGTTTTGCTATGAAAAGGTCAGCTCCGCTGTTTTCGGCATGTTGACGTTCGCTGTCCATCGCACTGATGGCGATCACCTGGGCATCGGGCTGCTTGCCCCGGATCTCCGGGATCATTTGGTAGCCCAACCCGTCCGGCAGATGGATGTCCAGGAAAACCGCCTTGTAGTGGCCGGCCGCCAGCCTTTCACGTCCTTGCGCCATGGTGTGCGCCATATCACACCGGAATCCTTCCCGGTGCAACATCCTCTTCAGGAGCAGACAAATCTCCGTCTCATCGTCGATCAGCAGCACATCCATTTCCAAGGCCCGCACATCTTGCGCAAACAACGATACGCACCAAATGTTTGAAAAACCAATGCCAACACCGCAAAAGGCGGGCCTTTCCGGCAGCCGTTGGGCCCAGGGACCCCAATTGGGAAACCTTGCGACATGGGCGTGGCGCGGCATCCACAGTTGACCGCCCATGGCCGGTGCCCGCGTAGCTGATGGTACACCCCGGCACAACGGGCAAGCAACCGCTCAATACCCCACTCCAGGATAACGGCCACGGCTATTGAAGCCTCCGGTTGGCGGGCTTCCATGCCCAAACACCCGGTATCCGCGTAGCTTTGCGCGTGACGTTTGGTTCCGATGGGGCATCCGTAACGTACTGCTGGGATGTCCAAAACGGGGAACCCGGCACTGCAACAATCGTAACCAGCTGGAGATCAAAGAAAAACGATGGGCGTTCCACGTGGAACAGACCAATGACTGAAGTGTATGACATCATCGTGGTGGGAGGCGGCCATGCCGGCTGCGAAGCCGCTGCGGCCGGGGCCAACATGGGTAGCCGGGTGCTGCTCATCACCATGAACATGGGGGTGATTGCCCAAATGAGTTGCAACCCCGCCATGGGCGGCGTAGGCAAGGGACAGATCGTACGCGAGATTGACGCCCTTGGGGGGTATTCGGGCATCGTTTCGGACAAGAGCACCGTCCAATTCCGCATGCTTAACCGGAGCAAGGGTCCCGCCATGTGGAGCCCACGCAGCCAGAACGACCGCAACCTTTTCGCCCACACCTGGCGGACCGTGCTGGAAGGGATCCCCAATCTCGAATTCCGCCAGGATACCGTCAACGGCCTGCTCACGGAAACCGATGGAACGGGCCGCACACGCATTACCGGGGTCCGTACCGGGCTCGGAAACGAGATCCGTGGCCGCGCCGTAATCCTGACCAATGGCACTTTCCTGAGTGCCGTGATGCACATCGGTGAGAAACGGTTTGGGGGGGGACGTGCAGGCGAAAAGGCCTCCCATGGCATCACGGAACAACTCGCGGAACTGGGTTTTGAGTCCGGGCGTTTG
>WBZR01005056.1_pt1 | contig 10354 bp, 8 predicted proteins | sample 5204231 | NCBI WGS metagenome assembly WBZR01 (sample SAMN12412403, study PRJNA552823) | activated sludge metagenome | isolation source: activated sludge from anammox sidestream of wastewater treatment plant... | place: USA: Virginia | collected 2017-08
AAGTTCGTCACCAAGGAGTCGATCCTTACGCGCTTGGCCACGAAGGTGGGCCAGCCTTACGTTCAAGCCCAGCTCGATCAGGACAAGGGGACGATCGAGAAGATCGGTTACTTCAAGGCGGTCGACGTCCGTGCGATTCCTCTCGAAGGCTCGAACTGGAAGGTTGCGATACAGGTTTCCGAGTTCGACGTCGTCAAGGAAATCCGGGTGACCGGCAACACCGTCATTCCCACCGAGAAGATCATGGCGGCCCTCGCGGTCCAGGTCGACAAGCCCTTCAACCTGAACGACCAGCGGCCGTCGGCCGACGCGATCGCCAAGCTCTACACCGAGAAGGGCTACTTCGCTCTGGTCGATCAGTTGGAGCCTCTCGAGGATTCGCCGAGCACGGTGACCGTGTCTGTTCGCGAAATGACAGTCAACTCGATCACCGTGACCGGCAACAACCGGACCCAAGACCGGGTCATGAAGCGGCTGATCAAGACCCGTCCGGGCGAGGCATACAACGATCCCAAGTGGATCCGCGACCTCCAGCGCATTCTGAACACGCAGTGGTTCGACAAGGTCCAGCCTAGCGAGAAGCAGCCTGAGGACAGCTACGCGATCGACCTCCTGGTCGACGTCAAGGAAGCGAGAACCGGTCAGGTTGTCGTCGGCGCGACGATGGATCCCCGCAGCAGCTTCGCGGGCCAGCTTCGGCTTCTCGACACCAACTTCCAAGGGACTGGCCAGACGTTCGGGATCGGCGTGCAGCGAGCGATCTCGGGCGCCGGCGGCCTATCCGCCGAGTTCGAGTACACGAATCCGTTCATCGACCGACACGACACGTCTCTGAGCGTCTCCCTTTACAGCCGCGTTCGGTATCACTTCGGCACCAACGCGTTCGGAGCGACGTCGAACGACCAGTTTTCCGAACGGCGAACGGGTCTTGCCGCGGGGATTGTCAGGCCGATCAACGAGCAGTCGTCGTGGTCGCTGGGGGGCCGTTTCGAGAGCATCGCGACATCCGACTTCTCGAGCACGAACCCAAACAGCTACATCCAGCAGGACGGAGAACTCTGGCTGGGTTCGCTGGGTTACACCCGCAACCGCCGAGACCTCGATCTTGACCCGTCTCGCGGCGACTATTTCTCGATCCTTTCCGAACCGGGCCTGTCCCACGTCACGAAGGTCGGCGGCGCGATCAACGACCCGGGCATCCTCGGCAACAACACATTCGTTCGGAACATGCTCGAATACCGCACCTACTTCTCTCCGCAGCCTGCCCGCACCGCCCGCGAGATCGACGCGCCGCGAAGGGTGTTCGCTCTGAGAGCGCGCTACGGCTTCATCAGCGGCAAGGTGCCCTTCAACGAGCAGTTCTTCGCCGGAGGCTCGGACACGCTGCGAGGCTACGAGGACGACCGCTTCTGGGGACGCCAGATGTTCCTCGCGTCGGCCGAGTACCGGCATCCAATTCAAAAGGCGTTCAACGCCATCTTGTTCGTCGACTACGGTGGAGCCTGGGGAGGCTATGGCACGGTCAACGCCTTCGACCAATCCAACGCCGCGAAGCTCCGATTGGGCTATGGAATCGGCTTTGGGTTTAAGACGCCCCTTGGCTACCTACGACTCGACTTCGGGTTCGGCGAACGCGGAAAGGCCCGGACTCACTTCATGATCGGAACGTCTTTCTGATAGAGGAATCACATGCAAAACTTGTACAAAATCGGCGGAGCGCTCGCTGCCGTCGCGGTTGGTGTATTCGCGGCGTCCGGCTTCCAGGATGCTGCGACGAAGTTCGGGGTCGTCGACATCACGAAGGTCGTCGAGCAGAGCGAGTTCGGCAAGACCAACCAAACGACCTTCAACACGATGAAGAAGGCGCGTGAAGGCGTTCTCGAGTTCATCGACACGTATCGGGTGCTCACGGTCGAGCAGGCGAACAAGATCAAGGACCTGAGCATCAAGCCGAATATCTCAGCCGGTGAGAAGGCGGAGCTCGAGTCGGCCAAAGCCGAGGTGATCGCCGCCTCCAAGAAGAACCAAGAGCTCAGCACCAAGCAGAACCTCACCCCCGAGGATCGTGCGCTCATCGAAGAGTATTCGAAGCGTGCGAACAACATGGAAATGACCGCCAACCGCTGGCTTCGTGAGTTCACGACCGAGCTGCAGCAGTGGGCGGACCAGCAGAAGGTGGCAAGCCTCGACAAGGCGCGGGGAGCCGTCAACGAGGTCGCGAAGGCACAGGGCTTCACGTTGGTCTTCGAGGTCGGGGTCGCCCCGTACGGCGCGAACGACTTGACCGATGCGGCTCTGAAGGCCATGAACGCCAAGAAGTAGGATCATGCGGCCGATCCACGGCGCGATCGGTTGTCTCGTCGTCTTGCTCGGTTGTGGGCGCGCTCCCGTTTCGCGCGCCTACATCGACGTCGAGAGGGTCGCGTGGAACGATCCCTTACCCCTCGATTCGGCGTCACCCAATCCAACGCCCCCAGACTCCAGACCGGGTTCGACGACCAGCATCGAACCTCTGGCCGCGCGCAGTCTCGACTTTTCAGAGAACAAGGCCCGACTCGCCAAGGTCCGTGCGGCGGTCGACGAGGCGCGGGAACGAACGGTGCGCGAGCTCGCCCGCCAACTGAGAAACGCCTACCAGCGGGAAGTCGACGCGATCGAGGCAAAGCGGCTGGCCGACGTTCCAGGTGTCCGCGCAGGCGCGCTCGACAAGGCCTGGGCACGGGTCCGAACAAGGTTCCTCGCATACGCCAACGGCCGCGCAGCTCCTGCGATTCGCTTAGCGCTCTATTCGGGGTTCCCCGATCCCGATCCGGCTGGTCGCCGCAAGCCAGATGCAAGCCAGAAGATTCAACTGCGGCGCTTCGAGCGTGCGCAACAGGCTCGAACGACGCTCTTGGAGCTGGATCAGACGTACGAGACCGACGTCCGTCGAATCCTGGCCGACTATGACGACGAGGTTGCCAGTGCGATCACCGACATCCGGGTCGAGATCGAGAAGATGAGGGCCGAGGCTGAGGACCGAGCTCGCAAAGACGCCCTTGAACAAGCAGCGAAGCAGGCCGAGGAGATCGAATCCGTGCTCTCGGGTTCAGCAAGGGTCGACCTGCCGGCTCGCCCGGGCGCGTCGTCGACGATCCCCGCAACCGAGCCGCTCCCGGAGCCACCCAAGCTCGAGTTCTCGAACCGCTCTCGGGCGCTCGACGACCGTCGGAACGCGGTACGCTCGGATGCGAGAATCTGGGCCGCCCACTTCGGCGTCGAGTTGGTCGACAAACCGGATCGCGCACCCGATCGCACGGACGAATTTGTCGCATGGAGAAAGAAGCGCCAGCTTGGACGTTAGGTTCGATTGCCGCGATGCTCGGTGGTGAGGCAGTCGGGCCGGCAGACCTGCCGATTCGAGGGCCGGTCAATGCAGGGAGCGACGACCCTGCCGGCATCACCTTCGCCGAAAGCGATGCCTACCTGCAGGCGGCCGAAGCTTCAGGAGTGGGCGCCGTGATCGTCGGTCCCGACGTCGCGACTTCCAAGCCTTCGATCAGAGTCCAGGTCCCCAGGCTCGCGTTCTTCAAGCTGCTGCATCTGGCTGAGCGGCCGATGACGGCCGAGCCCGGAGTTCATGCCACCGCGGTCGTCGACCCCAGCGCGACGGTGGAGGAGGGGGCCTCGGTCGGTCCGTTCGCGGTGATCGGACCTCATGCACGAGTCGAAGCGGGCGCGATCATCGGTCCCCATTGCGTCGTTGGCGACCGAAGCGCGGTCGGGGCTGGCACGCGGCTCTACCCCAGGGTCACCCTTTACCAGGACGTCATCCTCGGACGGGGGTGCACGGTCCACAGCGGCGTCGTCATCGGCGCCGACGGGTTCGGTTTCGTTTGGGACGGTCGGACCCACGTCAAGGTCCCCCAAGTCGGTGGCGTGCGCATCGGCGACCAGGTGGAGATCGGCGCCAACACCTGCATCGATCGCGCAACCGCTGGCGATACAGTCATCGAAAGTGGCTCAAAGTTGGACAATTTGATTCAGGTCGGGCACAACGGGCGCATCGGAAAGCACGTCATCATCGCCGGCCAAAGCGGCATTTCGGGGTCGGTTACCATTGGAGACAGGTCGGTTCTCGGCGGTGGTGTGGGTACGAACGACCATGTCGTGATCGGGGCCGACGTTAAGCTTGGAGGCAGGAGCGGCGTGGACAAGGACATTCTCGAGCCCGGAGAGTATTTCGGCACACCTGCTCGCCCCGCGCGCGAAGCCCTCAAGGCCTTCGTGCTGACCACGAAGCTCCCCGAGATCTGGCAGAGGCTTCGAAGGCTCGAACGCATGGCCGGTGACCAGGAATGACCTTCGAGCGCCGTACTGTCGCGAGCGACTTGACCTTTGAAGGTCTCGGGCTTCACTCCGGCGTGCCGGTCCGGGTCGTGGTCCGTCCCGGCGATCAAGGGCTCGTGTTTCGGAGTCCGCGCGGAGTCTGGCAGGCGATTCCCGACAACGTGTCGGACACCACGCGTTGCACCAAACTCGGTGAGATCTCGACGATCGAGCATCTTATGAGCGCATTCTGCGGCACCGAGATAACCGACGCAGACGTCGAACTCGATGCGGACGAGCTGCCCGCGCTGGACGGGGCGGCGGGTGAGTACACCGTCGCGATCGAGCGCGTGGGGTCGGTCACGCTCGGAGAACGATCCTTGCGCGATTTGTTCGCGCGGATCTTCCTGCAGGAGCAGGACTTCAAGTTGGCGGTCGGGATCGGCACCGGCCATTGGAGGTACGAGTACATCACCGGCGCCCGGTGGCCAGGGGCTCAGGTTTACGAGGCGACCTCGGTGCCTTCAGGCTATGCGAGTCAGATCGCCCCCGCACGGACCTTCGGGCTCGAGGAAGAGGTGCCGCACCTGCACGCGATGGGGTTGGCTCGAGGATTGGACCTGTCGAACGCGCTCGTCCTGGGTAGGGATGGGTACGTGAACGAGCCGCGTTTCCCCGACGAGCCCGCCAGGCACAAGCTTCTCGACGCGCTGGGCGATCTCTACCTGTCCGGCGTACCCGCCAGGTTCCTGAACGTCGTCGCGGAGCGAAGCGGACATCGAGCCCACGTGGTGGCCGCGAAGCGCTTGCAGGAAGCGACGGAACTACTATAGAAAATATAGCGTTAGAGTGATCATGGCTTCTCCGCTGAACGGCATTCATCACGTTACTGCGATCGCCGGCGACCCCCAGCGCAACCTCGACTTCTACGCCGGCGTCCTCGGCATGCGCCTGGTGAAGGTGTGCGTCAATCAGGACGACGTCCGCACCTACCACTTCTTCTACGGCGACGAGTCCGGTTCACCCGGAGCCGATCTCACGTTCTTCCCCCATCCGGGCGGATTTGCAGGCAAGCCTGGTGCGGGCCAGGCGGTGTCCGTCGGTCTTTCAGTGCCAAGTGGGTCGCTCGAGTTTTGGGCGGAGCGCTTGGGCGTCGAGAGGATCGACTTCACGGAGGGTCTGAGGTTCGGACAGCGGCTGCTGAGTTTCGTTGATCCTGACGGGATGGCGGTAGACCTCGTTGCTGATCCAGATGCAGACTCCAAGCTGGGCTGGAGTGGCGGTCCTGTCCCTGCGGTCCACACGGTGAGGGCCATCCATTCGGTGACGCTGGCACAATCCCACGCCGAGCGTTCGGCTGAGTTTCTGAGCGGGCGAATGATGTTCGCGCAGGAGGGAGTCGAGGGCGGGAGAATCCGGCTTCGAGTTGGCCAGGGGTTGGGTAGCGTCATCGACGTCGTCGAAGCGCCTGAGCGCGGGAGAGTCGCCCTTGGGTCGATCCATCACGTGGCATTCCGAGTTCCAGACCACGCGGAGCAGGAAGCTTGGCTCGAGGAAGTGCAGAAGGTCGGTTTGAGCTCGAGCTCCCTGATCGACCGGGCTTACTTCCAGTCGCTGTACTTCCGCGAGCCGGGCGGCGTCCTCTTTGAAATCGCAACCGACGGCCCAGGGTTCACGATCGACGAACCGCTCGAAACCTTGGGAATGCGGCTGAGTCTGCCGCCCTGGCTGGAGCCAGACCGGGAGGAGATCGAGCGAGCTCTGCCGCCGGTGCGGTTCCCTCAGGTGGCCACGCGGTGACGTTCATCCATCACTTCGAACCAGCGACTGGGCCCGACAATCGGACCGCACTCGTTCTACACGGCACTGGCGGAGACGAGCACAGCTTGGTCCCGTTCGCCAAAGCGCTGCTTCCGGGCGCGGCGATCCTCTCGCCCCGAGGGCGGGTTTCGGAGGCTGGGGCTCCACGCTTCTTCCGGCGGTTCGCCGAGGGGGTGTTCGATTACGACAGCATTCGCGAGGAAGCGGACGCGCTCGCGGAGTTCGTTCGCGAGGCTACAGAGACCTACGGCTTCGATTCTGCCAGGGTGGCGGCGATCGGGTACTCCAATGGCGCGAATGCCGCGTGGAGCACGCTCCTGCGGCATCCTGAGGTGGCAAGCGAGCTCGTGCTCTTCAGGCCGATGGTGACGCTCGAGGACGAGAGCCCTGACTTGAGCGGGAAGCGGGCCTTCGTCGCGACCGGACGGGACGACATGATGGTGCCGTTGAGCAACGCGGAGCGCTTGGTTGCCCAGATGCGCAGCTTGGGGATGACGGTCGAGCATCTCGTGCAGGATGCCGGCCATGCGCTGACCCGGTCCGAGATCGATGCCGCAGCGCTATGGCTCGGGGCTGTCTGACCTACCCAGGAGGCTTCGGACGGTGATGCTGATCGGGTTGCCCGTTGCCCCGAGTTTGCCATCTGCCCCCGTCCGGATCGTCCAATCGCCTTCGCCGCCGGCCAACGAGTAGACGCGGCGAGATAGCACGAACGAGGCGAGCATCCCGGGAACGAGGGCGGCTGACGCGAACACCGGTGCAGAAATCCGAGAGGAGCTCAGCGCGGAGTCGATGCTCATCAGGCTTTGGACCTTGTTCGCGAACGAGGCGTCGAACAGGCGCAGGACGCTCCGCACAGCTGGGCTCGCGGCTTCGGCGGCGAGCCCGATGCTGAGGTTCACCGCGTCGTCTCCTGTCGTCGCGACGATCGCGAGCGCCCGGTCGATCCCGGCACGATAGAGCGTCTCCGGGTCGCGGGCGTCGCCGATGATAATCGGCATCCTCGACCGCATGGTGGCGAGGTTGGTGGCGCCCGAGTTGCCGTCGATGATCACAACCTTTGCCCCCATCCGGTCGAGCTCGTTAGCGACCCTGAAGCCAACATCGCCGACCCCGACGACCACGACGTGATCTCGCTCAGGGACTTCGTTTCCGCCAACCAACTGCTCCAAGCGCTTGCGCACGATAAAGTCGGTCACGATCGAGTAGAGAACCGCGACCGTCGCCGATCCAAGGATCATCAGGAAGCAGGCGTAGAGCTTGACCCAGAGGTCGCTGTCCTTCGGAGTGATGTCTCCATAGCCGGTGGTCGTCACCGTGGTGACGACATAGTAGAGGGCGTCGATCGGAGACAAACCCATGCCTTGCTGAAACACGGCCACGCTGATCAGGGTGAGGATCGCGATGACGGCGACCGCGACCCGCAGCTCGAGGGTCGTTTGACTCCACAATCGGTCGAACTTCCCGAGCCCTGTGCGACGCCTCGGCCGCTCCGGAGACGGGGCGGGGCGCAAGTCGGGCCGAAGCTGGCGCAGGGTTTGTGTCGTCCCAAGGACGTGCACCGTGTCTCCCTGGGAGAGCCGTTCGCCGACGTCCGGGTTGAGGGTTTCGGTACCCGAGCGTGCCAGCGTCAAGACCTCGAGGCCATGAACCTCCTCGAAATCGCCGATACGCTCGCGACCGCGAAGGTCGGTCTCGCCGAGGTCGAGTCGGAATACGGCATAGCGATCGTCCTCGAGATCGAACTCCGCGACGACGTGGTCGCCAAACGCAGCGGCCGCGAAGGCGGGAGCCGCGACATGGGACATCGCGATCGCCTTACTGACGCCGAGGCTTCGCTCCACCTGGGCAGCGAGACTCAGGTCGAACATGCGGACCACGACGGGCAACGTCTCGACGTGCCGTTTGGCGTCGAGCGCGATCTCGATGTTGGTCAGGTCGCTGCTCGTGCACGCGATCAGCGCTTTGGCCCTCTGGAGCCCGGCCTGCAGCAGGAGTTGCTCGTCACGCGCGTCACCGTGGTGGATGACGACGCCTCGCTCCGTCAACTGACGCGCCCACTCGGGGCGCACCGCGTCGGTCACGGCAACCACCCTCTCGCCCATGTCCAGAAGGAGCGACGTAACGCGATAACCGATCTGGCCGAGCCCGCAAACGAGGATCGCGCCTTCCATCTGAATCGATGCTACCGCCACGAACGGCCGCCGGGACGACCATAATCGGTTCCAATGAAGCGCTGGCCGGTGGCATGGGGGATCGTGCTTCTCGGATGCTTGCCAATCTGGCTTGGCCGCGCTAACAACGCCGGGCTCCTCCGGGACACCGATACGATCGCAATGCTGGAGCGGATCGGGGCTCGCGCCAACCCCTTGAGCTGGTTCACCGGCGACTGGCCGTTAGAAAACCACTTCTACCGCCCGATTTCAACGCTGGTTTTCGAGCTCGACCAGCGGCTTCATCCCAACAGTCCAGCGGGCTTTGGAGCGACCAACGCGCTTCTCGCGATCGGATGCGTTCTCGCTCTCTTTTGGTTCTTGCGGGAGCTGCTCGACAACGTGCCTTTGGCGACCGGCTCCGCCCTGCTTTTCGCCTGGTGGAACGCGACGACTGCCGGCCCGGGGCTCTACGCCAAGATCCCGCTTGCGCTAGCAGGAGTTGGGGCACTCGTGTCGTTGCTGCCTGGCAGGCGCCCGTTGCTTGCTGTCGCCGGCGTCTTCGTGGCCTGGTACGCCTCGACGGAGCTCGACGGGTTGGTCCAGATTCGGGGTGGGTCCCTCGATTGGATTCCCGGCCGCACCGCGACGGCGTTGACATTGTTCGCGCTGGCGTCGCTAGCGTGCTACGCCCGCTATGAGCGTCTGGGAGCGGGTGCGATGGCGGCACCGCCGCCAACCGCCCTCGATCGGCCCGCCACCAAAGGCACGACCCTTCGGCAAATGGCAGGTCGGTCGAATATCGTATGGGCGCTGGCGGCGGTGGCCCTTGCCATCATCGCGTTCGGGGCCTACGAACAGGCGGTGATGCTTCCGGCATGCCTGCTCGGCGTGTCGGTCGCGGTGCGCATGAACAGGTGGCGGCCAAGGTGGGGCTGGCAGATCGTCTTCTGGGGACTGATTCCGCTCTACCTCCTCGCGCGGAGGTCCTTCCTACCAAGCGGCCCGTCCCAGTATCAGCTCCAGCAGTATCGCCACACGATCGACGTCTTCTTTTCCGTCCTCGACTATCTCTTTCCAAGGGCGAGGGACGTTTACGCTCTCTGGAACCAGTTCGACCTGGGCTTCATGAATGTGATGCTCACCCAGGTGCCACTCATCGGATCGATCATCGCAAACGCCGTGTCACTAGGATTCGCGACCGTACCGGAGATCGTCCGAAGGGGGATCCGCTCGTCCGAACGCTTCCGGCCCTGGTTGGTCGGGTACTTGCTCTCGGCGGTCGCCTTCCTTCCGATGGCTTGGCTCAAGCCGTTCCCAACCTACAACCACTATCACTATTGGGCGCTGGCGTTCCGATCGCTCTATGCGATCTCAACCGTGTGGCTGGCGTTCGAGCTCGTCAAACGCGGGGCGACGCCCCGAGCCGTTCAAGCGCCTGCACGGCCAGCTCCCTGACCCCGTTCGCCTCCGCGTCGGTGAAGTTCTCGCCAAACTTGCGCAGCTGCAGGGCGACCGCCAGCGAATGCGACCCATCGGGGATTCCCTTGCCTTCGTAGACGTCGAACAACCAAAGGCGCTCGAGGACGCCGCCACAGGCCGAGCGGATCGCGGACTCGATGCGGTCGAACGGCACCGATTTGTCGACGACGAACGCGATGTCCCGGCGAACCGCTGGGTTTCGACTGAACGGACGATAGTGAACGGCAGTCGAAGCGAGATCTGCCAGGCGGTCCAAGTCGAACTCCGCGAGCACGGTGTCGGCGGGCAGGTCGCTCGCCTTCGCCGCATCAGGGTGGATCACGCCAAGGATCCCAACCCCGTGGATGCGAGCCTGCCTCGTCGGATGAAGCCTCGCATCGGAGGACGGCTCGAAATGCAGTCCTGGGGCGATTCGTTCGACGATGCCCTTCACCGAGAAGAAGTCGGTTTGGGGCGACGTCTCGTGCTGCCGGTCCGACGGATAGATCGCTCCCTGGCTCAGGATGCCAAGCGAACGACGTTCGACGCCCTCGGCGCCCTCGAACACCCGGCCCGTCTCGAACAGATGCAGGTTCTTGCCGCCATTGCGG
>WBZR01005057.1_pt1 | contig 10353 bp, 6 predicted proteins | sample 5204231 | NCBI WGS metagenome assembly WBZR01 (sample SAMN12412403, study PRJNA552823) | activated sludge metagenome | isolation source: activated sludge from anammox sidestream of wastewater treatment plant... | place: USA: Virginia | collected 2017-08
GTCACCAAGCCGGAGACCATCAACTACCGGACGCTCAAACCCGAGCACGGCGGTCTCTTCTGCGAGCGCATTTTCGGTCCGACCAAGGACTGGGAATGCTATTGCGGCAAGTACAAGCGTATCCGCCACGCGGGTACGGTCTGCGACAAATGCGGGGTGGAAGTCACCCGCGCCAAGGTGCGCCGCGAGCGGATGGGTCATATCGAGCTGGCCGCGCCGGTCGCGCATATCTGGTATGTGAAGGGCACCCCGAGCCGTCTCGGTCTGCTGCTCGATATCTCGCCGCGGAATCTGGAGCGGGTGCTCTACTTCGCGTCCTACCTGGTGACCCAAGTGGACGAAGAAGCACAAGCATCGGCCATCCAGGAAATCCGTGATGTCCATGAGGAATCGGTCGAAGAACTGACCGAGGGCGCCAATGCCGAGCTCAAGGAGCTGGCCGAGGTCACCGGTACCGAAATCAAGGTTCTGACCGAGGGTGAAACGCGCCAGACGAAGAACGTCAAAGACGAGCGCAAGAAGGCGCTCGCGACGCTCAAGCGCGAACATACCTCGATGACCAAGAAACTCGACAAGGTGAAGGGCGAAGCTTCGCCGGCCGCTCTGGTCTTCCGTGGGGTGACCATCGTCGACGCCGATGAGGCGGTGAATGACGATCGCTATGCTCTGCTCGACGAGACCTACGAGACCGAAAAGAGCCGGATCGAAGAGGCTGCCGATTACAGCGCCTCCGGCGCCGAGGCTCTGGCGGGCGCCGGTAAGGATCTGGCTACCCAGGAACTGGAAGCTGCCCAGCAGCGTATCACCGACCGGTTGACCGAGCAGATCCGTGAGCTCGAGCGCGAGCGGGACGACGCCATTCGCGCCGTTTCCGATCTCAAACCGCTGCAGATCCTGTCGGAAACCCAATTCCGCGAGCTGCAGGAAGTCACCCCGCCGGGGGTCTTCCGGGCCGCGATGGGCGCCGAAGCCGTCTACGACTATCTGGTCAACAGCCTCGATCTGGACGAGCTGGCTATTCAGCTCCGGGATGAGATGCAGGCAACGTCAGATGCCAAGCGCAAGAAGGCGACCAAGCGCCTGCGCGTGGTGGAGGCATTGCGCAAGAGTGGCAACCGCCCGGAGTGGATGATTTTTTCCGCGCTGCCGGTCATTCCACCGGAATTGCGGCCGATGGTCCAGCTCGATGGCGGCCGCTTTGCGACCTCCGACCTGAACGATCTCTATCGCCGCGTTATCAACCGGAACAACCGGCTCAAGCGGCTGATCGAGCTCGGCGCTCCCGATATCATCGTGCGCAACGAAAAACGCATGTTGCAAGAAGCCGTCGATGCGCTGATCGACAACGGCCGCCGTGGCCGGGTCGTGTCCGGTTCTGGCAAGCACAAGCTGAAGAGTCTTTCGGACATGCTGAAGGGCAAGCAGGGTCGGTTCCGCCAGAACCTGCTTGGCAAGCGTGTCGACTATTCCGGCCGATCGGTCATCGTCGTCGGTCCCGATCTGGAGCTGGACGAATGCGGTTTGCCGAAGCGGATGGCGCTGGAGCTGTTCAAGCCGTTCGTCATGCGCAAACTCGTCGATCATGGGCACGCGCACAATATCAAGGCCGCCAAGCGGCTGGTGGAGCGCGTCGACCAGCGCGTCTGGGAAGTGCTGGAAGAGGTCATCAAAGATCACCTCGTACTACTCAACCGCGCGCCGACTCTGCACCGACTTGGCATCCAGGCGTTCCGCGTGCGTTTGATCGAAGGTTCGGCCATTCAGTTGCACCCGCTCGTGTGTACGGCATTCAATGCCGACTTCGACGGTGACCAGATGGCTGTTCATGTGCCTCTGTCCAAGGCAGCGCAGGCTGAAGCGCGCGCGCGCATGCTCTCGGTCAACAACCTGCTCTCGCCCTCGAACGGTGAGCCGATCGTTTCGGCGACGCAGGACATCGTCCTCGGCTGCTATTACATGACCAGCGAGCGAAATTTCGAGGAAGAACTGGCCAAAGGGACGCTTCCCAAGGGCTGGGGCAAGGTCTTTGGATCGCTGGAAGAAGTCCAGCTTGCCTACGACATGGGCGTGGTCGACATCCAGGCCGCGATTCGCGTTCAAACCGATCGTGATGGTGGAGTGTCGAAACTGATCGAAACGACCGCCGGCCGCGCGATCTTCAATCTGGCGCTGCCAGCGGCCCTCGGCAAGTATTACAACGAGACCATGGATCGCAAGGCGGTGCGCAAGGTGGTGGCCGATTGCTATCGCCACTTTAGCGACCCGTTCGATACGGCCGCGGTCGTCAACGAGATCAAGAAGGTCGGGTTCGAATTTTCGACCCGCGGCGGTATGAGCATCGCCGTGGACGACGTCACGCTCTCGCCGGAGAAGCCGGCTATGCTGGCCGTTGCCGATGAAGCCGTCGAAAAGGTGGAACGCCAGTACAAGCGCGGTCTCATGACCTCGGAAGAGCGCCTGCGTGAAATCGAGGAGATCTGGAATCAGACCCGTGATGAGTTGCAGGCGGATGTCGCCGCGCGCCTGAAGGGGCAGAACTCGGTCTACATGATGGCCGACTCTGGCGCGAAAGGAAATATGAACCAGATCAGCCAGATGGCTGGTATGCGCGGTCTGGTGCTCGATCCGCAAGGCAAGATCGTGGAAATTCCGATCAAATCGAACTTCCGCGAAGGTCTGACGGTGCTCGAGTACTTCATTTCGACGCACGGCGCGCGCAAGGGTCTGGCCGATACCGCGCTGCGAACCGCGGATTCGGGTTATCTGACCCGGCGGCTGGTCGACGTGGCGCAGGACGTGATCATCAATATCGAAGATTGCGGAACCGAAAACGGGCTCATGATCGAGTGGACCGACAGCGAGGGCAAAGAGGTTTCGCCTGAAGATTTCCGTTCCAAGATCATGGGCCGCGTGCTGGCCGCGCCGGTTTACGATCCGAACACGGGCGAGCTGATCGCCGATGCCGGCGCCGAGCTCGGAGACAACATCGAATACGAGGACGGTTCGTCCCACGATCTGGTCGGAGAGATCATCGCTACCGGGCAGAAGGTCTTCGTCCGGTCGGTCATGTCCTGCGAGGCAACACACGGCGTCTGCCGCAAGTGCTATGGCCGCAGTCTGGCCACTGGGAAGATGGTCGATCTCGGCGAAGCGGTCGGTATCGTCGCCGCGCAGTCGATCGGCGAGCCGGGCACCCAGTTGACCATGCGCACCTTCCACTCCGGTGGTGTGGCGCGTGCCGACATTACCACCGGTCTGCCGCGCGTCGAAGAGCTCTTCGAAGCCCGGACACCGAAGATGCCGGCGATCCTGGCCGAGCGCGAAGGTGAAGTCAGCTTTGTCGAGAGCGAAGCTGGCCGAGTGCTGCAAGTCAGCAGCACCGAGCAAGACTCGTATGCCCTGGTGCTCGAAGAAGGGTGGCAGCCGGCGCAAGCCGAAGGCGCCTTCATTACCAAGGAAAAGACGGCGATCGCCGAAGGACCAGATGGCTCCAAGAAGTATGCTCCGATCGATGGGGAGCTCTATCTGGATGGCCGGACGATCTACGTTCGCAGCGAGGCCCGGCCGGATCACGACGAATACCCGGTTCCGATTGCCTACCACGTCTTCGTGGAAGAGGGAGACCACGTTGTCCCCGGTCAGCAACTGACCGATGGCGCCAAGGATCCGCAGCAGGTGCTGCTGACCCGCGGTCGCGAGGACGTGCAGCGCTATATCATCGATGAGGTGCAAAAGGTCTACAAGTCGCAGGGTGTGTCGACCAACGACAAGCACATCGAGGTCATCTGCCGGCAGATGCTCCGCAAGGTCAGCATCGTTTTCCCGGGGGATACCGATTTCCTGCAGGACGAGCGGATCGACCGATTCGAGTTCAACCAGATCAATGAGGAGATCCTGGCCCAGGGCGGCGAGCCGGCTACGGCCATGCCGGTCCTGCTTGGGATCACCAAGGCCTCACTGGAAACCGATTCCTTCCTGGCGGCGGCGTCGTTCCAGGAGACCACCCGCGTGCTGACCGAAGCCGCCATTAACGGCAAGGTCGACCAGCTCCGTGGTCTGAAGGAAAACGTCATCATCGGCAAGCTGATCCCGGCTGGTTCCGGTTTCTACGGAGCGCAACGGCTCGGCGCTACCGATCTGGACGAGACGAACCTCTCTGCCATCCTCGAAGGCGACACTGCAGTCGCGGTGCTGGAAGAGGCCGAGGACGAGGATCTGCGCGATCTCATGTCCAGCGGGCTCATTCCGGGCTCGGACGGTTCGGATGGCGCCATGGGCGAAGGTGAGTTCGAAGGTTTCCAGCCGTGGATCTCGGATGAGGAATCGGAAGCGTAATCTTCTCTCGAACATTGCATGTTTCACGAAAGCCGGCGCACCAAGGCGCCGGCTTTCGCCGTCTGCCTGATACCATGCCGAATGCGTTCGTTTGGAGCGATCGAGATGTTCGATCAGGTCCATACCCTTTGCCGAGCAGCGCCCCTTGACGAGCGATCCGCCGGCACGTTAGAATTCGCCGCTGTGGCCGCCGAAAGGCGGCTACGTCGTGAGGATTTGCTACCCGTTGGTTCGGGTGCCGAACCCTTGCCGGGCGAGTGGCGCCGCAGCTGCGGGTCTGATCGGTTCCGCAGAGCACGGTATTTGGCAAGCCGCTTGTCTGTTTTAGGAGTCAGTTGTGCCGACGATCAATCAGTTGGTCCGGAAGGGCCGAAAGAGCGTCAAAAAGAAGACCAAATCGCCAGCGCTTGGGTTCACCAATAACGCGCTTGGTCGATATGCGGGTCGTTCGCGTCGTTCGCAGGGAGCTCCCCAAAAGCGAGGCGTGTGCACCCAGGTCAAGACCATGACGCCCAAGAAGCCCAACTCGGCGCTGCGCAAAATCGCCCGTGTGCGTCTTTCCAATCATCTGGAAGTGACGGCATATATCCCGGGCGAGGGTCACAATCTCCAGGAGCACTCGGTCGTGCTGGTGCGCGGCGGTAGGGTCAAGGACCTTCCCGGCGTTCGTTACCACATCGTCCGTGGCACCCTGGATACCCGCGGTGTCGAAAACCGCAAGAACGCGCGGTCGAAATACGGAACCAAGGCGCCGAAGAAGTAACTCGTTTTGCGAGTGGCTGGGTGACCAGTATCTTCGGTTCCTCTGCATACGCAGAACTGAGACGACGCGACTGAGAAAGCGGAACGACGCAGATATGCGTCTACCGCTTTTTCGTCTGAGAGAGAGCAGGTCAGGAAGAGGGTCGCACCGGCGCTTTGGCCGGGACGAGCGACGAGAAACGTATCGGAGGCGAAAAGGAAACATGCCGCGACGGACCAAGATCGAGCCGCGAGTGCCGCTGCCAGATTCGAAATACAACAGCGAGCTGGTCTCCCGGTTCATCAACAAGCTCATGGAGCGAGGCAAAAAGGGCCTGGCCGAGCGCACGATGTACGACGCCCTCTCGATCGTCGAAGAGCGAACCGGCCGCGGCGCGCTCGAAGTCTTCGAGCAGGCTGTCAATAATGCGACTCCGTTCCTGGAGGTCAAACCCCGGCGTGTCGGCGGCGCGACCTATCAGGTTCCGGTGCAGATCGAAGGCCGGCGGCGACAGAGTCTGGCGATTCGCTGGCTGCTGACCTCGGCGCGCAATCGCTCCGGCCGTTCCATGACCGAGAAGCTCGCCAATGAGATCCTCGATGCCTCCAACGGGCAGGGTGCAACGATCAAGCGCCGCGAGGACACCCATCGCATGGCCGAGGCCAACCGCGCCTTTGCCCACTATCGCTACTAGGCCGTAGAGCGGCACCGTTTCGAAGCGCGAAAGCAGGATCAGGACACTCACCACGCAATGAGCACGAGTACGGCAACCTTGCCCGTCGACCAACAACAAGCCCAGCTCGCGAGGACGCGAAATATCGGCATCATTGCTCACATCGACGCGGGCAAGACGACGACGACCGAGCGCATTCTCTTTTTCACCGGCCGCGTTCACCGGCCAGGCGAAACACATGAAGGCTCGGCTACCATGGACTGGATGGTTCAGGAGCGCGAGCGTGGCATCACGATCACCTCGGCTGCCACGACCTGTTCGTGGAAGAACCACACCATCAATATCATCGACACCCCCGGTCACGTCGACTTCACCGTCGAGGTGGAGCGGTCGCTCCGCGTCCTCGACGGCGGTGTCGTCGTGTTCGACGCGGTTGCCGGTGTCGAACCGCAGTCGGAAACCGTTTGGCGTCAGGCCGACAAGTATTCGGTGCCGCGCTTCTGCTTCATCAATAAGATGGACCGCACGGGCGCCTCATTCGAGCGCACCCTGGGCATGATCGTCGACCGCCTCAAGGCCAAGCCGGCTCCGGTGCAACTGCCGATCGGCGCGGAATCCAACTTCTTGGGCGTCATCGACCTTATCGAAGAGAAAGCGATCATCTACCACGACGATCTCGGTCAGAAGATCGAAGTGGTCGATATCCCGGCCGACATGGTCGAGGCTGCCGCGGCCGCGCGGCACGAGCTTGTCGAGTCGATCGCCGAGACCGACGAAGAAATGATGATGCGGTATCTCGAAGATGGGGTGCTCACCAACGATGAGCTCCGCGAGGCCCTCCGCTCGGCGACCCTGAGTGGCGCGCTGGTGCCGGTGCTGTGCGGTTCTTCCTTGAAGAACAAGGGAATCCAGCCGATGCTGGACGCCATCACCTATTACCTTCCGTCTCCGGCGGACATTCCACCGGTTACGGGCGTCAACCCTCGCACCGAGGAAGAAGAAATCCGGTCGGTGGAGCCGGGGCAGCCGTTTGCTGGACTGGTCTTCAAGATCCAGGCCGATCCGCATGTCGGCAAACTCGCCTATGTGCGGGTGTATTCTGGCACGCTGGAGTCGGGTAGCTACGCGCTGAACTCGACCAAGGGCGATCGCGAGCGTATCGGCCGTCTCCTGCGCATGCATGCCAATCATCGCGAGGAAGTCCAGGAGGTCCATGCCGGCGATATCGTCGCTGTCATCGGACTGAAGGGATCCTTCACCGGCGATACGCTGTGCGATCCGGCCAACCCGATCGTGCTCGAATCGATCGTCTTTCCCGAGCCAGTTATTTCCGTGTCGATCGAGCCGAAGACGCGCGCCGATCAGGACAAGATGGGTTCCGCCCTCGGGCGTCTGGCCGAGGAAGATCCGACCTTCCGCGTTCGCTCCAACGAAGAGACCGGCCAAACCCTCATCGACGGCATGGGCGAGCTGCACCTCGAGGTGATCGTCGATCGCCTGTTGCGCGAATTCCGCGTCGATGCAAATGTCGGTCGTCCGCAGGTGGCCTTCAAGGAGACCATCACCCAGGCGGTCCGGGCCGAAGGGAAGCACGTTCGCCAGACTGGCGGTGCTGGCCAGTACGGGCACTGTGTCGTCGAGTTCGCTCCGCAGGAACGTGGCGAAGGCTACGTCTTCGAGGACAAGATCGTCGGCGGCGCGATTCCACGCGAATTCATTGCACCGGTGGATCAGGGTATCCGCGAGGCAATGGTGACGGGCGGCCAGGCGGGCTATCCGCTGGTCGATATCAAGGCCACACTGGTCGATGGCTCGTATCACGATGTCGACTCGAAGGAAATCGCCTACAAGATCGCTGGTTCGCTGGCGCTCAAGGAAGCGGTTCGCCGGGGTAAGTCGGTCGTGCTCGAACCGATCATGTCGGTCGAGGTCAACACGCCGGAAGACTTCATGGGCGATGTCATCGGCGATCTGAACTCCCGCCGTGGACAAATCCAGGGGATGGAGATGCGTGCCGGCGCCCAGGTCGTCAAGGCATTCGTGCCGCTGGCGCAGATGTTCGGCTATGCCACCGATCTCCGATCGGCAACACAGGGCCGGGCCGTCTACTCGATGGAGTTCGATCACTACGCGCCGCTTCCTGCGAGTCTTCAGGAAGAAATGGTTGCCAAGGCGCGTCGTTCTTAAGGAATCAGATTCGAGCCGCATGGATGCGGTGATCGAAACGAAAGGAACCAGGTAGGTGGGCAAGCAAAAATTCGAGCGAACCAAACCGCATGTCAATGTTGGGACGATTGGGCATGTGGACCATGGCAAGACGACATTGACGGCGGCGATCACCAAGACGCTGGCGTTGCGGGGAGAGGCGACCTTCCGGTCGTTCGATTCGATCGACAACGCGCCGGAAGAGCGGGACCGGGGGATCACCATTGCGATTTCGCATGTAGAGTATGAGACCGACAAGCGGCACTATGCGCATGTGGACTGTCCGGGGCACGCCGACTTCATCAAGAACATGATCACCGGAGCGGCGCAGATGGACGGGGCGATCCTGGTGGTGAGTGCGCCGGACGGGCCGATGCCGCAGACGCGGGAGCACATTCTGCTGGCGCGGCAGGTGGAAGTACCGGCGATGGTGGTCTTTCTGAACAAAGTCGACATGATGGACGACCCGGAGTTGCTGGAGCTGGTGGAGTTGGAAGTGCGGGAACTGCTGAGTTCCTACCAGTTTCCGGGTGACGAGATCCCGATCATCCGGGGGTCGGGGCTGGCGGCGCTGCAGAGTGAGAACAAGGACCCGGAGGCGCCGGAATATGCGCCGATCTGGGAACTGATGAATGCCGTCGACGAATACATTCCGACACCGGAGCGGGCCATCGACCAGCCGTTCCTGATGCCGATCGAAGACGTCTTCGGGATCAAGGGACGGGGCACGGTGGTGACGGGCCGGGTCGACCGGGGAGTCATCAAAGTTGGAGACGAAGTCGAGATCGTGGGCTTGGGCGAACACCGCAAGGTAGTGGCCACCGGGGTGGAGATGTTCCAGAAGACGCTGGATGAAGGCGTGGCCGGGGACAACGTCGGGGTGCTGCTGCGCGGGGTGGAGCGGGACGATGTGGAGCGGGGGCAGGTGTTGTGCAAACCTGGTTCCATCAAACCGCACACCAAGTTTGCCGCCGAAGTCTATGTGCTGGGCAAGGACGAAGGAGGACGGCACACGCCATTCTTCAACGGATACCGGCCGCAGTTCTATGTGCGCACCACGGACGTGACCGGCAGCATTCAGTTGCCGGAGGGCGTGGAGATGGTGATGCCGGGGGACAACATCCAGATGACGGTGGAACTGATCACGCCGGTGGCGTGTGAGGAAGGCTTGCGCTTTGCGATCCGGGAAGGCGGCCGCACCGTCGGCGCCGGGGTCGTGACCTCCATCATCCAGTAAGCACGAAGTAAGCGTTCACGAGCAGGAGCAGGGAATGGTCCAGCGGAAACAAGCTCAGAAGATCCGCATTCGATTGAAGGCATACGATCACCGCATTCTCGATCAGTCGGCTGCGAAGATCGTGGAGACCGCGGAATCGACCGGAGCAAAGGTGGCGGGACCCGTTCCCTTGCCCACGCGAATCGAGAAGTTCTGCGTCATCCGGTCGCCCTTCATCGATAAGGATTCGCAGGAGCAGTTCGAGATTCGCACACACAAGCGTTTGATCGACGTGCTCGAGCCGAGCGGCAACACGATTCGCGCGCTGATGCGCCTGAATCTGCCGGCCGGTGTCGATATCGAGATCAAACTCTAACCAACGTCGCGCGTAGTTCGAGTTTTTCGAAGTTACGCTCTGTAGGTTCGGTCGGCCAGGTGGCTGCACGAACGTCCTGAGGATCAGGAGAGAGCCAATGATTCAGGCAATGGTCGGGAAAAAGCTGGGGATGACGCAGGTCTTCGATGAGAGCGGCGTCGTCTACCCGGCAACCGTTATCGAATGCGGACCCAACGTGGTCACGCAGATCAAGACAGAAGCAAAGGACGGATACGAGGCCGTCCAGCTCGGATTCGGGCTCGATTCACGATTGAATCGGCCGGAGCAAGGGCATCGCAAGGCGAGCGGATTCCAGTCGCGCGATCTGCGCGAGGTCAAGGCTGACAGCTATGACGATCTGGAAGTCGGTCAGGTATTCAAGGCCGACGTGTTCAAGCCCGGACAGTTGGTCGACGTGACCGGCACCTCGAAGGGCCGCGGATTCCAGGGCGGTGTCAAGCGCCATGGCTTCAGCGGAGGACCCAAGACCCACGGTCAGTCGGATCGCCTGCGCGCGCCTGGTTCGATTGGCTCCAGCGCCACCCCCGGCCGCGTCTTCAAAGGGACGCGCATGGCGGGCCGCATGGGAAATGACCGGGTGACGGTCCTGAGTTTGGAAGTGCTGCGGGTCGATCCCGAGCGCAATCTGCTGGTGGTCAAGGGCTCGGTCCCGGGACACAACGATTCGCTCGTCGTCGTTCGAAACGCGGTCAAAGCTGGCGCCAAGGCCTAGCTGGAACGCCCTGAGGAACGATGATGAAATACGATCTCGTTGATCTTACCGGTAGCGCGAGTGGGCAGATCGA
>WBZR01005058.1_pt1 | contig 10353 bp, 6 predicted proteins | sample 5204231 | NCBI WGS metagenome assembly WBZR01 (sample SAMN12412403, study PRJNA552823) | activated sludge metagenome | isolation source: activated sludge from anammox sidestream of wastewater treatment plant... | place: USA: Virginia | collected 2017-08
GAACACCGAGCAGACCACGGCCCTCGGCGTCGTGGTCAGCTCGTTTAACAGCCGGGTGACCGACAACATCTTGCGCGTCGGCCTCAACTACAAGCTGGGCACATACTGATCGCCGGGGTACCCTCCAACAAGCTTCCACCGGCGATCGAAGCCCCGGGCCCTGCGCCCGGGGCTTTTCGCTGGGGCGGTCAAAGGCGCGCACCGCGGACATAGGCGGCGGCTACGCCACTTTGCCGCTCGCTTTGCGTTCCGCCAATCCAAGCTCGCGCAGGATTTCCTCGTTGTGCTCGCCGAGCATTGGCGGGCTTCGCTCGATGCTCGGGCCGCCGTGCGCGAAGGTAAAGGCGGCGAGCGGCACGCCGAAGCCGCCCTCGATGCCGGCTACGCCCTCGTGGCGATGGATGACGCCGCGCGTCGCGATCTGCGGGTCGGCCAACGCCTCGCCCATGGTGCGCACACGCGCGGCCGGGACGTGGCGGGCCTGGAGGAACTCCTCCCATTCGTCGGCGGTGCGCGTGCGCATGATCTCTTCCAGCACGGCGATCTCGCGCGCGTGGTCGGCGTCGCGCTCGTCATTCGTGTTCTTGATCATGTCGGGACGGCCGAGCACGGTCCACAGCCGCCGCTGCTGGCGCAGGTTGCTCGCACCCAGCATCACGATGCCGTCCTTGGTCTCGAACGCGCCGTTGGTGGCCTGCGGATAACGATTGCCGTGCGGCTTGGGATGCATGCCGTTGCGCAGATAGCCGGTGAGGTGCGAGCTCATCAGGATCATCGCCACGTCGAGCATCGCCATGTCGATCCGTTGCCCGCGCCCGGTCTTTTCCCGTTGGAACAGAGCCGCGGACAGGGCGAACGCGCCGGTCATGCCGGTCGTATAATCGATCGCCGGCGAGCCGAACTTGATCGGGTGCACGTCCTTGGTGCCGGTCATCGCCATGATGCCGGAGGTCGCCTGGATGACGTGATCGTAGGCGGTTTGCGGCCCGCGCGGCCCCTTCTGCCCGAAGGCGGAGAACGACGCGTAGATCAGCCGCGGGTTGATCTTCGACAGATCGTCGTAGCCGAGCCCCAGCGCCTCGAAGGCGCCCGGCCGGTAGTTCTCGACAAAAATATCGGCGGTCTTGACCAATTCCTTGAGCACTTCGCGGTCGCTCTCTTTCTTGAGGTCGAGCGCGAGCGAGCGCTTGTTAGACGCCTGGGTCAGGAAGCCGGTGCCCATGAGCTTGCGGTTGAGGGCCTTGTCGGTGCCGGACGAGCGGCTCTGATCGGGGTCGTCGGGGTGTTCGACCTTGATCACGTCGGCGCCGAGCACGCCGAGCTGATAGGTCGCGAACGGCCCCGCCAGCACATGCGTGACATCGATCACCCTGATGCCCTCGAACGGTCTCATGTCGTTTCCTCCCTGCGGCTGCTGCCCGGCAGTTCTAATCTCAACCCGTCATCCTGAGGTGCGACCCCGGCCTTTGGCCGGGGGAGCCTCGAAGGACGACGGCCCGTGTCTCACAATGCGTTTCTTGCTAACATGCTGCAATGGGCGCATTCGTTTACATGCTGCGTTGTCGAGACGGCTCCTACTACGTCGGCATCGCCACCGGCAATGATCTGACGAGACGTATCGCAGAGCATCAGTCCGGCACATTTCCCGGATACACGTTTTCGCGGCGGCCGGTCGAACTCGTTTGGTCGCAGCATTTCGAGCGCATCACGGATGCGATCGCCGCCGAACGGCCGATCAAGGGCTGGAGCAGGGCAAAGAAGGAAGCGCTCATTGCCGGCGATTGGTCTCGCGTCACGCAACTCGCCAAGCGCCGCGGTGGAAATCCAAAGCCGCACTCCGCTTCGTGAACCGACATGGAGGCTTTCGGCGGAGATGCCTCTGCTCGGGGCCGTCGCCCTTCGAGGCTCAGCGCGTGCGCGCCGAGCACCTCAGGGTGACGGGGAGAGAGTGTCCTTCAGATACTTGTCGAAAAATGCAATCGAGTCGTTGACCGCCTGAATTTGCACCGGATCGGGCGCGTAGACGCCGCGGTCGTTGCGCCGCACATAGACGAAGCCGTGCTCGGCGTGATCGTAGGTCGCCCACTTGGTGTCCTTGCCGAGCTCGACCAGCAGGTCGTAGCAAACACGGAAAATGCCCTGCAGCTCGTCGCTGTCGCGGCCCTGCACGAAGATCGGCGTCGCGATTCCCCGCATGCGCTCCTTGGCGACATCCTCGGTAATGCGCGGGCGCACCTTCTCGGCCTCGCGCATCAGCATGCGCTCGACATTGAGCAAGCCGGTCTCCGGGTTGACGCCGGCTGTATTGTCGGGGCGCAGGCGCAGGAATTCATGCGACGCCGGCTCGCTCGCCACCATCGCCCGCACGCCGTGATATTCCGAGGCGATCTTGAACGCCATCTCGCCGCCATGGCTCATTCCCATGTAGCCGACGCGATCGGCGTCGATCATCGGCAGCCGCTTGACGTAGTTCACGATCGCGATGACGTCCTCGTATTCCAACGGCCCGCGGTTGAGCAGTTGCCGGCCCTGCCGGCGGTCCTCGATCAGTTTGCCGACCTTGTCGTAGGCATAGTCGACCTCGGCACGATAGCGCAGCCAGGCGACCGCGTAGCCCGCCTTGAGAAACTGCTCCTGCGTCCAGCTGCGGTTCTGCGTGAAGTCGCGGACCATCGCCATGCCGCCGCCGCCATTGCCCGACGCAAAGAGCACAAGCCGATGCGGCCCCGGCCCCGCCGGCAGCCGCAGCCCGATCGGGCAATAAACGCCGTCGATCATCTCGATGTACATCAGATGCACCGGGACGTCGGAGCCGCGCACCGGTTCGGCGATGGAGATGTGCTCGGGGTCGATCCCGGACGATACGAGTTGAACGGTCATGAAGATCGATCCTTCCAAGCCAAGCTTCCCGCTTGACTGCGGTTTTGTAGCATCACTTGCGGCGTCGGCGCTGCCCTAGATGCGATCTAATGTCTTTTGCGGTGCAGAATTGCAACAGACGAGGACTCCATCAAGCCGCCGGTAGCGCCCTAACTTGCAATCGCCCCAGTCGGGGATCACCCTCGCGGCGATGTATAGGGTCGGCGTCAAGGTTGTATTCGATGCGCGTACGTGTTGGCGGTCAGAGTGTGAGCATCCGGCGCTTTGTCGCCGGATGTTTTGACCTGTCGCGGCATCGCATCTCGTCTCTCGCCTTTGCTGTTACCTTCGCCGTGCTGCTGATCGTCAGCGCCGCGGTGCCGACCAGCGCTCAGCGCGGCGCGTTGCAAACGCTGCAGGACGCGCTGGTGCGCACCTACCAGGGCAACCCGGTGCTCAACGCCGAGCGCGCGCGCCAGCGCGGCACCGACGAGAACGTGCCGCAGGCGCTCGCCGGCTACCGTCCGCAGGTGCTCGCGAGCATGAGTGCGGGCCTGCAGGCGGTGCGCGTGCTGATGCCCGACAACACCATCCAGACGGCGACACTGCGCACCTGGACCATCGGGCTGACGGTGGCGCAGACCCTGTTCAACGGCTTCAAGACCGCCAACACGGTGCGCCAGTCGGAGTCGCAGGTGATGTCGGGCCGCGAAGCGCTGCGCAACACCGGCCAGGGCGTGCTGCTTGACGCCGTCGCCGCCTATTCGAATGTGCTGGCGAACCAGAGCCTGGTCGAGGCGCAGCGCATCAACGTCACTTTTCTGCGCGAGACGCTCAACACCACGCGCAAGCGGCTCGAGGCCGGCGACGTGACGCCGACCGATACCGCGCAAGCGGAGGCGCGGCTCAGCCGCGGGCTTGCCGACCTCAATGCCGCCGAGGTCGCGTTCGCGATCAGCCAGGCGCTTTATGCCCAAGTGATTGGCGCGCCGCCCGGCCGGCTGGTGCAGCCGGCCCCGATCGACCGGCTCCTGCCGCACACGCGCGACGATGCCATCGGCATCGCCCGCAAGACGCATCCGGCTATTCTCGCGGCGATGTACGACGTCGATACGGCGATCTACAGTACCAAGATCGCCGAAAGCAGCCTGTGGCCACAAATCTCCGTGCAGGCCGGCGTCTCCCGCAGCCGCAACGACGACACGACGCTCGGCACGAACGGCACCGACAACGCGTTCGTGCTCGGCAAGGCGGATGTCCCGATCTATGACGGCGGGCTTGCCGCCTCGCAAATCCGGCAGGCGAAGGAACTGGCGACGCAGGCCCGCATCGTCTTGGAGCAGATGCGCAACCAGACACAGACCGCCGTCATCTCCGCCTGGGTGACGTTCGAGGGCGCCAAGATCGCGCTGAATGCCGCGGAGGCGGAAGTGCGCGCCGCCAATGTCGCACTCGCCGGCGTGCAGAAGGAGGCGCAGGGCGGCCAGCGCACCACGCTCGACGTGCTCAACGCGCAGCAGGACCTGATGGCGGCACGCGCGCGGCTCATCGGCGCGCAGCGCGACCGCGTGATCGCCGCCTACGCGCTCCTGGCGGCGGTCGGCCGGCTCGACGTGAAGACGCTCGGCCTCGCCACGCCCGACTATGCGTCCGAGGTGCATTACCACCAAGTGCGCGACGCCTGGGGCGGCCTGCGCACGCCGGCCGGACAGTGATGTTATTCTCGCACCTTACTCGGTCCTCATCCTGAGGAGGATCGCGTAGCGATGCGTCTCGAAGGATGGCGACAGGCACTGTGCTCGCCGCCATGCTTCGAGACGGGCGCTTCGCGCCCTCCTCAGCATGAGGAGGAATTTGCGGCGCGTGTGAGCGTCAATGCACCTCGGCGGCGGCGCCGCTGATCTCGTGGTGTTCCGGCGCGTCCGGCAGCACGAGGCGCGCCAGTGTCGGGATGACGAGCAGGCTGCAAATCGGCGAGAGCAGCATGCCGCCGACGATCACGCAGGCGAGCGGCTGCTGCACCTGCGAGCCGATGCCGGTCGAGATCGCCGCCGGCACGAGCCCGATGCAGGCCGAGAAGCCGGTCATGAAAATCTGCCGCATGCGGGTCTGCGCGGCGCCGATGATCGCCGTTTCGGTGGCGATCCCCTCCTCCATGTTGCGGCGGATGTAGGAGACCAGGAGGATGCCGTCCATTGCCGACACGCCGAACAGCGAGATGAAGCCGACTGCCGCCGACACGCTGAAATTGAGCCCGGCGACCGTCAGTCCGAGCACGCCGCCCGCCACCGCGAACGGAATGCCCGAGAGGGCCAGCATGCTGTCGCGCACCGAATTGAACAGGCTGTAGAGCAGCATCATGATCAGCAGCAGACTGAGCGGCACGATGACGGCAAGCCGCTTCTTGGCCTCCACCAGCGCGCCGAACTCGCCGGTCCACTCCATGCGGTAGCCGGGCGGCAGCGGCACCTTCTCGTCGATACGCTTCTGCGCCTCGGCGACGGTCGAGCCGAGGTCGCGGTCGCGCACGCTGTATTTCAGCGGCACGAAGCGCTGCGCGTTCTCGCGGTAGATGTAGGCGGCGCCCGTTTCGAGCTTCACCTCGCCGAGATCGCTCAACGCAATATAGGCGGTCGGAGATTTGGGGTCGGAATTCGGCAGCGCGACCGGAATCGAGCGGATGGCATCGACGTTGAGGCGGTATTCCGGCGCAAGGCGCACGGTGAGCGCGAAGTTCATCTCGCCTTCGTAGACCCTGGTCACCTCCTGGCCGCCGATCGCCGCCTGCACCACGGCGTTGATATCGGCCACCGAGAAGCCGTAGCGCGCGGCCTTTGCACGCTCGATGCGGACCACCAGGTTGGGCTGGCCGAGCAGGTTGAAAGCCGCCGGATCGGTGACGCCCGGCACCTCGCCGATCTCGGTCTTCAGCGCCTTGGCGAGCCGTTCGAGCTCACCCAGATTGCTGCCGAAAATCTTGACCGAATTCTCGCCTTTGACGCCGGACACCGCCTCCTCGATGTTGTCCTGGATGTATTGCGAAAAATTGAAGTCGACGCCGATGAATTCGCGGTTGAGCCGCTTGCTCAATTGCTCGACCAACGTTTCCTTATTGAGCCCTTTCGGCCACTGGTCGAACGGCTTGAGCGGCACGAAGAACTCCGCCAGGAACGAGCCGTCCGGGTCGGTACCGTCGTCGCCGCGCCCCTGCTCCGAGAATACGGTGCGCACCGGATCGTAGCTCTTGATGATGTTGCGGATGCGCGCCACCGTATCCATGCCGGCTTCCAGCGTGATGGTCGGCGGCATGACGGCCCTGATCCACATGTTGCCTTCTTCGAGCTTCGGCAGGAACTCGGTGCCGAGCCGCGCTCCGAGCACGCCGATCCCGCCGAGAAAGGCAAGCGCGACCAGCGCCGAAATCCGGTAGTGGCGCACGGCCACCGCAAGGATCGCCTCGTAAACGCGGCGCAGCCCCCGCACGAGAAACGTCTCGACTTCCCGGACCTTCTCCGGCAGGAGGACCGACGAGAGGACGGGCGTAACCGTGAAGGTCGCGATCACGGCGCCGATCAACGCATACGCGTAGGTGCGCGACATCGGACCGAAAATCTGCCCCTCCACGCCCTGCATGGTGAACAATGGCAGGAACGCCGCGATCGTGATGACGACCGAGAAGAAGATCGGCTTGTCGACCTCGACCGCAGCGGTGAGGATGCGGCGCAGCTTGTCGGTCAGTCTTTCCTCCGGCACCGCGGTTTCGGCCGGCGCGTCGTGCGCCAAGTGCCGGAAGATGTTCTCCATCATGATGACCGTGGCATCGACGATGATGCCGAGGTCGATGGCACCGATCGAGAGGAGGTTGGCGGACTCGCCGCGCAGCACCGTGACCATGACGGCCAGAAACAAGGCGACCGGGATGGTCGCCGAGACGATCAGGGCGCAACGTAGGTCGCCGAGGAATATCCACTGGATGACGAAGATCAGCGCGATGCCGAACAGCATGTTGTGCAGCACGGTCTGCACCGTGATGGCGACGAGATCGCCGCGGTCGTAGAATGGTTCGATCCGTACCCCCGGCGGCAGCGAGCCGTCGCTGTTGATGCGCTCAACCGCCGCTCGTACCCGCTGTACGACCTCCATGGTGCGCTCAAACTTCTGCATCAGCACGATGCCGGTCACGATGTCGGTGGTGTCGTCGCGGCCGGAAATGCCGAGCCGCGGCATGAAGCCGACGTGCACCTTGGCGACATCCGACAGCAGCACCGGCACGCCGCCCTGCTGGGTGAGCACGATGTTGCCGATATCTTCGAGCGAGCGCACGACGCCGAGGCCGCGCACGTTGACCGATTGCTCCCCGATCGCGATGGTGCGGCCGCCGACGTTGGAATTGCCGGTCGAGATCGCCGCGATGACCTGCGGCAGCGTAAGCCCGTGGGCCATCAACCGATTGAGATCGATCTCGGCCTGGAATTCCTTGGTCTTGCCGCCCAGCACCAGCACGTCGGAAACGCCGGGCACGATCCGCAGCTTGCGCTCGACCACCCAGTCCTGCAGCGTCTTGAGCTGCATCACGTCCATACCGGGGGGCCCGCGTAACTCGTAGCGGAAGATTTCGCTGATGGTGCCGGCAGGCGAGATCACCGGTTGGACGCCGGGCGGCAATTCGGTGTCCTTGAGCCGATTGATGGTCTGCTGGCGGACAAAATAGTAGTCGCGGCCGTACTCGAACTGGAGACGGATGAAGGAGAGCCCGTAGACGGTATTGGAGCGGATGAACCGCAGCCCCGGCGTGCTGGCAAGCGCAATCTCGAGCGGAATCGTGACATAGCGCTCCATCTCCTCGGGCGATTGGCCGGGCCGCTGCGCGATCACCTCGATGATCGGCGGCGCCGGATCCGGATAGGCTTCGATGTTGAGCGCAAGGAAGGCGACGTAGCCCAGCCCCAGGAAAGCCGCGAACGCAATCAGCACCAGCGGGCGCCGCGTCAGGCAGAATGCGATCAACCTACGCAGCATGCGGACACCCGCAAATAGTGCCCATCATTGCCGCCACTCATTGTCGACGAAGATCGCGCCGCGGCCGACGACCCGCTCGTCTGGCTTGAGCCCTTTTCGAATCTGCACGCGGCCATCCTGCTCGATTCCGATCTCGACCGGACGGTGCTTGAACAGCAGCGGTTCCTGCTCGACCCAGACGCTGGCCAGATCACCTTCCCGGATCACCGCGTCAACCGGGACGGACGGCGCAATCTCGTTCTCGCCGGTGACGATCTTGAAGCTTGCAAACATCTCGGATTTGAGCACGCCGTCGGGGTTGGCGACTTCCGAGCGCACCACCACCCGGCGGGTGGTCGCATCCGCCGATGCCTCGATGGCGGCGATTCGAGCCTTGAAGACGCGGTCCGGCAGCGCCGTAATGGTGACTTCGACCTCCTGCCCGACGCGGATGTGCGGGATGTGATTCTCCGGCACCAGCGCCTTGAGCCACATGGATGAGAGATTGGCGATCGTCAGGAGCGCATCGCCGGTATCGCTGCGGACAAATTGTCCCGGCCCAACTTTGCGGGCGATGACCGTCCCATCGATCGGGGCGTGGATCGGAGTGGCGCGGCTGATCTCGCGCTTCTTTTCCAAGGCGGCGATCCGCTCAGCGCTGAGGCCCAGGATGGTCAACCGGTTGCGCGCAGCGTCGAGCGCGGTTTCGGCCGCGCGCATGTCGTTTTGCGCTGCAATGAGATCAGCCTCCGCCTGCTGAAATTCCTTGAGCGGCGCCGCCTTGCCTTCAAACAGACCGCGCTGCCGCTTTTCGACGATTTGCGCGAGATTGAGTTGGGCGCGCGCCTTGTTGACGGCCGCAATCGCGGCAAGGAAATCGTTTTGCGGCTGCACCACCTCCGGGCTGTCGATTTCGAACAGCGGGTCGCCGCGCTTGACGGTATCCCCCACCTTGGCGATCAGCCGGACGATGCGGCCGGAAAACGGCGTCATCACGAGCGTGCTGACATCCTCATTGTAGGCGATGCGGCCGATCGCATTTATTTGCACGCGAAACGGATAGGTCTCGACCTTGACGACGTCCAGTTGGTGCATCTGATCGGCGGTGGCGCGGACGGTATCGCCACTCTTCTGCCAGCCCGGCTTGGTAGCATCCGCTGCCGCGGCAGGGCAGCCGCCGATAGCGAGGGCGGCGGCAACGAGTACCATGCAGGCGACCGCTTCAGCGTGGATTGAAGTCATTTCACCGCGTCGGCGTAGCAGTCCGTCTGATCATCCGGCTGGCGCAGGCATTACGGCATCCTGCATAAGCGAACGCGGCTGCCGGCGCGAAAATAGCAGAATCAGCACCGGCAGCGTAACCAGAATCACGGCGGGCGCCAGCATCATGCCGCCGACCACCACCACGGCGAGCGGCTTTTGCACCTGCGATCCGATGCCGCTCGACATCGCTGCGGGCAACAGCCCGACGCCGGCGATGACGCAGGTCATCAGCACCGGCCGTATCTGCAACTCACCCGTTTTCAGGATCGCGGCGGTACGCTCCATGCCGGCTTCGAGCAGCATGTTGAACTGCGACAGGATGATAATGCCGTCCATCACCGAAATGCCGAACAGCGCGATAAAGCCGATCGCGGCCGAGACGCTGAACGGGATGCCCATGAGCAGCAGGCCAAAAATCCCGCCGATGACCGCCATGGGAATGACGCTCATGGCGAGTATGGTGTCGGGCACCGAACCGAAATTGATCCAAAGCAGCAGCGCGATCAACGCCAGACTCAGCGGCACGACGATTTTCAGCCGCGCGATGGCGTCCTGCAGGTTGCCGAATTCACCCACCCATTCGAGCCGCGATCCGGGCGGCAGTTGCACGTTCTCGGCGATCTTGCGCTGCGCTTCCTTGATGGCGCTGCCGAGATCGCGGTCGCGCACGCTGAACTTGATCGGCAGATAGCGCTCCTGCCCTTCGCGGTAGATGTAGGAGGCGCCGGACACGAGCTTGACGGACGCGACCTCGCTCAGCGGGATTTGCGTGAAACCGTTCGGACCTTGCACGCCGATGCGCAGGTTCTCGATCACCTCCGGGTTCTGCCGGAATTGCGGCGCGAGCCGCACTACGATCGGGAAGTGCCGGTCGCTGCCTGGCTCATAGAGGTCGCCGGCGGTATCGCCGCCGATCGCCACCTTGATGGTGGCGTTGATGTCGCCGGGCGCAAGGCCGTAGCGCGCCGCACGCGCCCGATCGATGTCGATCTGCACCGTCGGCTGGCCGAGCGAGGTGAACACCGCCAGATCGGTGATGCCCTGCACGGTGGCAAGTTGCGCCTTGATCTTGTTGGCGGTCTCGGTGAGCGCTTCGAGATTGTTGCCGAACAGCTTGATCGAGTTCTCGCCTTTCACGCCGGAGACCGCCTCTGCCACGTTGTCCTGGAGATATTGCGAGAAGTTGAACTCGACGCCGGGGAAGCCAGCCTCGAGCTTGGCCAGGATCTGCTC
>WBZR01004613.1_pt2 | contig 10352 bp, 9 predicted proteins | sample 5204231 | NCBI WGS metagenome assembly WBZR01 (sample SAMN12412403, study PRJNA552823) | activated sludge metagenome | isolation source: activated sludge from anammox sidestream of wastewater treatment plant... | place: USA: Virginia | collected 2017-08
GATCACCAGGTACTGGGCGAAGGTGATGTATCCCCAGAATGCCACGAACGCGAAACAGAGCTTGCCGATGTCGTGGAAGTGGGTTTCGGTGATGAGGTCCTCGGCGCCCAGCCGGTTCCTCCAGAAGCGCACCAGGCCGGAGAGAGCCATAAGCGCCACCAGCCAGCCGCCCATGAACACCTGCCAGCCGTACATCGTGCTGAAGAACATCGGATCCAGCGTCATTGACTGGTCCCATGCGAGCACGATCCAGCCGAAGCTCCAGATGATCGCCATCCAGACGGCGATCTTGCCCTGGATGGAGTGTGTGCTGTGAAGCTCGCGCCGTTCCTCGCCGAACGCGGAGCGCATGCGCGCCCGCAGTCCCGCGGCCCACGATGATCCCGCTTCAGGCGAGATGCCGACGTCGAGGCGCACCGCGTTCCACACGTACCAGAGCTGCAGGATCACGATGACGGTGAACACCGCGATCGAGCGAATCGTGAAGAACGAATGCCCGAGGTACACCTGCTTCTCGTGCGGGAGCGAAGCGAGTGAGTTCCACCACGGGTAGAGGTGTTCGCGCCCGGCGAGGACCATGAGGACGAACCCGATCCACGCGAACGGGAGGAATGAGACCATTCCATCGAGGAGCCGGACCACGCCGCGCGACCAGCGGGCAGTGGTGATGCGCTGTGCGGCCGCGAACATCACGCCAGCTGACGACGCGACGGTGAAAAACAGCCAGTTGAAGTGGAACGCGTGCCAGGCGCGGCTGTTGCCCGTTGCCGCGCCGTATGCGAACGTGGCGAGGCCAAGAACGGCGAGGACAAGCGAAACGGAGCGGATGCGCCCGCCCATTGGCGTAGCGCCGGCGGAGATGACACGCTCGCGGTCTGGTGCTGCAGGCGCGTGGGCGCTCATTGACGTGACTCCGGGTTGCGTTCCGCATTACCGTGGGTGGCGTACACGGACGGCACTGTTGGCCCCATGCGTGTCGCGCCTGGGAGCTTGTCGCCCGTTTCGCCGGGACGGCCCACTGGGCCGGTCGGGACTGGTTCGCCGAGCTTGCCCTGCAGCCCGCGAACGTAGTTCACCACGTCCCAGCGGTCGGCTTCCTCGATGCGGTTGTACGTGGGCATCGTCACGCGCCCATTGCGAATGATTCCCCAGATGTAGCCGTCGGTGCGGGCCTTGGATACATCGGTGAGGAGGCTGGGCGCGAAGCTGTACGCCGCGTTGGCCTGTCGCAGGGCGCCGTCTCCATCGCCTGCGTAGCCGTGACAGACCGAGCAGTTGATCGCGTAGTACTTGTGTCCGTTCGCGATCGAGCGCGCATCCGGCGCGACGGGGTTATGAAGGCCGCTCATCGAGTCGAGCGTCGCCGGCAGGTTGGCGTAACTCACCACGAAACCGGGCATTTCGCTGCCCGTAGTGGGCACGCTTCCGACCGGGTTCCCGCGGAAGCCGCGATTCGCCGCGGAATCCGTGCTGAAGTACTGCCATGACCCCACTGACGGCTGCTCCTTGAAGTCCGTGAACCAGTCACAGCCGGTAAGCGAGACGGCGCAGGCGGCGAGCGCGAGCGCGCCCGCGCGGCGCCCAAGGATGCTACTGGTCACCGCGCACCTCCTCCGCGCCGGCCTGGCGCAGGATCGTCTCGGCGTCCCTGAGGCGCTCAGGCGCGCACTCGACCCAGACGCCGTAATGCGAGCCCGAGAACCTGGGATCGTAGCCAACGGTCATCGTCAGGCGCGGCACGCGCGCGTGCACGAAAAGCCCCGCCACCGTGGAGAGGCCGCCAATGAGCACCATCAGCTCGAAGGCGAAAACAGTGTACGGAATCCAGGTGGAGATTGCCTTGCCGCCCACGACGAGCGGCCAGTAGTTCGATCCCCAGATCGAGATCCACCACCCGAACACCGCGCCGGAAAGCGCGCCGATCAGCGTGTACATACGGACCGGACTGCGCGGCGGCTGCAGCGCGTGCTCAAACTCGTGGCGCGGCGCCGGTGTGAACACGGTGATCTTGCCGACGTTCTGCTTGCGGAGCGCCGCGATGGCGTTGCAGGCAGCGTCAATCTCGATGAAGGCGCCAAGCATGCCCTGTGCCATGCTAGTGTCCCCCGCCGTGTGAAGCTGCCTCTTTCAACCTGGGCGGCACAATTTCCTTGACCTCGGAGATCGCGATCACCGGCAGCTGCTTGATGAAGAGCAGGAACCACATGAAGAACCAGCCGAAGGAGCCGACGAGGATTCCCACGTCAACGAACGTCGGCACGTAGCCCGTCCACTGCCACGGCTCGAACTCGTGCGAGAGGCCCGGAACCACAATCACGAACCGCTCGTACCACATCCCAAGGTTGATGAAGAGCGAGAGGATCCACAGCCACGTCGGGTTGCGACGCAGCTTCTGGGAAAAGAGCGAAAGCGGCAGGATCACGTTGCAGGTAAGCATGATCCACGCGGCCCACCACCATTGGCCGAACACGCGGTTCATGAAATAGTCCTGCTCCGCGGGCACGGCGCCGTACCAGGCGATGAAGAACTCGACCATGTACGCGCAGCCCACCACCATGGAAGTGAAGAGCGTGAGCTTCGCGCCTGCGTCCATCACGTTCAGCGTGACGTAGTGCTCCAGCTTGAAGAACTTCCGGATCGGGATGATGATCGTGTACACCATGCCCATGCCGGAGAAGATCGCGCCGGCCACGAAGTACGGCGCGAAGATCGTCGTGTGCCAGCCCGGCACCAGCGCCATCGCGAAGTCGAACGACACGATCGAGTGCACCGACAGCACCAGCGGCGTCGAGAACGCGGCCAGGAACAGGTAGGCCCTCGCGAAATGTCGCCACTCGTTCTCGCTGTTCCGCCACCCGAACGACAGCGCACCGAGGATGCGCTTCCTGAACGGGTTCTTCTCCGCATCGCGCAAGGTCGCGAGATCGGGCAACAGCCCCACGAACAGGAAGGTGACCGAGATCGTGAGGTACGTGAGGATCGCGAACACGTCCCACACCAGCGGCGACTTGAAGTTCGGCCAGAGGAGCCGCCAGTTGGGGTACGGAAGTAGCCAGAAGAACTTCCAGGGTCGCCCGAGGTGGATGATCGGGAAGAGCCCAGCCGTCATCACCGCGAACACCGTCATTGCCTCGGCGCACCGGTAAATCGTAGTGCGGAAGCCAGCCCGGAACAGGTAGAGGATCGCGGAAATCAGCGTTCCCGCGTGGCCGATGCCGATCCAGAAGACGAATGTGACGATGTACACGCCCCACATGACCGGCGGCGCGTAGCCGGCAACTCCAAGCCCCTCGTGGATCTGGTAGATCCAGCTCAGGGCGCCGACGCCGAGGCAGGCGACCGAGACCATCAGCAGGATGAACCAGCTCCGCGTGGGGTGCAGCGTCCCCATTATCTCGCGATCTACCTGAGCGTAGTCCTTCACGGCCGGGAGCTGCAGTCCCGCTTTCGCGATGTTGGGGCGCATGGGCCCGGTGTCCGGTCCGGGCTGAGCGAGCGTAGCCATCAGCGGGCCTCCGCGGCGCTGCCTGCGGCCGCCGGATGATTGACCTTCCTCAAGTAGACCACGGCCGTATATGTGTTGAGTTCCTCGAATACGTGATACGCGCGCTTGTCGTCAACCATGCGCGCCACTGCCCACTGCTCGTCGGCCGCGTCGCCGAAAGTGATTGCCTTCGACGGGCACGCCTGCGCGCAGGCCACCGTGAACTCGTCGGGCTTGACCTCGCGCCCCTCGAGTCTCGCGCGATTCTCCGCCTCGCGGATGCGCTGGAGGCAGAAGGTACACTTCTCCATCACACCCTTGCTGCGCACTGTAACGTCGGGGTTGAGCTGCCAGTTGAGCGGCTCCGGGAACGCATACTGCGAGCGGTTCGGCTCGCCGTACCCGAACCAGTTGAAGTAACGCACTTTGTAGGGGCAGCCGTTCGAGCAGTAGCGCGTGCCGACGCACCGGTTGTACACCTGTACGTTGAGCCCGTCCGGCGAATGGTACGTCGCGTACACCGGGCACACCGGCTCGCAAGGCGCGTTGCCGCAGTGCTGGCACATCATCGGGATGACGCGGGTGTCGAAGGTCGGGTTGAACTCCACGTCCTTCGGCTCGCGGTCAATCTCGAAGTAGCGCTCGAGGCGCAGCCACGACATCTCGCGCCCGCGCAGGATGTTGGCGCCGTGGCCGGTATCGCCTGGCCAGAGCCTGGGGCCCTGCCACGGCGCTCCAACCGTCGGGATGTTGTTCTCGGCGTAGCACGCGGTCACGCACGCGGAGCACCCGGTGCAGCGCGCCAGGTCCACGACCATGGCCCAGCGCCGCTTGGCGACGCCGCTCCAGTGGTTCGGATCGTACTGGCCCTTCTGGGCCGAGTTCGGGTCGCCGAGGTCGCCTTGGGCGTCGTTCGCGACCGGCGAGCGGAGGCCCGGGAGGAACTCCGTGCTTGCCTGACCCGCGAACACGTGCGGATGCTCGCCGGTCTCCCCGGCGCGAAACTGGTCAATAGTGATCGCCTGGGCGATGCCGCGATCGTGCTGGCGCGCCGAACCCTCGGTGGTGACGAGCTTCGAGTGGCCGGATGCCTTCGCGATGGCTACGCGCGTTCCCGCCAACACCGCCTGCCCAGACCGCATGTCCTCGGCCACGCCGAGGAGGCCCATCGCGTTCGAGCCGCAACCCCTGGCGTACCGGCCGAACTCCGTGTGGCCCCGTCCGGTCGCGACTGCGACGGTGTCGGGACGGATGCCGATGTAGAGGTACGCCGGCGCAGTGAGAGAGCCAGATGCCGTCGTAACCGTCACGTGATCGCCCTGCTCGACCGACAGCTTGCGCGCCGTTTCCGGGTGCAGCTCGACGACCGTCTGCCAGGCGATCTTGGTGACCGGGTCCGGAAGTTCCTGCAGCCACGGCTTGTTGCCGCCGCGGCCGTCGCCGAGCACGGGAGACTGGTAGACCTGCAGGAAATAGTCGCCCTGTCCTGCGGCGTCGCCGCCCTTCGGGGCGACTGCCTTCTGCGACGGGGCCGGAAGCGAGCTACCCCGCGCGATAGCGGTCGGCAGCGCTGCGGTGAGCCCGGAACTCCCGCCGACGCGTGCGGCAACAGCCGCTCGGTAGTTGGCCGGGAACTTCGCCGAGAGCGCGGGATCGGCCTTTGCAAGAGCGATCAGGACGTCGGCGGTGGCGCGGGTGCTGAACACCGGATCCATCGTCGGCTGCTGCAGCGAGAGCGTGCCCTTGAGCGGCTCCGCGTCGCCCCAGCTCTCGAGCGAGTGGTGATCGGGGAGTACGAGGTCGCAGAGTTGCGTGGTGTCGTCCGGGTAACTCGAGAACGAGACCTTGAACGGCACTTTCGCGAATGCGTCGGCGAACTTCACGCCGCCGGGGGCCGCGTGCGCCGGGTCAGCACCGCGTACGAATGCGACCGGAACGCGGCCGGCGGCCATCCGCTCGGCCGCCTCGCGAAGAGCAGCGTGCGAGGCGAGGCCTTCGAACGCCAGCGAGCCCTCGGCTGGCTTGACGGTCTGGCCGACGTTGCCCAGCGCCTTGTTGAGTTCGTTCACCACGACGGCGGCCGCTGTTGCATCCGGGCCCTGCCCGCCTGCTATGAGGAGACTCGGCTTCGCCGCCTTGATCTCGGCTACCAGCGCCTCGACGGCTGCCGCGTCCACGCCTGAGCGCTCGGCCGCGCCCTTGAGGTCCGCAGTGCCGCGGCCGGTAACCGCCGCCGCGATCGCCTCGGCCATCTGCTGGAGTGTGCCCGGCCGCGCCGGGATCCACGTATCGGAGTTGATGCCCGTCAGCGAGCGACGCGCGCCGACATAGACCACGCGCGGCGCGCCGTCAATCTTCGCACGGGCATCGGCGAACGCGAGCTGCTGCGGAACCGCGAGGCCCCATCCGTCCAGGTAATCGGCGCCGAACGACACGATGAGCCTGGCGGCATTGAAATCGTAGCCAGGCCAGGATGTGCCGTACACCTGCTTGTTGGCCGCGATCGCCGACAGCGGCGCCTCGGCGTCGTACGCGAGGTGCCCCGGCATGCCGAAGCCCGCCAGCCACTGATCGAGGAAGGCCGGGAACGAACCCTGCTCGTGCTGGTTGATGAAGACGGCGTCCTTGGCTGAGCCGTTCTTCTTCGCCTCGGCGAGGCGCGCCGAGAGGGTGGAAATCGCGTCGTCCCAGGTGGTTGCGACGAGCTGACCGCCTTGCCGCTTCATTGGAGAGCGGAAGCGATCCGGATTGTAGAGTCCCTGCAGCGCAGCCTGGCCACGCCCGCAGAGGGCGCCACGGTTGACTGGATGCGCCGGGTTGCCTTCGATCTTGATGGCGCGGCCGTCGCGCGTCTCGACGATGATCCCGCATCCGGCAGCACACTCACGACAGGTAGAGGCGTAGTAAGTGGAAACGCCGGGAACGGTCTCGTCAGGCGAGGCCACGTATGGAATCAGCTTCTCGACCTGGTCGCTGTAGCAGCCGACGGCAGCGGCCGCGGCGCCGCCGACTCCCACCGCCTTCAGGAAGTCGCGGCGCTTGACGGGCGCGGCAATCGCATCGGCGATGGCGGAGTTCTTCGTGTCAGTGCTCATCGCGGCGCCTAGTAGTGGCAGTTGGAGCAGTCGTACGTCGCGCGCTTTCGCGGCGCCGCAAGGGCTGCGGAATCGGGCGTGTAGCCGGCGGCCAGGAGCCCCTCGGCCGGAGCGTAGCCTTTCACGTGGCAACCAACGCACCAGCCCATGTTGAGCGACGCGTACTGGAAAACCTGCGGCATGTTGTTCACCTGGCCGTGGCAGCTCTGGCAGGTGACGCCCGCGCTCACGTGACGCATGTGCGGGAAGTGGACGTACTCGGGAACCTTGTGTACGCGAACCCACGGAATGGGCTGCTTCTTGGTGTCGTAATCCCTGAGCTTCGCAATTTCGGCGCTCTTGGGGAGGATCATCGGGTTTTGGTGGCAGCCCATGCAGGTGCTGACGGCCGGCAGGCCCGGGTCGGGCGACTTGAACGCAGAGAAATGGCAGTACACGCAGTCGAGCTTGAGCGTGTTGACGTGAACCGGGTGCGGGAACTGGATCGGCTGCACCGGCGAACGTCCGACGCCTCCACCGAGGTAGTTCGTGTAGCCGGACGCTCCCGAATAGGCGAACGGGCCACGTGGCGCCTTTCCGGCCGCCTCACGGTTGGCTTTCTGCGTAAGCGTTTCCTGTGCAGGCGCAGGAGTGCCGCCCTGGCGTGCGCGGGCAGACGCGGTGGTAATGATCGAGGCGGCGAGCACTAATGCCGCCGAAGCAGAGAATACAACCCAGCGCGAAGGCCGTGTCATCACGCGCGACCGGATGGTGAGGGGAGACGGTTCACCGTGGGCTCATGTGAAATCGTTCACAAGGCATGGCGGCGGTAAAAATGTCGCACGTTCACTCGGCAACGCAAGTCATGCGCGCTCGGTAGTTTCGTGTGCGCTTGTCGCAGAAGCGCCTGTGACGCGGCCATCGGACTCCTCGATACCGCCGCGGGCGGCTGCCGCCGGAGGGGGTTGCGTGCCGCCCCGTGCCTCGTTCCGAACCCGTTCGATAGTTCGGAGAACCTCGAAGCACATCGCGCGGAGCATCTTCAACTCGCGGGCGTCGGGCTCGGCGCGCGCGGCGAGCGACCGCACCGACCGCATCACGTGTTCCTCGTTGCGCGTCTTGAAGAAGTCGAGCGCCGCCAGGGCGCGCGCCGAGTCGGAGAAGAACCGCTCCCACTCCTCATGCGCTGCCGGCGGCGCGAGCTTCTTGGGCGGCGCGACTGCGCGCGTGGCATCGCCCGCGGCGAGGTGAAGCTCGTAGAGCGCCACGAGCACCGCCTGCGCGAGGTTGAGCGACGAGTGCTCCGTGGTGGGGATCATCACGACGAGGGGCGCGCGGTCGAGCGATTCGCCCGAGAGGCCGTGGTCTTCCTGGCCAAAGACGACGGCCACCGGCCCGTCGGCGGCTGCAGCCAGCAGCCGCGGCGCCATCTCGCGAGGGGAGGCCACCGGCCAGCGCGCGGCGCGGCGCTTCCCGGCGAACGCGGCTACGGCAACGCAGTCGGCGAGGGCGTCGTCGAGGGTGTCGAAGTGCTGGATAGCCGAGACGACGTCGCGGGTTCCGTGTGCCACCCCCTCGATGCGCCAGGCGTCGTACGGGCACGGCTGGACGAGTCGGAGGCGCGAGACACCCATGTTCTTCATCGCCCGCACCGTCGCCCCGATGTTGATCGGGTCCTGCGGCCGGTGAAGGACGACGACTACCGAATCGAGGATCGAGGGCACGGACGGAGGGATGCGGCGTGAGGGTGCTGAAGTCTATCGCGGCCGCGGGTGCGCGCGGCACCTCAGATTAGCTTTCCCGGGCAATGGGACTCCGCGACCTGCTCGACCTGCTCCGCGACCCGACCGCGCTCATCACGACGGTGGGCACGGCGGGCATCACCGCAATCATCTTCATCGAGACCGGACTGCTCTTCCCGCTCCTGCCGGGCGATTCGCTCCTGGTGACGGCGGGGCTGCTGGCGTCGAAGGCGGATGGCCCTATCCAGCTCGATGTGGTGACGCTTGGCGTGCTTGGCACGATTGCGTCAATCGTGGGCAACCAGGTGTCCTACTATATAGGAAGGCGCACCGGACGCGCCCTGTACGCGCGCCCCGACTCGCGCTGGTTCAAGCAGGAGCACCTCGCGCAGGCGCACGCGTTCTATGAGAAGCACGGCGGCAAGACGATCGTGATCGCGCGCTTCATGCCCATCATCCGCACGTTCGCACCGGTGGTTGCGGGCGCAGCGGGAATGCGCGCGGCGACCTTCCTTTTCTATAACGTCGTCGGCGGCGCCGCATGGGTGTGGTCCATGCTGCTCATCGGGTACCTGCTGGCAGTGCACGTCCCCGTAGTGGGCGAGCACATCGAGGCGCTGATCGTCGCGATAGTGGCGCTCTCGCTGCTTCCCGCGGGCATTGCATGGCTGCGCAGCAGGAGCGGCGGCCGGCAACGGGCCTGAAGGCAGTTACGCCGCGACGGCTTCGCTGACCAACGCAAGGCACAGGGCCGCTCGCGCGCTCGATGCGCCGACCGGCGTCGTGTTAGCTTGCGAACATCTCCCTAAAGGCATGGAGGCCTCATGGCGCACACGCTGCCACCCCTTCCCTACGACTACGCCGCGCTCGAGCCGCACATTGACGCGCAGACGATGCAGATCCACCACGGCAAGCATCACCAGGGCTACGTGAACAATCTCAACGCGGCAATCGAGAAGGCGCCGGAACTTGCTGGCTGGACACTCGACGACCTCTGCCGCAATATCGCGAAGGTGCCGGAGGCGGTGCGGACCGCCGTGCGCAACAACGCCGGCGGCCACTGGAATCACTCGCTCTTCTGGCAGCAGATGAAGCCGGGCGGAAGTGGGGTGCCCGCGGGCAAGCTGGCCGACGCAGTCAACGCCGCATTCGGCGACTTCAACGGCTTCAAGGAGAAGTTCGCCGCCGCGGCAGCTGGCCGCTTCGGCTCCGGCTGGGCATGGCTGGTCGCCGGTGGCGGCAAGGTGTCGGTCGAGAGCTCGCCCAACCAGGACAACCCGCTGATGGAAGGGAAGACGCCCATCCTCGGCGTTGACGTCTGGGAGCATGCCTACTACCTGAAGTACCAGAACCGCCGGCCGGATTACATTGCCGCGTGGTGGAACGTGGTGAACTGGGACGACGTGGCCAGACGCTACGAAGCGGCGAAGTAGCGGCGGACAGGCCGCAACCGGGGCGCCCGCGGCGATGCCGCGGGCGCCTTGTTCACTTTCGATCGCCGGGCTTTCGCGGACCGTCCATCCCGCTCCGACGCACGGGGCGCGTAGCCCGCCGCACGGTGTCTCGCATCCCTGACACAAGCTCGGAGAGGCCGCCCATCGAGTCGTCGCCGCGATCGGTGCCAGCGGGCACGCCGACGATCGCGCTAAGCCAGGGCGGCGTGATGAGCGTCGTGACGACCACCATCAGCATGATCGCTCCAAACTCGCCGCCGGCGATTGCCCCGGCGGCAAGCCCTACCTGCGCGAAAATGAGCCCCACCTCGCCGCGCGGAATCATCGCCACGCCGATGAGGAGCCTGTTGCCGCGGAAAGGACGCGGCACCCAGCCGGTCACGAGCTTGCCGAGCACTCCTACCACGGTGAGCACCAGCCCGACCTGGAGAAGTGGCTGCAATCGAGGAAGTAATGCCGCGCGGAGACCCCGTGGAACTACCGCTCTTTCCGCTCCGGACAGTCCTCTTTCCCGGCATGGAGCTCCCGCTACGCATCTTCGAGGAGCGTTACCGGGTGATGGTCCGCGAGCTGCTGGATTCGGGCAGCGAGTTCGGTG
>WBZR01002505.1_pt3 | contig 10351 bp, 9 predicted proteins | sample 5204231 | NCBI WGS metagenome assembly WBZR01 (sample SAMN12412403, study PRJNA552823) | activated sludge metagenome | isolation source: activated sludge from anammox sidestream of wastewater treatment plant... | place: USA: Virginia | collected 2017-08
CCATCGATCGTCATCGTCCGGGCTCCCTTGCGCACGGAAACGTCGATGACCCGACCCGTCGAGGTCGTCGCCCGATACCGGCCGGCGCGGAACGGAACAAGCGTCGCGCCAGAGGCTGCCGTCAATCTGAAATCGGGGTGCTCGGGCGCGCCAGGGACCGTGAAGAACACGAGCGTCTCGTTCTCGGCGACTGTCTTGCTCGCGGCCTTCCCGTCGATCGTGTAATCCACGACAAGCTGCTTGACGACGTTGACCACCGGGTCTCCAAAGAGCCCGTTGCTCGCAGTCACCTCGTTGGCGCCCTCCCGGACGACCTGGCTCACGATCGAGGTGACGTCGGCGCCGCGTCCATCCGCAGTCTCGTACCGCGCGCGACGGATCACGATCTCAGGCGCCCTAGGTGCCGCACTCTTCGCGTCGACACGGACGACCCTCTCCACGTGCGCCTTCGGGGCGGCCGAGCGGAAGACCACGAAGACCGACTCCGCGGGCTCGAACCGAAGCGAAACCGTCGTTCGATCCGCAGTCTTGTGATAGGCAGGGGCGGGCTCGATCGAGCCAGTGTCCGCATGCCAGAGTTCGGGCAGTCGACCTGAAATACGGAATGTCGCGTCGACCTCGGCCGGACCGTAGCTCTGGTTCGACACGAAATAGACGTCGCTCGATCCGACCTTACGGTGAATGTAGGCGAGCTTTGCGACTCCGGCCGAGCTCTTCCATTCGAAGTCGGGTTGGAGCTTCAACCTGGCGAGGGCCGTACGCACGGGCACCACTCCCATCCCCCACGAGCGGCCGGCGATCCGGCGGACCGCCGCGTCGGCCTCCGGATATCCCAACAGACTCGGGGAAGCATTCGGCTTGGGGCCAACGACGGCGACTCCCAGCGTGCTAAGTTCGGCGACCTTGGACGCCACTTGGGGCGTCATGAACTTCGACTCAGGCAGGACCAACACACGATAGCTCATGTCGCTCGGAAACACGAGGCGGCCGTCTTTGGCCTTCGCCTGCAACAAAGCAGAGGCCGAGCATCCGTCGTAGTCGTATCCGTTCGGCATCGAGGGCTTGAGGTTCGGGCGATACGGAAGGTCGGCGGGGGCGCCTTCGCCGGTGAAGTAGACGACGTCGGCGACGAACTGACCTTGCTGAAGCATGAACTGGCAGCGCGCCACGTAGCGCATCCACTCGGCAGCCTCGGTCCACCATGTTTGCGTGCGCTCGAGGTGGGTTCCCCAGGGCCCCATGGTCATCCCGGGCTTGAGATTCATCCAGGGCTGATGCGCGTAGCGGTGGAAGATGTAGCGGTTCACTCCGTTGCAGAAGACGAGGTCGCCAAGAGCCTTCGCGGCGTAGGGCTCCTCCAGCCATCGTCCCCTCGTATCGTCGGCCGTGAAGGACTCCGCTCCGACGTACTTGCGCCCGTAGACGTGGGCGACCGACGAAGCGATCTTGGTGGTCTCGAGCGTCCCTCCGCCAACCCAAAACTCACCCATCGGGATGTCGGCCTTGCCTCCAGCCTGGAGGTTATCGAAGCCGCCGTTGCCATACGGCTCAGTCGAAAACATGATGCCGTTGCGATGGCAAAGCTCGCCAAAGTAGCCGTAATAGTTGTCGGCGTAGAGGTCGGCGATCGTGCGCCTCCAATCCCAGAGGAACCGCTCGGTCTTCTCGGGAGTGTCGACCGCGTAACCAGCGATCACCGGCAGCCACGGAAGCGGATCATAGCCACGCCGCTTCTTGAACTCCTCGCGCATCTTGGGTGTCCAGTTTTGGCTGCCGACCTCGTAGCTGTCCACGAGCGCGTTGTTGAGAACCTTGCCGGCTAGCTCCTTGTTGTCCCGCAGGACCGTGGCCATCGTCCCCTGCCAGAAGGCGTCGAGTGCTTCTCTGCTCAGCTTGTCCACCTCGAGGCCGTCGCCTTCGGGCGGTGCCGGGTGGTTGTCCTTGCCGGTCGGCACATGACCCATCCGCAGGATCGTCCACTCGCCGGCCGGCACCTGCCAGTTCAGCGTTCCCTGGGGGGTCAGGTTCTTGGTCAGGTCGAGGATCTGCCCGGGGTCCAGGGTGGCCGCGCTGGACGGCATTGGCTCGAGCCCGTCCTGCCTAACGACGCCCGTCTTGCCGAGGAACCGCGGATCATTCTTTTGAGTGAACGCCGGCGTCTGCTTCTTGAACGCGAAGACCGCGATGTCGCGGGCGTAGGGAACGCTGCCATAGATCTGGGGGGGCGTCAACACCGGGAGTTGGCCAGAAAAGGACTGCGGACCGGCCAAGTCGACGGTCGACCAGGCGAGCACCTGCATCGCGTGTTCGGGTTTGACCCAAGGGCCACCGCTGCTCGACCATCCCGCACAGTTATGGATGCAAAGTTCGATGCCGAGCCTGCCAGCCTCCTTGATCGCGTGGGTGGTCATCTCGCGCCATGCCGGGCTCATGTAGTCGACCGGGCCCTTCGGGATCCCCTGCGCCACTGTGAACATCTGGGCGCCCCCGATTCCGACCTGCTTCATTGCCTCGAGGTCGGCGGTGATGCCCTCCTTCGTGACGTTGCCGTCCATCCAATGCCACCATGTGTGCGGCTTGGCCGAGTGTGGCGGATTCAAGAACCCCTGAGTCAAGGAGTCTGCGGGGGCGAGAAGCGTGACGATGAGGGTCGCGGCGACGAGCATGGATTCCTCCGCCCCGCATTATCCCCGCAATCTGGCCGGGCGCTTCGAACCTATCGACTCTCGCAGGTCTGAGCCACCCCAGAGGACGTCGATCGGCATCGTTTTGAGCTCGTACTCATAAGGCGGCTGCTTCCACTGCATCTGGCCCGCGGACTGTTCCCATGCGACGCGAAGAACCTCCACGTACGTGGCGACCGACCGGAACGCCGCACGATCGAGCACGTGGACGAAGCACCCTTCACACAGCTCTCCGGCGTGCTTCTGGAAGGTCGGTTGGAACTGGATCGGTCGAAATCGGACACCGGGCATTCGACGCTCGTTCAGTTCGTCTGCTAAGCGGAAGCCATCGAGCCAAGGGGCTCCGAAGGTTTCGAACGGCCGGGTCGTCCCACGACCCTCGCTTAAGTTGGTGCCTTCCAGCAAGCAAGCTCCGGGATAGACGAGCGCGGTATCGGCCGTCGGCATGTTCGGAGATGGCATCGCCCACGGAAGACCCGTGTCGTGCGCCATGTCGGCGCGCTGCCAGCCCGACGCCGGTTCGATCTGAAGATCGGCGTGTGGATAGTCCGCACTCTGGAATCGCTGGGCGAGCTCTCCTAAGGTCGATCCGTGCCGGATCGGAATCGACTTCAGTCCGACGAAGCTTTCGAATCCCGGTTCGATCCCCGGCCCTTCGACGATTTCGCCGCCAATCGGGTTTGGCCGGTCGAGGACAAGGACTCCCAACCCCATCTCGTGGCAGGCCTCGAGGCAAAGCGCCATCGTCCAGATAAACGTGTAGTAACGGGCTCCGATGTCGGGGAGATCGATCACGAGCAGATCGAGCCCGTCGAGCCACTCCCTGGACGGCTTGCGTTTGACTCCATAGAGCGAGAAGATTGGAACCCCGAAACGGGAGTCTTGGCCACCCTCCCACTCGATCATGTTGTCCTGCGTATGACCCCAGAGACCGTGCTGTGGGCCGAAGATGGCCGACGGTCGCGGACCCATTCGACCATCGAGGAGCTCGAGAATGTGGCGCGCATCGCTCGCGATCGTCGCCTGATTGCAGACGAGACCAAAACGCCTTCCGCTCAGCCGATCGAACTCGCGAGATCGGAGTCTGTCGAGCCCTGTCTGAACCACGACTTAGATTGGCAGAACTCCCAAGCGCCGATCCCAAACTCCGTAATTCTGCTAGGTTTCCTCGAAGATCGACACCTCGTTGCTTCTATTCGGCCCGCGATGCCTTATCCTAAGGTGCGCGAATGCCCGGAGGCGTTTGCGTTGCTTGGAGGAGAGACATGTGTTCAAGAGAGCTTAGGTCATTGGCGACCCTGGCGGTTGGGGCAGTCGCTGTATGTGCGAACGCCCAGATCGCGACGATGCCGCCGCAGACCCAGACATTCAATGGCAACACGCGTGGATACTGGTTCACCGCGCCAGTCGCGTTCGTGATGACCGGAGTCAAAGTCCTGCCTCAGACGGGCAGCACGGCGAGTCTCCAGAACTTCGCGGTGCTCAAGTTCACGGGCAATGTTCCGCCGCCTGTGTATTCGGCAACGACCAACGCATTCACCCAGATGGCGCTCGGGCTCGACTTGGCTGCAAACGTCTTTCAGCCGGTCAACGTCAGCGTCAACGCTGGTGACGTGATCGGCGTCTATGGCAACATGGTCGCCGCTGTCGGCGCCACATCGGGTCAGAACTCTTACGGCAACGGCACCATCGGGACGACGATCTTCGGCAATCCGGTAGCGCTAAACCGCTCTGGGATGCAGTTCCACCTCGGTAATGCGACGTCGCCGGCTGGAATGCACGACGTCTGGAGCGAGCCGTCGAGCACCAGCATCACGCGCGTCGAGTTCACCTACGCGGCCGTTCCCGAGCCCGCGACGATGGCGGCACTCGGAATGGGCGCGCTCGCGCTCCTGCGACGCAAGCGTCGAGCCTAAGGCCACTCATCCGAGTCGGTGTAGAAACGGGTCCGAGGCTTCATCTCGGACCCGTTCCTCATATCCTGTCAGAACTCCAGAGGGAGCGTGCCCGGGCTATCCTCGATCCCTGCCACGGTCGGCACCTCCCCGTCCTGAGGGTTGGCCGGCTCGCCGGCGCGCCGCACGATCACAGAGCCATCTGGCTGAGGGTGAAAGGCGTAGATTCGATCGGCTAGGGGTTCGAGAACTCCCAGGTCGTGGTGGCTGATGAGGATCGTCTGAAACCCCAGTTCTCGACCCGCGAGCGCGATGATCTTGACCAACCTCGGAACGAGATCCGGCCGAAGCCAGGCGTCAGGCTCATCCAGGACCAAGAACCGCCGATGGGTGTCGACGTCGAGGCGTGCCAACGCGAACATCCGCAAGCCCACCGAGAGCACGTTCGCGACTGAGCCACCCTGTCCACGCAGAACGCTCTCCTCGTAACCATCCCGCTCGATCCAAAACTTGACCACGGCGGCGCCGCGACTGTAGTCGCTGGACGCTCGGAACGTCACCGGCTGATCGAGCACTTCGCGCAGAGCGATCGTCAACTTCTCCTGAAGCAATGCCGCGACATCGGAGAAGATCTGTCGGCTCAAGGTCTCGAGTGCTGCCTCGACTCTTGGCGCGAGATCCAGCCAAGCCGCGACCTCCTCCAGTCGCCGGGCGTCGACTTCGCGCTCTTGGCGAATCCGATCACGATCGACCTTGAGCGCAAGATAGCGTTCGCGAACCCGAGTCGGCGATTCGATAGCGGCGAGGTCTCCGAGAGAGGGGTGAGGAGTCGACATCAGGAGCGTTCGGTGAACTTCGATTCGACGTCGCGCAGCTTGATTTCGATCCCTTCCAGCTGGTCTTGATAGGCTCTCTGCTTGCGGCGATTGTCCTCCTCGATCTGGCGCAGCTTCGCCTTGAGCATCTCGACGTCGGATGTGCCAAACCGTTCTTGCGCCTCAGCTTGAAGCCGTTTCAGCTCGTTTTCCGCCGTCCGCAGGCGTTCTTCGGCACGAGTTTTCTTGTCACGCAGGTTCTCGAAGCGAGACTTCAGGGTCTCAAGATCTTGGAGTTCAGACATCGTTCAGCACCTCTTCCGCCAGTTTGCGAACTTCCGACGCGACATCGGAATCGAACTGGCCCAAATTCAGTTGGAGAAATTCGCGCAGGCCCTCACCTCCCGAGCGTCGGCTCTGGATTGCGGCCAAGCCCCGCACGAACTCGGAGTCCATTGGAAGTTCCGAGTTTGGGGCAGAAGCATCATGAAACACCTGGTCTGGTGGCAGATACGGGAGCGTCACGTAAGAGTCCTGCCAACGATCCGGCGTGACGTCGACTCGAAGCAAAGAGGGTACGTTCGCTCCCTCCCCCCGATTCGTTCGGGCGATGTTGCCAGGGTTGAGCCAGCAGGTGCGCCGACGGTGAATCGGCTCCATCCGACGATGAATGTGCCCATTGACGACGACGTGGATGCCGGGAAGCTCGGTGATCTCCATGCGGCCGGCGGCGTAGTCGGGAAACATGATGTCGTGGTGGGTCATCCAAAACACGAGCGTCTCGCCCGAGATGCCCGGTCCGAACGGGCCGGGAGTGAACGCGCCATAGGGCGTTCCGCCCACGATCACCGAACGCCCACCGACGCGACCCTGCCAGTAGGTGTGCTCGCCAACGAGCCGGAGAAGGCCGGCCTTGATCGGAACGCTGATCGAGTCGTTCTCGGACACCTTGTTTTCCTGGATGTCGTGGTTGCCATAGATCGCCAGGACCTCCCTGTCGACGAGGAGCTCGCAGAAGTCGGCGACCAGCCAGTTTGCGTTGTCCCTGGGCCAATGAAAGAGGTCCCCCAGCAGACATGGCAGGAGGCTCTCACTCTCCGCGTAGTCGAACGACCACCTGAGCTTGCCTAAGATCGTCCGGCCGTATTCGTCTTTGCGTGCGCCCGGATTCCTGTGCGCCAGGTGCGGATCGCCGATGAACAGCAGCCCCGCGTACTCACGCATGGACATGCACCCCCTTCAGCACCGCCGATTCGTCGATCGGTCCACCACAAATCGGACACTGGGGATGCTCGCGCAGATAGGTATGGATCGATTCCAGGCAGCGATCCAGATCCGCGCCCGCAAGACCCGCCTCGGCGCCCGCGGCGTCGACCGCCTGCTGACATCGCTCGACCTGGCGGACCCAGCGTTCGAGATCGGCAGGATCGTCCAGTGTCGGAGGGGCGCCCAGCTCCTCGACGAAGCCGCACTTCACTGCCAGACGCTCGACTTCTTGAGCACGGCGCTCGATCGTTGCGACGATGGAGGCAAGTTCAACCGTGTCGCCGAGCGCCGGCAGCTCGGTCAAACCGCCCAACGCAGTCTCGATGCGACCCTCACGCTCTAGCGACTGCTGCCTTCCCTCGATCTGTTGAATCGTGGACCGAATATGCGCCTCGTCTTCGAGAACCGGCGGAGGCGACAGGGGCTCCATCACGTCCAACGTCTCGTTGGCTCTTGTCCACTCTTCAGCCGCCACTTCGAGCATCGCGACGTGGCTGGTCCCGACTCGTCCCTGCTCGTCGAGCGCGTTCGTCTCTTCGAAGGCGCGTTGGCAGGCGGCAAGGTCCGACTCGATCTCGGCGAGCGGCTCGTAGTGCTCCAACAGCTGGTCACGGTCGGCGACCCGTCCCTTTAGTTCGCGATGAAGCACATTGTGCTCGGTCTTGCGCTGGCGCAGAGTCTGAAGCATCCGGACAAGGTAGCCCGCGTCCGTAGAGGCTGCGAAGAACGTCGCCGCTTTGCTCCCGCCGCCCAAGAGGAAGATCGGGTCCTTCTGCGGCGCGAAGTGGATCTCGAACGATTTGCCATCGTCACCCTCGACTTCTGGGAGCTTCAGGGTCGGCGCCAACTGGTCGGGAAGGCCGCGATTGAGTCGATCGGTTCGAACTCCATCGATGACATAGTGAACCTTCCCCCCTTCCGAGACCCACTCGATCCGGTGGGGATCGTCGGTCTCGACGACCACCCGAGCGACCTTCTGGCCGTGACGGACACACCACTTGTGGGCGCCTGTCTCGTTGCTCGCGAGGACGCGAAGGGCCTCCACGACGGCAGACTTGCCGCAGTTGTTGGGACCGGTCAGGATCGTAAGTCCCTCCGCCGGTTCGATGACCGTGCGGCGGTGGGACATGAAGTTTTCGAGGATGATCCGCTTGATCACCGGTAGACAAAATCATACCATTTGACCATGATTTGGGCATCGCCCTGGAGTCGTGATAGCAGTAAACTCGCTCCGTGAACAGACCGTTCCTCGCGCTTGGCCTGACGGCGTTGGCGATCACGTTGGCCGTCGCCCAAGACGTCTCGCTCGCATGGTCTCCGAAGGTCGGAGACACGATGCGTTACTCGCTCAAGATGGAGTTTTCGCTGTTTGGCGACATCGCCGTCTATTCCGCCAAGGTCACCGACAAGGTGATCGAAGCATCCCCTGAGCGAACGTTGGTCGAGACCACCCAAACCGACTACAAAGTCACGGTCTTCGGTGAAGAGGGCTCGGTCAATGACAAGGACATGCCGAAGTCGCAGACTGCTTTCGCTCCCAACGGCGACGTGCTCGAGGTCCGCGGCGACCTCGTGAACGACTCGGTCTACCGGATGGCAAATCTGATGGCGATCAGACGGCCGGATAAGGCCGTCAAGGTCGGCGACACATGGACGCGAGAGGTCAAATCCGACTTGAAGACCGGCGTCCTCGCTGCGAAGGCCACGTACAAGGTCGAGGGTGAGGAGAAGGTCAAGGAGGCGGACGCGATCGTCGCCAGCTTCGACTACGCTGAGAGCGAAGGAGCCGATCCCGCACGCTCGACCGGCAAGGTGTGGTTCGCCAAGGCAGGCGGCGCCGTGCTCAAGGTCACCTCGACGTGGAGCAGCGCCCCGATTCCAGGCGCGCCATCGCCGGTCAACGGCTCGTACACGCTCGAACTCGATCAGTAACCCATGCCCGTTTTCGAGTATCGGTGTGAAGCGTGCCGCCACAAGTTCGCAGTGCTTGTTGGGATGACGGCCGGTGAACAAGCCATCCAGTGCCCGGCTTGCGGCGGGACCCAGGCCGAAAAGCTGGTCAGTCGGTTCGTTCGCGGGAAGACGGAAGATGACCGGATCGACGAGATGGCTGACCGGCTGGAACTCTACGGTGAGCCGCCGGAAGGGCAAGAGGCCAGACGGTTGATGCGGGAGCTTGGGAAAGCGACGGACGAAGACATGGCCGACGAAATGGAAGAGATGTACGAAGCCGATATGGAGGGTCGCTTGGAGGACGACGCATGAGGCAGCCACGGACGCTTGGGTCGCTGACCGTCGTATGCGGTTCGATGTTCGCCGGGAAGAGCGAGGAATTGATCCGGCGTGCCCGACGTGCGCTCTACGCCAAGAAGAGGGTTCAGGTCTTCAAACCCGCGATCGACAACCGGTACGACGAGGAGAAGGTCATGACCCACATGGGAGTCGCTCATGAAGCGGTTCCTGTCAAGACCGTCGCCGAGATGAAACGCAAGATCGAGGACGCGACCCAGGTGGTGCTGATCGAGGAGGTCCAGTTCTTCGATCCTTCGATCGTTCCGCTCGTGGTCGGCTTGGCGGACCGGGGGGTCGAGGTCATTGTGGCCGGGCTCGACCAAGATTTCAGGCGTGAGCCGTTCGGGCCGATGGCGTCGCTCCTCGCGGTGGCAGACGAGGTCGTGAAGCTCCGGGCGATCTGCGTCAAGTGCGGGGCTCCCGCTTCCCACACCTATCGTCAGATCGACGGCAAGCCCGCCCACCGTGACGATCCGATCATCTTGATCGGCGCGACCGAGAGCTATGAGGCACGTTGCCGGAACTGCTTCGAGCTCCGCGGAACGAAGAAAGCCCCTTAGGGCGCCAGAGTCTTGAGCAGCCGCGTCAGGAACTCGGCACCCGACGGGTTGCGCCGGATCCCCTTTGGGCAGCATCCCAGCCCTCCGAAAGGCCGCAGCGTCGTCACGATCATCCGGCGGCTTCCGTTCGATCCGCTCACCACGATCGGAGACTCCTTGTACGTGCGTGCATCGACCCGGTTGAGCAACGTCTCCCAGCGGAAACCTGGATAAGCCTCCCGCAGGCTGGGCTCGTCGAGCGCGCAGTCGGGAGTCATCGGCAAGAGCCGCTCCCAATGCTCCCGGTATCCGATCGCGTCCCAAAACGCGGCATTCGCGAACTCGTAAGCAGACTCGCGCCAGAACGGCATCGGCTTCGTGCCTTCGCTGGTGAGAAGCGCCAAGACAGCGCCTGCCCCAGGATCTCCGAATCGCGTCGTCACGACACGTTCGTCCCCTTCGCCGAAGGTCGGACCATCCTCGAACAGCCCTTGCGGATCGTCGAGCCGCCAGCTCTCGAAGATTTGACCCTCCAGTGGCGGTACCACCCAGAGCGGCCACGAGTTCTCGACGCCGGCGAAGCGAACGCGAAGTAAGTAGCCGCCGGGGGCGGCAGCGTCCCACGAGATCTGGCCGACCTCGCGCGAATCGAGAGCGGACACCGCGACCGGCTCGCACAGGCCGTTCGCGACCCGGCCTTGCGGCCGCTTTCCATCCTCCCAAGAGAAGTGGAGCACGTCCCATTCGAGGGCTCCCTCAAGATCGGTCTCCGGGTGGACGCCGATCCTCCAAAAGACCCTTCCCACGAACCAGTTGAACGGATCGATCGACCCGACGCGGTTTCCGCCTCGAACCCACGG
>WBZR01005059.1_pt1 | contig 10350 bp, 10 predicted proteins | sample 5204231 | NCBI WGS metagenome assembly WBZR01 (sample SAMN12412403, study PRJNA552823) | activated sludge metagenome | isolation source: activated sludge from anammox sidestream of wastewater treatment plant... | place: USA: Virginia | collected 2017-08
CTCCGCCATTCCGCCAGCCTACTCTGCAAATTGAGAAAATCTTCTGCGGTTGGTGTCTTCTTTCGAGGCATTTCCGAAATTACTACGTGCTGCTATAGCGAGTCACGCATCCTTGCCGGAAGCTCACTGTTTTCTACAGGCACAACTTCCATGTTCCTCCGTCTCCTCGCCTTCACCCTCGCCCTCCTCCCGGCCTGCCCGGCCGCCGTCACCCATATCTATCTTGTCGACCGCACCGACATCCCCGGCTACGCCTACGAGCGCGTGGTGGCCAAGGCGCACTTCGCCGTCGATCCCAAGAACCCCGCCAACACAATCATCCGCGACCTTCAAAACGCTCCCCGCAACGAAAACGGCCTGGTCGAGTTTGCCGCCGATCTGTTCGTTCTCAAGCCGCGCGATCCGGCCAGGGGCAACGGAGTCATCCTGTTCGAGGTGAGTAATCGCGGGCACAAGGGCATGCTCTCGATGTTCGATTTCGCCGCGTCCACGGGGAACCCGAGCCAGGGGGGCGATTTCGGAGACGGCTATCTGCTCCAGCAGGGCTATACGCTGGTATGGGCCGGATGGCAGGCGGACGTGCCGCTGAATGACGACCTGATGCGCCTGTTCGCTCCGGTGGCGAAGGTGAACGGGCAGACCATCACCGGACCCGTGCGTTCGCAGTGGATTGTGGATACGCCGATGAAAACCTACTCGCTCGGCGACCGCAACACGCACATCCCTTACCCGGTGGCGAATCCCGATGACCCCGCCAATCAACTCACCATCCAGGATCACCCCGACTCGCCCCGGCGCACCATCCCGCGTTCCGAGTGGCGCTTCGCGTGTGAGGAGAACGGCAGGGTGGTTCCCGATAACGGCCGGGTCTATCTTGCCACCGGCTACATCCCGGGCAAGATCTATGAAGTGGTGTACACGGCCAAGGACCCGACAGTGGTCGGCCTCGGGCCGGCAGCCATCCGCGATCTGATCTCTTTCCTCAAGTACGAGAACGATTCGACGATCCTGCTGGGCGACCAGTCCCGCTATCTGAAACGCGCCATCGGCTTCGGCACCTCGCAGAGCGGCCGTTTCCTGCGCACCTTTCTTTATTACGGGTTCAATCGCGACGAGAAGAACCGCAAGGTGTTCGACGGTGTGTGGGCGCACGTGGCGGGCGGCGGGCTTGGCAGCTTCAATCACCGTTTCGCGCAGCCCTCGCGCGACGCGCACCCCTTTCTGAACCTGCTCTATCCCACGGACATCTTCCCCTTCACCGATGAGGCCCAGACGGACCCCGAAACCGGGCTCACCGACGCCTGCTGGTGAAAGCCGAGCGCGACAAGGTGGCGCCGAAGATTTTCTACACCAACGGGTCGTATGAATACTGGGGCCGCGCCGCGGCTTTGATTCACACTTCGATTGACGGCTCGTCCGACACGGGGCTCTCCAAGGACTCGCGCGCGTATTTCCTCACGGGGACGCAGCACGGGCCGGGCTCGTTTCCTCCCAAGCAGGGCAATACGCAGTACAAGCCCAACCCGAACGACTACCGCTACATCATGCGCGGCCTGCTGGCGGCGATAGGCGCATGGGTGAAAGAGGGCAAAGAGCCGCCGCCGTCGCAAATCCCGCTCCTCTCGCGGCAACAACTCGCCGCTCCCGCGCAAGTGCGTTTCCCGAAACTGCCGGGCGTGACGCCGCCGAAGAGCTACGAGCGTGCCTGGCGCGCCAACTACGGTCCGGAATTCCGCGACTACGGCATCGTCTCCTATGAGCCTCCGAAACTCGGCAAGGTGTTTCCAACGCTGCTGCCGCAGGTGGATGCCGATGGCAATGAAACCGCGGGCGTCCGGCTGCCCGAAATTCAGGTTCCGCTCGGCGCCTACACCGGTTGGAACCTGCGCGCGGCTTCCATCGGCAATCCCACCGAGATCTTCAACATGGCGGGCTCCTTCTTCGCCTTCGCCCCCACCAAGGCCGAGCGGGAGAAACGGCATGATCCGCGGCCTTCCATCGAGGAGCGCTACTCCTCCAAGCAGGACTACCTCGCCAGGATCAAGGCCGCGGCCGATAGGCTTGCATCCGAAGGCTACATCCTCGCCCAGGATGTGCCGGCGCTCGAGCAGCGCGCTTCCAGGGAATGGGATGCGCTGGCGGCTTCGCGGTAACCTGGAAGGTTATGGGTCATCCTCCGAATATGGAAATGCCGAAGTCCCCTGTGCCGGGGGTGAAGTACCTGATTACCGTGGGGTCAGGGAAGGGAGGCGTGGGAAAAACCACGGTCGCGGTCAACCTGGCGCTGGCGCTCAAGGCGCTGGGCAACAATGTCGGCCTGCTCGATGCCGATGTCTACGGGCCGAACGTGCCGCGCATGATGGGGGTCAACGAACCGCCGCGCGCCAATGGCGACCGCATCCGCCCCATTGAAAAGAACGGCCTCAAGTTGATGTCGATGGGCTTTCTGAACCCCGGCGACAAACCTGTCATCTGGCGCGGCCCCATGCTGCACAGCGTGATGAATCAGTTCATCAACAATGTGGAATGGGGGAGCCTGGATTATCTTATTGTGGACCTGCCTCCGGGCACCGGAGACGTGGCGCTGTCGCTTGCGCAAAGCACCGCCATCACCGGCGCCATCGTCGTGACCACGCCGTCGGAAGTCGCGCTCGAGGACGCGCGCAAGGCGGTGATGATGTTCCGGCAACTGCACGTGGAACTGCTCGGGCTGGTGGAGAACATGAGCTACCTGATTGCTCCGCAATCCGGCGAGCGCATCGATGTGTTTGGCGAAGGCGGAGGCCGGCATACGGCCGTGCAGATGCAGATTCCGCTGCTGGCGGAGCTCCCTTTGGTGCCGGAAATCCGCGCCGGGGGCGATGCCGGCAAGCCGGTGGCCCTGTTGGGAAAGGATTCACCCGCCGCCGCGCCGTTCTTCGAACTTGCCGAACATGTGATTGCGCGCACCGCCGAGGCTGCGGCTCACGCCGGGCCCACCATCGCCGTGGAAGATTAACTGCCGGCGGGTTCGCGGCGGTCCAGTTCGTGAAACAGAGCGAACGCGCTCTCGAGATAGGGCAAGGCGTCCTCGGGGATGGAGTCGCGATCGATCAGTCCTTCCCGGACGCTTTGTACGATCAGGTAGGGAAGATCCACACTGCGCGTATACCGGAGGTGGATCTGGCGATCGGGCCCCTGGTGGAAGCGGTGGATCCGGTGCGCGAGTTCGAACGAATCGATGTCCCCCTGCCGCCAGAGGTCGAAGTCGTTTCCCAGATCGGACAGGGCGTTCCGCAACGCCACTTCGTGGGCCCGGTCCGCCAGGTCGCGCAACACACGTTTGATCGGCTTCGGCAGTTCGCTTTCCATTTCTGACATCATGCCACAGAGCGGCGTCCTTTCATTCGGCGGATTTCCAAACAAACGTAGCGTTCGAATCGAAGCTCGCCTCACGCACTTTCGGGAGCGAGACAGAGAGCACTTTGCGCACAATTTCGGGTCCGTCCGCAGGCATCCGCCCGTCGACGGAGTACATCGGCAAAGCCGCCCGCACGGTCTGCTCGTATAAAGAAGGATCGTCGCCCTGAAACGAGGCCGGCATGCGCGCCGCCACTTCGCCAGGCGAACTTTGGATGAAGGCGAGTGTCTGGCGGATGGCGCGCGTGAGGCGCGCGACGGCGCCGGGGTTGCGGGCAATCCACTCCCCGGTCGAATAGAGCACGGCCGCCGGATACTGCGTGGTCCCGAAAACCTGCTTCACGCCTTCTTCGGTTCGCGTGTCGGCCAGCAGAACCAGTGGATGCCCGGTGCGCTTCTCCAAGATCGTAATGGCGGGATCGGCCATGATGGCGGCGTCCACTTTGCCATGCTCCATGGCGGCAACGGAGCCCGCGGACATGCCGATGCCCGTGACGCTCACTGACCCAGGATCGACGCCATTCCCGCTCAGCAGGTATTTGAGGAGCAGGTCAGTGGAGGAACCCGGAGCGGAAACGCCCACCACGGCGCCGCGCAGATCGGCCAGCGTGTTGACTTTGCGGGAAGCGGCGGGCGAGACCACCAGGGCGAGACCGGGGAAACGCTGCATAGTCACGAACGCCTTCAAATGACGGCCTTCCGCGTTCAATTGGATGACGTGATCGAAGTAGCCGCAGACCACGTCGGCGCTGCCGCCGAGCAGAGCCTCCAGCGCCTTTGACCCGCCGGGAAAATCAGACAATGCCACCTTGAGCCCTTCCTTCTCATAAAGGTGAAGCTGCCCGGCGAGCGTTGCGGGCAGATAAACCAGTTGGGACTGGCCGCCCACGGCAATTCGGACTGTAGAGTCTTTTTCCCGATGGGCGCATCCGGACAGGATCGTAAGCGCGAGGATCAGCAGCGAGCGGCGCATCGGCCTTCGATTATCTCACTCCCACGTCGCGAAAGGCCGTCTCCATGCCGGACGCTCCCAGGAATTCCACCGCGGCCTGGTGGGACGCGGCGCTGATGGTTGCCGAGTTCGAGAGCATGGGCACACTCATGCGCACGGCGTCGCGATAGGCTTCGCGGTCCTGGCCGTAGTGGCTTGCGGGCATCTTCGCCACGATCTCCTCCACGGAATGGGCGCGCATCCAGAGGACGGCTTCCCACACGGCGCTGGCGAGACGGCGCGCCTGGTCCGGGTGGCTGTCGATCCAGGAGGAATCCGCCATCAGTACGGTGCCGGGGAATGCGTTCACGCCGTGCGCCTCGAGAACGCCTTCGCGCGTGCGCGTGTCGGCCAGCAGGCGGAGTTTGCCGAAGCGCTGTTCCAGGTAACGGATGGTGAAATCGGTCACTACGCCCGCGTCCACCATGCCGCGCTCCATGGCGGCGGCTCCGCGGGCGGCGGTTCCGATCGCTACGGGTGTCACCTCGGACGGCGCAAGGCCATGCCGGCGCAGCAGAAAATCGACAAATTGGTGCGTGGCGGAGCCGGGCGTGGTCACTCCCACCTTGGCCCCGCGCAGATCCTCGATGCGGCGCACGCGCCCCGCCGCCGCGGGAGCCACCGCAAGCGCAACGAGGAGCGAGTCGTAGTAGCCGAGAAATACATCGATGCGCCGCCCCTGGGCGCGCACCGCCAGGGCTTGCGTGTAGTAGCCGGACAGCACGTCCACACTGCCGCCGAGCAGCGCTTCCATCCCCTTCGAGGCTCCGGGGAACTCCGCGAGTTCCACCGTGAGTCCATTCTTCCGGTAGAGGTCCAGTTGCGCGGCCAGGTACACCGGGATTTGCGAGACGGACTGCTGGGCCGCGATTCCCAGGCGGATGGTTTCCGCCTTCCGGAACCCGCACGCGCCGAGCGCAAGCAGCGCGAGCAATGCCGCCAGATTGCTGATCCTCATTTCAACCGCGCGGGCTTCAACGTCCAGGCCTGGAGGCGGCCCATTTCGAGCAGCGCCGAGCCATCGAAGTCCTCGGGATGAATGGCCCAGTTGAACGACCGTTTCGCGCCGGCGGCGATATAACGCTCGAAGGCAAGATTCCCCTTCCGCACAGCGACGGTAGCGCCGCCGTCGTCCCCGGCCAGCGTGGCGGTGAAGTCCGCGAGCGAAAGCCGCTCGTCTCCGAACCAGACATGCGAAGGAAGGCGGTGGTGGCGCTCGATGTAGTCCACGGCATCGGCCTTGCCTCGCTCGAACAGGTCGCGGTGAATGGCTGTGGCGCGGATGGTGGTGACCCCGCGCTCTGCCGGACCATCCACATACATCCGTTGGAACCCGAGCAGCGCCAGCAACTGGTCGGCTGCCGAGGCCGCGCCGCGAATGTCGATGGACTCGGCCAGTTGCTTGCGGATGGCGGGCACGTCCACCGCGGGGTTGGGGTCCTCGAACACCTGCGGCAACTGGCGCGCCGTGATGATGGTGACTGCGGGCGTCTGCCTGACGTGAGTGACGAAGTCCACCAGGATGCGGTGCGCCTGTTCGGCGGCTTCGCGCGTGCGCAGTTTCGGCCGCTGGTAATCGGAGGGCGCCCGGTAGCGGCCGTGCGGAAAGTTGACAGCATCCCAGAATTCCGTGGTGACGAATTCCGTCGGGTGGTAATACGTGTGGATGACGCCGCCGCCCTTCGCTTTCAATTCGGCCACCGCGTCGTCAAACCGCTTGTAGGCGGCCGGGAGCTTGGAGGGGTCGTTGAGATCGGCCCGCATGGAATAGGGTCCAAGGTTGAACACATACAACATGCCCATGAACCAGAAGGGCTGGTTCAAGTAGCCGACCTGGGAACCTTCATCCATGTATGCGGGGATGCCAAGCCGGCGCAGGGCGATGTTGCTTTGCGGCCCCCAGGAAGAGCCCGGCTGGCCGTAGCAACTCGGAGTGACTCCAAAAATCCGCCGGATATCGTCCACACCGCGGCCCTCGCGGCGCTGGAACTCGGCGGCCCCCTCGAGCAAGCCGAGCGGCTGAAGATAGACAGCCGGGCTGGGAGGGATGCTGTGATTTTCCGCGTGATAGCCGATGTCGTGCTGGGAGAGGGCGCGAATGACATCGGCGCGTCCGCGCGCTTCGAGTACACGCGCCTTTTCGCCCACTACTTTGAACGTCGCCCGTACGCCGAGTTTCTCGAGATCGGTGGCGATGCGCAGCGCGGCGTCATCGGCCGCCGGCTCAATGTAATCCTCGGTGTCGAACCAAAGAAGGTAATAAATGCGGCCATCTGCCGCGGCCAGTGTCGAGGCGACAAGCAAAACAATCAGCAGCCGGATCATCTTCCCTATTCCACCACGCCCCGGCATCGGAATGCCGCCCATCCAGGCGCAAAAATTCCTACAATAGAGCTTGATCCTTCATCTAACAGCCGGGGGAACAGGTGGTTTGCCACCCCTGCTGTTTACCGTTACTTTATGAGCACAGCGTCAGCCGCCCTTACGGGCAAAACATCCAGCCGCATCGGGTTCTGGGAATCCACCGTCGGCAAGAAGGCAGTAATGGCCGTAACCGGGGCCATCCTGTTCCTGTTCGTCGTCGGCCACATGATCGGCAACCTGCAGATCTATCTCGGAGCGGAGAAACTCGACCACTACGCGCAAACGTTGAGGAGCATTCCGTCGCTGCTCTGGGGCGTACGCCTGGTGCTGCTGGTGAGCGTCATCCTGCATATCATCGCCGCCACGCAACTGGGGCTGCGCGCGCGGAGAGCGCGGCCGCGGGCTTACGTGAAGTGGACCAGCGCCGGCACCACCTACGCGTCCCGAACCATGTACTGGAGCGGCCCCATTCTGCTCGCCTTCATCATCTATCACATCCTGCACTTCACCACGGGACAGGCGCTCGGTCCGGAATTCCGCGAAGGCGAGGTCTACCACAACGTGATTGTGGGCTTTTCTTTCGTCCCCGCCTCCATCGTCTACATCATTGCCATGCTGATGCTGGGGAGCCATCTCTACCACGGCGTCTGGAGCATGTTCCAGAGCGTGGGCATCAGCCACCCCAGGTACACCCCGCTGCTCAAGAAACTGGCCGCCATTGCCGCCGCTGCTCTCGTCATCGGCAACATCTCGATCCCGGTGTCGGTCATGCTCGGAATTCTCAAATAAGCCAATGAAGCTCGACTCCCGCATTCCCTCCGGTCCCATCGAACAGAAGTGGGACAACTGTAAGTTCGAAATGAAGCTGGTGAATCCCGCCAACAAGCGGAAGTTCACGGTGATTGTCGTCGGCTCGGGCCTGGCCGGCGGATCCGCCGCAGCCGCCATGGGCGAACTCGGCTACAACGTCAAGTGCTTCTGCTTCCAGGATTCGCCGCGCCGCGCCCACTCCATCGCCGCGCAAGGCGGCATCAACGCTGCCAAGAACTACCAGAACGACGGTGATTCCATCTACCGCCTTTTCTATGACACGGTGAAGGGCGGCGATTTTCGCGCCCGCGAGGCCAACGTCTACCGGCTGGCGCAGATCAGCGTGAACATCATTGACCAGTGCGTTGCTCAGGGCGTGCCGTTCGCCCGCGAGTACGGCGGGCTGCTGGCCAATCGCTCCTTTGGCGGAGCCCAGGTGTCGCGCACGTTTTATGCCCGCGGGCAGACGGGCCAGCAATTGCTGCTTGGCTGCTACCAGGCGCTCGAGCGGCAGGTGAACGCCGGCCGTGTGACGATGTTCCCGCGCCACGAGATGCTGGAACTGATCGTCATTGACGGCAGGGCGCGCGGCATTGTGACGCGCAATCTGGTGACCGGCAGGATCGACACTCATCTGGCCGATGCCGTCGTTCTCGCCACCGGCGGCTACGGCAACGTCTTCCACCTTTCCACCAACGCCAAAGGCTCGAACGCCACCGCCATCTGGCGCGCCTACCGCAAGGGCGCCCTCATGGCCAATCCCTGCTTCACACAGATCCACCCTACCTGCATTCCGGTGTCGGGCGACTACCAGTCCAAACTCACCCTGATGAGCGAATCGCTGCGCAACGACGGCCGCATCTGGGTGCCGAAGAAAGGCGGCGACTCGCGTCCGCCCGGTCAGATTCCCGAAGACGAACGCGATTATTACCTCGAGCGCCGCTACCCGAGCTTCGGCAACCTCGTGCCTCGCGACGTCGCCTCCCGCGCCGCGAAAGCCGTCTGTGACGAAGGCCGCGGCGTCGGCAAGACAGGCTTGGGAGTGTATCTCGATTTCGGCGATGCCGTTCGCCGGCTGGGCCGCAAAGTAGTGGAAGAGCGCTACGGAAATCTCTTCGAGATGTACGAGCGCATCACGGGAGAGGATCCCTACTCCGTGCCCATGCGCATCTTCCCCGCCATCCATTACACGATGGGCGGATTGTGGGTGGATTACCGCCTGATGAGCACCATCCCCGGCCTCTTCGTGCTGGGGGAAGCGAACTTCTCCGATCACGGCGCCAATCGCCTCGGCGCGAGCGCGCTGATGCAGGGCCTCGCGGACGGCTACTTCATCATCCCCTACACCATTGGAGATTATCTGGCGACGGCGAAGCTCGACAAGGCCGACTCGAACCATCAGGAAGTGCGCCGCGCCGAAAACGGGGTCAACGAGCAGATCAAGCGCCTGTTGTCCATCAAAGGGAAGCGCACCGTCGATTCCTTCCACCGCGAGTTGGGAAAACTGCTGTGGGAGGACTGCGGCATGGCGCGCAACGCCCAAGGTCTGCAACACGCCATGGGCAAGATTGCGGAGCTACAGCAGGAATACTGGCGGAACGTAAACGTCGTGGGCGATGGCGAAGAGTTGAATCAGTCTCTCGAGAAAGCAGGGCGCGTCGCCGATTTCTTCGAACTGGCGCAACTGATGTGCCTCGATGCCTTCGAACGAAACGAATCCTGCGGCGGTCATTTCCGCGAGGAATACCAGACGCCGGAGGGTGAGGCCCTGCGCAACGATGATGAGTATTGCTACGCCGCCGCGTGGGAGTACACCGGCCCAGGACAGAAGCCTGCTCTGCACAAGGAGAATTTCTCCTTCGAACATGTCCATCTCGCCCAGAGGAGCTACAAGTAACCATGAGACTCAAGCTACACGTGTGGCGTCAGAAGAACGCCGCTTCCGCCGGGCGCATGGTCCGCTATGAAGTGGACGCCAATGAGCACATGTCGTTTCTCGAGATGCTCGATGTGCTCAACGAATCGTTGATCGAGAAGGGCGAGGAGCCGGTGGCTTTTGACCATGATTGCCGCGAGGGAATCTGCGGCGCCTGCGGATTCGTCATCAACGGCGTGGCGCACGGCCCCATGCCCGGCACTACCGTATGCCAGCTTCACATGCGCCATTTCAAGGACGGCGACGAACTCTACCTCGAGCCCTGGCGCGCCGCGGCGTTTCCGGTAGTCAAGGATCTGATTGTCGATCGCGGCGCTTTTGACCGCATTATCGCCGCCGGCGGCTATGTGTCTGCTTCCACCGGTGAGGCGCAGGACGCCAACGCGACCCTGATACCGAAAAGGGACGCCGACATCGCGATGGATGCCGCGCAATGCATTGGCTGCGGCGCTTGCGTCGCCGCGTGCCCCAATGCCTCCGCCGCGCTGTTCCTCTCCGCGAAGGTCAGCCACCTCGGTCTGTTGCCGCAAGGACAGCCGGAGCGTAAGGAGCGCGCCCTCAAAATGGTGGCCGCCGCCAACCACGAGTTGTTCGGAGGCTGTACGAACATCGGCGAATGTGAAGCCGTGTGCCCCAAACACATCCGCCTCGAATTTATCGCGCGCCGGAACCGCGACTTCCTCAAAGCCTCCTGCACGTTTCGCGAGGAGAGCGCCGTGGCGGGCGCGGGCTAGCCCTGCCCTTTACCCGTAAGTTTTTACTGGACAAATTCATCGGAATCGCTCATACTGGCGCGTGAACATCCAGAATCAGATCAAGCACACCTTATCGGCACCAGAGACTATCGCCT
>WBZR01005062.1_pt1 | contig 10345 bp, 11 predicted proteins | sample 5204231 | NCBI WGS metagenome assembly WBZR01 (sample SAMN12412403, study PRJNA552823) | activated sludge metagenome | isolation source: activated sludge from anammox sidestream of wastewater treatment plant... | place: USA: Virginia | collected 2017-08
GATCACCAAGACCCAGGTGCAACGGAGGTGGAGCGGCCCATGGATTGCGTGGAACTGGAGAACAAGGAAATGTTCATCTGCGCCAGCCGCAAGAAAGACTACCGCTTTGGGCTGATCACCCCCAAATAGGGGCCCTTCACCCCGCCAACCTGCGCCGCAGGTCGGCCATGTGCAGCAGCGCCACAGCCGCTTCCACGCCCTTGTTGCCGTGCTTGCCCCCGCTGCGGGCACGGGCCTGCTCCATCGTGTCGTCCGTGAGCACGCAGAAGATCACCGGAATGCCCGTCCTCAGCCCCACTTCCATGATGCCGTGGGCCGTTCCCTGGCTCACGAAGTCGAAATGGGGCGTCTCCCCGCGCACGATGCTGCCGATGCAGATCACCCCGTCCAAGGAGCGGTGTTCCACCAGCAGTTGGGCGCCCAGGGCCAGCTCAAAACTGCCCGGCACGCGTTCCTCCGTGATGTCCTTCAGTGCCACGCCGTGCTTCAACAGCGTCTCCACCGCCCCGTCGCGCAAAGCACCGGTGATCTCCCCGTTCCAGGCGCTCACCACCAGCCCCAAACGCAGACCGGTGCCCTTGGGGACACCGGCCGCATCGTATTTGGAAAGGTCCGTGGTGGCCATCACGAAGGCTGGCCCGCCATGGCCTGGGCGCGGGCCCCGTATTTCTTGGCCATCAGGGCATCCGGCGAGTTCGGGAAGTCGCGGCTTACCCGCTCAAAGCATTTGGCCGCGTTCTTCCAGTCGTTCTGCTGCTGGTACACGATGCCGGCCTTCATCAGGAACATCGGCGTGGTGTAGTCGCTCTTCACCAGGTCCGCCGCCTTCATGAACTGGACCGCGGCCTCGGCCGGTTGCCCCAGCTCCACCAGCACATCGCCCTGGTTGCCCACGGCCATCACCCGCAGCACGTCGTCGCCCAGGTCCGCCTCCTTGTAGTACTGCAGCGCGGCCTGGAAGTCGCCTTGCTGGTGCTTGATCACCGCGATGTAGAACTTGGCCAGGTTGCCCGTGGAGGTGCTGCCGTATTGGTCGGCCACGTCCAGGAAGCCCAGGTAGTTGCCGTCGCCGTTCAGCGCCTTGTCCAAGGAATCGATCTCGAAATAATACTGGGCCTTCCAGATCATGTCCTGCGCTTCCTTGGCCCGCGGCTCGGAGATGAACTTCCGGTAGCCCAGCAGGCCGCCCACGATCACCAGGATGGCCACCACCGCGATGGTGATCGGCTTCTTGTTCCTCTCCAGGTAAAGCTCACCCTTGGTGTACAGTTCCCCGATATCCAGGTCCTTGCCCTCGTTGACTTTTGTCGACATGGTGTATGCCTGCCAATTTTAAATGGAGGGCAAAAGTAGGCTTTCGGGTGAAACGTGCCACAAAAGGGACTTCCAGGCGGAAATTCCCCCGGAAGGCCAGCGTCCGCCATGCCCGGCCGCACCCCCGGAGTATCTTTGGGCCACCCCCATGAATGTCCGCCTCGACCGTCTCTCCGTGCTCCAATTCCGCAACCACCGGGAGATTGAACTGGAGCTGGGCGCGCAGGTGAACTGCCTGGTGGGGCCCAACGGCACGGGCAAGACCAACCTGCTGGACGCGGTGCATTACCTGTGCATGTGCAAGAGCTACTTCGAGGCCCAGGACATGCACAACGTGATGCACGGCGAGGAGTGGTTCCTGATCAAGGGCATGATGCACGGGGCCGATGGCCTGGACGAACTGGCTTGTGCCGTGCGCAGGGGCCAGCGCAAGGTCTTCAAGTTCAACCACAAGGAATACGAACGGCTGGCCGACCACATCGGGAAATACCCGGCCGTGGTGATCACACCCTACGACGGCCAGCTGATCTTGGAGGGAAGCGAGGTGCGACGGCGCTTCTTGGACGGCCTCATTTCCCAGTTTGACAGGCCTTACCTGGACCACCTGCTGCGCTACAACCGGGCCCTGGCCCAACGGAACCAGCTCCTGAAGCAGGCCAACGGCCAGCTGGACCGCACCCTGACCGAGCCGTGGGACGAGCAACTGGTGCACCATGGCGAGGCGGTCCATGCCGTGCGCAGGGAATTCATGGAAGCCATCATCCCGCTGGTGGCCCGCCACTACCAAGGCATCACCAGCGGCCCGGAGCAGGTGGGCCTGCAGTACCGGAGCGAGCTCGACGAGCGGGGCATGCGCGAGGTACTTACGGCCAACTGGCCGCGGGACCTGGCCGCCATGCACACCACGGGCGGCATCCACAAGGACGACCTGGTGTTCACCATCGGAGACGGGCCGCTGCGGAGATTCGGCAGCCAAGGGCAACAGAAGACCTTCCTCATCGCTTTGAAACTGGCCCAGTTCGATCTGATCGCCCGGCGCTCAGGCAAGAAGCCGGTATTGCTCCTGGACGACATCTTCGACAAGATCGACCCCCAGCGCATGCGCCACCTGCTGGGCCTGCTGGGCGACGGGCGCTTCGGCCAGGTGATCATCACCGACACCGACGCGCAGCGGCTGCACAAGGCGCTGGACGGCCTGGGCCTGGACACGCGCTTTTTCCACCTGGACCATCAGGGCATCACCGCGGACCGGCCCCGCCCAACCATGCAGGACGCATGAAGCGCAGGAACGAGACCACGCTGAAGGAAGCCATGGACCGCCTGGTGGATGCCTATGGCCTGCGCGAAAAGCTGGATGAACAGGCCGTGGCCACCCTGTGGGATGACCTGGCCGGAGGCATGGTGGCCCGCCACACCGTGGCCGTGAAGCTGCGCAAGGGCAAGCTTTCCATCAAGGTGGACAGCGCCCCGCTCAGGCAGGAATTGACCTTCATGCGCGAGGGCCTGATCAAGACCATCAACCAGCGCCTGGGGCGCGAGGTGGTGCAGCAGATCCAGCTCGATTGAGGCCGGGCCGCCGCCTCAGTACTGCTCGCGCGTACTGAAGAAGAACGCCCCCTCGATCGCCGCGTTCGCGTCGCTGTCGCTGCCGTGCACGGCATTCTTGGCCTTGCTCTCGGCGAACCGCTTGCGGATGGTGCCTTCGGCAGCCTCCGCCGGGTCGGTGGCACCGATCAGCGCACGGAAATCCTGTACCGCGTCGTCCTTTTCCAGGATGGCCGCCAGGATGGGCCCGCTGGCCATGTAGTTCACCAACTCGCCATAAAAGGGACGCTCCTTGTGGACCTCGTAAAATTGGCCGGCCTCCCCTTCGGACAGGCGCGTGTATTTCAGGGCCACCAGCTTGAAGCCCTTGGAGAGGATCAGGTCCAGGATCTTGCCGGCATGCCCGGCGGCCATGGCTTCCGGCTTGATCATGGTGAACGTTCTGTTGCTTGCCATCGTAGGAATGTTGAAAACGGCGGCAAAAGTAGCCGCATCCCCTCTCCCCAACACATGCACGCGATGTTTTCTTCGCATCTCCCCTACGCGGAAGCGCCAGGGGCATGAGATCCAACCGGAACATGCAACGCATTCCCACAGCCATCGCATTCGCCGCGCTCCTTGCCGCATGCAGCACGCCGCAAACCAAGGAAGAGGACCATTCGGACACCCTGGTGATCGGAGGCGATGATGCCTCCGATCACGCCGACAACTACTACCAGATGCCCACGCCCAACGAGCTGTTCCAGATCGTGCGATCCATGAGCAGCGACGGGCAGAAGCAAATGATGAGCCCGGCCAAGAACGTGCAGCGCTATGCCACCTCGGCCAAGAAGGCCCTCAACTTCGGCGTGTACGCCACGGACCTGGTGTACGCCAGCAACTACAAGATCACCAGCGAGGTGGTCCGCTACTACATCACCTGCAAGAAATTGGGCGATGAACTGGGCCTTGCCGGCTCCTTCTCGGACAAGGACTTCGTCCGCCTGGAGCGCAACCTGACGCACGGCGATTCACTGGACGTGATCAGCAACGAAGCCTACGAACGGGCCTACCGCCGCATGCAGGACGAGCAGATGGGGCCCACCCTGGCCCTGGTGCTGGCCGGGGGATGGATCGAAAGCATGCACCTCGTCACCCGGCAGGTGCTGCACGTGGACGCCGAGGACCCCTTGGTGATGCGCGTGGCCGAACAAAAGGTGAGCCTGGACCTGCTCGTGGACCTGACGGAACAGTTCCAGGATGATCCCCAGGTGGCCGAGATCCGGGCCGAATTGCAGAAACTGCGGAACATCTATGATACCTTCCCCGTGATCCGCACCGCCCACGCCGGTGCCTCGCCCAGCGGAAGGCAGATCCTGGGCGAGGATGTCCTGGTGGTCATCACCGCCGAGGGTTTCAAGGAACTGGCGGCCGCCGTGGAAGAGGTGCGTGACGCGATCATCACCCCCGAGGACATCATCAAGCCCTCCCAAAGCTGAACCTGATCATGCTGTTGAGATCCCTGATCATTTCCATCGCCTGTACGACCGTAGTGTGCGTGGAGGCCCAAAGCGCATGCGCCGAGTTCTGGCGGTCGGCGCCCCGTGCCACGGATGCGCGGTTCACCGTGAACGGCCAAAGCCGGGCGGCCAGCGTGCAAGTGGGCGTGCCCACCGAACTGAACATCATCATCTACAAGGGCCAGGATTACCGCATTTCCGTGGTGCATGATGAGAAGATCTTGGGCGAGCAGATCGCCATCCGCATCATTGAAAAGGTGAGGGGGCCGAAGAAACCGGCCGCCACCAAGGACATCGGCGTGAAAGGTGAGCGTGCAAAAGCGGAGATCGGGGATGTGGAAAAGGTGATCTGGGACAACCAGGTGCATGACATGACCAACGAAGTGGAGTTCACGGCAACTTCCACCAAGCGCATCGCCGTTGAGGTGATGGCGCCAGGGGTGCCCGAGAATCCGAAGGACGCGAAGAAGGGGAAGGTGACCCCCGATATCGGGTGCCTGGGTATCCTCATCGAGCACATGCCCACGCCGAACATCGGCTTCTGACGGGTACTGCCCGGGACGACCCCGGTAACCCCGGCCCACGTCGGTCCGGCCCTCGATTCCCACACTCCCGGCCCTGCTGTCCTTCGGTGGGACCGCACCCTTCCAGCCTGCCGCGGATCTGGACTGTTTTCCAACGGGCTACTTTTGGCGGCCCATGTCCCATTCCGCCCTTCCGGCCGATCAAGTAGCGGCGCTGGCCAAGCTGCTGGCCGCACCACGGCGCATTTCCATCACCACGCACCACAACCCGGACGGGGATGCCATCGGCAGTGCTTTGGCCCTTGCCCGCGTGCTGGAGGGAGCAGGGCACCGGACACAGGTGGTGCTGCCCAACCCGGCACCGGGAAACCTGCGCTGGATGGAAGGCTACGGCGAGGCCATCAACCACATCGACCACAAGGAAACCGCGGAAGGGGCCGTGCGCGGGGCGGAAGTGCTCTTCTGCCTTGACTTCAACCGGGCGGACCGTGTCCAAGGGCTGGAGGCGGCTTTGCGCGCCGCACCGGTCAAGGTGCTCATCGACCACCATCGTGATCCGGATACGATCTTCGATGTGGTGTTCAGCGACATCACCGCGTCGTCCACGTGCCAACTGGTGTATGACGTGGCCGAAGCCTTGGGCATGGGCGGCCGCATCGATGCCGCCGCCGCCGCCTGCCTCTATGCGGGCATCATGACGGATTCAGGGTCGTTCCGCTTTCCCAGCACCACGCCCCATACCCATCGGGTGGCCGCGCACCTGCTTGAGCGGGGTGCCCGCCCACAGGCCGTGTACGAGGCCATCATGGAGGACAACACCATCGACCGCCTCCGCCTCACGGGGCTTGCCTTGCACGAACGACTGCAACTGCTGGCCGGCGGGGAAGCCACGCTGATCACCCTTTCCAAGCACGACCTGGAACGCTTCAATTTCGTGCCGGGTGATACCGAAGGCTTGGTGAACTACGGGCTTACCGTTCGCGGCGTGCGCCTGGCGGCCTTCCTGGTGGAGCGCCCCGACGGCATCAAGATCAGCCTGCGGTCCAAGGGTGACCTGCCCGTGAACGAATTCCTGGCCGCCCATTTCCAGGGGGGAGGGCATGCCAACGCCGCCGGAGGCCGCTCCACCGACAGCATGGAGGCCACCGTGGCGAAGTTGGTCGCCGAGCTGCCGGCCTTCCTTGGCAAGCATCGCACATGAAAAGCTGGATTGCCCCCGTCATGGCCCTGATGCTGGCGGCATGCGGGGAGCCGCGCACGCCACCGCCCGCCGTCGTGGGCAACCGGGCCGCGCCGCAGGACACCCGGCTGATGGACGAGAACCGGCGGATGGCAGGGCGGGAGGAGAGGGACATCCGGGAATGGCTGGCCCGGCAGGGCACGGCCATGGTCTCCACGGGCACCGGGCTGCGCTACAAGCTGGTGCGCGACGTTCCCGGCGACACGGCACGGCCGGGGCAGGTGGCGGTGATCAATTATGCGGTTTTCCTGCTCAACGGCGATACCGCCTATACCTCCGCGCCGGGCGGACCGGCCTCCTTCCGCATTGAGCACGCCGATGTGGAAAGCGGCCTGCACGAAGGCATCCAGCATCTGTCCGTGGGCGACAGCGCCGTGTTGGTGATCCCCAGCGCCTTGGCCTTCGGCCTGGTGGGCGACCGCGACAAGATCCCCATGCGCAGCACGGTCATTTACCACGTGGGCCTGGTGGCCCTGCGTCCATGAAACGTGCCGGACCCATCCTTCCGCTGCTGGCGCTGATGACCTTGGCGGCTTGTTCCGGTTCGCCCTTGAAGGGAGGAAAGCGCATCGCGGAGAACGTATACTGGCGGCTGAACCAGCTGGGGGAAGGCGAGGAACCGGCCGGCGACAGCGATAGCGTGTTCGTGCGGGTGCGCGTGGCGCGGCCTGCCGCATCGCCGGGCTCGCTGTACAGCACCGAACGCTGGTTCGGCATGGGGCCCGGCCTAGGCACCACCTTCCTCTTCCGGCGGCTCTGCCAGGGGGACAGCGCCACGGTATTGTTACCGGCGACGCAGGTGCCATGGGCGGCGTTGGGTGCCAGCGTGCCGCAACCGGCCGCGGACACGGGCTGGGTGCAATTGGAACTGTCCCTGCGGGAGATCCGCACCCCGGAGGAATCCAGGGCACGCGCCAAGGCTGCCCTGATGGCCCGCACGCAGGCCGATGAAGAACGGATCATCCGGGGATTCTTGGGGAAGGATACCATCCCGTGGAAAGAAGCCATGGGCGTGTGGTACCGGCTGGACAGCCTGGCGGGGCGGGGGCCCCGCGTGCAAAGCGGCGAGCTGGTGACCTTGGCCTACACGGCCTCGTTCCTGGACAACGGCCAGGTGTTCGATGAGCAGGGAGGGGCTGAAGGAGGGCTCACCTTCCGGCTGGGTGATCCCGATCAAGTGATCAAGGGGCTGGAGGTGGCCGCCCATTTGTTGCCGGCGGCCGGGGGGAGCGGCACCTTCATCCTGCCGTCGGAACTCGCTTTCGGGCCCAAGGGGTCCTCATCGGGCATCGTACCGCCATGGACCCCGGTACTGTACCGGGTGACGGTCGTGGCCAGGGATGCCGTCCCGCCCGCCTAGAGCCTGTTCAGGATCTCCGAATTGGCTCCGCGATGGCCTTTGGCGACCATACTTCGTTGCCGAAATCGTCACGTAGCTCAGGCTATCCTCCGATTCCGCGCCTCGTCTGGTCGCCCAATCCTCACCGCTTGCTTCAAAGGGGAAGATCCTGAACAGGCCCTTAGTGCGCGTGCTCCATGCTGCCCTTGTTCAGCTCGCTCAGCAGGTAATACGCCCCCTTGACCACGATGCGGGCCGTGGTGTCCACCGGGTGCAGGGGCCTGACCTCGGTGTAGCCCAGCTCACTGGCACCGGTGGCCACCGGCACTTGGCGGAATGTGTCCGGTCCGTGTTCCACGAAAATGTAGTGCTCATCGCCATTGTTGACGATGGCCCCGTCCGGCAGGCTCCATGCCGAGGTGTCGTCGATGGTGATCAGTGCCTCGATGTACATGCCCGCATAGAGCTCCTCGCCGTCGTCGTCCAGCTTGGCGTGTACCAGCACCGCTTGCTGATCGCTTTCGAAGGCCTTGTTCATCGCGTAGATGGTGGCCGTGTGGTGGCCGATGGGCTCGCCCGCGTGGCCGAAGATCACCTGCTGGCCCACCTTCACCCGCGCCACGTCCTGCTCGAAGATGTTGAGGTCGATGTGCAGCGCGCTGTTGTCCACCACGGTGAAGAGCGGCCTGTTGGGTTCGGCGTATTGGCCCGTGGTGACCGCGATGCGCTGCAGGTTGCCGGCGATGGGTGCACGGACGCTGAACGACGGGCTCAGCTGGTCGGCGAGCAGGTGGGCCGGGTCGATGCCGAACAGGCGCAGCTTGGCGGCTATGCCGGCCTGCCGCGCCTGCATGATCGCATGGTCGGCCTGGGCACGTTCCAAGGTCTTGGTGGCGCTGATCTGCTCCCCGTGGAGTTCCTGCTGTCGCTTCAGGTCGGCAGCCAGCACCTTCAGGTTGGCCGATGCCTCCAGGTAGTCCTGTTGCAATTGCAGGAACTCCAGGTTCTCCAGCGTGGCCAGCACCTGGCCTTGGGCCACCCGTTGGCCTTCCCGGACGGGCACGTCGCGCACCAGGCCACCTGCCAGCACGCTTACCTCGGCGTTCTTGTCAGGTGGCAGCACCAGGCGGCCATTGGCTTTCAGGGACGTGGACAAGGCCCTTTTCTCCATGGTTCCGGTGAGCAGGCCGATGGCTTGGACCTGTTCGGCGGTGAGAGCGACCTCGGTGCTGCCTTCATGCTGGTGCTGTTCATCCTCCGGGGATGGCTTGCCGGGCCCGCAGGCCGCGGGGATGAGCAGGCACGGCACCAGGACCGCAAGGGCATGCCGCAGGCGGAGATGCCCGGAAGGGAAGGAAGTGAAAGGAAGGGTGTTCATCGGAAGGGCTTATTGGCCCAGAAGGGCGTTGAGGTGGAGGACAGTGAGGGCGAGCCGGTAGCGCACGCCGAGGTGTTCAACCTCGATCTGGCGGGCCTGTTCCAAGGCTTGCAGGAGTTCGATGTAGCTGGCCTGGCCGCTGCGGTAGGCCCGGTCGGCGCCGTGGCGCAGGGCGGTGGCCAATGCGAGGCCCGTGGTGTCGTAGTAGCCGAGGCTTTCGCGCAACTGCTGCCATTGGGCGCGGGTGCGTGCCAGTTCGGTGGTGCGGCTGCGGCGCAGTTGTTCCAGTTCCTGCAGGGCGATCTCGTTGCGCAGCCGGGCTGCCTTGGTGCGCGCCCCTTGGCCGCTGCCGGGAAGCGGGATGGAGGTGCCCAGGAGGTAGCCGCTGAAGGGGGTGACCCCATCGATGCTTTGGAAGAAGCCGCCGCCGGAAAGGGTGGGGGCCCATTGGCTGCGTTCCATCCGCCATTCCTGCCCGGCGACTTCGGCACGCTGCACCCCCACGGCCAGCACCGGGTCTTGGCCCCCGTCGGCAGGGGCGGGAAGCGCGGCTGTTGCCTGCACGGCCGTCGTATCGGGCCGCATCCCGCCAAGCGGGCCGGTCCATTGTTCCAGCTCGGCGGCATACACGGCCACCTCCGCCTGTGCGCGCTGCCAGGCCAGGCGGGCCTGCCCGGCCGCGCTGCGGGCACCCATCGCTTCCAGGCGGCCTGTCTCGCCGAGCTCCAGCTTGCGTTCCGCGAATGCGGCCAGGGCCTGCATGGCGCTGTCGTTCCTGCGGTGCAGCCCGGCCAGCTGCACGCCCATGGCCCACTGCAGGTAGGCGCTGGCGGCGCTCTCCTTGACGGCGGCCTGCAGCCGCACCCGGTCCACCTCGGCCAGTTCCACGCTCTCGCGCAGGAAACGGCTTCGCTGCGCAATCGCGGTGGGGAAGGGGATGCCGGTGGTGGCCTGCAGCTTGATGTCATGCGAGCCGCTGTTCACCTGCCCGCCTTCCAGGCCCACACCCAGCGGCTCCAGCTGGAACGCCGTCCGGCGCAACGCCTCCTGTTGTTTCACCTCCAGCCCGGCCGCCAACATGGCCGGATGTGTGCGCAACGCGCGGGCCACCGCACTGTCCAATGTCAGTACCGGCGGTTGCGCCTGTGCCGTTCCGCCAAGGCCGAACAAGATCAGCACCGTGGCCAGTGCCGCACCACCTCCCTTGCCGGCATTACCTCTCCTGGCTCCATCACCGCCAGCCTTCCGGGCGAACGCCAGGTGGTACAGCACCGGCAGCACCGCCAGGGTGAGCAGCGTGGCCGTGATCAGGCCGCCGATGACCACCGTGGCCAAGGGGCGCTGCACCTCCGCGCCGGGGCTGGTGCTCACGGCCATGGGCAGGAAGCCGAGGGAGGCCACGGCCGCCGTGGCCAACACGGGCCGCAGGCGGGCCAGGGTGCCGCGCACGGTGCGTTCGGTCACGTCGGTCACGCCTTCGTCCTTCAGGCGGTTGAAGTAGCTCAT
>WBZR01005063.1_pt1 | contig 10345 bp, 10 predicted proteins | sample 5204231 | NCBI WGS metagenome assembly WBZR01 (sample SAMN12412403, study PRJNA552823) | activated sludge metagenome | isolation source: activated sludge from anammox sidestream of wastewater treatment plant... | place: USA: Virginia | collected 2017-08
CTGCCGTCCCATCTATTGCTGCTGGTGATGACGCTCATCTGGCTGCTTGCACCGGGCTACCTGCTTTGGCGTGCGCTTGGCCGGCCTTTGGCGGGGCGTCATGTTGTCGATGCGGTCGCGGTGCTGAAGCGCGAGGCGGATCATGCCTTCGATCTCCTCGTCGTTGAGCAGATGCGGCTCCAGCCCGAGGTCGAGCAGCTCGTGGGCAGCAACGAACTGGCCTACTTCCTGTCGATGCTGGCGCTGTTCTGGAACGCCGACTGGGTGGTGAAGTCGGTGATCCTGCTGCTCCTGGCGGCGTCGATCTGGTGCTGGGCGATCATCTTCGAGAAGGTGGTGAGCCTGCGCTAGGGAATACGCCCGGTGGCGGGAGGGCGGCGTGGCAGGATGTTCCCGCCGCCACGGGGCCGGGTGCGCAGCGAACACCCGGTTGTTCACCGAACCTTGTCGCCGGTCCCGGAAAAGGGGGCGGTACACCCAACTTTACATCCTAAACCACGCCGAAATGAAATCCATACTACTCAGTCTTCCGATCCTGGCAGCCGTGGGCACCTCGGCCCAGCCCGTGCTGCAGTACGCCAACCTCAACCTGGTCGGCAAGACCTTCCCGGTGCATGTCATGACGGATGCGGGCACGGCGGACCCCACTGCCGATGGCGCCAACGTCACCTGGGACTTCAGCAGCATCACCCTGCAGATGAATGTCGGTACGGCATCCTTCGTGGATCCGGCTTCCACGCCTTATGCCAGCTCCTATCCCACCTCCAACCTTGCGCAGGTCGTCACCACGCCGCTGGGAACGAGCTACAACTATTTCCTGCTGACCGCTTCCAGCTTGGATATGTTGGCGGAGGATGTGGGCGGCACGAGCCCCCAGACCTACACCGACCCCAAGACGCCGCTTCAATTCCCGCTGGCCTACCAGGATTCCTACGTGGACAACTACACGTCCGGCGGTTCGTCCGGCACGGTGACACGCGTCTATTCCGCATACGGCACCGTGATCCTGCCCACCGGCACCTACACGGATGTGGTGAAGGTGACGAGTTCGAGCGGCGACATCGACTACTATCACAGCAATCCGCTTGAACCCCTGGGCCATATCGATAGCGATGGCATGGTGATCGTCTATGGCGATGCCACGATGGGTGTTGCCGACCTGGGCCATGTCCCCGTTTTGAGCGCAATGCCCAACCCCGCCACGGACAACGTGGAGGTGACGGGCCTGGCACGCAACGCCCAATGGCAGCTGGTGGACCTGCAGGGCCGCGTGCTGTTGAACGGCACCGCGAATGCCGCACCGTTGCAGCTGAACATGGGCACGCTGGCCGCAGGCCCTTATGCACTGGTGGTGCTGGACGGCAATGCCCGCCGCAGCATCCGTGTGGTGAAGCAGTGAGCGATCGGGCTTCACCATTCTTGTGCAAGGCCCCTGGGCGCGATGGTTGACATCGCGTCCGGGGGCCTTGTCATTGATGCTAGTTCAACGACCAATGGTTGAAAGACGAACGGCACCCGACTCCCTTTCGGGGGCTCGCGCGAATACCTTGCAACCATCGCTCATTCGCCGGTGGACGTTCCTTGTACCGTGCATCGGCACAACGCCAGCCGCATGAACGAGAAAGACTGGGACCGCGTGGCCACCACGTTCGAGGAGGAGATCTTCAACGTGCCCGAGAACGACACGAAGGGTTTGATCACCGATGCGATCCGCCGGCTGTCCGCGCCGGGCGCCACCGCCACCGACCTCGGCTGCGGCGTGGGCCGCACACTGCCCTTGCTGGCGGAGCACTTCGCCAAGGTGTACGCCGTGGACGTGAGCAGCCAATGCCTCGCCGTGGCGGCGGAGAGTTGCACGCAGTATGACAACATCACCTACGTCCATGCCGACCTCTCCAAGGACCGCAACGGCTACCCGGCGACGGACGTGGTGCTGTGCATCAACACCCTGCTCAACGCCTCCATCGCCGTGCGCGGGCCGCTCTTCGACCGCACCTGCCGCAGCGTGAAGCGCGGCGGCCACCTGGTGCTGGTGGTGCCCGCCCTGGGCTCGGCGCTGCTCACCACCTACCGCAGGCTGCAATGGAACCTCCGCGACGGCATGCCACCCGCCGAGGCGCAGCAGGAAGCGGCGCAGAATGATGCCGGCATCGAGCATGGCATCGTCCACATCGACGGTGTGCCCACCAAGCACTACATGCGCGAGGAGCTCGAAGCATCGCTGGCGGAGCGCGGCTTCCGCGTGGAGGCGATCGAGAAGCTCGAATACGGCTGGGACACCGAGTTTGAGGCGCCGCCCCGCTGGATGAAGGAGCCCTGGCCGTGGGACTGGTTCGTCACCGCGCAACGCGTGCGGTGAAGCAACTTTCCGATTGTCCAAGGGTCGCTGAAACACTTGCGCGAGGGCGACTGCTCACCCGATCACCTCCTTCACGCTCCCGCAGGTCATCATCGCCGCGCCGTAGAAGGGATTGCGCACCGCGCGCTCGCGGCTCAGCCAGTCCGCGCCGCCGGGGTACATGGGGCAGTGCATCAGGTACAGCGGCGCATCGAGATCGGTGAGTTGGGCCAGTTGCAGCATACCAGGGGTGAGCTGCGCGAAGAGCGCGCGTTGCTCCTTCAGCCCCTTGGTGACGCCGAAGGGATGCAGCGGCTCCATGATGGTCGCCATCAGCTCGTCCCAAGCGGCTTGCTGCGCCGCGGACAGCTTGTTGCGGTCCATGTTGTGGAAGGTGCCGTCCAGCGCCACCGCCAGCTTGGGCACCTGCACCGAGTCCCCGGCCACCAAGGCATCCTTCAGGCGGAAGTAGGCCTCGAACGCCGGTGCGACGGGATCCGCGGCGGCTTGGGTTTGCGCCGGCGCGTCGTGCAGGTGCGCCGCATGGCCATCCCGGGCCGGGCTGTGGGTGGTTGCGGTGCCGCATGCGCCAAGCAGCAACGCTGCCAGGACGAACGAGGTGAGATGAAGGGTTTTCATGGGCTTGCTTTCTTGGCACAAAGCAACCGGCCCCAGCAGGCGGAGGTGTTACAACATCGTGGGGAAGGTTTGTATGGGGGGCACCTTACGCAAGGCACTATCAGGACATGCAGCGCCTGACCGGTATGCCCCCCGGTGAACGAACAACGCGGATAAGTCGGGAGAACTGGACCGAGGAAGCCGAATGCCTACACCGCGACCAGCCTCACCGGGCCAGCCGCTTCTGCAAGGTCATCGGCGGCTTCCATCAGCTCGGACTTGTCCACCGGAAAGCCCGTGATGTGCGCGTGGTAGTGATGCCGATCGTCCGGTTCATCCGAGACCACGCCGAACTTACGGATCGACCGTACACGTTGGGTCTCCAGGATACACCATCCCTTGAGGGTGCTCCCGGCTTGTTCCACCACATGGCGCCCCAGTTCTTCCACGGCGGGTTCCGATAATGTACCTACCCTGCTTACCGAGAGCATGTTGGCCTCGCGCGGCGGCATGAACAGCACACCCCGGGCCTGCAACGTGGAAGGCTTGTACTGGCTCTTCTGCCGGATGAAGCGGGCCAATGGCTCGCCATCCGCCACTTCCGAGGGCAAGCCGGAAGGCAGGATCATGAACGGGCGATGAACGTGGCGATGTACTCCACCAAGGCCTGGGGAATGCGGTCACCCAGCCATTCCGTGCCGTTCATCTTGCTGGGCAGTCGACGGTAGGCATAGGTGATCCGGCCTGTGGGCCCCACGGCCAAGGAGAGCCGGTGCCCTTTGCCACCGATCCACGAGAAGGCGATCTCTCCATCGGGATGAACCCCTGGTTCGGGTTCGGGCAATCCCATGGGCAGCGCGTCCACAAAGCGGTGCGCGGTGGCCCACGTGGACTGTTCCACCGGTGCAGCGCCTTCCCCGTCCCAATTCGGCATGCTGCAGTCCTGCGCCAGTTCATTCAGGGCCTGTTTCAGCGATCGGCGGGCCGGCGGGTCGAATATCAAGGAGCCGTTGCGCATCTGGCGCTGATCCTCATTGATCCGCCGGATGGACATGCCCGTCTGGCTGGTCAACAGGTCGTCCGTCAGGTGGTGGTCCGGACCGCGGCGCCCGCGCAGGGGCTCGGCTATTGAAAGAGCGCTTTGCATTTATCGGTCAGGCTATGGTTGAACACATGCCAGCACCAGGCATGCAGGTCATTGAACCGGTGCCATGCCTCCCCGGGTTCCGCGATGTTGGCAGGGTCGAGGATGGCCTCGGTATCGAGGGCGAAGGAGAAGTGGCCGGGCTTGTTCTCCAAGGAGGACCAGATCACCCGGGCACGGATGTCACTGGCGGGATCGTTCAGCCAATGTTGTTGATAGCAATGGTGGGTACTGAGTCCGGCGGGCATTCGCCCTGCTATCGGGAAGTATTCGCTCAGTTCCAGGTTGCCGCTGGCCGGTACAGGGATGTCGATGCGGTCGATATAACGCAGGGACAATGCGGCCATCGGTACCTCGCCCACCGCGATCTTGTAGGCTTCCCAATGCCGCTTCAGGCGTTCCATGGCTTGGGCAAAGCCCGGATACGGGGGCAGGTAGTTGAGCACCAGGCCCTGCATCAGGTAATGCGCCACGAACTTCTTGTCGGCCGTAAGGAACCGGTAGCCGGCCACATCCATTTTCACGTTGCTGTCCGCCGTGCCGTCCGCCTTCATGGTAAAGGCCCCTTGCACGGCGTTGAACACTTGATGCTCGGCAAAGAGGTTCGGGAACGCCCCTTCCACGGCCTCGCGGAAGCGGTTCACGTCCACCGGTTCAGGAAGCGCCGCGCGGATGTTATAGATCACCTCAACGGCCGGGGCATTCCTGTACAACTCAGTGCTTTCCGGGGGGAGGGGCGGGATCGGCATGGGGGTGAACCAAAGTTAGACACGTTACACCGGGTGACTGATGACTTGGGAGGATTTAACGCAAGGCGGGGTGTTGATGGTGCCTGGCCATTGCTCATTCCTTCCCCTTCTTCCCATACTTCACCGCCCCCTCCGCCGCCATCGCCAGCCCGTTCTCCGCCGTAGCGCTTCGCGACGGCGGAACCTTCGCCACCGCAGGTGTCACGTCGAGCAATGCCGAAGGCGTAGCTTCTTCAAGCGCACCAGCGCTTGAAGAAGCCGAGACGCGCACCTGCCCGTTCATCAGCAGCGGCAGCAGCCAGTCCCGCAGCGCGGTGAGCTCCTGGTTCTCCTTGAAGGAGACGCTCTTCCTCCGTTCAATGCTCAGTACCAACGTGCCAAAGCTCTCGAGCAAGGCATCATCGGGGATGGCCGTCCGGAATGAGAGCACTCCTTGGAAGTTGAGGCCGAGTATGTTGGTGCCTGCGCAGTAGCCGGATATGTACTTGTGGAAGTACTCTGTGTTGAACAAGCAATTCAGTAGGTACTTCAAGTTAGGCTTGTTCACACCTATCGTCGTTACGTGATGTGATGACAACGCTTCCTTGTCGAAAATGTCCGGAACGAGTAGGGACTTCCCGATGATGTCCTTCGCCGGGTCAAGCGCGGTCTGTTGCGTATTGCACATGACCAGGTCAAACGGTGCAAGGGCTTTCGAGGGGTTGAAATCCCCGGAGTAGAGCTTCAGACCTTCCGGCTTGTATGTGGAATTAGGGTTGAAGGAGTTCAAATTGATCATGGGCAGGCCCACTTCCCCGATATCCGAACTGGTGTAGGAAACGCCTCGGTTCGACTTGAGGTACTTCCTGAGTTCCGTGACCTCCCACCCCTCCGGCACCTCGCGCTTCAGCTCCGGGTTGTACACCATGGGGCCGCCGCTGCTTTTGTAGGGCCGGCCTTCCAGTTGGGCTTTGCCCAGGCGCTTGGCCTGCGCGGCGCTCATGGGGAAATCGAACTGCACGAACCAGTAGTCGTACAGCAACTTGGCCATGGCCTCCAGCTCCGCGTTGATCCGCTGGTTCAGCGTGATCTTGGCGTCCAGCGCGGAGAGGACCGCGGCGATGCGGTCTTGCACTGGTCGTGGGAAATCTGGTATGGGGTAGCGCATTATCTGTCCCTTGTCCCCGCGAGGCATTTTAGTGCCCTTCTTGCCATTCATCATATGGCTGAAGAACTCATCACGCAAAAGGGCGTAGTACAAGAACTTGGGGCTGTAGCCAGTCTTGGCGCGGATTACCAAGACATCGTTGGAACAGCCACCATTTCTGTCCGCACTCCAAATTTTCTTCAGGTATGGCCTGATGTTACCAATGAGTATATCATCCTTTTCGTACGCTGGCATTGACGCTCCCGCTGGTGGCAGGCCGGATGCATTTGTCAAACCTCCACGATTGGGCAATAGATTATCAACGGTAACGTAATTGTTCACCGAAACAGAAGTAGCAGCAACCCTTCCTGTCCCGTATGTTGCCGCGTTCGATAGGGCGACAACCTTAGTCATGTGAGAGGTGCTTAAGGCTAACCCTTATCCGACCTTCAAGCTCCTGTCCAGTCCTGAACATTTCCTCCAGACGCCTTGAAATACCATGCATCCGTTCGTGGTATTCAGCACGGGTGATAGGCTCATGCTTCAGGACCACGTCAAAGTACTGCCCAGCACTAAGGGAGTAGTCCTTTGCCTTGATCTCGTCGTAAGAAACGACCACCGATAGATCCTCGACAGCTTCGTGCTCGCGAAAAGTGCCTATGATGAGGTCTTCTTCTTCCTTGGATAGCAGGGTCTTTTGGTTCTTGCCCTCTTTCACCGTGGTACCCAACTTGCTGGCATCCATCAGCACGATGTCGCCCTTGGTATTGGCCTTGTCCAGGAAAAGCACGCTCACGTTGGTTTCCGTGGTGGCGAAGATGTTGCTGGGCATGCTCACTGCTCCTCGGAGCATCCGGCGATCAATAAGGGCCTTCAGCACCCTCAACTCTATACCATTCTTTGCTGTGAGAAAGCCCGTAGGGACTACAATTGCTGCTCTACCCTTCGGACCTAGCACATACATGATGTGCTGGATGAAGAGCAGATAGATAGCCATCTTGTCCTTGTTCTTCTTTGGCACATTCGGAATGCCGGCGAAGAAGCGGTCCTTGAAGGCCTTGTTGCCGTCCAGCTCCTCGCGGTAGTCGCTGAAGTCGAGCTTGAAGGGCGGGTTGCTCACGATGTAGTCGAAGCGCTCGGGCCAGGTGCTGCCCGCGTAGGGGTGGCGGATGGTATCGCCCTGGATGATGTTGGGGATGGAGTGCACCAGGTTGTTCAGCACCAGGTTGAGGCGCAGCATGCTGCTGCTCTTCTGGCTGATGTCCTCGGCGTAGAGGCTGCACTTGTCCTCGCCGATGGCGTGGGCCAGGCTCATGAGCAGCTGGCCGGTACCGGCGCTGGGGTCGTAGCAGGTCACGTCCTTCACCGGCCCGTCCACCAGGATGGCGGCCATGATCTTGGCGATGGCGTGCGGGGTGTAGTACTCGGCGTACTTGCCGCCGCCGTCCTTGTTGTAGTCCTTGATCAGGTACTCGAAGATGGTGGCGAAGAAGTCGAACTTCTGGGCGAAGATGCCCTCGAAGCTGAAGTGCACCAGCTTGTTCACGATGGCGCGGCAGAAGGCGTCGCGCTTGGCCGGGCTGGTGATGTACTGGCTGAGGGCGTCGAAGAGGATCACCTTTTCGCCGGTCTCCTCCTTCACGCTGAAGATGTCCGTGTTCTTCACGGCGACGGCATGCAGCGTATCGTCGAACAGCTTGTGGAACTCCTCCTTGTTCTGGTTGTGGAAGAGGTGCGTCAGGGTGTGCTCGCGCTCCAGCTTGGCGCAGTCCGGCCCCAGGCGGTGCAGCAGCTTGGCGTAGTCCTTCTCGCTGTAGGTGGCGGCCACCTTCTCCCAATCGGCGGCCTTGGCCAGCTTGGGGTCCAGCTGCTTCACCTCGTGGGCGAACTTGTCGTTGAGGAATTTGTAGAGGAAGGCCTGGGTGATGATCTTGTACTCGTTGCCATCGTTGCCCAGGCCGTAGCTGGCGCACACGGCCTTCAGGTCGTCGATCAGGGCCTTGGTCTTGGTGGTGAAGTCGGGGGTCATGGGATCAGTGCATGATCATGGATCGCTTCGCTCGGGGACTCGCTCGCGATGACGTGAGCGGGCGTCACTGCGAGGAGGCTCTGCGACGAAGCAGTCCAGCAGGTGGGGTCGTGGATCGCTTCGCTCGGGGACTCGCTCGTGATGACGTGAGCGGGCGTCACTGCGAGGAGGCTTTGCGACGACGCAGTCCAGCGCGTGGATGTATGGATCGCTTCGCTCGGGGACTCGCTCGTGATGACGTGAGCGGGCGTCACTGCGAGGAGGCTCTGCGACGAAGCAGTCCAGCATGACGGGCGCACCTGGATTGCTTCGGCCCAAATGCGGCCTCGTGATGACGGTGGTAGGTGGCTCATCGTCCTTCGGCTTCTTTGACGATGTCGTCGTAAAGATCACGCCATTGCGGATTAAAACCTTCGATCAATGCAAGCTTCTTCTTTCGGCTTCCACCCTTGATCTGCTTCTCTCGTGCAATGGCCTCTTCGATGTAAGGCAAGCCCTCGTGATACACAAGCATGATCAGGTCATAGCGGGCCGTGAAACTGTTCGGATAGGCTTTGGTCCGGTGCTCCCATGCCCTTCGTATCAAGTCGCTTGTGACTCCGACGTAGAGCGTCCCATTCCGCTTGTTGGTCATAATGTAGACTGAACCGCCGCGTTCCATTTGCAGGCCTGTTGATTGTTGATCTCGAACGTATGGATCGCTTCGGCCCAAATGCGGCCTCGCGATGACGTAGTTGTGTATGGACCCGTCACTGCGAGGAGGCTCTGCGACGAAGCAGTCCAGCGCGTGGATGTATGGATCGCTTCGCTCGGGGACTCGCTCGCGATGACGTGAGCCGTCGTCACTGCGAGGAGGCTTTGCGACGAAGCAGTCCAGCGATCTGGATCCCTGCGCACTACCATGGGCTTCGTCCGTGGTATTCGTTCATGTATTCGCGCACCACGCAGGCGTTGATGTAGTCGGCCCCGGCGGGGTCCCAATCCAGTTTCTGCTTGTCCAGCGCGGTGGTCACCAGCTTCATCAGCAACTGGCCGAAGTAGGCCTCGTTGGCCAGGAGCTTGCTGTTGCCGCCCACCTGCGCGTCGGCCTGGCGCTTCACGTCCATCAGCAGGGTATTCACCTGGCTCTCGCGCTTGCTGATGTCGCCGCGCTCCAGGATGCGTTTGTGCACCACGGCGAACTTGCGGTCGTGCTCGTACTTGGCCTTCAGCAGGTCGTTGCGGCGGTTCAGCTCGGCCACCTTGTCGTGGATCTTGCGCAGCTCGCCGATGTTGGCCTTCATCTCGTCCTGGGTGATCTCGTCCAGGTTCTTGCGGTCGAAGAGGCGCTTCAGCTCATCGTAGAGGCTGATGAACTCCGGGTCCTTGGGGTCGAAGTTGGCGGCCAGGGCCTCGCGGGTGCGGCGCAGGGTGTTCTTCAGCTCATCGGCGATCACCATCTCGTCCTCGCTCACCTTGCGGAACATGAACAGGACGTTCTCCAGGGCCACGTTCAGCAGGTTGGTGCTGTCCACGCTGTGCTGCACGGCATCCTTCAGGTTCAGCAGGTCCAGGTGGCGGGCGGCCTCGTTGTGCAGCTGGGCCAGCTTGCGGAAGTCGAACTTCTCCACCAGCTCGTAGTGCCCCAGCAGCCGCATCAGGTTGTACAGGCTGCGGGCGTTCTCCAGCGCCTTCTTGATGGCCAGCACCTCCTTGCGGTCCTGGATGGCGCTGATCTGCTGGCTGAAGACCTCGGCGTTGGAGAGGTCGAACCGGAACAGCCGCTCCTGGATGTCGGCCAGCTCGGCCTCGATCTCGTCCTTGCTCTTGAACAGGCTGCTGTAGGTGCCCAACTCGTCGCCCAGCTCGGCCTGCAGCTCGTCGAAGTAGGCCTTGTTGGTGGCGTCGAACTCCTTGGTGATGTCCGCGAAGTCCACCACATAGCCGTAGCGATGGGCGCCGTAGGTGCGGTTCACGCGGGTGAGGGTCTGCAGCAGGTTGTGGCTCTTCACCATGCGGGCCAGGTACAGCTTCTTCAGGCGCGGCGCATCGAAGCCGGTGAGCAGCATGTTGTACACGAAGAGCAGGTCCACCTTGCCTGCCTTGAAGGCCTCCACTTCCTCATCGCGCGTTTCCTTGTCGCCCACATCGTGCAGGATGAGGCTGGCGGTGAGCATACGCTTGTGCCGGGCCGTGTAGTCGCCGTAGCTGGCGGCGGGCTCGGCGGCCATGGCGTAGTCGGTCACCGGCTCCAGGGTGCGCATCGCCGGGTGGTATTTGGCCACGAAGACCTCCAGGAGCTTCCTGGCCTGGTCCGCACTGTCGCACACCACCATGCCGCCGATGCTGTGGTCGTTCAGCC
>WBZR01005065.1_pt1 | contig 10342 bp, 9 predicted proteins | sample 5204231 | NCBI WGS metagenome assembly WBZR01 (sample SAMN12412403, study PRJNA552823) | activated sludge metagenome | isolation source: activated sludge from anammox sidestream of wastewater treatment plant... | place: USA: Virginia | collected 2017-08
CAATCCGGTCGAATACCTGTGGGGTTACCTCAAGTACCATCGATTGGCCAATCATGGACTTTGCGAACTCGATTCGCTGCACGCCACCGCCTGCATCGAATTCCGCCGCCTGGCTGGTCGCCAATCCCTGCTTCGCTCCTTCGTTCATGCGGCCAAACTTCCCATACGGCTCAAATGAGAAAACGTGTCTTTGTCTATACAGGATTCAATAAATGCCGAGAATCAATCATTAAGTCTGCGTGAACCGAAGTGACTGTTGAAACATCGGTTAGCGACAAGAATGGTACTGTGCGACGAATGCCATGGAGTTAAGCCACAAGATTCCCGCGTCCCAGGTCTTGTCTCAGTTGGTCGCGTGGTTTTTTCATGAGCAGGAATTCTTTGAGGCGTCGTTTGATGACGCGGGGTTCGACGCGATGGGCGCGGGCGGGGTTGATGATCAGCGATGCCAGGTGGACGACACAGGCGGTGTCCGCGTTGCCTGCGGCGAGGGCCAGCCAGCGGGCGGCGTCGATGAAACTCACGCGAGCCGGCTCGACCTCGCGTTGGCGGGCCGTTTCGAGCATGACCAGGCGCACAAGGTTGTACACCAGCGCGAACATCCACATCTCCTTCAGGATGCCGTCCACGGTCTTGCAGTGCAGAATGTCCATGCCCAGCGTTGTCTTCAGGTGCCGCAGGTTGGTCTCGACCTCCCATCGCGCTTGGTACAATTCCGCGAGATCCTCGGCCGTGTAAGTCTCCGCGTTCAGCAGTGTGGTGACCAGGGTGATTTCGCCGGGACGATAGCCCGGCGCCTCGATGCGGTAACGCAGCTCGCGGACCGTGACCGTATCCGGCATCGAGAAGCTCGAACCATCGATCAGAATCGTGCGATGGCCCATCCACAATCCGGTGTGGGCCGCGGCCTGCTGCATGCGAGCGCCAATTCTGGATACGAGCGTCTTGATGACCTCCAGCGGCAGTCGAGATCGCGCCTGGCAGTAGGCAGCGGCGCTGAACGCCTCGCTTGCCAGATGCCGCAAGTGGCTGCATGCCGTATTGCCATGGAGAATCTGCAGAATGAACAAGTGAATCGTCGTGACCGGATCCAGCACCCGGTCGCGCCAGTGGTGTCCGACCTCTCGGCAGATCGACTCGACAAATGCGGCGGACAAGTACGTCGCCAGATCGTCCTTGATCTGACGCAACGCGCGCGTGATACTGACCATCCGTGGCCTCCTTTTGATGACGGTGTGTCTTGACAACAACATCATCCCAGGAGGCCACGCTCCGCGCCAGCGCGCGTAAGTGCGCCGTGTAAAAGAACTTACGGCATCAAGATCGCAAACTTAATGCCATTCGAGTCCGTTAGGCTTCCCGCATTGAACGCAATACGCTCCTTGGCAGCCACCGACTCGTCCACGAATAATTCAAACGGCAGGAGAGGCGGCCCGAACGGAGGCACGCTGCCGGGCACCAGGCCGGTCAATTCCATGAGCTCTTCCCGGGTCGCGAATCGCACTTTTTTGACGGCGCACAGCCTTCGTACGGCATCAGAATCCAGCTTGGCAGCAGCGCTCAGCACGAACAGCCTGAATACGTCGCCTGTCTTAATAAGCAGGGCCTTGCCGCCGATCCGAATGTCCTCTCCCCGGGCCTCGGCCGATGCCTCGGAGGTCAGCGTCGGCCCGTGAGAGGCTGTGCGGTAGGTCACGGCCTGCTCATCGAGAAGGCCACGGATTCTGTCGAACAACGACTCTCTCAACTCAGTCCCCGCAATCGAACCCGATCGACTCGCTTTATTCGCAGCGATAAAAGCACCGACTCGCGGAAATACGCAAACACGCGAACGTGATAATAAAGCAACATCAGCGGTAACAGCCATAATGTCTGGAGGGTAGACTTACCCTTTCGTGTCCGTTCGTTAAACCCGATGGCGGCAATCGAGGCTGCAATGAACACCAACGGAGTCCACCGGGCAGGTCCAGTCGTCAACGCCAAGGGAGCCGTGATGTATGCGAATAGGAGCGGCAGGATGTCGACTCGCGGTGGAAGGCGATACTTGTGCACGAGAAAGGCGGCGGCTTTTCCCCCGGCCAGGGCATGCCGAAAGAAACTCATCCGATCATAAGCGTGCACATGCATCACCGTTGCTTCCGGCACGACGCGCATTCGGCGTCCCTGAGCGCGAAACATGAGAAACAGGCTCTCTTCATCGCACACCGGTGAATCGACCGACTCGCCGCGCAACTGGGATCGCCATTGTCCGTCCTCATCGAACCCATGTCCTGCTAACAGGGCTCGGCGCACCGCCATATTGCCGCCTACCAGTCGCGGTGCATCGCCGCGTCCATGCACCCGGCAGGTGCCTGCGAGCGCCAGTTCATACACGTTTTCCGGCGGTGGCTCCGTGACGAGACCCGTCACGGCCGCGACATCGTCCGCGTCGAACCCGGCGACGAGTTTTTCCAGCCAATCCGCCTCGGCAATGCAGTCGCTGTCGAGGAATGCAACAATCTCGCCGCGGGCCTCCTTTATTCCGCGATTCCGGGCGGCGTTCGCGCCGGCGTGCCGCTCGTTACGCAGCCATCGCAGCCGAAGCGACGGTCGATCGTTCGAGAATGACGTCAGCATCTCAATGGTGTTGTCGGTCGAGCAGTCGTCGACGACGATGACCTCGAAGTCGGTGAAGGTCTGTTCCGCAAGTGCCGCCAGACATCGCGATAGAATCGTACGTCGATTACAGGTCGGGATGACAACACTGACCATCGGAATCTGATCCCTCGGCGGTGCGTCTACGATTGACCCCGCTGGTCGAAATGGCCGTGGAGCCGGCCGGCTTCTTTGACGATAATGAAAGCCGGCGATTCGGTAAACCGTTGCCACCCAATCGGCGCATCATGTAATCGGAGCAAACACGTGCATCGCCGATCCTACAGGCACTGGACCCCGCGATATCTCGTCGATCGACTTCGCCTGGAATTCTACGAGCGCCTTCATCCCGACCATCCCTGGCTGACGAAATCAGCAAACGCGATTCTGCAAAGCCAATTACAGAACGACTTTGTCGGCCTGGAATTCGGTTCGGGCCGCAGCACGCTGTGGCTGGCCCGCCGGGTTCGATTCCTGACCAGCATTGAACATGACCCGGTATGGTTCCAGAAAGTCTCCGCAATCCTCGCGGCGAATGATATCTCCAACGTCGCGCATCTGCTCAAGGAGGTCGATCGTTGCGAGCAGGAGGCCGCGACGACCGGCTACCTGCGAGTCCTCGATGACTTCGCCGCCGAAAGCCTCGACTTCGTCCTCGTCGACGGCGTGTACCGCGCGGCCTGTGCCAACGAAGCGATCGACAAACTCCGTCCCGGCAGAATGATGATCATCGACAACATAAACTGGTACCTCCCGTGCGACTCTCATGCTCCCAACAGCCGCCGGCCGGCACAAGGCCCGGTCAGCGATGATTGGGCTCGGTTTGAGCATCGCGTCTCGACATGGCGACGGGATTGGACGACCAGCGGCGTGACCGACACCGCGATTTTCTACAAACCCTGATTAACCAGCGACTCACGGCGCAGCCGATGCCGCGGACTCAGACAGGTCCAGCCGCGAAATTACCCACGGTCGCTGGAGCCAGTACTCCGCGACATGCCCGACCGTCCACTCGATCGGGCAATTCATGGGAAAGAAGAAAGTGACCCCGCGCTTCAGAAACAACTCCCGCCGTCGCGGCCACGGCGTCTGAGGCGCGATCATCTCCTGCACATCCTCAAATCTCGCCTGCATATCCGGCACGCCATTGCTGGCGCTGATCGAGACGACAACGTGGCAGTCATACACCTGTACCAGGTCCATGCCTTCCAACGGGTCGGCGATGATGATCGCGCCGGGCGGAACATGCGCCGCCAGAAAATCGCGCAATTGTCGCATCCGATATAGATAGCCGAGTCGTTCCTCGGCCGGTTTCGCCGCTGCTTTGATCGTCTCCGACCACGTGAGCGGCGACTCGTGTCGGGCGTAGAGCAATCCAGCAGGCAGTGCGAGGAGGCTAAGGAGCGAGCACAAGAACCGTCGCTTGATGAGCGGCTCGATGCGTAGTACGAATGCCGGAATAACCAGCGCGCAATACCCCACGATGAAAAATGCGTCCAGCCGCTCAACCACCCACGCCTCGCCCGCCTTTTGAATGAGAAACGAACAGACCAGCGGTATCACCAGCAGCAGCGCGCAGATTCCCATCGGGACCAGCACCACCCACGCCTCCCGCCTGCGCCCGCCCGAGACAATCAAAACGCCCGCGGCGGCAAACACCATAGCGCCGGGAACGCCGCCAAAGGCATCAAGCACCGCGGATGGGCTTCGCGTCAGCGTACCGTCTTCGCGCGTCACGAATCCCGCCGGCACGGGCGGCGCCGCTGCTCCGTCGGTAGGCGGAGCGCCCATCTTCGTCGTCCAGCGCGTGACCGCAACAAATGGCAGACCAACCAACAACGTCAAACCGATGACGACAAACCGTCGCCCGACAGGTTCCTTCCGCATCACAGCAAACATCCATCGTCCGGCAAAAAGTGGTCCAAGCGTCATGACCGCGAAGACCGAGTAAAGCCCGTGAGTCTGCCCCATGACCAGGGCCGCCGCCGCCATCTTGATCGCAATGTGATTGCCGCGTTGCGACTTAAGCGATTGAGCGGCGAATCCCAGCATCATCGGCAGGAGCCAGAAGGGCGCGAGTTGGTTCGGATAGATGGCCCACGAAGTCGGCCCGCGTGCCGCGACGCAGAACAACGCCGCGGTCCATGCAGCCCACCTGCTTCCAAAGACTCGCCACGCAAGATAATACGCGCCGGACGCGCAAAGAAGCTTGCCCCACGCCAAACTGACGAACCACGCGCCAAATGCATCCGTCCCGAAAAGCTTCGCGCAAGCAGCATACAAGGCGTGGATGATATTCGTGTGATACAGCGGGAAGAAAAACGGCTCCGCCATGTAGGGGTCGGTGTTGGACAAGCCGTGGTCCAGCAGGAATCGAATTCTCGCCAGGTGCACCTTGGCATCGCCCCCAAGAAAAGCCCCCATCCGCAGGCCGATGACCGCATCAGCAATGACGATGAGCGCCTCCAGGCGGATGACGCCAGCGCAAAGCCTGCCGATCTCCCGCCACGCGCCCCCACGACTCAGGTCAATGATCCCCCATCCGATCATTGCGACGATGACCGCGCAAAGCACGACAACCGGCGCATGCAGGACGTAGCACAAGATCGTTACCGGCGATAAGACCGCAAGCACCGCCAGGAATGACACGGCAATGACGCCGAGCAAACCCGCGTCGGCTTCCTCCCGGTCCACGCGACGCACAATCGCATAGCCCGGCAGGCAAAGCAGCGGCCAGAAGAGCAGCGAAAGATACATTTACGCACCGCTCCCCGTACGATGCGCCTTTGAGGTTAGCAAGTAGGCGACCACACCCTGCACCATGCCGATGCCCCGCCAGATCGACCTCAGGAAACCAATCGGAACAAACGCCAGGTATCGAACGTTCCGCATCCGCCCGAACAGTCGCATAGCCAGGGGCAGTTGAAGTGCGGCCAGTCCCCCGGCGAGCCCCACGGGTATCGTCCAATAGCGATCAGTCGCCAGCAGCGGCAGGCAGGCGAGCATCAAGATGGCCAGCGGCGGCTGCGCATGATCCACCCATGTGCTGTAGTCGTCGCCCATGGCCGTATGGCGATGGGCAATGTGCAGGAAAACTCGCCAGTAGCCATGATGCCGCTGAGAACGGAGATACCGCGACAGCCTTTTCGGATGAAAGTGCCGAACCAGCGAACGCGGCTCAAAGCGCAGTTCATTCCCCGCCGCCGCCACGCGATACGACAGTTCCGCATCCTCCGCACCCGGCGAACCGCGGCCGTTGAATCGGCCCTCGTCGAACCCCCCGACCTGCTCGAGCACATTGCGCCGATAAATGACGTTGAACCCCCCGAGAAAATTCACCCGTGACGACATACGTGCATGCCGCAGCATGATCTCCTCATGGATCACACAGGCCAACAGCGACTCTGGGCACATGTTGCCGTAACTGCCGCCGACACCGCCGACCCGCGGATCGGAAAGGTGCGGAAGGAGCAGGTCCAGCGCGTCCGGCCTCGCGACACAGTCCGAGTCAATAAACCAGACCAGCGGCGTCGTCGCCGCCCGCCAGCCGACGTTCCTCGCGGCGCCCGGGCCTCCGCCCGAACCGGTCAGGACCCTCACAGGGAATTCGCCCGCGATGCGAGCGCTCGCATCGGTCGAGTCGTCGTCGACGAAGATAATCTCCTGCAGATTACAGCGGCCCGCCTGCAAAATGGTGATGACGGCCTCAAGGCAGTCGTGCAACGTGCCTGCGCAATTTCGACCGGGAATGACAAGAGTGACAGCGTCTTCGTCCACCATGTACGGAATGTAATCAGTTCGCGGGGTCCTGCAATCGCGTGAGCGTCTCCAGGCTCCTGAGCGCGGGAACGTATTCGGGGTTGATGGCCAGCGATGCTCGATATGCGTCGATCGCCTCGGGAATCCGACCTTCTGTTTGCAGGGTCCAACCCAGACCGTAATAGGCGGCGAAATGCGACGGGTCGTTTCGAACGGCAGCGCGATAGGCGTCGATGGCATCAGGTCGGCGGCTCACCTTGGCGAGCGTGTTTGCCAGATTGAAGTATGCCTTCGCCATGACGGCAGGCGGCGTGGACGGCTTGGCCAACTGGATGCCGTCTTGATACTCGGCAATCGCCTCGTCGTGGCGGATCATGCGCGTCAGCGCATTGCCGGTGACGATATATGCCTCGATCTCCCCGGGGTCGATCGACTTCGCGGTGGCCAGTGCGTCAATGGCCTCCTGATCGCGCCCGGCCTCGTAATACCCGTTTCCCTGATTGAATGCCGTTGTCCACGACTCCGGCTGCAATTCCGCGACCTTGCCATACTCCTGCGCCGCCTCAAGGCTGCGACCTAGCTTGTGCAGCGTCTGCGCCAGGTTGGAGCGTGCCTTGGTATCGTTCGGCACGAGGCGAATCGCTGCCTCAAAATGCGGTATGGCCTTCTCGTATTCTCCCGATGCGTAGTATGCGACCCCAAGGTTGTTTCGCGCACGGGAATGCTCGGGAAAGCGGCTCACAACCGAAGACCACATGCCGATCGAATCGTGATAGTCCTGATTCCTTGAATAACTCCGCGCTCCGAGAGCTGCCGCGACGATAAGAAGCGTCCCGACGGCGATGGGTCGCGCGGCCGACGGAATTAAGAGGCCCGCCTGGCACAATCGCCCGAGAATCCATCGCGCTCCAATCACGAAGAGAACCGACACCGATGCCAGCGAAAGGTACATCCGGTGCTCGAAGATAACATCCTTAAGCGGAACGAAAGAAGAAGTCGGCAGAAGCACCAGAAAGAACCACACCAACACAAACCCCAGAGCCGGCCTCCGCAGGAACAGGACCACCGAGCTAACGAGGAGTGCAATGACGATGGTGATTGACCCGATCGCTTCGCCGGGTGAACTCACGACGGGCCATTGATAATCCAGGCACAGCGCATCCGGCCAAATGGCGAGACTGAGGTAATGAAGGATCACGCCGGGCTGGGTGAGCAGATATTGAGTCGGCGTCATGCCGGCAATAGAGAACCCGACAGTCTGTTTTGCATCAGGCTCGCCTGCGAACACGCCGTGAAAGACGCCTGTCCCCAAAAGGATGAGCCACGTCGCCCCAAGCGCCAGATGCAGCCATCCGCGCCGCCGCACAACGTCCCGCCAGCTGTCCGCCAAAAACGCGCGGTCATAGAGCACCGCCGCCGCCGGCGCAGTTACCATCACCGGTTTGCACACCATTCCCAATGCGCAGGCGGCGACCGTCGCAATCGCCCAGCCGGTCCGGCGCGCCGAGGTGGCAGAGCGAACCAGACAATAGAGCATCAGCAGGTAGAACAGCCCCACCATCGACTCGCTGCGCTGGATGATGTACGTCACACTTTCGGTCTGGATCGGGTGGACTCCCCACAGCAGTGCGATGGCAAATGCGGTCCATAGCGTGGAGTCTGGCGCACGCAGACTGTCGTTGGATGCCGGGTCGCCAACGCCTGAGGACTTGTTTTTGACGAGCGCGATGCTCCGCCGAACGAGACCGAATAGGACAAGTGTCGCCAGGACGTGAATGACGAGATTCACTGCATGGTATCCATGCGGCTCCAGTTGGCCGATGGCATGATTCAGCGCGAACGAAATATCGACCAGCGGGCGTGCCGAGTGAATCGCGTCACTAAAGGAGTACGAGCCCTTTGACTGCGAGGCCGCGACGATAAGGTTGTCGTCCAGCAGCATGGCCCCGTCAAAGCTGTTGACGTAGCAGGCGATGACTGCAAGCGCCAGCCCGACGGACGCGACGAGCTGCAGCCGTTTGCCGTCATTTACTGATTGAGACTGCAAGCCTTGATCCTCGCGCGGTCCCATCGACTTAGTCGATGCCATCATGCACGAGGAGTGTACGTCTCGTAACATGGATTTGCACCCCCAGGGCCCCACCACTTCGATGTGGATTCGCGCGTTTGGGTGCGGTAGCATCAGGTGCCGACTACTCACATGACGTTCGTCCGAGAATTGCAAGAACCATGCACAAGAATTCGGAGAATCCTGCCGGTCGCCGACCAGAAACGGGAGATGTCTCGGTCTTCGTCGTCGTCCCGGCCTACAACGAATCCGAAGTGGTCGGCCAGGTCGTCGAATCGCTCAAGCGAGACTACCCCAATGTAGTGGTCGTCGATGACGGCTCCACAGACCAAACGCGTGAAGCTGCCAAGGCCGCCGGTGCCATCGTCCTGCGCCACGTGATCAACCGGGGCCAGGGCGCGGCGATTCAGACCGGCATCGAGTTTTCTCTTCTTTCCGGTGCCAGCCACATCGTGACATTCGACGCCGACGGCCAGCACGATGTGGCGGACATCGCCCGGCTGCTGGAGCCCATTCTTCGGGGCGATTGCGAGATCGCGATGGGCTCGCGCTTTCTCGGCGAGGCGATCGATCTTCCCGCATCGAGACGGATGACCTTGAAGCTGGGCGTCCTCTTCACCAGATTCACCAGCGGCGTCAATCTGTCGGATGTTCACAACGGACTGCGTGCCTTCTCTCGAATGGCGGCCGAGCGAATCCACATCCGGCTCGACGGCATGGCCCACGCGAGCGAGCTGATCGATCTCATTCACCGCAGCGGTCTGCCCTACAGAGAAGTTCCCGTCACCATTCGCTATACCGAGTACTCGCGCGCAAAAGGGCAGTCCACCCGTGGCGCGTTACGAATCGCCTGGCATTATCTGCTCGGAAGGGTTGTACGATGAATGGATATCAAATCATCGCCGTCAGCATCCTCGGTCTGTTACTCCTGATCAGCCTCACGGCCATGTTCCGCGGCTGGGCCACGAGGCGTGAGGGCGCTGCATGGTCCGCGATTTTTCTCGCTGCGATCGTGGCCACCATCAGGCCGCAAATCACCCAGGACATCGCCAACGCCCTCGATATCGACCGCGGCGCGGACCTCGTCTTTTACTGCGGTGTCCTGGTCATGATGGTGGGCTTCTGGATGACCTACCTTCGCATGCGCCGTCTCCGCCGAGACGTCACGCTCCTGGTTCGCCACATCGCCATTCTCGAGGCACGCGGGTCGCTTGCCCCCGTTGATCGTCCATCGCCTGACGGCCCATAAGCCGGGAATCGCAGGTTTCCCATAAGCCTTGCCACGCTTCCCTTTTACATCTATATCTGTGCGTCGCGGTCGAGCGTTCGACCGCCTGTTTTGGCACTGGAACTCCATTCCATGACAACCGCCGCCATGAAGCCTCCCGCCGTTCAAACTCCCATCCCGCTGCTCGATCTCAAGGGGCAGTACGCTCCCATCCGAGAAGAGATACGCAGGGCCATCGACGCCGTCTGCGATTCTCAGCGTTTCATCGGCGGCCCTGAGGTGGTTGCCTGTGAGGAGGCCATCGCCGCCTACTGTGGCTGCAAGTACGCCATTGGAATGAGCAGCGGTACCGACGCGCTGTTGTGCAGCATGATGGCCATGGGCATCGGGCCGGGTGATGAGGTTGTCGTGCCGTCCTTCACCTTCTTCGCCACGGCCGGCTGCGTGAGCCGACTCGGCGCCAAGCCCGTCTTTGTCGATGTCGATCCTGACACCTGCAACACAACGGCGGACTACATCGCGAAGGCGATCACCCCGCGAACAAAGCTCATCATCCCGGTGCATCTCTTCGGCCAGTGCGCGGACATGGACCCGATTATGGCCCTGGGCAAGTCTCGCAATATCCCCGTCATGGAGGACGCCGCTCAGTCGAT
>WBZR01005067.1_pt1 | contig 10339 bp, 8 predicted proteins | sample 5204231 | NCBI WGS metagenome assembly WBZR01 (sample SAMN12412403, study PRJNA552823) | activated sludge metagenome | isolation source: activated sludge from anammox sidestream of wastewater treatment plant... | place: USA: Virginia | collected 2017-08
GTGCGAGAAGACGAGGAGCGGCCGCGCGCCCGCCGCGGACGCCGGGGCGTTCTCGTGGGCCAGGTCGGAATCGAGGTTGGCGATCCCGGAGAGCGAGTAGCGCGTGCGCGGTCCGAAGGCGCCGGATGCATCGACGGGATACCAGGCGTCGATCGGGAGGAAGCGGCCGGCGGAGCACGTCCCGCCTCCCGTGCACTGCGAGTCCACGGTGCACGCGCGGCCGTCCTTGGCGCCGCCGATGCAGCGCTGGCCGTTCATGCGCGCGCCGTCGACGCTCACCAGCGCCCGGTGCCCGACGGCCCACGGGCCGGCCGCACCCGGCGCGTCCGCGACACCGCACGCCCCGGACGGCAGGCATTTGGCGTCGGCGTGGAAGGCGCCGCCGACCACGGCGCATTCGGCCGCCGCGCCCGGGCCTTCGAGACAGAGACCCGCGCCCGGCGCGAGCGTGAACGCGTCGCAACAGCCGGTCGCGGTCTCGGTCCGCGCCTCGACGCAGTCGCCGGACGCGCCGTCGCAGACACGCGCGGGGCCGGCGAGCGTCCCGCCGTAGCCGCTCGCGCACTGCGACGCGTTCGCCGCGGAGAGATCGGCGCAGACGCTCGCGCCCCCGTTCGCGCAGCAGCGCGGCGCGGCGACCGGCGTGCCGTTCACGACGCGGGCCACGAACGCGTCGACCCGCGCCGCGATCGGCGCCGCCGCGCCGAACGCGCCGCAGCCCCCGGCGGTCTTGTCTTCCTCCTTGGCGAAGGCGGCGTTGAGCTTGTCACCGGCCTTCCCGAGGCACGCGGCGCTCACCGGCTCGCCGCTCTTACTCGCCTTCGCGTGGCACCCGAGCTTCGCGGCCGCGGCCTTGCCCGCCGTCTTCTGCTTGGCCGCGGCGCATTTCGCGAAGCCGCCGGGCGGCGTCGCGTTCACGACGTCGGCGACCAGGCTCGCCACGAGCGCCGCGAGGTCGTCGCCGTATCCCGGCACGAGACACCCGCCGGCGCCCTCCGCCTTGGCCACCACGCCCGCGAGCTTGTCGAGCGCCTTCTGGAGACACGCGCCGGCGACCGGCTCCGCTTTCTGCGTCGCCTTCGCGTGGCAGCCGAGCTGCGCCGCCGCGGCTTTGCCCGCGGCGTTCCGCTCGGCGGACGCGCACGTGCCGGGCGTGGCGGCGGCGCGTCCGCGGTCGGCGGTCAGGACGACGAGCGCGGCGGCGAGGATCCAACGGGTGAGGGCGGTGGACATCGGTCGCCGAGTAGGACTCCTCGGCGGCCCCTGTCAACCGAAAAATCCCGCGCCGACCCTCAGTGCATCCCCGAGCCGCCGCTCAGATGCTTCGCGAGCTCGCCCACCACCGCCTTCGCATCGCCGAAGAGCATCCAGGTGCGGTCGCCGAAGTAGAGCTCGTTGTCGATCCCGGCGAAGCCCGGGTTCTTCGAGCGCTTGATGGCGAAGATCGTCCGGGCCTTGTCGGCCTGGATGATCGGCATGCCGTAGATGGGGCTCGCCTTGTCGGTCGCGGCGGCGGGGTTCACGACGTCGTTGGCCCCGATCACCAGCGCCACGTCGCACTGGGGCATGTCGGGGTTGATCTCGTCCATCTCGACGAGATCGGTGTACGGGATCTCGGCCTCGGCGAGGAGCACGTTCATGTGGCCGGGCATGCGGCCGGCGACCGGGTGGATCGCGAACTTCACCGTGATGCCCTTGGCGCGCAGCGCGTCGTAGACCTCGCGCACCTTGTGCTGCGCCTGGGCGACCGCCATGCCATAGCCGGGAACGACGACGACGAGGTTCGCCTGCTCGAGGATCTGCGCGGCGCCCTCGACCGTCTCGGCCTTGTAGTCCTTCTGCTCGCCCCGCGCCGCTTGCGCCTGCACCTGGCCGAACGCGCCGAAGAGCACGTTCGTGAACGAGCGGTTCATGGCGCGGCACATGATGATCGAGAGGATGAGGCCGCTCGAGCCGTCGAGCGCGCCCGCCGTGATGAGGAGCTTGTTGTCGAGCACGAACCCCATCGCGACCGCCGAGAGGCCGGCGTACGAGTTCAGGATCGAGATGACCGTCGGCATGTCGGCGCCGCCGATCGGAATGATGAGGAGCACGCCGAAGACCAGCGACAGCACGCTCACGACCGGGAAGAGCGCCGGCGAGAGCGGGTCGGTCGGATACAGCACGACGTAGCCTCCGAGCGCCAGCGCCAGCGCCAGCAATCCCAGGTTGACGAAGTTCTGCCCCGGGTACGTGACCGGACGCTGCGGGATCCACTTCAGCTCCTGGAGTTTCCCGGCGGCGAGAAGGCTGCCGGTGAACGTCAGGTAGCCGAGCACGATCTCGAGCATGATCGCGATCATCCGGAAGGTCGTGAGGTTCTCCGGGCCCTCGGCGAGCCAGAGATAGTATTTCGCGGTGCCGACGAGCCCCGCGGCGGCGCCGCCGAACGCGTGCGACAGCGCGGTCCGCTGCGGCACCGCCGTGAGCGACACCCGCGAGAGCGGCACGCCGACCACGAACCCGAGCACGATCGCGACCACGATCCAGGCGTGGTGGATGATCTCGGGCTGCGCCCAGGTGGCGAGGACCGCGAGCACCATGCCGGCGACGCCGGCCTGGACGCCGCTGCGCGCCGTCTTCGGATCGCTCATCCAGTGGAGCGAGAAGATGAAGAGCGCGGTCGCGACGAGGTACGCGAGCTGGACCAGCGTAGGGATCACGGGCGCGCCGCCTTCCCGCTCACGCGCGGCCCGCCTTGTCGCCGCCGTCGCGGGTCTTGAACATCTTCAGCATGCGGTTGGTGATGAGGAAGCCGCTCACGATGTTGGTCATCGAGGCGAAGAGCGCGACGGCGCCGAGGAAGCGGATGTGGGTCGGGTAGTCGCTGCCGGTGACGAGGATCGCGCCGACGACCGCGATCGCCGAGATCGCGTTGGTGAGCGACATGAGCGGCGTGTGCAGGAGACGCGACACGCGCCGGATCACGCCGACCCCGATGAAGGTCGACAGCATGAAGACGAACAGCATCGACGGCAGGTCGAGCGCCGGCGCGGCGTGCCCTTCGGCCGCGTGGACCGGCGCGGCCGCGGCGGCGAGCACCGCCGCGGCGAGTGCGATCATCCGTTGCATCACGATGCCTTTCCTTTGGCCGCCTGGATCGCCTCGCGCACGCGCGGGTTCACGACCGCGCCGTCGTGCGTGACGAGCGCGCCCTGTTGGATGTCGTCGTCCCGGTCGAGCACGAACGTCTTGTCCTTCGTGAAGGTGGTGAGGAAGCTCGTGAGGTTTCGCGAGAAGAGGAGGCTCGCGTGCGTCGGCATGGTGGCGGCGAGGTTGAGCGGCGCGAGGATCGTCACGCCGTTCACGACGACCGTCTCGCCGGGCTTCGAGAGCTCGCAGTTGCCGCCGCCGTCGGCCGCGAGGTCGACGAGCACGGCGCCGGGCTGCATGCGCCGGACGATGTCGGCCGTCACCAGGCGCGGCGCGAACACCCCGCCGATGAGCGCCGTCGTGATGACGACGTCGGCCGCCGCGCACTGGTCGGCGAGCATCTCGCGCTGGCGGAGCTTGTCCGCCTCGCTGAGCTCCTTGGCGTAGCCGCCGCCGGCCGCGGCCTCCTGCGTGAGCTCGATGCCGACGTACTTGGCGCCGACGCTCTCGATCTGCTCCTTCACCTCGGGGCGGACGTCGGTCGCGAAGACGTTGGCGCCGAGGCGGCGGGCGGTGGCGATCGCCTGGAGCCCGGCCACGGCCGCGCCGATCACGAACACCTTGGCCGGGAACACCATGCCGGCCGCGGTCGTGAGCATCGGGAAATACTTGTTGAGCGCCTCGGCGGCGAGCAGCACGCCCTTGTAGCCGGCGATGCTCGCCATCGACGACAGCGTGTCCATCGCCTGCGCGCGCGTCGTGCGCGGAATCGCGTCGGTCGAGAAGGCGGTGATCCCGCGCGCCGCCAGGGCCGCCGCGACGTCCGGGGTGCGCAGCGCCATCAGGCTCCCGAGGAGGAAAGCGCCGGGACGCATCGCCCCGACCTCCGCCGCCGTCGGCGCGGCGACCTTGCAGACGAAATCCGCCGAGCCGAGGAGCGCCGCCGCGTCGGTCTCGAGCGTGGCGCCGGTCTGCGCGTAGGCGTCGTCGCGGTAGTGCGCCGCATCCCCGGCCCCGGATTGGACCGCGACCGCGTACCCCGCCTGCACGAGCTTCTTGCAGGACTCGGGCACCAGGGCGACGCGGCGCTCTCCCGCCCGCGTCTCCTTGGGAACCGCGATCTTCATTCCTTCGCCCTCCGTGAACCGCCGGCTCGTGTCATGCGTGCGACGTGGTAATGGTCCGCCCGACCCGGGCCCGCGGCGTCGGAGCGGCGGACGGGAAGCAGAGGGCGCGAATGCAACGGCGCGCGACAGTATGCGAGCGCGCCGCGGCCAGTCAAACCCGAGGCAGTCGGCGGCCGCCCGCCCGCGCCGCCCTCCGGCGGCGCGGGCGATCGACGCTCAACACTCCGGGACGGGGCCGCCGGTGGTGTAGACGTTGTGGCGCCAGCAGTTGCCGGTGCCGGCGTCGACGACGTCCGGGGTGTTGCCGACGAGACGGTTGCCGGTGAGGCGGTTGCCGTTCGAGTTCGGGGTGAGCTCGATCCCGGCTGCGGTGCCCGCGGTGACGACGTTGCTCAGGATCTCCACCCCGTTCGATCCGAACACGAAGATGCCGACGCCGGCGCCGGTGATCTCGTTCTTCCGCACCCGGACGCCGATCGGCTTCCCGGGGGTGTCGAGCGAGTCCTCGACGATGATGCCGCGATCATTCGGCGCGTTCAGGACGTTGCGTTCGATCCGCAAGTCGGCGTCGGGCGGCGTCCCGCCGATGTAGATGCCGGCGTCGCCGAACCCGTTCGGATCCTCGATCACGTTGCCGCGGATCCGCATGTTGGTGCCCTGGAAGACGTTGATGCCGTACTCGACGCCGACGCACGTGGGTGCGACCTTCACCCGGTCGATGACGGTCCGGTCGCGGCCGGTCGCGTCGACGCCGTAGAAGTTCCCGCCCCGCACCTCGAGCGTCCGGAGCGTCACCGCGTCGGCGGCCACCTGCACGGCGGTGAGCACCGCGCAGCCGGCGTCGATCACCGCCTTGCGGCCGTAGACCTTGAGGGGCTTGTCGATGGTGATCGACTCGAAGTACGTGCCCTCGCCGACGCGCACCGTATCCCCCGGAAGCGCGGCGTCGATGCCGTCCTGAAGCGGCGTCCCCGGACCCGGCACCACCACGATGCGGCGCGCCGACGCGGGAACGGCGGCGAGCAGCGGCAGCGAGAATGCGAGGGCGACGGCGGCGGCTCGGAACATGCGACGGACTCCTTGGCGTAGGGGCGGCAGTGGCGGCCTCGATCGAGCGCCGTACGGCACGCCGACCCGCAGCATACGCGGGCGGCGCCCACCGTGGCAACGATGTTTCCACCCTGCCGCCGCGACCCGTCGCCGACCGGAATGGCGCCCGGCGCACCCGGCGCGCCCAGGGTTTGACGGCGCCCGCGGACTCTGGGACGGTCCGCGCGTGCGCCGCCGCCGAGACGATCGCCATCGGCGTCCGCAGGCGCGCGGGCGCACGGCGACCGCCGCGGCATGCTGATCACGCAGACCCTGGTCGTCGCCGCGCCGGCGGCGACCGTATGGCGGGTGCTGACCGACCTCGATCGCTACCCGGAGTGGAACCCCTTCGTGGTCGCGTGCCGCTCGACGCTCGAGCCCGGCGCACCGATCGCGATGCGCGTCCGCGTGCTGCCGTTCGTCGCTCAGCCGCAGCGCGAGACGATCTTCGAGCACGCGCCCGGACGACGCCTCCGCTACGGCATCCCCCCGCTGCCGCTCGGCGCCCTCGCGAGCGACCGCTCCCACGTCGTGGAGCCGGTCGGCGACGCGCGCAGCCGGTATGTGTCGCGCTTCGAGCTCTGCGGCTGGCTCGCGCCCGTGGTCGCGGCGTTCCTCGGCGGCCGCCTCGAGCGCGGCTTCGCGGCGATGAGCGCCGCGATCAAGGCGCGCGCCGAAGCGCTGCACGCGGATGCGGCGAGGATCCACCACCCGCCGGACGCATCGCTCCCACCGGTCGGACCGTCGAACCTGCCAACCGCTATTCGTCGCGCGCCGAACGGCGGGCGACGGTGAGCGTCGGCGGCAGCAGGAAGCCCGGGATGCGGAAGACGCGGCACTGACGCTCGACCCGGAAGCCCGCGGCCCGCACTTGCGCCGCGAGCGTGCTCGGCGTCGTCCACCGGAGCGGCTGGCCGACGAGCCGCATGCCGAGCGCGACGGCGTCGGCGACGATCTCGAAGGGCGGGCTCACGAGCGCGAGGAGGAGCCGGCCGCCCGGACGCAGCACGCGATGGAGGTCGCGGAGCGCGGCCTCCTGGTCGGGAAACCAGTGGAACGCCTCGGTCGACACGGCCGCGTCGAACGCGCCGTCCGCGAACGGAAGCCGCGTCCCGTCTCCGCGCACGAGCGCCGCTTTCCCGCGCGCGCCCCGCAGTCGCCCGGCCGCGTGCGCCAGCATGCCGGCCGAGAAGTCGCAGCCGACCACCATCCGCGTACACGGCTCGACGGCCAGGCGCGCGGCGAGCCGGCCCGTCCCGCAGCCGACGTCGAGCACGCGGGCGCACGGCTCGGCGGCCAGCGCCTGCCGCACCGCCGCGTGGATCGGCTGGTAGGTGGCGCGCTGGACGAGGGGAAAGTCGTAGACGGTCGACCACGCGTCGAAGAACCGGCGCGAGGGTCCGGCCGCCATGACAGCGACATAGTCGCGGCGCCCGCCCCGCGCAACGCGCCCGTCCGGCGCCGGTCCGGTCCGCGAGCTGCGCGCCGGCGTCCGGCGTGCCATAGGCTACCGATGTCCGAGCCCGCCCCACCGCCCTGCCCCGCGACCGCCGACGTCGCCGTCGTCGGCGCGGGCGCCGCCGGGCTCGCGACCGCGATCTTCGCGGCGGAGGCGGCGCCGGGCGCGCGCATCGTCCTCCTCGAGGGCGCCGCCAGGATCGGCGCCAAGATCCTCGTCTCGGGCGGCGGACGTTGCAACGTGACCCACGACGTCGTGACCGCCGACGACTTCAACGGCGTGCGGCCGGTGGTGCGGAACGTGCTCGCCGCGTTCGGCGTCGGCGCGACCATCGCATGGTTCGCCTCGCTCGGCGTCGATCTCGAGCGCGAGGAGACGGGGAAGCTCTTTCCGGTCTCGGGCGAGGCGGCGACGGTCGTGCGGGCGCTCGTCGCGCGCTGCCGGGCGCTCGGCGTGACGCTCGCCACCGGACACCGCGTGGCCGACGTGGAGCGCGCCGCCGGCGGCGCGCTCCGCGTTCGGCACGCCCACGGCGCCGTCGCCGCGCGCCGCGTCGTCATGGCGACCGGGGGCCGCTCGCTGCCGAGGAGCGGCAGCGACGGGGGCGGTTGGGAAATCGTCGCGCGGCTCGGCCACACGGTCACCCCGACCCACCAGGCCCTCGTGCCGCTCGTGCTCGCGCCGGGATCGCCGTTCGGCGCGCTCGCCGGCGTCTCGCATCCCGTGGAGCTCGCGACCTTCGCCGGCGGCAAGCTCGTCGACCGGCGCGCCGGGAGCCTCCTCTGGACGCACGTCGGCGTGAGCGGACCCGTCGTCATGGACGCCAGCCGGCACTGGGTGATCGCCGCCGCCGCGCGCGCCGCTCCCGAGCTCCGCCTGAGCCTTTTTCCGGGCGAGGACTTCGCGGCGGTCGACCGCCGACTCGCGGCGTGTGCGCGCGCGCGGCCGAAGCTCTCGCTCACCCGCATGCTCGCCGAACGCGTCCCCGAGCGCGCCGCCGCGACGCTCGTCCGCGCCGGCGCCGCCGTCGAGCCCGCGACGCCGATCGCGCGCCTCACGCGCGAAGAGCGCCGCCGCGTCGTCCACGCGCTCACCGCCCTCGCGCTCCCCGTTGAACGACCTCGGGGATGGAACTATGCCGAGATCACCGCCGGAGGCGTGCCGCTCGCCGAGATCGATCACCGTACGATGGCGTCGCGGGTCGTCCCGGGTCTGCACCTCGCCGGCGAGATGCTCGACTGCGACGGCCGCATCGGCGGCTTCAACTTTCAGTGGGCGTGGGCGACGGGACACCTCGCCGGACGCGCGACGGCCACAGGAGACTGACCCATGCGAACCACCGACCCGGTCGACCTCGGCCTCGACCCCGACCGACTCGCGCGCCTCCTCGCCGCGCTGGAGGCCGACGTCGGCGCCGAGCGGTACGACGGCGCCGTCGTACTGGTGGCGCGCGGCGGCCGGGTGGCGCTGCACGCGGCGATCGGCTGGGCCGATCGCGCGGCCGGCCGGCGCGCCGCCCTCGACGACGTGTTCACGATCTTCTCGGTCACCAAGACGCTCACCACCGTCGCGCTGCTGGTGCGCATCGACCGCGGCGAGATCGCGCTGACGACGCCGGTGGCGGAGGTGCTGCCCGAGTTCGGAAACCGCGGGAAGCAGCGCATCACCGTGGCCCAGCTCCTCACCCACACCGCCGGGCTCGCGGCGGGCGTGCCGCCGCTCCCGGTGGAGGCGCTCGGCGATCTCTCCGCCTTCGTCGCCGCCGCCTGCCGCCAGCCGCTCGACGCGGCGCCGGGAACGGACGTCCACTACAGCGCCCTCACCGCGCACGCGCTCCTCGCCGAGATCGTCCGCCGCCTCGACGGCGGCACGCGCCGCTTCCGCGACATCCTCGACGCCGACGTGCTCGGGCCGCTCGGCATGCGTGACACGGCGCTCGGCCTCCGCCCCGACCTCGCCGCGCGCAAGGTCCCGGTCGTCGTCCGCGACCGCTCGCCGGGCGTGTTCGATCCCGACCTGCTCGAGGCGTTCAACGTGCTGGTCGGACCGGAGGCGGAGATCCCCGCGGCGGGGGCGGTGTCCACGGTCGCCGACCTCTTCCGACTCGCCGAGTGCCTGCGGCGCGGCGGCGAGTTCGAGGGCGCCCGTCTCTTCGCGCCCGCGCTCGTGCGCCTCGCGACCACCATCCACACCGGCGCGCGCCCGAACGGCTTCTACGCCTTCGCATGCGAGCAGCGCGGCTGGGATCCCTTTCCCGCCAACATCGGCCTGAGCTTCTTCGTGCGCGGCGCGGGCGTGTTCCCCACCTATCTCGGGCTCACCTCGTCGCCGCGGACGTACGCCGGGCTCGGCGCGGGCTCGGCGATGTTCTGGGTCGATCCGGAGCGCGACCTCACCTTCGTGTTCCTCTCGGCCGGGCTCCTCGAGGAAACGCGCAACCTGGAGCGCTGCCAGCGCCTCTCCGATCTCGTACAGGCCGCCGCCGTCGGCTGACGCCGGGCGCCGCTTGCGCGCGCGGGCCGGTCCGATACCCTAGCGCGCTTCATCGTGGACACGAAGGGATCCCCGGCGGCGCGACCGCCTCGCCGACGCTCCTCGTGACGCGCAGACCAATGGAGGGTTCCCTCGCGTGACGACCGGCAACTTTGTCACGGAGCGTTCGAGTCCCGGCCGGCCGGCCGACCCGCACCTCGCGCGCTTCGCATCCCGAGACCTGGCATCGCAGTTGCTGTCTCGTTCGCCCATGCGCTCGCCCATCGTGACCCGCGGCCTCATTTGTCTTGTCGTTTGCGTCCTCGCCGCCGGCTGCGTCGCGCCGCCGAAGAAGAAGCTCGGCGCGACGCGGCCGGCGAAGGTCGCCGCGCCCGCCATCGACCCGAGCATCGGCGAGCTGCCGCCCGCCTCGGACACGATCGTGAAGGCGTCGGCGTTCACCGCGTACATCCCGCGTCCGGACGAGGTGCCCGGCGTGGTCGGGAAGAACGAACTCTACCGCGTCGCCGCCGGCCGCAACCTGCTCGAGATCGCGCGCGAGGGCGGCCTCGGCTTCCGCGAGCTCCGCGACGCGAACCCCCGCGTCGACGAGTGGGAGCCGAAGGCGGGCGTCGAGCTCGTGCTGCCGACCCGCCGCATCCTGCCGCGCCCGAACCGTTATTCGGGCCTCGTCATCAACATCCCCGAGTTCCGTCTGTACATGTTCCCCGTCGACACGCGGCTCGGCGAGCGCGCACCGGTCATGACCTGGCCCGTCGGGCTCGGCGCCGAATGGGCGCAGAGCCCGATCCAGGCGTTCCACGTGAAGTCGAAGGACGAGAAGCCGACGTGGGTCGTGCCGGATTCGATCTACGCGAAGATGGAGGACCCGAAGCGGGTCGTGCCGCCCGGCCCCGACAATCCGCTCGGCGACTACCGCATCCGGCTCGACTTCGACCTGTACGCGATCCACGGCACCAACGACCCGTGGACCGTCGGACGCCTGACGACGCACGGCTGCGTCCGCCTCTATCCCGAGGACGTCGAGTACCTCTATCCG
>WBZR01005068.1_pt1 | contig 10339 bp, 6 predicted proteins | sample 5204231 | NCBI WGS metagenome assembly WBZR01 (sample SAMN12412403, study PRJNA552823) | activated sludge metagenome | isolation source: activated sludge from anammox sidestream of wastewater treatment plant... | place: USA: Virginia | collected 2017-08
AACTTGCGGCGCAGAGCGCCGGACTGCTGGGATTGTCGGTACCGGATTTCTGGATCGGCACCCTCTTCCTGCTGGTCGCTTCGCGCTATTTCGGCTGGTATCCGGGAGCTCGCTACGTCAGTTTCTTCGACGATCCGCTGGCCAACCTGGCCATCTTCATTCTGCCGGCCCTCGCGGTCGGTATCGGGCTTTCGGCCTCGCTGATGCGCATGACGCGGTCGTCGTTGCTGGAGGTCATGGCCAGTGGCTATATCGTGACCGCGCGCGGCAAAGGGCTTGCGCCCCGGGCCGTGTTGCTCGGCCACGCCTTCAAGAACGCGCTGGTGCCGATCGTCACGATCATCGGTCTCCAGCTTGGCTATCTTCTCGGTGGGGTCGTGCTGGTCGAGGTGGTCTTCAATCTCCCCGGGGTTGGCCGGTTCACCGTCGATGCGATTTCGGCGCGGGACTATCCGGTGGTGCAGGCCGCCGTGTTGTTGATCACCACCATCGTGCTCTTTATCAATCTCGGAGTCGATCTGCTCTACGCCTGGATCGATCCGCGTATCAAATACGGTGCGAGCAGCTAAGATGGTTGCTCCTTCGATCGCCACCACCTCCACCCAAACCGAACTGCGCCCGACCCGCGGCCGATTCTCCCAGTTCGCCCGCCAGATGGTGCGCAACCGCGCGGGCATGATCGGATTGGCGATCATCGCCATCGTTGCGCTCGTCGCGATCTTTGCACCGCTGGTCGCTCCCTACGATCCGTACGAGATCAACCGGCTCGACCGCCTGCAGGGGCCGAGCTGGGCTCATCTTATGGGGACCGATGAATTCGGCCGCGATGTTTTCAGCCGGATCGTCTATGGCGCCCGCATTTCCATGGGCGTGGGCATTGCCTCTGTGGCGATCGCGACGTTGCTGGGCGCGCCGGCCGGTATTATCGCGGGCTATTTCGGCGGCTGGATCGATTCGGTCATTATGCGCATTGCCGACATCGTCTATTCGTTTCCGGCAATCCTGCTGGCGCTTGCCATCACCGCGTTTCTGGGTCCGAATCTGCGCAATGTGATTCTTGCGCTCGGGATCGTCTATGCGCCGGGGATGGCGCGCATCGTGCGCGGACCGGTACTCGCCGCCAAAGAACAGGAATATGTGGAGGCGAGCCGCGTCATCGGCGCAAGCAATGCGCGCATCGTGACGTGGCATATCCTGCCAAATGTGCTTTCGCCGTTGATCGTGACGGCAACGATCACCTTTTCGTTCGCGCTGCTCTCGGAAGCCGCGCTTTCGTTCCTCGGGCTGGGGGCGCAACCGCCCTCGGCTTCCTGGGGCGTCATGCTTTCCGACGGCCGGCGTTTCATGGAAACCGTTCCCTCACTGGCTATCTTCCCCGGGTTGGCGATCATGGTCACGGTGCTCGGCTCGAATCTGCTCGGCGATGCCCTGCGCGATGTGCTCGACCCGCGGCTGCGCCGCTAAGATGGTTGTCGAATGGCGTGACTTCGAACACCGTCATCCCGACCGGAGCGAAGCGGAGTGGAGGGATCTCCTCGCCGCGGCGAGTTCCACCAGAAAACCCTGCTGCAGTGGAGATACAACGTTGCTAACGAGAGATTCCTCGACAAGCCCGGAATGACGATGGCGGCGTGATTTGCCGGCGTTTCACCTGTCCACGAAAGGTTCCTTCCCATGACCACGCATGATCCGTCTGCTGTTATTCGGCTCGAACCGGGACCACTCGATGCGCTGACAGATGTGCCCGGCATCGCCGTCGGGCATTACACGGACGAGCGAGTCTACCGGGGGACGACCGCCATTCTGACGACCGGCGGCGCGACGGCCGGCGTTTCCGTGCGCGGATCGAACCCGGGAACCATCCATACCGACGCGCTCGGTCCCACCACCATCGGCGGTTATGTGCACGGGATCGGACTCTCGGGCGGCAGTCTTTTCGGTCTCGGCGCCATTGCCGGAATCACCGAATGGCTCCTGCAGCAGGGAATCGGTCTCCAGTTGAAATCGGCGCTCATCCCGATCGTGCCCGGCGCGGTTATCTACGATATGGATCTTACCGACCCGATGATCCATCCACGTGCCGAATGGGGACATCAGGCGGCCGCGGCGGCCACGAACGGTCCATTCGAGCGCGGCAATGTGGGCGCTGGTCGCGGCGGCACCGCCGGTAAGGGACCGGGCGGCGTCCGCACCAAAGGCGGTCTCGGTACCGCGTCGCTCATGCTTCCGGGCGGGATCGTGGTCGGGGCGCTGGTGGTGATCAATGCGCTCGGGAGTATGGTCCACCCCGAAACCGGCGAACTCTATGCAACTGGCGGCCGTTTCGACATTCCCCTGCTCTACCAGCCAAGCGACGCCAATCCGGTGCATACGTCGCCGCTGGCGAACACGACCCTCGGGGTGATCGCGACCAATGCCGCGCTCGAGAGTCCGGCACTGGTCAAGATCGCCGATCTGGCTCACGATGGGCTGGCCCGCGCCATCCGGCCGATGCACGCCATGCGCGACGGCGACACGGTTTTCGCGCTCTCGACCCATGTCGATCCCAAAACGCTCCCCGGCACCACTGGACCGAACCTGACCGATATGATCGGCGCGGCAGCCGCGGACGCGATGGTCCGCGCTGTGCTCGATGCGGCCGCTCAAACGACCGGGGTAGGCGACTGGCCTTCGGTGGCAGATGCGCAAGCGGCAATCCGAACGCGCAAAACCAAAACAGCGGGACACTAGCGCAATGGCCGTCGAAATCGATCTCTCTGGCCAAGTCGCGCTGATTACGGGCGGCGCGACCGGCCTGGGCGAAGCGATCGCCCGCACACTCGGCGCGGCCGGCGCTCGAATCGTGTTGAACGATCTATCGCAGAACCGGGTGGACGCCGCTTGCGCTCGCTTGTCGAAGACCGGTATCGAATGCGCCGGTATCGCCGCCGATGTCCGCGACCGGGAAGCCGTTGCCGCAATGGTGGATGAGACCGGCAAGCGGTTGGGCGGTCCGGAGATCGTCATTGCCAATGCGGGTATCTATCCGAATACGCCCTTCCTCGAAATGACCGAGGACGAATGGGACCGCGTTCTCGATACGAATCTGAAAGGCGTGTTTCTCACCTGCCAGGCAGCCGCCCGGGCGATGACCGCCGCCAATATCCGTGGCCGGATCGTCACGCTCAGCTCCGGCGCGGCCAATTCCGCCATCTGGGGTTGGGCGCATTATTGCGCATCGAAAGCCGGCGTCGTCATGCTGACGAAAGCGATGGCGCTCGAACTGGGGATGTATGGCATCCGGGTCAATGCGATCCTGCCCGGCTATATCGATGTGCCGGAGGGTGGCGTGCATCTCGACGAAATATACAAAGCCGGGGCGCGCGGAGCGATTCCGCTTGGACGCCCCGGGGAACCGGACGATATCGCCCGCGCCGTGCTGATGCTGGTCTCGCCGCTGGCGGATTTCGTCAGCGGCGCCGCGCTCTCGGTCGATGGTGGCAGCGGCGCGGGCCGGATCGGTCTCCGGCCCATCGCCGGTTGATTCGCGTCGCGGACCGCGGTCGGAATCAGGCGGTCGCGGCCAATGCCTTTTCGATTGCTGCATCGTGTCCGGTCCTTTCACCGGCCAGCGTCCCGTCCAGGAATCCGCTGGCCCGTCCGTTCGATTCGCTTCACGTCCACCACATAGTACGACGGTGACCGGTTGCATCGGGCGATCGACCCGCTGCCCAAATCCCGGTTGCCAATCGGATTCGAGAGCCATCTTTGCCAGCACGCAAGCTCGATTCCGCGCATTCCGCGTGGGCGCGACACGCGGGCAAAGCGAAAGGAGCAGTGCATCCCGCGAAAGAGCGGCCATACCTTCTGAATTCGCATCCTTCGTTCCGAAACCCTACTTTCGGAGGGTGCACGCGGCTGCGTCCGCCTTGCAGAATCCTTCTATACGTTGAGGATTCGGCGATCTGCCCGGCACGGGCGATCTCGCCACCAATGGCGTGAACGCCCACGATCTGATCAGCAACGCGCTGCCCCAGTCGGCAATGTTCGGTCGCAAGGTTGCAACGGATTGCTCGACGATCGTGGCATCCCTGATGCCACGATCGTTTCCATGTAGCGTGCATAATCGGCGGGAACAATCGATGGACCAACACCGTTTCGATGACATCACCCGGACAATCGGACGCGGCGTGTCGCGGCGCGCTTTGCTGAAATCGCTCCTTGGGATTGGCGGTGTCGCTGCCACGGGTGCGATGGCGCACGACACCAAAGCAGCCCGGCGCGGCTACGCTGGTCCACTGCCGAAAACGCCGACACCGAAACCGAATACTGTCCCGGGAACGGATGTCGCGGTCTCGTTACCGAACGGATCGGTGTCATTTGCGCGTGTGACCCAGCCAGGCGAAACGACGATCACCCCAGTCGCTGGTTCGTCGCCGCCCATCCCCGGTGGATTCGCGACGGATGGAGCAACCTTCTACGATGTCCATACCACCGCGGTATTCAGCGGAACCGTCTCGGTTTGTCTTGCCTACGATCCCAGTGCGTACACGAACCCATCGCAGGTGCGGCTACTCCACTTCGAGCATGGCAATTGGGTCGATATCACCAGCGGCGTTACCTCCAGTTCGGTCTGCGGTACTGCCGATTCATTATCGCCCTTTGCAATCGTCGAGCCTGCCATTCAGTGTGTTCCACCAGGCAGTACGTGCGGCGCGGGAGATATCTGTTGCGACGATGCTGTTTGTTGTGGTTCCCATTGTGTCGATCTGAAGTCCAGCGATCAGCATTGCGGCGCCTGTGGCACTGTTTGCGGTGGGTGCTCGACCTGCCTGAATGGCGTCTGCGCGCCCGATAACGACCAGTGCGATGTATCGGCTGGAGAAGTCTGCTGCCGGGATGGCAATAGCTTCGCCTGTCAACCCGGACCGTATTGTGGCGAATGCGATTACGACTGGGATTGTCCGAGCGATCCAGCACACTGCCGATTGAATTTCTGTGACAACGGCGTCTGTTCCTATAAACAGGCATTCCCAGGGATGCTCTGCGGGGAATGCTCAGCATGTAACGCAGTTGGCGAATGCGTGCAAACCTGCGCAGAAGGCGAGATCTGCTGCGGGCAGGGATTGGATTCTGGCTACTCTGCCTGCTGCACGGAGGACCTCTGCAATCAGAATACCGGCGTTTGCTGCGATCCTGGCTATTCCGCGTGCGGCGACACGTGCTGCAACAGTGGCGAGTATTGTTGCGGCAGCGGTGTGTGCAGCTCGTCACCATGCTGCGAAACCGACAGCGACTGTCCGCCCTGCTTCGAATGCAACAACGGCATCTGCGAATCGGGGTGCGACCAGTATTGGGAACAATGCTGCCCGGATCTCGACGAGCACGGACAATGCATTCCGTATAACCAAAGCTGCACCGATCCGATCTGCGATACGAATCTTTGTCAGGCACTCGAGAACGGAACGTGCATCGACTTCTGCGCAGCGCATGGCGCGGTCTGCGACGGGCAGGGATCCTGTGTCGCCGCCTGCATCCCCGTCGACAATGCATGCGGCGATGGCGATACCTGCTGCGATGACAATGTCTGCTGCCATGGTGTTTGCTCGTCCCCCGATTCCACCTGCGGCGGCGCGTGTTGTGGAGACGACCAGGATTGCTGCGGTTATTACTGCGTTCCCAAAGACACGACCTGTTGTACCGGTTCGGTTCAGTGCCGCAATCTCAATCACTGCGACGGCGCTGGCATGATGGTCTGGCACAACTTCATCTGTGATACCTCTCTGGGTTATTGTGTCGAATCGATAACCGACTGTTCGAATGACGATCCGTGCCATCCGGGTGTGTGCGCCTGGGATTCCGGCTGCTGGCAGGATTCTCGTTCGGGACAACCGTGCGGCGACCAATGTTGCACGAACTGCTGCAATGGCGAGTGCATCGACGAGAATCTCACCTGCTGCACGAGCGCGGCCGATTGTCCGGCGGTGCCAAATCAGATCGCGGGGTGCTCAGCCGAACATATCTGCGTTTACACCTCCGCCTGCCCCGGCTGTGTCGGTCTTTGGGATAACTGCGACGGTCTGGGCGGATACCAGCAATTCGCGTGCGAGGGATGCACACCGGTCATCTGTTGCTACGACACCAGCCATGGCTATCAGTATCCCCGCTGGACTCCGGCCAATCTTTCATCGAACTACGATTGCAGTGCGTGAACTGAGAAGCCAAACACCGCGAGCGCTTCGAGGGCCGCGATGCGCTCACCGGCGGGCGGCCGATATAAGCGACTCAAGCGATGAGGGAGGATCAAAGCTCGGGAATCCGGGCCGGGTTCCGACGAATTGCTGGGCGTGCGTGGACGCCGGTTTGCGCACACTCATATCCCAATGACCGACAACGGCCCGCATCAGACTACCGCGGTTTCCATAAGATTCCGCGTGCCTGACCCGGATGGCAGGATCAGCCTCCGGACGGTGAATAACTCACGCATCGCCTTGACCCCCGGTCCAAATCCTCCTAAAGTGACGCCGACTCCGATGGAGCAACTGGACAATGGCGCGATTCGCGTTAGGGAGGAATATCCGAATGTCGGAACAGCATGCGGTACAGCAGCTTGCCTGGGAAATTTCCTCGGGCCGGCTCAATCGCCGGGATCTTTTCAAGCGCGCTGCGGCGCTGGGAATCTCGGCGTCCGTGCTCGGCAGCGTCATGGCAACCGATGTCATGCCGGCACTGGCCCAGGATCTGGTCGAGATCCCGCGCGAAGACACGCTCGTCGCCGTGCGCGGCGGCACCCAGGGCAAGTTCACCGAAGGTGATCTGCTCTGGAATCCCTATCTTCCCCTGGCCAATCACCAGCTGGCCGTGCAGATGGTCTACGAGCCGCTGGCGGTCTATAGCGCCTTCACCGATTCGTTCACCTACTGGCTGGCGGAAAGTTATGAGTACAACGACGACTATTCGCAGCTAACGGTCAAGATTCGCCCTGGCATTACCTGGTCGGACGGCACGCCGTTCACGGCTGAAGATGTGGCCTGGACCTTCAACAAGCTGGTCGAGGTCGGCCCGGCGGTCAAATTCGGCGCTGACGTGCAGATCTCCCTCAAAGAGGCAACCGCTCCCGACGATACGACGGTCGTCTTCGATTTCCTCGAAGCCGCACCGCGCTTCTTCGAGTTCATCTCCTACAAGTTCGATATCGGTTGCTTCATCGTACCGAAGCATATCTTCGAAAACGAGGACTTCACGAGCTTCTCGAATGGCGATCTTTCCAAGGGGCAACCGGTCACCACCGCGCCCTGGAAGGTCGTCTATGCCGCGCCCGAACAGAAAGTGCTCGACCGCACCGATTCATGGTGGGGCGAAGCCGCGGGCGTCGGCAAGCTGCCCGAACCGAAGCGCTATATCTACCTGCCTGACCCAGGCGAGCAGAACCTGGCCGCCGGCGTCATCTCCAACCAGTACGACATCTCCACCGGTATCCAGCCGACCACGTTCGACACGGTCTTCAAGGGCAACGACAAGACCACGACCTGGTCCGGCCGCGACTTGCCCTATGGCAATATCGACTGGTGGCCGCATTCGCTCTATCTGAACAACACGGTCGCTCCCTGGAGCGATCCGAATGTTCGCTGGGCGCTCAGCTACTATATCAACCGCGATCAGATCATCGAGTTCGGTTGGAATGGCGCCAGTTTGCCGTCCACGCTCTTCCTGCCCGACTATCCCGGTTTGGCGCCCTTTATGGAAGCCGCCGCGCCGATGTTCGAGCAGTACCCGTATCTGGAATACAACCCGGAAAAGGGCGATGCGCTCCTCACGGCCAAGGGTTGGACCAAGGACGGCGACCAGTGGAAAGACGAGAGCGGCAATCCCGTCACCCTGGAGATCATCAGCTTCTTCGACTTCACCTCGGTGGGTCCGGTGTTGGTCGAGCAGCTCAAGCGCGCCGGGATCGATGCCACCTATTCCGAGCCGCCCGATATCTTCACCCGCTTCTATGCTGGTGATTACACGGGCGCGCTCTTCGGACATGGCGGGAGCTACAGTTCGGATATCTACTATTCGATGCGTCTCTATCAGAGTGCTTCGACCGAGATTCCGGGCGGTCACCTGGCGAACTTCTCGCTCTGGAAGAACGATGAGTGGGACGCGCTGGTCGACAAGCTGTACACCACCAGCCCGACCGATATGGACGCCACGCTCGAGATCTGGAAGCAGGGTATGGAACTCTGGCTGCCCGACTATCCGGACATCCAGCTCACCCAGGGTATCCATCGCCTGCCGATGAACCAGACCTACTGGACCGGCTGGCCGACCCAGGAAGATCCGTATATCAACCCGGCCCATTTCCATCTGACCTTCCAGATGGTCATGCACCGCGTCTCCCGGGCGGCTGCTTCCTAGGACGAAGGTCCAGTGTCCAGCGTCCAGTGTCCAGCGGGTTTTCGCTGGACACTGGACGTGAACGCCTTGTATCGATCATCTCCGGACTCTGGCTCCCGGACTCCGGACCCTTGTGAACGCCCCAACAGGTAATCCGTATGACCCTTTCCTATGTGCTGAGACGGTTCGGTATGTTTCTGCTCGTCGTCTGGTTGGCGGGAACGGTCAACTTCTTCCTGCCCCGGCTCGGGGGCGGCGATCCGGTTCGCCAAAAAATGATGCAGACCGCCGCGCTCGGCGGAAATGTTCAGGGTGGCATGGAAGAGGTGGTGGCCGAATACAACAAGAAATTCGGTCTCGATACCCCACTCTGGCAGCAGTATCTCAACTATGTTTGGGACTTGCTCCATTTCGATTTCAATTATTCGATCATCAATTACCCGGCGCGCGTGATCGATATCATCGCCCGGGCGTTGCCCTGGACGGTGGGGCTGTTACTTACGACCACGGTGATCTCGTGGATCATCGGCAGTATTCTGGGCGCCTTCATGGGATGGCCGCGCGCACCGAAGTTCCTGCAGTTCGTGATGCCCCCGCTCCTGTCGCTCAATGCGATTCCCTTCTTCCTGCTGGGCTTGATTCTGATCTTCCTCTTCGCGTTCAAATTCCCGTGGTTTCCCACGACTGGCGGCTATTACGCCGGAACTTTCCCGAACTGGAGTTTCGATTTCGCCTGGAATGTGCTGAAACACTCCGTCTTGCCTGCCCTCTCCATCATTCTCGTGTCGATCGGCGGGTGGGCGTTGACGATGCGCTCGGTGATCATCACCACGACCGGTGAAGATTATGTCACCTTTGCCGATGCCAAAGGATTGAAGAACAGCACGATTTTCATGCGCTATGCCGTGCGTAACGCGCTGTTGCCACAAGCCACCGCGCTGGCGCTGGTGCTCGGGCAGCTCATTGCTGGCACTGTGCTGGTGGAAGTGATCTTTTCCTATCCCGGTATCGGCACGACGTTGTTCTATGCCATTGCCGGTTCCGATTACACGCTCATCCAGGGGATCGTTTTCTTCCTCATTCTCTCGATTGCGCTGGCCACATTGTTACTGGACCTGCTCTATCCCTTGATCGATCCGCGCATTACCTATACGAAGGGATAGACATGAGTCTGGTTCTCGATCCGCAAGCCGCCCCTACCCTCACCCCGGAACCAGCCGCTGCGCCGGTGATGGCTGGCCGCGCGGAGCGCATCTGGAGCTATCTGCGGCGCAATCGCTCGCTGCTGGTCGGACTCGGTTTGCTTCTGGCGCTCACGCTCTTCGTGCTCATCGGACACCTGACGGTCGATGTCAAGGACGCCGCGCCCATGTCGACCGGCAGTCTGAAACACCCGTCGCTTTCGCTGCCCTTCGGTAGTGATAAACAGGGGCGCAATCTCTATGCGGTCATGGTCGTGGGTACGCCGCTGACCCTTCGGCTCGGATTGATTGCCGGGTTCATCGGACTCATTGCCGGGGCCGTCGTCGGATTCATCGCCGGATATTACGGCGGTATCGTCGATGGGATTTTGCGGGTCATCATCGACGTCGGACTTACCATCCCGGCGTTGCTGATCCTGATCATTCTGGCGATGCGCTCATCGGCCGGGATGACCGTCAACCAGATGACGTTTGCCATCTCCTGTCTGGCCTGGCTCTATCCGGCGCGTATCGTGCGCTCCCAGGTATTGACCCTGAAAGAACGTGGATATGTGCAGATCGCCCGGTTATCGGGGCAGACGGGCCGGGAGGTGATCGTCAAAGAGCTGCTGCCCAATCTGCTGCCGTATCTGGTGGCCGGGCTGGTCGGCTCGATTTCGGCGGCGGTGCTGGCCGCGATCGGTCTGGAGATGCTCGGACTTGGTCCCTTCGAAGCGCCTACCCTGGGAATGACACTCTATTGGGTCAACTACAACGCGGCCATCATCAATGGCTGG
>WBZR01005069.1_pt1 | contig 10338 bp, 5 predicted proteins | sample 5204231 | NCBI WGS metagenome assembly WBZR01 (sample SAMN12412403, study PRJNA552823) | activated sludge metagenome | isolation source: activated sludge from anammox sidestream of wastewater treatment plant... | place: USA: Virginia | collected 2017-08
AGTCAAACATAACTCCGCCATTTATGGCGGAGAATAAAAGCACCAAACAAAAAAAGGCTTTAGCCTTGACTAAATTTCACAAGTGCGTTTGCGCCCTTTAGGGCCACGGGTGAGCGAAGGAAAGCATCTGCACTTAATGTTTACCATTCGCTTACATCCTCACACCACAACTCTCCCTCTCCTTCGAACCCATCCACGGTGAGCACTCTCCCTCTCCTTTGGAGAGGGCTGGGGTGAGGACAAAAAAAATTGTTCTTCTCAAAAAAAATCACCTACCTTTATAGTCCCAAAAGAAAACTACAATCAGTTATCGAAAACATGAATTAAAATAAACACCCAAAACCACCATCATGAAAAACATCATCCTCATCACACTCCTTTCTCTCTCATCTCCTTTTTGGATGGTGAGCCATGCTCTTGCACAAAATCTTGTTCCCAACCCGAGTTTTGAAGATACGTTAGATTGTTTTGATCATTTTGGAGCTCCTGAAGCAGCTTTTCCATGGTTTACACCTACTTATTGTACTCCCGATTATTATACTGCAAACAGTGATTGCGGTTATCCATCGCTAAATAATCCTAGTGGATTTCAATTGCCACATTCAGGAGTAGCTTATATGGCAGGTTATCAATGGTCAGGAAATGTCCGAGAATACTTTGGAGTTAGACTTGATTCCACACTTCAGTCTAATGTTAAATATAAAGCCGGATTTTACGTATCTCGTGCAGAAAAATTCAAATATGCTATTGATAAAATAGGGATTTACTTTAGTGTTGATACTACAGGTTTTTATGGTAATTCGTGTGAGCAACTGTATTTTACTCCTCAGGTAGAAAATGCTTCAGGTAATATTTTAAGTGATACAGCTAATTGGACATTAATTACCCAAACCTTTCTTGCTGTTGGTGGAGAACAATTTTTAACGATAGGAAATTTCAGGGACAGTGCTAATACAACAGTCGTAATAGCAAATCCCAATTCGATCTATTATGGTGCCTATTATTATATAGATGATGTTTTTGTTTACAGATGTGATACTTGTTCGATAACCTCATTAAATAACCCAAGCAGTAAACCTACAATAAGCGTGTTTCCTAACCCGATGAATGAATCTTCTGTATTAAGGTTTATTTCCACCCAAGAATTCCTTAAAACAATATATGTTATTGATTTGAATGGAATTATCAAAGAAAAAATAACAATACCCAATATTGAAGTTGATTACAGAGTTGAGTTAAAACGAAGAGGCCTTTCTCAAGGAATTTATTTTTTAAAAATTGAAACTAACATTAATACCTATAATCATAAATTAATCATTATTTAAATCATTATCAAAATGGAAAGAATAACAAAACACATCGTATGCTTCATAGCAATAATATTGCTGGGTATAAAACATGTATTCCCACAAGCGGGAGTAGATTGGCAACTCTTAGGAAATAATGGCACAAATCCTATAATTCATTTTGTCGGCACACGGGATGTTCAACCCCTTCAATTCGGCACAAACAATACATTTCCGCAAATGATATTGAATACTAATGGATTTGTTGGTATTGGAAATTTTACAGGTATTTATCCGGCAAGTCTGCTGCATTTATATGATCCGAATGCTGGTGCGGTTAATTTGAGAGTTACAAATTTATCAACTGGTTCAACTAATATGGATGGTTTTACAGTGGGATTATTCAGCAACATTGCACAATTTAGGCAATATGAAAATGCTCCTTTTTCTTTTTTAAGTATTGATCCTATTTCTAATACTTGGCGCGAAAGAGTAAATATTTCACATGTGCCTAAAACCAATTACCCTACCTATGAACCTACTCGTGTAACTATAAGCCAAAATGGTGCGCCTATTACAAATCCAACTTCATTACTTCATATTGGGTATGACTTGGGAATTTCAGTAGGCACCAGAGACTGGATGGATGTTGGAATGACTTCTGGAGCTGGAAGTGATTTTATGTATGTCGGATTAAAAGATGAGTCAGGAGATACACCACCAATTTCTGATTTTAATGATGCCATTATTGGATGGGGCGATAATAAAAATCTTCCCGATAACTTTAATGACCTTAGATTCATTTTTACAACACCCTCAAATTTTGGAGGTCAATCAGGCACACCTGAGGGTTTAGAAATAGCCCGAATGAGTTGGGATGGAAATGTCGGTATCGGAAATTTTTATAATACTACAGTCTCGAATATAATTAGACCTCAAAGAAGACTTGAAATATTAAATGATCCTTCACAAGGAACTTTTATACCTCAATTTAGATTAACTGCTGTTCAAAACATGAGTGTTAATGCAGGCATTAATACCGATTTTCAGTGTACCGGAAGAGGTAATCTTATCGTCAACACCCGCAGCGATGGAAGAGTTCGTTATACAGGAATAGGCAATTTTAATGTTTTAGGTGTGGAACCTGTACGCAGACTTGAGATTCTTGATATGAATGAAGAAGCACCTCAGCTTAGGTTGACTTTTACTCCGGACCCTCAAGTCAACAATGGCATTTGGACCGATTTTCAAACCACCTCAAGGGGTGATTTATTTATTCATCCTTCAGCTGCTGCACAAGACAGGTATGTAGGTATAAATGAATTAAGTCCCGGAAACACACTTGAAATAAACTCAGGCATAACTGCACCGTTAGGAACCAGGCAACCTGCAGGATTAAGATTTACCAACCTGAATACAAACTCCCAACCGCAACCCACTTCATGGCCAATTAATAACAGGTGTGTACTAAGCGTTGACGACAATGGCGATGTAGTATTGGTGAATGATGTAGGTGGAGGCAGCGTTAACAGCAATTGTGCTACAGCCGATATAGTAGCCCGATTTGATAACACAGGTAATTTACTGCAATGCAGCGATATTTACAACAATGCTGCATCTCCTAACAACCGAATAGGATTGTTTACAACTGACCCTCGTTTAAAATTCCAGTGCGAATCAACTGCTTTTTTTACCATTAATCATGTAACTCCTGCTACTGCTAATTATGGTCTCTATCATCCTAATTCAGCAGTTATCATTGATTCAAAAAATAATGAAGCATTATCAATTCTTCATAGCGGCAACAGCGGCAACAAAGATTTGTTTCGCATTTACGGTGATGACAATACTCAGTATCACCTGCGTATAAAAGGCACAACCACCGGCTCTGCAATATCCAACAGCGTTACCTTCGACCATGAAGACAATGGTACAAACGTATCCAGTTGGATGGCGTATAATGCATTGCAGCATATCACACTTTTCAAAGACGATTTCAACACCAATCCCTTTCCTAATACCAATCTTGGATTTAATTACCTGAATGCAAGTGCCGCTTCAAGCAAAGTATATGTAGAAGCACAAACACCTGTTGGCTACGCTAATAACAATATGAACTTTGGTTTAACAGCGGGTAATACAAACACCCAGGTTAACACTACCGTTTATGCAGGAATATTGGGATATTGCAACGGAAGCAGAGGAGCAGGTGCCGCCAACATTGGTGGAATGTTTTACGCAAAAGGTGCTCATACAAAAAACTATGCAGTACAGGGTATAGCAAGTTCGTTGGATAATACAGGAGGTGGTGTAGAAAATGTTGCAGGATATTTTCTTACAAATATCAATGGTGATAACAACAAAGGTTTATACTGCGAATCATTAGGAGGCACTGCCACCAATTATGGAATCTATGCCAAAGTAAATTCTAGTATTTGCCAGAACACCCCAATTGGTCAACCCCCTATGTGCAGCAGTGCAGCAGGTTTTTTCAATGGAGCTGTTTACACCACAGAGGATTATTATCAGACCAGCGATTCAACCCTTAAACAAAACATCACAGCGGTATATCAAACTGACACATTGCTTAAAAACATATCAGTTTATTCATTTACCTACGACACATTAAATGCTTATGATATAAATTTAGAAAAAGGCACACATTATGGATTGATTTCGCAACAGGTGCAGCAGGTGTTTCCTTCAATGGTAAAAAGTTTTATTCAACCCGAACAATATGACTCCAGCGGAAACGTCATCATACAGCAAAAAAATATTTTAGCACTCAACTACTCCGAATTTATCCCCTTACTGATCGCAGGATATAAGCATCAGAGCACCATTAACGACAGTCTCATACAAAATATACAGACATTGCAAAGTAGGCTCGATTCATTGATTATAGCCGTAGCCAATTGTTGCAACGCTCCAATGCTAAACCAAAACCCTAACGGCAATGAGAAATCCATAGAGTTGGAAAATACGCCTCCCGCCATTATTCTCAATCAAAACGACCCCAATCCATTTGCAGAAAACACAACAATAACATGGAGCATTCCGCCACAGGGTAACCAAACGTTCAATGCTATGTTGGTATTTTACAATACAGATGGAAGAATTTTAAAAACAGTTAAGATCAACGAAACAGGCAATGGCACATTGTTGGTTTATGGTAGCAAATTATCATCAGGTATTTACAGCTACTCCTTAGTAGTCAATGGCAAAACCATTGAAACAAAACGCATGATGAAATTGAAGTAATAATTTCAACCCGGCAATCCCGCTGAACTGCGGGATTGCTGGATGTCAAGATCAATTTCTTTATTAGAGAATTTATAAAATAAAATCAATTTGAAATAGAATTTTTCAAATTCTCCGGTGAGCCTCTCAATCCCAGTTCAATCACATCCAAATCTTTTATCGTTTTATTTTCTATGGTAAACATCACCATCGTTCTCATGTGATGAAATCCATGTATGCCTGCAGCTCCCGGATTGATGTGCAGCAATCCCGGAATGTTTTTATCAGGCATTATTTTTAAAATATGGGAATGTCCGCTGATAAATAAATCGGGCTTAGTGATTCTAATTTCATTTTTTACTTCAGGTGCATAGTGCCCGGGATAACCACCAATATGCGTCATCCACACATGCACTTCCTCGCAAAAAAATTTCTGATGCAGCGGATATATGTTGCGCAACAGATGTCCGTCCACATTTCCGTAAACACCTCTCAAAGGTTTTATGGCAGCAAGTGTATCTGCAACGTCAAGGTTTCCAAAATCACCGGCATGCCAAATTTCATCAGCCTGTTGCACATATTTCAGAATTTTCGCATCCAAAAAACCATGCGTGTCCGATAACAAAGCAATGCGTTTCACTTCGCAAAGAAACCGGAAATACTTTTACAAACCTGTTCTGTTTGTTCAGTTGTCAATTCATAATACATGGGAAGGCGCAGCAGTGTGTTGGTGAGTTTGTCTGCTACGGGCAGTTCGCGCCCGTCATGTTTTTTCTCATAATATGCCGACTTATGCAGAGAGATGTAATGAAATACTGCATGTATTTCAGCAGATTTGAGATGTGCAATCAGTTTGGTGCGTGTATCCAAATCATTCAGCACAATATAAAACATGTGGGCATTGTTGGTAGCGTAATCAGGCAAATGAGGCAGTTGTAAAAAACCTTTTTCCGCCAATGGTTTCAGGCGCTCATAATACAGTTCCCACAGTTGCTTTCGCTTGTGTTGAATGACGTCAGTCTGCTCCAACTGTGCTAACAACACAGCGGCAGTAATTTCACTTGGCAGAAATGATGAACCTGCATCCACCCATCCATATTTGTCCACTTCACCTCTGAAAAATGCAGAGCGGTTGGTTCCTTTTTCGCGGATTATTTCTGCGCGTTTTTCAAACTGAGGATCATTCACCACCAACATTCCACCTTCGCCACTTATAATATTTTTAGTGTCGTGAAATGAGAATGCCGCAAGATGTCCGATACTTCCCAAAGGTTTTCCTTTATAATAAGAGTCAATTGCCTGAGCGGCATCTTCTACCACAAACAGATTATGTTTTTCTGCAATCTGCATGATGGCATCCATATCGCAGGCCACACCGGCATAATGCACCGGCACAATTGCTTTGGTGCGTGGTGTTATCAGCGATTCAATTTTTGTTGCATCTATATTTCCTGTGGAAGCCTCGCTGTCTGCAAAAACTATTTTGGCTCCTCTTAAAACAAATGCATTCACGGTTGAAACGAATGTATAGGAGGGAGCAATCACTTCATCACCGGGCTGTATGTTCAGCAATATGGCACATGCTTCCAGTGCATCGGTACACGAAGTGGTAAGCAACACTTTTCTGAAGCCATATTTTTCAGTAATCAGTTTATGACAACGCTTGGTAAATTCACCGTCACCGGATAATTTTCCTGCACGAAATACCTCTGCGATATAGTCAATTTCTTTGCCTGTAATGTATGGTTTGTTAAAAGGAATTGGCATGAACAGTTTATTTTTTTATGAATTGAATATGTTGAATACTTTCTGTTGTACGCAATTCTATGATGTAGGTTCCCTTGGCGAGATACGGCACGCCAAAGCTGAGACTGTTATAACCTGAAGAAATATTTCCGCTGAAAAGATTTCTTACTTTTTTTCCTGCAGCATCATATAAGATGATGTCAGCTTCGGAACTTGCCGGCTGACTGATGTGTATTTCCATATTGTCGGTAACAGGATTAGGCGTAACTGACATGTGAGTTTCATTCTGATTCAGTGAAATACATTTTTCATTGTTGTCAGGATTGGAATCTTCTGCACCATTTGCTGCAACTATTCTCACGCAGGTATAATCAGGCAAGGTGTTTCCTGTATAAATTTTAGTTTTTAAATTATAGGTTTTTTCTGTGCCTGATGGAATGTTGAACTCTGCACTTTCGATAAAGGTGCTTTTGTTTTCAGTAGTAACTCTTAAATCAAAAGAACTTACTGAGTTGTTTCCGATGTTTGAAATGAGTGATTGAATAGACAGATAACCGTCATCCACAGAATAAAGCAGAGCCTTAAGCCACAAATCGGTGAATGGAATTATTACATCATACCATTGTTGCTGCTGTGCTTCGCAACCGAAAATACTCTCAGCAGTAAGTGTAACCAAATACGAACCTGTGTCGGCATAAACATGCGTAGCATTTACCACATTACTTATGGCAGAGCCATCACCAAAATCCCACTCATACTGCGAAGCACCCGAAGAATTATTGATAAACTGAATAGTATTGGAAGGAGCTCCTGTTTCAGGTAAAATACTGAACATTGCCTGCGGTGCAGGTTTTATATTGATGACTGTTTGCATGGAGTCATTGCAACCACCAGCTGCATTTGCCAACAGTGAAATAGTGTAATTTCCCGGAGCAGAAAAAGTGTGCAAAGGCATTGAGTCTGTTGAAGTTTGTCCATCGCCAAAATTCCATAGCCAGTTAAGTATGCTTGTGTTGTTCAGGTTAGTCTGATTGATAAACTGCACCGGTTCATTCTGACAAATGCCATCAGACATAAACGATACAACAGGACGGTTGTAAATTGTAATGGTGTCGAACTGCACGTTCTGACATCCGAAAGAATCAACTACAGCAAGCGATATCGGATAAGTTCCACTGTTTGCATACGTATGTGTAGTGTTTGGAATAAATGAATAAGTATTATCTCCAAAAGCCCATGTCCATGCATAACCTGAAATGTTATTGTTAGGAAGATAATTAAACGCAGTTGTTTGCCCTTTGCATATTCCGCTGTATGAAAACGTAAAATCAGGCTGAGGTCGTACATTGAAATTTTCGGTGTGTGTATTGCTGCAACCATCAATTGTAGTTACGGTAAGAGTAGCAGATGCCGGACCTGCTGAATTGAAAATGATATTCGGTGACGGGAAGGTACTGCTGCCGCCATTGCTGAACTGCCAGTTCCACTGGTTGATTATTCCATTGCCGATATAACTTGTGTCGAGAAAATAGATATCACTGTTCTGACATTGCAATGCCTGAATAATAAAACCTGCAACAGGATTTTCAAAAATGCTGATGATGTGTGAAACAGTATCTGAACAACCGTTGTCGGCAGTTACCTGCAACACGGCATTATAATTTCCGGGCAGGCTGTAAGTATTGTTTGCGTTTTGCGATGATGCTGAATTGCCATCACCAAAAATCCACGACCAGTTGTTGATGTTGAGTCCTGAAGGTGCAGATGACGAATCACTGAAAATTAAATTGCTTCCTTCGCAACCGTTAGCTGCAGTAAATGCAGCGGCAGGGCCAGGTGTTATGTTGATGGTTTGACTGAGCGATGACGAACAGTCATTGCCTGCAGAAACGGTCAATGTTATAGTAAAGGTTCCTGCATTGTTGTAAGCATGCACCGGATTCTGAGTATGTGAAGTATCGCCATCGCCAAAATCCCAGAACCAGGAGTACAGATTGTTTCCTGTAGTAGCGTCAGTAAATGCAACAGGATTTCGCTGACAACTGGTTGAAGCAAAACTGAAATTTACAGTTGGAGGAGTAGAAACTACAACATTTTGAGTCAATGTATCTGAACAGCCCTGATTGGAATAAGCAATCAGAGATACAGGATAAGTGCCTGCACCCGGGTAGGCAAATACAGTATCTGTTTGTTGAGTGGTAGCTCCTGAAAACCCTAAATCCCACAAATAGGTCAACGGGCTTCCATCATCAATGACAGAAGTATTTGTAAATTGTACGGTATCACCTTCGCAGGTGTTTGTTGTTGTAAAATTACTTTGAGGAGTAGAGTGTACCACTACTAATTGTGCGGTAGTATCTGTACAACCATCGTTGGCAATAGCAATCAGTTGTACAACATAAGTATTACCTGTTGCATAGATATGAACCGGATTTTGATCAAAAGAAGGCTGGGTTAAATCTCCAAAATCCCATTGCCAGGTTTGTATTCCCGACACAGAATAGGATGAATCTGAAAATATTGTTGGTGAAAATGCACAGGATGTGGTAGCACCAAAATTTACCACAGGCAAAGCATGTATTGTTACAGGAATGATGGTATCTTTTTCGCATCCTGCAGTGATAGTAAGTTTGACTTGATACGTGCCCGGTGATTGAAACTGATGATATGGAAATTGTTGAGTGGAAGTCGTACCATCACCAAAATCCCACAGCCATGCAGTAACCGGCCCTGAAGGCGATGACGATAAATCACTGAATGAAATACTGTCGGCAGGATTGAAACAAAGATTATTGCTGAAAGTAAAATTAGCCGTAGGCCCACTGATGATGTACACACTGTCGTAAGCAACAGACTGATAACCGTTGCTATCCGTAACTGTCAGAGAAAATTTATTCCAACCTGTGGTGAAGTAACTAAAATCAGGATTAGCTGCTTCGCTGTAATAATTTATGCAGGAATCAATATATACCTGCTCGACAAAATTCAGTGATGGAATATCACAAACCACTAGTTTGGTGATGGATGAATCAGTGAGAGATTCAATCTGATTTGGCCCGAAATAAAAAGTAGGTGATGTGTTTACTGTTGGTGATGAACTGAAATCGTTGTTTGCAAACTGGAGATATTTCAGTTGTTTGTTGGCAGAGTCGGTAAAATAAACATAGTAACTTTCAAACTCCTGCGAAATATTTACTGATTTATTTCCTGAAGATCCTGTGCTGCTGTACGACTGAGATGTAGGAGGTGCATTCAGTCCTGTTGAGAATAATAACTTAGTAATATCACCTGTTAGTGCATCTGATAAAAATGCAACAGGAGGGCTGCAAGTCATACTCAAATCAATATCTGTTAAACTTCCTGCTCCGGCAACTGTGTAAGTATAAAGTTCAGTAGGAGCATTGGTCATCGAATTTCCGAATGAAAGACAGGTTATGGTTCCGTTACCACGATTGGCAATAAATGCATAAAAGTTTTGATTGTTTTTGACCAACCTCAAATCAGCAGGATTGGATAAAGATGGAAATGCTGACAATGGTGTAACAACAGGAGTGTTTAAAATTCCGGCAGGAAAAGACAAAAGCGAAAGTGAATTAGTAGGTGAATAACATGCAAGACCGTAAACAGATGAATCGCCCTCGATAATAAAATCAAAACAATTAAATTTTGGAAAAGAACCGAATGTCTGAGCATTAAAAGGTCGTGAGGAAAGATGATTGCCTATGGTGCCAATTACTAAATTGTTGCTGATGGTATCCATTGCTATCATGTAATATTGTCCACCTGCTTTCAGCAAATCAAAATCAGTCATGGTGGATAGCGTGTAATTGGAGTACCTGTAAAACTGATATTGCGTAAGTCCGTGTTGTTCTTTCGGGCAGAAGTCCCACTTAAATGAAAGTCCGTCACCGGTAGAAGTGTTGATGATGGGTAGCGGAGTTCCGCTACAGGCAGTATCAGGCAAGCTGAAGGAGGCTACAGGGCATTGTGCAAAGCCACTGCTGTAAAGTACAGTTAGCAGCAGTGATAACAGTATTCTTCGCATTTAAAGGTGGTTTTTAAAAAT
>WBZR01004149.1_pt1 | contig 10337 bp, 11 predicted proteins | sample 5204231 | NCBI WGS metagenome assembly WBZR01 (sample SAMN12412403, study PRJNA552823) | activated sludge metagenome | isolation source: activated sludge from anammox sidestream of wastewater treatment plant... | place: USA: Virginia | collected 2017-08
GTGTTGTAGATCTTTTGCAAAAGCAATATTATCTTCTATTAATGCAACCTTAATCATTTTTTTTAATGGTTATATATTTGCCACTAATATAACAAAATTTGTATTATGGATATGTGAATCTATTATAATTTCACCATTAATTTGGTGTACTCTGTGCTTAATATTATTTATACCATTTCCAGTAAGGGTTTCAGAGGATTCAAATCCCTTTCCATTATCAAAATAATGGAATTTCAATGTATTATTTGTGTGTTCTAAGGTTAATTTAATTTCAGAGGCTTCCGAGTGTTTTATTGTGTTTTGTAATAGTTCTTGTAGAATAAAAATTAAATGTCTGCAAACATCTTTGCTTACAATAGATAAAGATTGAGAGATGCTATTTGCAATAATAATATTGTAATTGATATTGGTATCTTCTAAATAATCATCTGTCTTTTTCTTTAATCTTAAAGATAGATTTTTTAATGTTAAGTCTTCTGTATTGAACAACCATATTAATTCTCGTATATTTTCTGATGTTTTTAAGGCATAATCTGCAATGCTTGTTAGGCTGTTTTTAGTTTTAGATAAATCATTAGTTTCTTTTAAGCTGATATTTGACAGTAAAATTATTTTTGATAATCCTGCACCTATTTCATCGTGCATGTCTTTTGCTATTCGTTGCCTTTCACTTCTTTCGGTGTCCTCTATCGCCTTTACTCTTCTTCTTTTTTATGCTAAGTAGTAAAGATAGAAAAGAAAAGATAGCAATACTAAGCCTAATATAAATAGTACTATCCAAAAATTCCTAATAGCAAGCTGATAGTTTTGAAATTCAATAATATTTGATTTTTTTAGATCGGTTATTTCTAGATCGCGAATTTTAAGCTCATGATTTTTGGTTTCATATTTCTTTTCTAATTCAGATATTTGAGCGTTTCTTTCTGTATTGATATGATCAAACTTCTTGTGCTCATATAATATTCTATATTTTAATGCTTCTTTATAATTGCCGGATTTTTCGTAAGCATCTGCTAACCCCTCATAAGCATTATATTCTATTAGTGGAATTGGTGACGTTTTGAGCATGTTTAATGCCGTCATAAAATAATCTATTCCTTTTTGATACATTTTTATTTCTAACATTAAATTTCCTAAGTTGATATAATTGGCAGTAGTCATAAAGGTGTCTTTTTGTGCAAGAGATAGGTTAAGAGATAGGGTATAGTATTCTTGCGCTTCTTCAAATCTTTTATTTATTTTAAGTAATACGGGCTAAGTTATTATATGTTGCTATTAGTCGATCTGTTTTATTTAATGTCAAATATAATTTAATGGCTTTTTGATAATACTCAAAGGATTTCATAAATAATCCCGCTTGATCATACAAAATTCCTTTGTTATTAAAACAATCTGCCATAACATCTGTGTCATTAATGGCACTTGCAATGCGTTCTGCTTTATTACAATAATACATGGACTTAGCGGTATCCCCTATTTCTTGATAAACAGTACCAATATTTTTAAAGCACTTTGCAATATTTGAAGAGTCTTTAATATTTTCCCACACCGATAAAGCCTTAAAGTAGTAATATGCCGCAGAGTCCGGTAAATTGAGGTAACTGTAAGCATTAGCAATGTCGTTATAACATTTAGCCACAACTTTACTATCACAGTTTTTTGTGCCTTTTTTGAAAGCTAAGATAGCCGCCTTGAAGTGGCTTTTTTTATATTCTTTAAGCCCTTGAGCAGCATAATAATGGCAACTATCTTGGGCATATAGATTGAAAAATAAAGATATAACAATAATACAAAGAGAGGAGAGAATTTTTTTAGAGAGCATTTTTCTTACAAAGATGCAAAATTTTAATATACCACTTTAGTAGTATTGTATAATAGGAGTGAGTTTAAATATCTTTGTGGGAAAAATATGAAAGGAATTAAATTCACCTTTTTACTAATGATTATTGGGTTATTGTGTTTCTCACAGCCGGTAATTACATACTCTGCAATGCCAACGGTGGGTGTTACAGGTACAGTACTTGTTTCTAGTACAGTTCCTTCTCCGGGATCGGCAGGAGCCGGTGTAACATGGAATTTCTCTACACCTACATTTACACAAGTTGGTGTTGTATCGGTAGTAAATTGTTCCAGCACACCATTTTACTCTTCTTTCCCTATGGCAAATTCTTGTATGGCTCTTACATCTACTGTTGTTCCATCAACATATCAGTATAATGAAAACCAACCGGGATATTCTCAAATCTATGGAGATGATATAACAGCAACAAGTGGCTCTACGTTAACTCCCGATCCAAAATGGGTATTTCAATTCCCGTTCAACTATACCAACTCTTTTACTGATACATATCAATGTACAACATGTTCACCGTCTTCTGTAACTCGTACTTACGATGGCTACGGCACATTAATTGTTAATGGAAAAACTTACTATAATGTTGTAAGAATTAAAAGTGTGTTTGGAGGAGGTTCTACTGCTTACTATTATTACAACACAAATCCTATTTTTCCTATTTTTCAAATTAATTCATCAAGTTCTACCTCTTTATTAATAGAGATGGCACCAACAGGCATTAATGAGAATAGCCTTGTATTAAATATGGTAAATATCTTTCCAACGGTTTCTTCTTCTAACATTACTATAGATAATAAAAACCCTTTTAATATTGATGTGAGTATTTATTCTGTAACAGGGGATAATATTCTTACTAAGCATAGCGTAAACGGTAACTCTAGTGATGTACTTAATTTAAGCACTTTATCAAAAGGTATTTATTTTATAGATATTTCTAATCAAGAAAATATAAATCAAAGAAAAATTCAAAAAATAATAATTCAATAAACTAAAATCAACTAAACCATTACTTATGAAAACCAAAATCAATTTGTTTGCACTTTTAATAGCAGCATTTCTAACACAGTTAACATTTGCTCAAAAAGAATTTACATTATTATACAAAAGTGAATTCCCAATTTCCGTGAAGTCGCGAGGCATTAGTCCTAGTAGAGATTTTTGCTGGGGTACTGACTGGAAAAATTTTTCTATGATGGATGCTAAAACCGGAAAAATATTATGGACTTATAACATGAAAGATAAATTTGGCATTAAAAAAGCAGATTCTTACGAGTGGCATGATGCTAACAATGTTCTTGAGATTAAAATAACAGATGGTGGTACTACTAAATCCTATTATGTAGAAGCGGTTTCAGGAAAGATTGTAGAAGCTACTACCAACACCAATGAATCTCAAGGCACAACATCATCTTCTAGTTTTAAACCAAAAAAACGCTATATAGGTAAACTTAAAAAAGATGGATCTACGATAGATTTATCTTACAAGAAGAAACTACTAACCGGTAGTATAAAACCGGCCGAAACGACAGCAACGGTTACTTCTATAGGAAAAAACAATTGGCAACAAACCTTTAATATAAAAGTAGTAAGAAGTTTATTTCCTAGTGATGGATGGTTCGGTGGTGATGATTTTTTAACGATGTATGAGGCTAGTGGCAAATTATTTGTTTTATATGAGGGACTCACTGTTCTTGATTTAAAAACCGGGAATAAATTATGGGAATCTTCTTTTGATAATTCTACTTTTGATTTTGGGCTTTTCAAATCTACACAAGAACTTGAAAGGGCGGCTTGGCCATTGGTAGATGGGGATTTTGTATATATAGTGGATTTATCAAAAGGTAACAGATGTATCAAAAAAGTAAATATTGAGAATGGCAGTGTAATTTGGAAAACGCAAGAAAAATTAGATGACGATGAGGTTATTCCAAATATTTTTGTTTCAGGTAATATATTGTTTGCCCAATTTGGCGGACTTATTGAAAAACAAATTATGATTAATGGAGACAAAGGAACAACCTATAAAAAAGAATATAGATATGCCGGTGATTTTGGTGTGAAAGCATACGATATTAATACAGGTAAATTATTATGGGACACACACAGCAGAGAATCAGATTTAGATGATAAATTTAAAAGTAAAATTACCAATATCTTTACAGATAGCGGTAAGTTGTATGCCGGTAGTACGAAAAATATCTTCTGTTTTGAGGCAAATTCCGGAAAAGTGTTATTTAAAACTCCCGTAAAAGAGATAAAATTAGACGATCCTTTATCTATTTGGATATATAAAGACAACAATCTTATTGTTGAGTGTGAGAAAGGGGTGGCAAGTATTGATAAAAACTCAGGTAAGGTAAATTATGCTACAAAAACAGGGAAATGTCTAGAAACTTTTAGTGTAGGAAATGTTTTTTATGTTTGGACAGGTAAGGATTATGAAAATACGGAAGAGTTTGTAAGATTTAATATAGATAATGGCAGCATTACAGGAAAAATGGAAGATACACCATATCCGAACTTTACTGAGGATGGTAATGAGTTTATAAAATTCCACGGAGAAAAAGTATTTAGATACAAAACCAATTAATAAATAGGTAGGAGAAGTACTTCTTTGAATAGAAATAAGGAGTAAAAATTAATTAGTACTTTTGACCTAAAATATTCATGAGTACTTCTTCTATACTTTTTGTAATGCTTGGCGGGGCATTTGGTAGTGTAGCCAGGTATTTTTTTTCAGTAATCTTTTCTAATACAAGCAGCGTTTTTCCTTACGCAACCTTTATTGTTAATGTTATAGGATCTTTAATTATAGGATGTATTTTTGCACTATACCAGCAGCAAATTATTTCTGAAAAAGGACGACTATTTTTTGCAGTAGGAATATGTGGAGGATTTACTACATTTTCTGCCTTGAGCTTAGAAGTTCTGCAATTATTACAACAAGCAAAGGTGGCTGTTGCTTTGGGTTATATTTTTCTTTCATTGCTACTTGGGATAGCTGCTGTTTTTTCAGGATACAAGGTGGGGCAGCTCATCGGCAATCATTAATATCCTTGAACCAACCAGAGTATAGTAAATAATTGTTGGCAATTCTTTCTATTTCTCCTTTAATTAAATTTTCAGGAATATCTTTGACTTTTTTTGCAGGAACTCCTGCATATACACAATTATCAGGAACTTCTGTGCCTTCTAATACTACAGCGCCGGCTGCTATAATTACTTGATTACCTATTTTACAATTATCCATTACAATAGCCCCCATGCCAATTAATACATTGTTGCCGATAGCACACCCATGTACAATAGCGTTGTGTCCTATAGATACATTATTGCCAATATAAGTTGCTGCTTTTTGGTAAGTACAATGAATCGTAGCATTATCTTGTACATTTACTTTATTGCCGAGGATAATTTTATTTACATCGCCTCTAATAACAGCATTAAACCAAATACTACAATCGTTTCCCATTGTTACATCGCCAACTATTGTGGAATTTGGTGCAATAAAACAATTATTCCCAAATGTAGGACTGATGTCGTTTACAGGATAAATAAAAGCCATTTTTTTTCTTGTAAAAATAGTTAATCTTTCTTTATGAAAAACGCAAATTAACAAACTGACAAACAAGTTTATATCTAAATTTGTACAAAAAATGAAAGCGAAGAAATTAACGATAGGCGAGATATATCATCGTATTTTAGAGTCGGAATTACGATTGAAACAAAATACACCGGAAAATGCATGCGGTGTTTATTTCGGATCATATTATCTAAATAAATTTATCCAAGAAGGTTTAAGTATAAAATCTTATATCGGTATAAAAAAGGCAGATCAAACCAAAGACATGTTTGTTCTTTCTTTTTCTTTACAAAGTATGCAGAATAAAAATTATAGAAAGGTATTCAGGAGCTATTTTACGGAAGTAATAAAAGGAAATGAGCGTTATATTGGGATTTTAAAAAACACGAATATTATTGGTTTTGTGTTTAAGCACGATGACGAATTATTAAACGCTTACAAAACAGGTAATTACTCAAAAATTTCAGAACTTAAAAAAAAGCGCATGAAAAACTTTAGAATGCAGGATTATGATATAAAAATAAGAACAATGTATTTTTTTGGAGACGACAGTAAATTAAAAGATAAAATGAACTATCCATTAAGCACCAAGGATAAATTAAAGTATTTACTATTTAAGATGATATATCCGGAATTTTTCTATAATATTCTATCAGAACAATTTGATATTAAACAAGATTATTTAAGAAAAAACCATGTGCAAATATTGCCACCCGCAAATTTTGAGAATGAATATCTAGAACTGAATGAAAATGACAGTTTAATCTTTTTTGAGAAGAAAAATTAAATAAATATTCCTATTTGATATTTCATCATGTTGCTATACAATATTATTGAAAGGTTTTTATCCATCTTGAAAGCAAAAATAATTTAAATATTGTTTTTAATTGAATGTTCGAAAGATGATTAAACGATGATATATTTTGTATAGTCTTTGTATTAATAAAATCAGCACAATATTGATTAATACTCTCAATCATATAATGATGCTGTGGTTCTATCCATGTTAGCAGTGGTGTCTCAAATCCCTTTTTATCATATCTATTATATACAGAAGAAGGTAATAAAGTCTTAAATGCTTCTCTTACTACATACTTATTTATACCATTTTTAAGTTTTAAAGCCGGATTAAATGAAAATGCAAATTGAATTAAGTTAATGTCATCACTAAATGGCACACGACTTTCTATACTATGCCACATACTACATCTGTCTTCACATTTTAAAAAAGACTTGAGTCTCCTTATACCCAAATCATCTATAAGCTGTTTGGATAAAGTCTTTGCAATTTTATTTTGCTGATGTACGAACTTGTTGCTAAACACATTGGTATTTAATAGAGATAGGGTTTGTTGTTCCTCATAAGCAATTCCGCTTTTAATAGAATGTTTTAATGCTGATAAAGATGGATGCTTAATAATCTTGCCGGATTGATAAATATGCCTCATCAATTGTACATAATTGCCGGAATGACATAATTCTTTCCAAAAAGCAAAATAATGATGCAGATATCCTCCAAATAATTCATCGCTGCCTTGTCCATCCATTACTACCTTAATGCCACTTTCTTTAATATTTTGCATAAGCTTGTATTGGGCATACGTACTAGTACTCCATATAGGAATGTCCTGAGAATAAATTAACTCATCTAATTCATTAAAAAACAAATCAGATTGTGGTGTATAAAGATGCTCGGTAGCTTGAATTTGCTTATTAACATCGTGAACGTAAGTAGATTCATCTATAGCTTTATTTCCAGGGAAAACAATAGAAAAAGTATGCAAATCATTTTGTCCTAAATACTTAATGGCAGATGCGATGACGGAACTATCAATGCCGCCGCTAAGGCAAACGCCAATAGGAACATCACTTCGTAAATGTAATGCAACGCTTTCTAAAATATGCTCGCGGCATTTGGTTATAATTTTCTCTTCGGTATAGTTATTTGGTGAATTATTCAGTAATGTTTTTACATCAAAAAAACTTTCTTTTTGAATAGAATTTGTTTTTAGGCTAAATATTAAATTGCTACCCGGAATCACTTCTTTAATGTCTTGGAAAAAACTTTCTTCTTCATTTTCTATTAAGTGATGGATGAGATAATCATTAATTGCCTGATAATTAATAGAAAACGGAATAATTTTATTTTTAATAAAACCCTTTTGTTCACTTGCAAAAGCAAATAAGTTATTATTTAAAACATAATATAGAGGCTTCACACCGAGCCTGTCGCGTGAAAGAAAAAGTATAGATTGTGTTTTATCATAGATAGCAAAAGCCCACATGCCGTTAAATTTCTCTACACATTGCTTGCCCCAATGTTTATAAGCATTAATAATAACTTCGGTATCTGACTGTGTGTAAAATTGATGCCCAAGATTTTCTAATTCTATTCTGATTTCTCTGTAATTATATATTTCTCCATTATAGGTAATCCAAATATTTTCTGAAGAATCACACATGGGTTGGTGCGCTGCTTCTGATAAATCAATAATAGATAATCTTCTATGAATAAGTGCCAAGTAACAATTAGCAGGAATATCTGATAGGTTTGTATAATTTAGATAGTTTGAATTTTGTGATACTAGAGGACGTTCAATCTTTGTACAATAGAACTTATTATTGTCAAAAAAAGAAATGCCATTATCGTCAGGACCTCTATGTTTTATAGTTTCTGATAAACCAATCGAGATGTTTTTTATATCAATATTTTTATCAAACGTCAATATGCCTGCAATACCGCACATTTCAATGTTAAGCTTGAATTTTTTGATTTACAATATCTAAAATTTCCTCTTCTTTTTGAATACATTCGCGTTCTATCTGTTCTACTTTCATTAATATATTTTTTACATCAGCATAATCCATAATAGAAGTTGCGTTAATTTTTACATTCATGGCTGCACCTAAAACAGCAGTGCGCGTGCAGAGTGCCCCAACACCCGCATCTGAAATAGAGTTTGGATTACCATGTGTTGCCATTTCTTTAATAATTTCAAAAATAGCTATTGATTTTTTCATCGTTTCATAAGGGATAAGCATGGCATTGTAGTTTGCTTGGGCAATGGCTTTTTTCCTTGCACTTATTTCTTGTTCATTATCCTTTGATAGGGCAAAAGCCTTCATTACTTCATTAAATGCATCTGTATCTTTATCAATTAGATTAAGTAAATCGGCTTTTATTTCCTGTGCTTTAAATGCTATTTCAGAATAAACTGAAATTTTATCTTCCCAACCTCTTTTACCTGCCGATAAATTTGCAACCATGGCACCAAGTGCCGCTCCTAAGGAACCTAATAATGCAGCAACAGACCCACCGCCTGGAGCAGGGCTTTCAGAAGCTGTTTCATTTACAAATCCTTCAACGGTTTTTTGCACTAACAAATTCGTTTTATTTTTTAAAACGTATTCAATAATTCTTTCTTCCGGATTAAAAGGTTTTAACTCATCTAATCCGAGAGATTTAATAGCAATTTTAATTAACTCTGCATGGCTCACACCATAAGAAACATTCTGTTTCTTCAAAAAATATTTTCCTGCATTTAAGAGTGCTTGTAATGGAATAAGTCCCACTAACTCAGAGCCTGTTACTCTTAATCCTCTTTTATCGGCACTTTTACAACATTCTTCAAAAGCTATATGAATTGGCGTTACATCTGTATCGGTTAAGTTCATAGAAACTTGTGCAATGCCATATTCTTCAATAAACCATCCAATGGCTTTTACAGCTTTGCAAGCACCGGGAATTACTTCCGGCGTACCATCTTGTTTGTAAATGATTTTACCTGTAACAGGATTGCCCTCTCTTTTAACTCTTCCTGCTTCGCGTACATCAAAGGCAATAGAGTTAGCTCGCTTTACGGCAGTTGTGTTTAAATTAACGTTATAGGCAATTAATATTTTTCTTGCACCAATTACAGTGGCGCCTCTTTTTGCATCCATTTTGGCAGGACCGAAATCAGGTTTCCATTCCGGTAATTTTATTTTTTCAAAAAAACCTTCATACTCTCCCGCACGAATTACAGAAAGGTTTTTCCTATATTCTTTGCTTTGTGCGTGTTCATATAGATACACGGGAATATGTAATTCTTCTCCGATACGTTGCGACAATTTTTTTGCATATTCTACAGTCTCTTCCATTGTAATGCCACTTAACGGAATAAGCGGACACACATCGGTTGCGCCCATGCGGGGATGTTCTCCTTTGTGATGATTCATGTCAATTAATTCTCCTGCCATTTTTATACCTCTAAATGCGGCTTCTACAACGGCTTCCGGTGTGCCTGCAAAAGTAACTACCGTTCTATTAGTAGCAGCCCCCATATCTATGTTTAGAACCTTTACACCTTCTACCGCGGCAATAGCATTTGTAATTTGATTAATGATATCTTTATTTTTACCTTCACTAAAATTAGGAACGCATTCTATAATTTTTTCCATTCTTTTTTTTGTGCGAAAGGTAAGCAAATATGCACAATATAGATGCCTTTTAATAAAATTCTTTTACAATATAAATGCTGTAATGAATGGCTTTTGTAAACAAAAAAAGATTTCAGTAAATTTAACCCATAGCAGACTATCATAAAGTTGAAGATGAATAACAGAATTGCAAAACCGTTTTTAAAATGGGTAGGAGGAAAAACGCAACTTATTTCTGACAAAAAGGATTCCTTCTACAATATCTAACACAACTTGCTACATACAATGAATTTGACATTTAATATAAATTTAACTCACGGATATACGAGTAATTCTCAAATCGTAAGAATTTTAACGGAAAATTGGGTTCTGAATAATTCGTATTGCCCAAGCTGCGGAGAAATGCCATTAAATGAATTTGAAAACAATCGTCCTGTTGCTGATTTTTATTGTAAAAAATGTAATGAAGAATTTGAATTA
>WBZR01005071.1_pt1 | contig 10333 bp, 8 predicted proteins | sample 5204231 | NCBI WGS metagenome assembly WBZR01 (sample SAMN12412403, study PRJNA552823) | activated sludge metagenome | isolation source: activated sludge from anammox sidestream of wastewater treatment plant... | place: USA: Virginia | collected 2017-08
AACGTCCGCATCGTGAGCTGCGTTCCCGGTTCACCGATCGACTGGGCAGCGATGATGCCGACTGCGACGCCGACTTCGACCAGCTTACTGGTCGAGAGGTCGATGCCGTAGCATCGAGCGCAGATCCCCTGTTCGAGCTCGCACGTCAGCGGGCTGCGAATCATGACGCAGAGCTGGCTGTGCTCGTTCATTTCGAAGCCGGACCTGATGTACTGGTCCTCGACCTTCTTGCGATCGGCGTCCGTCTCTGCTGCCTCATAAGCGACCACAAAGGCGTTCTCGATCTTGGTAACCCGCGAAGCCTGCTCGCGGCTGATGATCGTGCCATGCTCGACGACGACCTCGCCGGTCGTCGGATCGATGAGGCTCGTCAAGGTAATGCGGCCGAACAGACGGTCGCCGACCGCCTCGATCGTCTCGCCCTCGTCGACGATCCGATGGATCAGGCTTCCTTCGGTCGTTCCGCAGTCGTGAGCCCGGATGATGACGTCCTGTGACACGTCGACCAGTCGTCGGGTGAGGTAGCCCGCGTCGGCGGTTCGCAGAGCGGTGTCCGCCAAGCCCTTTCGAGCACCGTGCGTCGTCACGAAGTACTCGAGCATCGTCAGGCCCTTGTGGAAGGAGCTCTTGACCGGAAGCTCGTAGATAACCTCGTTGAACTGGTTGAACATGAGGCCGCGCATGCCGGCTAGCTGAGCCAGCTGTTTAACCGAACCTCGGGCGCCAGAGACCGTGATGATCGACAGCGGGTTCATCTGGGTGAGACCTTCGGTGATCGCCTTACCGATCTCGTCGTAGGTCTTCGTCCAGAGCTCGATGAGCCGCTGCGTCATCTCGTTATAGGTGAGCATGCCGCGGCGGAACTGCTGGGTGATCTTCGTCGACTGGTCGTCGGCGGTCTTGATCATCTCGTCTCGGCGCACCGGCGGATCCATGTCGGTGATCGCAACCGAAATGCCGTACTTGGTCGCCCACTTGAACCCGAGGTCCTTGAGATCGTCGAGAAGCTTGATCGTCCCACCGATCCCAACCCGCCGGTGGCAAGCCATGATCGTGTCGGCGAGAGCCTTCTTGCCGAGGGGCAATGCGATGAACTCGTCCGAGTGCTTGAGCGGATACGGCAGCACCTCGTTGAAGATGAGCTGGCCGGGGGTCGCGATCCCGATGAAGGTCTCCGACTCCATGTCCAGCGGGCGAAGCTCGCGCCTCTCCTCGCCTTCTTCGTCGGTCACCGTCTCGTACTTGTACTCTTGACCCGTCTTGGGATCGCGGTAGTCGACGTCGCCATCCGGACGGAAAACCGGCCGGGTGATGCGAATCCGAAGCGGACCGTTCAAGTGGATGCGCTCTTCGAGATTCGGCGACTCGAGGGCGAACAGCACCTCGTTGAGGTTGCCGAACACGCGCGGAGCTGGGTTCTTCTCCGGATCCTTCTCGTGGGCCGCAATCGCGGCGGTGAGCTTCCCGCGAAGCTCATTGCTCTCGAACGTGAGCGAGTAGCAGCCGAGAACGATGTCCTGGATCGGAGCGACCGTCGGCTTCCCATCGGCCGGCGAGAACAGGTTCTGGGTCGACAGCATGAGGACTCGCGCCTCTGCCTGAGCCTCTTGGCTCAGCGGCACGTGGACAGCCATCTGGTCGCCATCGAAGTCCGCGTTGTAGGCGTGACACACGAGCGGGTGAACCTGGATCGCCTTGCCGTCCACGAGGATCGGCTCGAACGCCTGAATCCCGAGTCGGTGCAGGGTGGGAGCGCGGTTCAAGAGAACCGGATGCTCACGGATCACCTCTTCGAGGCCGTCCCAGACCGCCGGGTGCATCCGGTCGATCATGCGCTTGGCCGTCTTGATGTTCTGGGTGATCTTCTTCTCGACCAGCGTCTTCATGACGAACGGCTTGAAGAGCTCGAGCGCCATCTCCTTCGGAAGGCCGCACTGGTGAAGCTTGAGGTGAGGACCGACGACGATGACCGAACGGCCAGAGTAGTCGACGCGCTTTCCAAGGAGGTTCTTGCGGAAACGACCCTCCTTACCCTTCAGCATGTCGCTGAGGGACTTCAGCGGGCGGGCGTTCGAACCCACGACCGGGCGCGCTCGGCGTCCGTTGTCGATCAGGGCGTCGACCGCTTCCTGCAGCAACCGCTTTTCGTGGTTGATGATCGACTCGGGAGCATGGATCTCCATGATCTTCTTGAGTCGATTGTTGCGGTTGATGATCCGGCGGTAGAGGTCGTTAAGATCCGAGGTCGCGAACCGGCCGCCGTCGAGCTGCACCATCGGGCGAAGCTCGGGTGAGATGACCGGGATCGTGTCCAGGATCATCCACTCGGGTCGGCTCTTCGAGAAGATCAGCGCATCGGTGAGCTCCAGGCGCTTAATCGCGCGGGCCCGGCGCTGGCTCGTTGTCTGGATGATCTCTTGGCGCAGGCTACGGCTGAGCGACTCGAGGTCGACCCGGGTCAAGAGCTCCTTGATCGCGTCGGCGCCGATGTTGGCGCGCACCATCGTGCGCAAGTCCTCGCGAAGACGGGCTCCGACCGCGTCGAGCATCTTCGAGACGGCGCGATACTTGTCCTCGTCGATCAGCTGATTGCGCTCGAGGGTGCGGAGGATCTCCACCGCGACGTCGAGGTCCTTCAGGCGATCGTCGGCGTCGCGGTACTCGGCCTTGATCCGGTCGTTGCTCGCCTTGGCACGCTCGCGAACCGTGAGATCATCGTACTCGTCGGGGTTCCCGCCGACTTCCTCGGCGAACCGCTGGAAGGACTCTTCCTCGAGCTCACGCATCTGGCGCATGATCGAGACCTTCTCCTCTTCGACCGCCTTGCGGATCTTGGGGAGCTTGCTCGCGATCGCTTCCTGATCGATGTCGATCACGATGAAGCTGGCGAAATAGATGACCTTCTCGAGCAGCCTCGGCGAGATGTCGAGGATGAGCGACAGGGGCGAGGGAACGCCCTTGAGGTACCAGATATGGCAGACCGGGGCGGCGAGCTCGACGTGGCCCATGCGCTCGCGCCGAACCTTGCTGCGGGTGACTTCGACGCCGCATCGCTCGCAGACGATGCCCTTGTATTTGATCTTCTTGTAGCGACCGCAGTCGCACTCCCAGTCCTTCACCGGGCCGAAAATGCGCTGGCAGAAGAGCCCGTCTCGTTCGGGCTTGAAGGTGCGGTAGTTGATGGTTTCAGGCTTCTTGATTTCGCCGTGGGACCAGCTGAGGATGTCCTGGGGACTCGCGATTCCGATTCGGATTTTGTCGAAGAGACTGACGTCGGCCATAATAGGTTCTTCGTCGATCCGCCGGACCCTCGGGGCATAGGTTCCCCAACCCGCGAGGCTGGAGAGCAGTGAGGGGGAGGGCGGAGTGCGCGCGAACTTCCATAATACCCCGTTCGAAGAGGCGGAAAGTTCGACATGACGCGAGAAATTCTCGTGATTTTCATGGCTTCTCTCACCTGCTGGACGCAGAGCGGGCGTCATCGGCTCGGTCGGGCGCTAAGTTGCTGTACGCTGTAAGCGTATGTTCACCGCCGGAGCCGCACTGCTTCTGCTTCATGCTGCCCAAAGCCCGGCGCCGGCAGCCCGCTTCTTGCAGCCCGAATCATTTGTCAATCGCGGGGTCCCGATCAACGTCTCGGTGCCAGCCGAAATAGCCCAGTTCGGAGGTCTGCCCTCGATCGCCGTAGCGGGCGAGACCTACCGAACCAACGTCGAGGGACTGAACGCCGTTCGAGTCGAACGGCCCGGGAGTGCGACGATCTCGGTGACCCTCGCGGCAGAGGGCGTCACCGCCGGGAAGTTGGCGCCGTGGCTCAACGCGCTCCGATTGAACTTGCCGACGGACCGAGCGACCCTCCGACTCTCCGCCCAAGCCGTCGTGGCAGGAGGCGTGGATGGCTCGGCCGCCGCCATGATCCACCGAACCGGCTCAAGTCCTGAACTACGACTCCTGATGGTCCCGATCCGCGCAGCAGGCGGAGACCTTCCCCTTAGGTTCTACGGGCAGGACCAGATGGCGGCGGGAGACTGCCCAGTGTGGTGTCGGAACGCCGCGACCGGCGAGACCCGGCTTCTCAGGACCAATCCGTCGGGCATGGTGAACCTTGCCAGGGTGACCCCGGGCGTCTGGCAAGTGCTGGCGGGTCAAGTCGTGCAGACACCGACGTCCACCACCGTCAACCTGGCTTCGACAACGTTTGAGGTGGGAAGATGAAGCCCGCGGCATCCCTCCTGGGTGGGCTCTTGGCGGCGATCGTCCACGGCCAGATCGAGATCGGCCCTCACAACCTCGGAGGCGGATTCACCGGCCGGATCAGTGCGATCGCGTGCAACCCGTCCGACCAGAACACCTACCTCGCCGGAGGAGCAGACGGAGGTGTCTGGTTCACGCAGAACGGGGGAGCGAGCTGGACGAACACGACGGACGGGATGCCGACATCGTCGATTGGCGCGATCGCCTATGGCAATCGATCGCTTGTATATGTCGGAACCGGCGAGTCCAACTATGCGAATCACAGCCGTTACGGACTGGGCATCTACAAGAGCACCAATGGCGGCTTGAACTGGACCCACCTTGCTGAGGGCGTGTTCGGAGGGAGGTGCATCGCAAAGCTCGCGGTGAACTACCGCGCTCCGACGATCCTGTTCGCAGCAGTGACTCCTGCGGGAGGGTTCCCGGAGAAGACGGCGGCAAAGGGACACCCCGGCAGGGACAGTGACCTAGGCCTGTGGAAGTCGACCGACGGTGCGGTCACATGGAATCGTGTGACGGGTTTGCCCAATGAAGCCTGCACCGACGTGCTGATCAGCAGCGCGACCACCTCCGTCATGTACGCCGCGATCGGGCGGCCCTTCGGCTCGACCGAAAATGGGATCTACCGATCGACCGATGCTGGGACGACATGGGTGAAGCTCGCCGGAGGCCTGCCGACCGTCGACGTCGGGCGCATCTCGATCGCCGAGGCGAAGAGCAACCCGGGAGTCCTCTATGCGCTCATCGCAGGCGTCGCCGACGCGAGCGGGGGAGGCGCCGGGACACAGGGGGCCTACCGCAGCGCAGACGCAGGGCAGACTTGGACCAAGTTGACCACCCTCGGCAACATCCAGGCAACCTACGGCTGGTACCTCAACTGCGTCACCGTGGATCCCACCAATCCCAGCGTCGCGTTCTTTGGCGGGCTGACCATGAGTCGGACCACGAACAACGGAGCGAGCTTCTCGGATACCACGGCGCCCCACGTCGACAATCACGCGTTCGCTTGGGACGTCGCCGGCCGCTTGATCGTCGGCTGCGATGGAGGCCTCTACAGGAGCTCTGACTTGGGGGCCAACTGGACCTCGCTCAACAACGGTGTCGGGACAACCCAGTTCTACGCAGGCGTCTCCGCCCACCCGACCAATATGGACTACGTGATGGGTGGCCTTCAAGACAACGGCACCGGAATCCGACCGACCAACACTCTTAACTGGACCCACGTCATCGGGGGTGACGGCGGGTGGACCGCGATCGATCAGCAGAACCCACTGGTTCTTTGGGGGCAACCGCAGGGGCCGGCGAATCTGTACCGCTCGGCCAACGGTGGTGCGAGCTTCACCCTCTCGAGCACCGGGATCAGCTCGAGCCAACCCAACGCCTTCTACACGCCGATGGTCTTCGCTCCGGGCAGCTCGACAACCCTCCTGTGCGGCACCGATCGGGTCTATCGAAGCACGAACTCAGGCGCCAGTTGGACGGCGATCAGTCCCGATCTGACTCCAACGTCGGGTGGGGCGATCCGCAGCTTGGCCGTGTCCCCTGTCAACGCGAACATCGTCTGGGTCGCGACGACCGACGGTGTCATCGCAAGGTCGACGAATGGCGGCACCAGCTTCACCAACTCCTTGACCGGAATCCCCGGTTGGATCCGGGTCACGCGCGAGATCGTGCCTTCGCCAGACGCCCAGAACACGTGGTACTTGGCGGTGTCTCAGTTCGGAACGGCTCAGGTTCGGCGCACGACGGACAATGGCGCCACGTGGCTTTCGCTAGACGGAGATCTGCCCGATCTTCCGGTCAACACGATCGGCATCGACCCTCGAACCACGCCCGACACGCTCTACGCAGGCACCGACGCCGGACTGTATCGAAGCACCAACGACGGCGTCAACTGGACAAAGGTGGCTGGTCTGCCGAACGTTCCCGTCATCGACCTCCGCTACCGCGCCGCTGACGGCTCGATGGTCGTCGCGACCCAAGGGCGGGGCATGTGGGTCGTGACCCCCTAGGCAGTTCAGAGGACGCCGACGGTCTGCTTCAGGTGGTAGCTGTCGTGGCCGGCGATCAGGGCCGCGAGCTCGAACAATGTCAGGTCGCCGACGAACTGTCGATGCCCAGTTCTCGACCACGCCTCGATCGGCAGCGCTCGCAGCTGGGCGACAAGGGCTTCCCTGCCCTTAGCATAGCGAGCCAAGTTCGCATGGGGATCTTGGGTCGAGTACGCGCGCTCGACCGCGATCTGGCCCTCGTCGATACTCTCCAGCATCGGGTGCTCCTCCGTTAGAAACCGATGAACTCGAGCCGCCCAGATGTCCTCCCAGTCGGCGAGGTGAGCGATCATCTCGCGCAGAGTGAACCGGTCCGGATCAGGGCGACGGTCCCAATCGACAGGACCAGACAAGAGTGCCAACTGGACCTTCGGTCCCGCCTCGAGGCCGTTGATGATGTAGTCGAGCAATGGGCGAGAGATCACGGATACCAGCCTTAGCCGGAGAATACCGGGAGATCCCGGCGGCTGCAAGGTAAGGCTCGTGCCCTGTGCGAATTGCTGGGTTTTCACCTAGGACCTCCAGTCCGTCGTCGCCGGCACCCTGGAATCGGGATAACATGAACCTGTTGCAGGTGTCCGGCCTTTGGGGACACCAAGGAGAGAGGATTTGAAAAGAGCTTTGATTGTGGTGGCCGTCGCCAGCAGCGTCGCCGGCAACGCCCAGTTGATCTACAACAGCATGCCGGGTACGTCGTTGACGACTCGTGGGGCAGGTGATTCGCCCGCACTTCACATCCTAAACACGAACCTGTCGGCGGTGAACTTGAGCCGCGTCGAGTTTTGGGGAGATTTGATCCAAACCGACAACGTCAAGTTCTATTACACTGATGCCGCACATACGGTCCTAGGCTCGGTGACGGTCACTGGAATGACCGATATCGGGCTCGGCGTTTACGGTGTTGACGTGAACTGGTCCCTCGGCGCCGGTCAGGCCTACTACATCGGTGCGATCACCCAAAACAATGGCGCCCAGTATGGGTATGACACCACGTTCGACACCCAGAATGGGCTACAGTCGCTTGCGAACGGCAACTTCACCGGCTTCACGTCGCCGGCGTTCACTGCAGATGCGGGCGCGCGCATGTCTTGGAAGCTGTATTCCGCAGTTCCCGAGCCTGCGACCATGCTCGCTCTTGGCGCCGGACTGGCTGCTCTGGTGGCTCGACGAAAGCGCGCGAGCAACTAGCTCCACTCGACAGACTTCTTCACCCCACCGTCAAGGCTGGGGTGAGGAAGTCAGTTGGGTTTCATTTCAGAGCCCCAAAGCAGCCGGCCCTAGGGCAAGGGCTCACTCCTCGGCCGCGTCGAGGATCCCCTCCGACACGTAAACCGGCACGTCGAACCGAACCGCAACGGCGATCGCATCACTCGGGCGAGAATCGATCGCGATTTCCTCTTCCCCCTTCTGCAGGAAGATTTTCGCGTAGTAAGTGGTGTTCCAAAGGTCGTCGATCACGACCCGATCCACGTCCCCGTCCAGCCTCTCAATCACCGTCTTGAGCAGATCGTGGGTCATCGGGCGGTCGCTGCGACCGTTCTCGAGGGCGAGGCTGATCGCATGCGCCTCAAAGGGCCCGATCAGAATCGGCAGCTTGCGGCCCCCATCCGAGACGAGCACGAAGTGGGAGATTTGGCCGTTGCGCTCCGCAGCGAACACACCTTCGATCTGCACTTCGATAGGTTCGCCCAGTTCGATCTGGGGAGCTTCTTCGTCGCCCTCCGATGGGAAGAACGGCGGCGGCAAGTTCAAATCGTCGTCGCCGGGGATGTCCTCGGGCATTGAGATAGGTTACCACTGGCCCTTCATCAGACGTGAGAAGTCAATAGTCGACCGGGCGCAGGTAATACTCGCCGATCGCGGTCGTGCTCAACATCGCGACCGTTGGAAGGCGTCGTTTCCAATGGGTCGAGGCCACCCTGCGCTGGACGAGATCCACCTCCTCAGGCGGGAAGCCGAGTTCGATGAGCTTTGCCGGACGATAGCCGCTCACGAGGTAGTTCAGGATTCGATCCGCTCTCGCATAGGTGATGCCGAAGTCCCCTTCGTCGGTCTGGCCCTTCACCAGGTCGGCGGTCGCAGGTTTGTCGACGATCACCGAGGGAACTCCCAGACTTCGTGCAAGTTGCCAAACTTGCGTCTTGAACAAATCGCCAAGAGGGTTGATCGGAGGCGCGTCGTCGGCGTGCCACGTGAAGTAGCCGAATAGCCGCTCGGTCTTGTTGCCGGTCCCGATTGGAAGCGCTCCGTGCTTTGCCGATTGATCGAAGAGAACGATCATCCTCGACCGCGCACACACGTTGCCGATTCGGGTCGCGCTCGCCTCCGGTTCTGCAGCCAGGTAGCCGTCGACCATGCCTGTGATGTCGATCGTCCTGCTCCCAATGCCAAGATCGTCGATCACCAACTGGGCATGAGCCAAACTGTCCGTCGAAGACAGCTTATAGGGAAGGCAAAACGCGAACACGTTCTCCGGCCCAAACGCCCGCGCACACAAGTAGGCGACGACCGCGGAGTCCACCCCTCCACTCAGCCCCAGCACGGCCTTCGAGATCTTGCGTCGGCGCACACACTCATCCGTGAGGAATCGAACGAGCCAATCCGCGACCAAGCCCGCGTCGATCATAAGATTCTCGTCGGACTCGGGATCAAACGGCTTCGCCGAATAGACGGGCAATGGCACGTCGCGAGCATACCGGCGGCGAACTTCGCGACAAATTTCGGGATTTCCGAGGAATCGTGAACAATCCAGTCGCAATGGCCTGTCCAATGCTCCGTAGCACTTCCTACTGCATTTGGGATTCGACTTATGAAACGCGCGTTTACACTCATCGAACTGCTCGTCGTGATTGCGATCATCGCGATCTTGGCGGCCATCTTGTTCCCCGTCTTCACCCAGGCCAAGGTCGCGGCGAAGCAAACGAAGTCGCTCGCGCAGATGCGCCAGTTGGCCGCAAGCGTGATGATGTACGCAGGCGACAACGACGACTACTTCGTCCCGGCGTCCATGCGGACGACGAACCCCGCTGACACCCCCGTCATCTGGACCGAGGGCCTCATGCCGTACGTCAAGAACAAGGACATCTTCGAGGTTCCGGACTCGAACGGAGCGTTCGCCGCCAACTGGAACGAGCGACGTCATCAGCCGGTTGGCTACAGCGACGCCACCGGTTACGATCCCCTGTCGACCGCGATTCCCGGGGCCGCTCCCGCGGGTACCGAAGGATTCAGCTCCGTCGCCAACTTCGCCGACGCCGACGAGACTGCCCGAGTCGGTTTGTTCGCGGTCACCGCAAACGCTCCAAAAGGCGTGACGAACACGAAGCATCGTGGATATGTGTTCAATCCGTACAACGGCTTGAACTCGCCCGACGGCGACTACAAGAAGGGCCTTCCGATGATCTCGGACCGCGACCTCGTCATCGACTCCGGCGACGTCAACTACCCGAACTCGCCGACCCTGTCGGCAGGCGCGCTGAAGCCGATCTATGCGCGCTTCGGCTCGAACAAACAGGGCGACGGCCGATGCCCGGTCGTCTTTGCCGACGGGCACACGAAGGTCTATACCGCGAAGTCGATGAACACGTTTGGCAACGTGATCTGGCGTTTCCGCTAAGCACATGGTCCGTGTGGCACGGGCTTGCCCGTGCCACGCCACAATTGGGGAGTGGACCATTGGCCCAACCTCGTGGAGCTTGCCGGTCGAGCCCGGTCTGAGGACGAGTTCCTGACCGAGATCTCGGCCTATTGCCAAAGAGTGGCCCGTTGCGAGGCGTGCGACACGTTCCTTGTGGATGGCGACACCCTAGTCCTTAAGGCCAGCACGGGACACCCCGAGTTCAATAACCGAGTTCGGATCGGCAAGCGACTCGGCGTCATCGGACGGGCGTTTCAAAGCGGCAAACCCGTCTTCATCGAGTGCGATCTCGAGGCGCAGCCAGAATACGCCGGACGCCGGTAAGGACCAGCAGCTTGCTGGCAGGAGCAACAGCCGCTCAGACCGCCGCCTCCTCATAGCCGTGGGAGGG
>WBZR01005072.1_pt1 | contig 10332 bp, 5 predicted proteins | sample 5204231 | NCBI WGS metagenome assembly WBZR01 (sample SAMN12412403, study PRJNA552823) | activated sludge metagenome | isolation source: activated sludge from anammox sidestream of wastewater treatment plant... | place: USA: Virginia | collected 2017-08
ACATGACGGCCCTGACAACGAGATGGACAGGCGAGGCGGGCGCCGGCGCGGCGCCGCCCGTGACGACCGATGCGCCGCGTGGCGGGATCACGGGTTTCCGCGCCGCAATCAGGGTGTCGCCGGCGTGGTGCCGGCGCGCCTCAGGATCGCGTAGGTCGGGAGCCCCACGGCGCCCACGCGCGACATCACCGCCCTGGTCACCGGATCGTCGGGATCCTCGGCCTGGAACTTCACCTTGACGTAGGGCTTCAACCCGTCGATCACCGCCGGATCGGCGAAGGTCGTGGTGTCCATCGTCAGGCAGTTCTTGCACCAGGTGGCCCACAGGTCGACCAGGACGGGGCGGTCCTCGCGCTCGGCCTCGGCCAGGCCGCTTGCGAGCGACGAGTGCCAGCCCGCCTTCAGCTTCTCTTCCACGCTGGAGGCCACCGCCGCCGGGTCGACGAACCGGTTGGCGAACAGCGACCAGGCGAGGTGGCCGTAGTAGACCGCGGCGACCAGGATGAGCACGCCGAACACCTGCTTGACGCGCACCATCCAGGCGCCGGGCCGGGGCAGTGCCGCGATGCCCGCGCCCGCAATCGGCCACGGCAGCGCCATGCCGAGCCCGAGCACGAACGGCAGCGCGAGCGCGATGGTGTGCCCCGCGGCGTAGAGGCCCGTGGCGAACACCACCACCTGGATCACCACCGGCGCCACGCACGCGCCAGCCAGCAGCGCGGCCACGCCGCCCATCGTGAAGGCGACGGCCAGGCGGCCGCGTCCCTGATGACCACCCGCGGATGCCGGCGCGAAGCGCGAGAAGTCGATCTGGAACACGTCGAACATCGCCAGCGCGAGCGCCACGAACAGCGCCGCGATGCCGAGGTTGAACCACGGGGAGGCGTTGAGCGTGCCGAAGGTGCCGGCCGTGAGGATCACCACGACGCCCAGCACGCCGTAGACGAGGGCCATCGCCGTGCCGTAGGCGCTGCCCAGCACCAGGCCGCGCCGGCGCGAGCCGGCCTGCACCCCGGCGCCGATGATCGCGAGGTTGATCGGGATCATCGGCAGCACGCAGGGCGTGAGGTTCAGCGCCAGCCCCCCGAGGAAGACGAGCAGCAGGATGGCCAGCGGGCCACGTCCTTCGAACAACCCCTTCGGCGCCACGCCCTGTTCGGCGTCGCGCACGAACTGCAGGAATGCGGTCTGGTCCAGATAGCCGCCCGTGGTCGCCACCACCTCGAAGCCGCCGAGCGCCGCCAGATCGTCGCGCGCGCCGGTGGTGGTGGTGGTGGTGGTGGCCGGAGCGGCGGGAGGCGCCGCGGCGGGTGACACGGTGGATGCGGGCGGTGCGACCGGGCCCGCGCTGCCGCCCCCGAAGCGCAGCGCGGCAAACACGTCGGCATGCTGCGCCGCGACGGGCGTGCCCGGCGGCACGATGCGCAGCGTCCACGACACCTCGCCGATCGCCGGCGCGTAGCACATCTGGTTGTCGCACGCCTGGTAGCGCAGCCGGGCCGGCACGACGAGCTCGCCGGCCGGCACCTGCGCCGCCACCGCTACCCGCACGCCGATCGTGAACTCGCGGTCGAAGACGGCCAGCGGCTCCGGCAGACCCTCCTGGACGAGATCCTCCGCCGGCGGGTAGAGGATTTCCTCGACGGTGACGCCGGGGGGCGGATCGAGCGTGAGTGCGGTGGGGATGAGCGATGGATCGCGCGGCGCATCCGACTGCACGTGCAGGCCGGCCGGCAGCGCCACGTGCAGCGCCAGGGCGGCGGTCGCGCCGGCCTGGACGCCGTCGCTGGCGGCCAGCGGGGCCAGCTCGGCGCGCGGCCTCCGCAACTGGGCGCCGGCCGGTCCGGTCAGCAGGACGAGGGCGGCGAGCGCAAGCGACAGGGTTCTCGTGGGCGTCATGGTCGGCGGCAGGCCATCACCGGACCTGCCGGGAGCACCGCCCCGGCGGGTCGGCCCGGAAACACGTGTTCCACCTTACACCAGGCCGTGCCGGCTGGCGAACCGCGGGCGCGCCCGCGACCGCCGGCGCCGACGGCCCAACCGGTTCGGCCATCGAACCACCGGCGCGGCCGTGCCCGTCGATGGCACACTACCGTCTTGGGTTTGGATTCCCCTCGAGGACTGGAGCCATCGGGTGTCGAACACGGCTGAACCGCGAGGTCCGCGCCAGGCGGCGTGGAGTCGCGCGGAGACGGTGGAAGGCTTTGCACGCGGCACGGCCAACGGCGTGCTGCTGCAGTGGATGGATCGCGAGCGGTCGCGGCGCGCCGTGCGGCGCGTGCTGGACATCGGCTGCGGCGCGGCGCGCAACGCGGTCCCGCTGGCCCGGGCGGGCATCGAGGTGGTCGGCGTCGACACCGCCATGCCGATGCTCACCGCGGCGCGGGCGCGCGGCATCGCCGAGGGTGCCGCCACGCCGCTGCGACTGGCGCGCGCGAACATGGATGCGCTGCCGCTGCCCGACCGCAGCGTCGACGCGGTCATCGCGCATGGCGTCTGGAACCTGGCTGGCTCCGGCGAGCAGTTTCGCCGGGCGGTGCGCGAAGCCGCGCGGGTGGCGCGCCCGGACGCGGGGCTGTTCCTCTTCACCTTCTCGCGCCACACGCTGTCGCCGGCCGCGACGCCCGTCCCGGGCGAAACGTTCGTCTTCACCCAGTTCAGCGGCGAGCCGCAGTGCTTCCTCACCGAGGCCGAGGTGCTTGCGGAGCTGGCGGCCGGCGGGTTCGTGCGCGACCCCGACGGCCCTCTCACCGAGTACAACCGGCCCGCCGGCCCCGCGCAGATGGCCACCGGGCCGGTGATCTACGAGGGGACGTTCCGCAAGCGCTGAGCGAACCCGGAGCGCGGGTGCGCTGACGGCCGCCAACTCGCGGCCGTGGGCCATGCGCGCGGCGGCGTGGGTGGAACCCGCCCGCCGCGGACAGGCGGCGGGGGCCCCGCGCCAGCCCGACCGCCGGGGCCGGGCTGGCGCGGGATCACGTGCGGGCGGCGGCTGACGGTGGTCGCCGATTACCAGTCGAACTTCACGCCGAGCTTCGCGATTCGCGGCGGCAGCACCGTGGTCGGGAACTGGAAGCGCGGGCCGGTCGCCCAGTTGATGTTGACCGCGGGGTTGGCGTTCGTCATGTTGAACACGTCGAGGAACAGGCCAACCCGCGCCTGCCGCGCGAACCTGAAGAACCGCTCGACGCGCAGGTCGATCACGCTGAGGTTCTCCTGGCGGCGCGTCCCGATGGGCTCGACCAGGATCGGCTGCGTCCCGTAGTTGAGCGCCGCGTTCACGTAGCGGCCGTAGGGTGCGCCGCTCTGATACTTGAATACCGGCGTGAAGCGCACGGCCCACGGCCCCTCGTAGGTGCCGTGGAGCTTCAGGTTCCAGTTCGTGTACTCGTTGTGAGAGCGATCGTTCGGGTTGTTGGGGAACGCTCCGAACAGGCTCGAGTTCGCGACGGCCGAGGCAAACGCGTTGCCGTAGTAGGTGCGGGCGTACTCCTCGGTCCAGGTGTAGGAGAACGAGGCGACCATCGACCACCGGTTACTCCAGCGCTTGTTCGCGCCGAGCTCGATCGTCTTGTAGGTGCCCTGGTAGTCGTCGATGTTGGCCGTGACGTTCGAGGAGGGCAGCGCGAGCGCGGCCGGGTTCAGGTTGAACGCACTGATGGTGCTGTCGTCGGAGGTGCCCGCCACCCCATCCGGCCCGATGTCGGCGACGGTGACCGGCACGTTGTAGGCGCCGATCGGGCGGTTCCTGTTCATCTGCTGGTACCCGTCGTAGTCCTTCTTCCAGACGAAACCGACGCGCGTGCCGAGGTTCGGGATGATCTCGCGCTCGAGCCACGCCGAGAACTCGTTGGTGCGCGAGTTCTTCAGGTCGGGATCCACCGCGGCGTTGGCAACGCCGCCGAAGCGCTGCGTGAGGGCGCCTTCCTCACCGGGCTGATAGAGACGATCGCCGTTGCGATCGGTCCACGCGTACTGACTGAACTGGTCCGCGGTGTTGGGATTGACGCTGTCGGCGAGGTTGACGCCGGGATTGAAGTAGAAGCGGCCGAAGTTCGCCTTGACGAGCGTCTTGCTGTCGCCGGTGACGTCGAAGATCAGTCCGACGCGCGGCACGACGTTGTTGAAGGTCACCACGCTGTCGACGGCCGCGAAGGTGAGGGCCGTCGGGAAGAAACGGCCGGCCGGATGCTCCTGCGCCGGCAGGTAGACGCGATAGCGGTCGTATCGCATCCCCAGGTTGAACGTCAGGCGATTGATCGCCCACGTGTCGGTGAGGAAGAACGAATTGGTGCGAAGCCCGTTCTGCGCGTCCGACGGCGTGGCGTAGAGACGGACGGCGGCCGCCACGCCGTTGCTGAACAACTGGACGACCTGGTCCGCGTACCCCGAGTTCCACCGCGTCCGGCCGGTCTCGTCCATCCACTGGTAGCCGGCCTTGAGATTGTGGTTGCCGCCGAGGAACCTGTCCTTGAAGAACGAGTAGGCGGTCGTGAACTGGTTGCGACGGCGATTGAGCAGCCAGTCGCGGCCGCCACCGGTGACCTCGAGCGTCGCCAGGTCTTCGCGCCGCGGCTCGTTGGTGTTGGTGGCCATGCCCCAGTCATAGCCGAACTGGCCCGCCCGCACCTCCAGGAAGCCGGTGTTGCCCATCGTCCGGTTGTACTCGCCCTTGTAGACCCAGCTCGGCGAGCTCTGGTTGAGCGTCGAATCCTTCGTCAGGTGCCGCGGGTTGCCGACCACCGAGTCCGTGCGGTACGGCTGCTTCTTGGTGCCGTACTGCAGGTACCCGATCAGCTTCTGGCTCGTCGACAGGCTGTAGGTGGTCTTGATGGTCTCGTTCTCGAGTTCCGTCGGGAACGGCGTGCCGTCGAGGATCACGCCGCCGGCCGGCTGCAGCGTCTCGTTCCGCTGGTTCGAATACGCGAAGTGGAACCAGAGCCGGTCCTTGACGATCGGCCCGCCGACGCCGGCATTCAGGTTCCGGTAGCGATAGAGGCGGTTGGCCTTCTCGTTGCGGAAGGCATTGGACTGCGTGGGCGAGGGCTTCACCTGCTCGGGCGTCAGGTTCGTGCCCTGGAGCTTGTCGTTCTCGTAGTCGAAGTAGACGCCCACGCTGAACCGGTTGCCGCCCGACTTGCCGACGAACTGCGTCAGCACCCCCGGCACCGGCATCTCGGCGGTGTTGCCCACCGGGCCGATGAAGACCTCCTCGAAGGACCCGTAGTCGAGATAGAACCCCGCGGCCGACGTGCCTTCGGTCGTGTTGATGCCCTCCACCAGCGGCCAGTTCTGTCCGGCGTAGCCGTAGGAGTAATAGGTGGGCTGCGTCCCCGCCGTGGCCCCCCCCACATCGACGCGGTTGAGCGTCACCGAGGGCGTCGTCGCCAGCAGCGACCACATGTCACGCGCGTTGGGCAGCGAGTTGAGCTGATCCTGTGTGTAGGCGGTCTGCACGCGCGTGCTCGCCGCATCGACCACGGGCGAGTCGCCCATGACGGTGACGGTCTCCTCCAGCGCCTGCACCGCCATTCTCACGTCCACCTGGGCCGTGAACCCGATGGTGATGACGATGTTCTCGCGGGTGATGGTCTGGAGGCCGGCGAGTTCGAACTTCACCGCGTAGGCGCCGGCGGGCACCCCGGGAAAGCGGTAGACGCCCTCGCCGTCGGTCACGCCCGTGCGCACGCCCATCATCGCGGGGCTCGACACCGTGACCGTGACACCCGGCAGCACGCCGCCACTGTCGTCGACGACCCTCCCGGTGATCGTTCCCGTAGACCCGGCGCCGCCCTGCGCCCACGCCGGCGCCGCGGCCGCCAGACAGACCAGCGCCGCCATCGCCACCAGACTCCTGAATCGTCCCATCGCAGTGTCTCCCACCCTCGAAACCCGACGCTCGCCGGGGTACTCCGAACCGATCCGCCGGCGATGCGCTCGCACTGCCCGGCAGCGCCGGCGGATCGCGCCGACGGCCCAACCGGTCATCGCGTGCGCCGACAGGCCTGCTGGCACCGCCGTGTGCGTCGCTGGCCCGATCCTGCTCCGACGATTGTCCGGCTGACTGAGCAATAATCGCGCCATTCGCGACAACTGGCTTCCCGTCACAACCAGACAATTCGGGCCGGTATTCCCACGGTTGGCCGCGTGAGCGTGAACCAGTTACTCGCCGCAGCCAGTATTTTGGATACCCCCTCCAAAGGTTTGGAGCATGGACGTCGGCCGTCGCGCGTCATCCGACGGCGCGCTGAGCTCGCCTGGCGGTTGCCGCTCGGCGTCGCTACCGGGCGATTCGTCACCGGAGTAAGATGAATCAGCGGTCGCCGCACTGGCGCGGAATCGTCATCTGGGAGCGGGCAGGCCCATGCGCAAGGGTGTCCTCGTCGTCCTCGTCATTCTCGCGGCGGCCGCCGTCGCCGCGGGCGGCTACTACCGCTACGGCAGCCGGATCCCGGCGCCCGAGGTGACCACGCTGGCGGTGAGCCGCGGCGATGTCGCCGAGGTCGTGGGCGCCACGGGCACCCTCGAGGCGCTCACCACCGTGCAGGTCGGCACCCAGGTGTCGGGCACGGTGCAGTCGCTCTACGCCGACTTCAACTCCATCGTCCACAAGGGGCAGGTCGTGGCGCGCCTCGACCCCTCGCTCTTCGAGACGCAGGTGGCGCAGGGCCGCGCCAACCTGGTGCGCGCGCAGGCCGACGTCGAACGTCAGAAGGTGGCGCTCGAGGACGCGCAGACCAAGGCCAAGCGCGCGCGGGAGCTGCAGGCCCAGGGGCTGGTGCCCGCCCTCGAACTCGAGAACGCGGAGGCGGCGCTCGGCTCGGCCCAGGCGCAGCTCCGCTCGTCGCAGGCCCAGCTGGTGCAGGCCGAGGCCTCGCTCAACCAGAGCGCGGTGAACCTGCAGCACACGGTGATCGAGGCCCCGATCGACGGCATTGTCATCTCACGCGACGTGGACGTGGGCCAGACGGTCGCGGCCAGCATGCAGGCGCCCACGCTGTTCGTGATCGCGGCCGATCTCACCAAGATGCGCGTGGCAGCCGACGTGGACGAGTCAGACGTCGGTCGCATCCGCCCGGGGCAGTCCGTGAGCTTCCGCGTGGATGCCTATCCCAACGAGGAGTTCTCGGGCACCGTCGTGCAGGTTCGCCTGCAGCCCAAGGTGACGCAGAACGTCGTCACTTACGCGACGGTGATCGACGTGCCGAATCGGCAGCTGAAACTCAAGCCGGGCATGACTGCAACCGTCCGGCTCGAGATCGCGCGCCGCGCCGACGTCGTCAGGGTCCCCGTCGCGGCCCTGCGCTTCAGGCCGTCGCCCGAGATGTTCGAGGCGCTGAACCAGCCGGTGCCGCCGGAACTGCAGCGCGGGGGTGCGGCGCGGCCTGGTGGCGCCGAGGGCGCCACCAACAACGCCGGCAGCGGCGCCCCCCCCGCTGCCACCACCGCGCCAGCGGCGCAATCGACGCCGGCACCCGCTGCCGGAGCGGCAACGGGATCGACGCCGCCGTCCGCGGGGAGCGCGGCGCCGGGCGCGCCGCGCGGAGGCCCGGCCGCGACGACGGGGAACGAATCGCCTCGCCAGGGAGCGGGACAGGGTTCCTCGCGCGGCCGCCGCGGTGATGCCGGCGCCGAAGCCCGTGAGGGCGGACCGCGCCAGCCGCAGGAAGGCGGTCAGGGCGCGGAAGGGATGCGCCGGCGTCCGCGCGAAGGCGGGGGCGAGGGTGGTCGGTCCGCACGCGAGGGGGCCGGCACGGGCGGGACGCCACCTCCGGCGGCGGCCGCGACGGCCCAGACGGTCGATTCGCTCTTCGGGCCGCTGCCGGTCACCGAGACACGCGGCCGCGTCTGGACGTTCGTCGGTGGCCAGCTCAAACCGGTGAACGTGCGGCTGGGCATCTCCGACGGCACCTACACGGAGCTGATTTCGGGCGATCTCGAGCCTGGCGCCGAGGTGGTGTCGTCGCTGATCCTGCCCGCGCAGGCCGCGGCCTACAGCACCGCCGGACGGTCGCCACTCATGGGACCCACGCGCGGCGGCCCCGGCGGCGGCCGCCCGCCGGGGAGATGATCGAGATGCCGGTCATCTCGGTGAAGGCTCTGAAGAAGACCTACACCCTTGGGGGCGAGATCACGGTGCAGGCCCTGCGCGGTGTCGACATGGACGTCGAGGCGGGCGAGTTCGTTGCCGTCACCGGGCCGTCCGGGTCGGGCAAGTCGACGTTCATGCACATCCTCGGCTGTCTCGACCGCCCGACCTCGGGCCGTTACCTGCTGGACGGGCGCGACGTGTCGCACCTGTCGCGCGACGAGCTGGCGGCGGTGCGCAACGGCAAGATCGGCTTCGTCTTCCAGGGGTTCAACCTGCTGGCCCGCACCAGCGCGCTCGAGAACGTGGAGCTGCCGCTGCTCTACAGCCACAGCCCCGTGAAGGGCTCCGAGCGCCATCGTCGCGCCCGCGAGGCGCTGGCCGTCGTCGGCCTGAGCGATCGCGAGCACCATCACCCCAACCAGTTGTCGGGCGGACAGCAGCAGCGCGTGGCCATCGCCCGGGCGCTGGTCAACGAGCCCGCCATCCTGTTGGCCGACGAGCCCACCGGCAACCTCGACACGCGGACCAGCATCGAGGTGATGGACGTCTTCCAGCGCCTGAACGCCGAACGTCGGATCACGATCCTGCTGATCACCCACGAACTCGACATCGCCGAGTACGGCACGCGCACGGTCGCGTTCCGCGACGGGCTGATCGTGTCCGACGCGCCGACGCTGACGCGGCGCCGTGCCACCGAGGAACTCGCGCACCTGCCACAGGGGGACGAGGCATGAGGCTGCTCATGACGCTGCGCATCGCCTTCAAGGCGCTGCTGCGCAACAAGCTCAGGTCGTCGCTGACGATGCTGGGCATGATCATCGGCGTCGCCGCCGTCATCGCGATGGTGGCGCTCGGCTCCGGCGCGCGATCCACGATCGAGAGCCAGATCCGCGCCGCGGGCACCAACCTGATCTACGTGATGGCGGGCAACTTCCAGGCCGGCGGCGTCCGGATGGGATCGGGGGCGGCCAATACGCTCACCGTCGAGGACGCGCAGGCGGTGCGCGACCAGGTGTCGGGCATCCAGTACTTCGCCATCAGCGTCCAGACGCGGGCGCAGGTGATCGCGGGCAACCAGAACTGGCCCACGCGCATCACCGGCACCGACGTGGAGCTGCCGCTGATCCGGTCGTGGCCCGTCCAGCACGGCGCCTTCTTCACGCCGCAGGACGTGACCAGCGCCGCCAAGGTGGCCGTGCTCGGCAAGGTCGTGAGCGACACGCTCTTCGGCGAGAACACGGATCCCACCGGGCAGACGATCCGCGTCCGCAACCAGCCCTTCAAGGTGGTCGGCGTGATGTCGAGCAAGGGCCAGGGCACCGGCGGCGAAGATCAGGACGATGCGGTGTACGTCCCCTACACCACGGTGCAGAAGAAGCTGCTCGGCATCACCCACATCAACGGCATCACGATTTCGGCGGTGTCGGCCACCGCCGTGGAGACCGTCGCCAAGGACGTCGCCGCGCTGCTGCGCCAGCGCCACCACATCTTCCAGGGCGACACCGACGACTTCATGGTGCGCACGCTCGAGGAGATGGCGGCCGTCCGCACCGAGTCGACCAAGACGATGGGCGCGCTGCTGGCAGCCATCGCCGGCGTCTCGCTGATCGTCGGCGGCATCGGGATCATGAACATCATGCTGGTGTCGGTGACCGAGCGCACCCGCGAGATCGGCCTGCGCATCTCGCTCGGCGCGCGCGGCCGCGACGTGCTGCTGCAGTTCCTCGTGGAGGCGATCGTGCTCAGCCTCGTGGGCGGCGTCACCGGGATCGCCCTGGGCGTCGCGGCATCGACGACGCTGACGCGCGTGCTGACGTGGCCGACGACGATCTCGCCCGAGGCGGTGGCGCTGGCCTTCGCCTGTTCGGCCCTCATCGGGATCTTCTTCGGCTTCTACCCCGCCCGCAAGGCGGCACGGCTCGACCCGATCGAGGCGCTCCGTCGGCGGTACCGACGTCAGGTACGACCCCGAAAGGTTTACCGGCACCGCCACCGGCAAGACCAACGTGGTGCCGCGGTCGGCGGTCGTCGAGGGCGACCGGCGGTTCCTCACCCGCGCGCAGCTCGAGAAGGTGCGCGCGAGGACGTAGACGATCGTCGCCGCGTCGCTCCCGCAGGCGTCAGGGACCATCGCGTTCATCGACGGCATGCCGTCGATGGAGCCCACCGAGGCCAACCTCAGGCTGCTGGCGGTGCTCGACGCCTGCTCGCGCGATCTCGGCTTCGGGCCCGTCGGGGCC
>WBZR01003360.1_pt2 | contig 10328 bp, 9 predicted proteins | sample 5204231 | NCBI WGS metagenome assembly WBZR01 (sample SAMN12412403, study PRJNA552823) | activated sludge metagenome | isolation source: activated sludge from anammox sidestream of wastewater treatment plant... | place: USA: Virginia | collected 2017-08
CGACACGACGAGCGCGTCGAGTCCCGCCCGCACGAGCTCGGCCGCCATGCGCGCGCGTTTGAGGGCCGACGTCTCGCCGGCGACCTCGAGTGGATGGAGCGCGACCGGGCTCCGCGGCGGCGCCGGCCGGTCGGCCCAGCAGCGGTCGACGAGGTTCGGCCGGATCGGCACGAGCTCGACGCCGAGACCGGCGAGCGCCGCCCGATACCGCTTCATCTCCGCGCTGGTGTGGAGCCGCGAGTCGAAACCGATGCGGTCGCCCGCCGCGAGGCGCTGCTTCACCCAGTCGGCGAACGGCGCCTCGACGACGTGACGGTGCTCCCAGAACGCCGCGTCGCTCTGCTGCCGGACCTGGAGGACGTAGCGGCCGTCGACGAAGACCGCGGCGTGCGTCCGGCCGATCGCCGCGAACCCGGCGCTGCCGCTAAAGCCGCTGATCCACCGCAGGCGCTCCTCGGACGCCGGCACGTACTCGTTCTGGTGCTCGTCCGCGCGCGGCACGAGATACGCCGCAAGGCCGTGCTCGGCCATCGCGGCGCGGAGCGCTCCGAGCCGGCGCTCCTGCTCCTCCGCCGCCGTGCGCCCGGAGACCGTCACCGGCTCAGCCCTTCTTCTTCACCCGCTTGGTCGGCTCGATCTTCGCGAGCCTGGCGAGGTTCAGGCCGAGGAACTTCGCCCGCATGTCCTCGGTGATCTCGGGGTAGCCCCACTTCTCCTGGAGTTCCTCGGGCATCTGGAGGTTCCGCACCCAGTCGACGACGCGCGGCATGTCGTCGAAGGCGAGGTCGAGTCCCATCACGATCTTGTCCGGGCTCACCCACTGCAGCGCCTGGCCGATCATGTGGTAGCCGCGGTAGGGCGCGCGCTGGAGCCAACCGACGATGCCCGAGAGGCTCAGGTACAAGTTCTTGTGCTTGCCGGCGTAGCCCATCATCTCCTCGTGATAGGGCCAGCCCATGTGGTAGGCGATGACCTTCAGCTCCGGGAAGTCGAGGCAGACGTCGTCGAGGAGGAGCGGCAGCGTGTACTTGGTCGGCTGCGGGCACACGTAGGCCATGCCCATGTGGATCGTGAGCGCGACGTCGAGCTCGCACGCCTTCTCGTAGAAGGGCCAGAGCTGGCGGTCGTTGAGCGGCCCGTCCTCGGGCGCGTACACCTTGCAGAGCTTGGCGCCGCGCTCCTTCACCAGGTACTCGAGCTCCCAGATCGCGTGCTCGACGCCCCGCCGCATGATCGGACCGACGTTGCACTCGAGGTACATCCGGTCGGGATACGGCGCGATCTCCTCCAGGATGAAGGCGTTCGTCGACATGCAGGTCGCGTAGCCCGCGACGTCCATCATCGACTCGCGGAGCGCGAAGCAGACGTCGACGCCGGCCTTGTCCATCCACTCGATGAGCGCGTGCGCGCGGGGCGGCGGCATCGCCGCGCCGCCCGCGAGGTCGCGGTTCGCCCAGGCCCGGATCACGCCGTCGACGCTCTGCCACCAGCGCGTGAAGCCCGGGTAGTAGCTGATCTCGTGCATCGACTGCTCGTTCATGAAGTGGCACTCCGAGAGGGCCACGAAATGGTCGGTCGCCGTTGTCGTCACGCTGGTCTCCTTCGCGCCGGATTCGGGTCGGATGCGGCGGTGCTTCTTAGCCCGGTCCGGGTCCGGTCGTCGAGCCGACCCGGGCGCCGCCGCTTCCCTTGACCGCGCCGTACCCCGTGGCTAGCGTGCGTCCGCTTCGACACTCCCCGCAACGAGGATCTCGCATGCGTAGCCCACTCTCGATGGCCCTGATTCTGGCGACCCTCTTCGCGCTCGCCGCGACGGCGACGCACGCGGCGGATCCGACGCCCGCCACATCGCCCGCGCACCCGATGGTGACGACCGCGAGCGGGCTCCAGTACCTCGAGACGGATGCCGGCGAGGGCGCGACGCCGAAGAATGGACAGACCGTCGTCGTCGTCTACTCGATCTCCGCCGACGGGAAGATCCTCGAAGGCAAGAACGGCGGCCGGAACTTCGAGTTCGCGCTCGGCAAGGGCCAGGCGCTGCGGGGCCTCGAGGAAGGCGTGTCGACGATGAAGGTCGGCGGCAAGCGCACCCTCTACGTCCCGCCCGCGCTCGGCTACGGCGCCGAGGGCGTCCCCGGCAAGGTCCCGGGAAACGCGGTCCTGCAGATCGACGTCGAGCTGAAGGCGATCCGCTAGGAGCCGCGCACGCCATGAGCCGTTCGACGCCCCCGCCCTTCGAGAGCCTGCGCGTGGAGATCGACGCCGCGGACGCGCGCCTCGGCCGCCTCACGCTCGCGCGCCCCGAGCGCCTGAACGCGATGGGCGCGACGATGCTGCAGGAGCTGGCCCGCGCCGCGCGCTGGTTCGACGAGCAACGGGAAGTGCGCGTCGTCGTCGTGCGCGGCGACGGGCGCTGCTTCTCGGCGGGCGCCGACCTGCGCGACGCGCCGCTCGCCGACGCCCTGCCCTCGTCGGGCCACTCGTGGATCCACCGGCGCGAGGTCGGACAATACGGGCTGCGCATGGCCGACGCGGTCGAGCAGATGCGGGCGACCACGATCGCGCAGGTCCACGGCTACGCGGTCGGCGGCGGCCTCGTGCTGATGGCGGCCTGCGACCTGCGCGTCGTCGCCGACGACACCGTCATGTTCATTCCCGAGGTCGACCTCGGCATCCCGCTCGCCTGGGGAGGGATTCCGCGCCTGGTGCGCGAGATCGGCCCCGCGCTCACGAAGGAGCTCGTCGTCACCTGCCGCCGCTTCAGCGCCGCCGAGGCGAAGCAGCTCGGCTTCGTGAACCGCGTCGTCGCGGCGGGCGACGTCGCGGAGGAGGCCGAAGGGCTCGCTCGCGAGGTCGCATCGAAACCCTCGGTGCCGGTCGTCGTCACGAAGGAGCACGTGAACGCCGTCACGCGCGCGATGGCGGCGGGAACGACGGGCTTCGCCGACGGCGACACGCTACTCGGCGTGGCCCAGGACCCGGAGGCCCTGCAGGCGATGCGCGACTACGTCGCGACCCGGCTCGGCCGCGAGCGATAGGCGCCCCCCGGCGGACGGCGGGGCCCGCCGTCCGCCGGACCGACGCCGGAGGCACCGCCGGTCAGCGCTTCGCCTGCCGGAGCAGCGTCCAGAGGCGCTGCGGGCTCGCCGGCACCTCGCGGAGCTCGAGGCCGAGCGGGACGAGTGCGTCGTTGATCGCGCAGAGAATCGCGCCGGGGGTCGTGTGCATCGCTCCTTCGCCGCAGCCCTTGGCGCCGAGCGGAGTGAACGGCGACGGCGTGCAGAGGGCGCGCTTCTCCGTCATCGGCACCTCGTAGATCGTCGGCAGGAGGTAATCCATGAACGTCGACGTCCTGAGCTGGCCGTCCTCGTCGTAGACCGCCTCCTCGAGGAGCGCGGCGCCCACGCCTTGGGCGACGCCGCCCTGGGTCTGACCCTCGACGTTCGCCGGATTGAGGCGCGTGCCGCAGTCGTCCGCGATCCAATACTTCTTGATGTGGACCTGCGCAGTCTCGACGTCGATCTCGACCAGCACCAGGTGGCACGCGTTGGCCGCCGTGAGGTAGCTCTTGGCGCGGCCCTGGTCGTCGGCGGGCGTCCGGCCGGGTGCGGTCCAGACATAGGTCGCCTCGGGATTCGGATCGACGCCCGGCGGCAAGAGGTCGCTCCGCGCGAGCATCGTCTGCGCGACCTCCTGGAACGGCATCGACGCCTCCGGCCTACCCTTCACGCCGATTCGTCCGTCGCGCAGCTCGACGTGCTCGGGCGGTGTCCGGAAGAGCCCCGCCGCGACCGCGACGAGCTTCTCGGTCAAGCGCTGCGCCGCGCCGAGCACCGCGCCGGTGAGCGCCACGCCGAGCCGGCTCCCGCCCGGCCCGAAGTGCGGCGGCGCCGACAGCGTGTCGAGCGCGATCACGCGGACGTCGGCGATGTCCACCGTAAACCAATCGGCGAGCACCTGCGCGGCGACCGTGTACTGGCCCTGGCCTTCGAGCGCGAAGCCAACCTTGATTGTGAGCTTGCCGAAGAGATCGATGCCGACGGTCGCGCCCTCCGGCACGCCGGTGCCGGGCTGGCCGACGATCGCGTAGGCGTTCCAGTCGAAGACTCCGGGCTCGATCGTATTGACCAGGCCGATGCCGAGATACCGGCCCTCAGCGCGCAGCCGCGCCTGCTCGGCGCGGAGCGCCGGGTAGTCGCCCATCGCGAGCGCGGCGTCGAGCGCGGCCGCGTAGTCGCCGCTGTCGTACTCGTTGCCGCTCGCGATCGTGTACGGGAAGGCGTCGGGCGCAATGAAGTTCCGCCGGCGGATCTCGGCCGGATCGAGCGCGAGCTCGCGCGCCGCGAGATCCATGAGCTGCTCGAGGACCCAGTTGTGGGGCGGCGGACCCATACCGCGGTACGGGCTGCCCGGGAGCTTGTTGGTCGCGACGATCGTGAGGTCGTACTGGGCCGCCGCGATGGCGTAGCAGCCCGTGAAGCTGGTGAGCGGCTTCGCCGCGCTCACCGCGCCCCAGCCCTCCGCAGTCGCGCCGAGATCGTCGAGGAGGCGCACCCGGAAGCCGAGCACCTTGCCCCCCGCGTCGAGCGCGAGCGCGGCGTCGTAGTGCCGGTCCCACGCCTGGCTCGCGCCGCCGGCGAGGTACTCCATGCGGTCCTCGATCCATTTCACCGGCCGGCCTCCGGCCTTGCGCGAGAGCAGCGCCGTGATGTCGGTGCCGCGCGCCCCGCCCTTGCCGCCGAAGCTGCCGCCGTGCGGGTGGCTGATGAACCGCACCCGGTTGAGCGGCAGGTTGAAGACCATCGCGCGCGCCATCGCGAAATGGTGCTGCGCCTGGAAGCTGCCGCGGCAAGTGAGCGTACCCGCGAGCTCGTCCCACTGGCTCACGACGCCGAAGGTCTCGAGCGGATTCGCGCCGAGCCGGTTCCAGCGGAACTCCCGCTGCACCACGTGGACCGCGCCGGCGAACGCGCCGTCGATGTCGCCCCACGTGAAGAGCTTCCGCAGCATCACGTTGTCGCCGTTCTCCTCGAATACGAGCGGGCTCCCGAGTTCGAGCGCCTTGCGCGCGTCGGCGACGGCCGGAAGCGGCTCGTACTCCACGGCGATCAGCTCGAGCGCGTCCTCGGCGACGTACCGGCTCGCGGCCGCCACCGCCGCGACGGGCTCGCCGACGAAGCGCGCCTTCTCGGTCGCGAGGCAATGCGTTCCCCAGCCCGGCGGCACCGTCATGACGGGATTCGACCAGCGCTTGGCGTCCTCGCCGGTCACGACCGCGACGACACCGGGGAGCTTCTCCGCCTCGCGCGTGTCGATCGACGCGATCCGCGCGTGCGCGTGCGGACTCCGCAGGATGGCGCAGTGGAGCATGCGCGGCAGGACGACGTCGTCGATGAACTGGGTGCGGCCGGTGAGGAGCGCGGGATCCTCCACCCGGTCGATCGGCCGGCCGACGTAGCGCGGCGCGCTGTTCGGGAGCTCCGCGACGCTCCCCGGCAGGCGCTTCTCCGGCGCGGTCATCGCGTCCGCATCTTCTCGACCGCGAGGTGGGCGGCCTCGACGATCGACTGATAGCCCGTGCAGCGACAGAGGTGCCCGCCGAGCGTGTCGAGGATCTCCTCCTCGGTCGGCGCGCTCGTGCGGCCGAGGAGCTCGTAGATGGAGAGCATGAACCCCGGCGTGCAGAAGCCGCACTGGAGGCCGTGCTTCTCGAGGAAGGCCTGCTGGATGGGGTGCAGCGTCGCGCCGTCGGCGAGGCCCTCGACCGTCTTCAGCTCCGCGCCGTCCGCCTGGACGGCGAGCATGATGCACGAGCGCACCGCCTTGCCGTTCCACAGGACGGTGCACGCCCCGCAGACGCCGTGCTCGCAGCCCACATGGGTGCCGGTGAGGCCGAGCGTTCCCCGCAGGAAGTCGACGAGCGTCGTGCGCGGCTCGACGTCCGCCTCATGGCGCTCGCCGTTCACGGTCATGCTGATGCGTCGCGTGATGGTCACGTCGTTCGGCTCCTTCGTCACGCGCCCCGCGCCCGGGTCGCCGCCTCGGCGAGCGCGCGCCCCACGAGCACCCGCGCCAGGTCGCGACGGTAGTCGGCGCTGGCATGCACGTCGGTGAGCGGCTCCTCGAGATCGCCCGCCGCCCGGGCCCCGGCGCGCCCGAACGACGCCGCGTCCGCCGGCCCGCCGACCAGGAGCGCCTCGGCCGCCGCCGCCCGGATCGGCGTCGCGCCCACCCCGAACAGCACGAGCCGGGCGCTCGCGATCGCGCCCGCGGGCGCGAGGCCGACGATTGCGACCACTCCGGCGAGCGCGAAGTCCCCGTGCCGGCGCGCCACCTCCTGGATCGACCAGCCCGTCCGCGCCGGCAACATCGGGAAGCGCACCGCCGTCAGGATCTCGGCGGCCTCGAGCGCGGTGGTCAGATAGGTGAGAAAGAAGTCCGCCGCCGCGATGCGACGCGTGCCGCCCGGCCCCACCGCGTCGAACGTCGCGTCGAGCGCGAGCGCGAGCGCCGGCAGCTCCGCCGCCGGGTCGGCGTGCGCGAGCGAGCCCCCGACCGTGCCCTGGTTGCGATTCTGCGGGTGGGCGATCAGCTGCAGCCCGGCATGCAGAAGCGGATGACGCGCCCGCACCTCGCTCGACAACTCGACCGTGCGCTGCCGGGTCATCGCCCCGATCGCGACGCCGTCGGCGTCGGCCCGCACCCCGTCGAGGTCGGCGATGCGCGCCAGATCGACCAGCAGTGCCGGACGCGCGAGCCGCATGTTGAGGAGCGGCACCAGGCTCTGGCCGCCCGAGAGCACCTTGGCGTCGCCCGCGTGCCGCACGAGCAAGTCGGTCGCCTCGGCGAGGGACGCCGGCGTGGCGTAGTCGAACACGGGAGGTTTCATGGCGCGCCGTACCCGCCACCGCGCGGCGAGTCGTGAGAATAGAACATGTTGCAATTCGGACGGCAAGGGTGGGCCGCACGCCGCCGTCCACCCGGACGACATCCTTCCCCGGATTGCGCCCCGCAGCGCCCGCCCATACCTTGTCCGACGATCACACCTCCCGCGAAGCGCCCTGCCGCCACGCGCTGTCGCTGCTGACGCCGGAGCGGTAAAGGAGGGAACCATGGATTGTCTGTTCATCGTACGCGACGCGCTCGCGAGCGCGCTCGTCGGCACGCTCGTCGTCGCGCGCGAGGCGCGGAGCGCAGGACGCGCCGTCGCCGTCGTCGTCACGGGCGAGGCGCTCGCCGCCGTCTCGGGCGGCACCTTTGGCTGGCCGCGCGAGCTCGCCGGGCAGGCGATGCGCCTCGGGCTCGCCGACCGCGGCGGCGCGGCGCTCGGGCTGCCGCTCCGCGCGAAGGGCGAAGGGCGGCAGCTCGACCCCAAGGCGCTCCTCGCCGCGACCATCGCGGAAGGCGTGACGGTGTACGCCTGCCCGGTCTGGTCCGCGCTCCTCGGAATCGCGACGCCGCCCGCGGGCCTCGCCGCGCTCGACCGTCCCGGGCTCGTGCGCCTCCTCGCGGAGGCGGGAAAGGTCGTGGGGGCCCTATGACGCGCACCGTAAGCGGCCCGGCGACCTTCACCGCCTGGGCCGCGGTCGAGGGCGACGGGCTCATCTTCGACGAGATCGTCTACGAGAAGAAACACCACACCGAGCTCAAGGGCGGCGTCGCGCGCATCACCATCAACAAACCCGACAAGCTCAACACCATGACCCTCCACACGGTCGACGAGATGTTCCGCGCCTTCTACGACGCGAACCACGACCCGACCATCGGCGTCCTCGTGGTGGCAGGCGCCGGAAAGCACTTCGGCGCTGGCGGCGACGTCGCCTGGGAGCGCTGGGGACTCCGCGAGGCGTTCTACAACCGCTATCCGCACAACCGCCTGATCCGCCTGTCGCGGAAGCCGGTGATCGCGCAGGTCCAGGGCTACTGCCTCGGCGGCCACAACCACATGGCGTACGTCTGCGACTTCACGATCGCCGCCGACGACGCGATCTTCGGCCAGGCCGGCCCGCGCGTGTCGAGCCCGGCCGACGGCTACTTCGTGCCCTTCCTCACCAAGGTCGTCGGCCACAAGAAGGCGCGCGAGATCTGGATGCTCTGCCGCCGCTATCCCGCGCTCGAAGCGCTCGAGATGGGGCTCGTGAACCGCGTCGTGCCGCTCGAGCGGCTGGAGGCGGAGGTCGACCAGTGGTGCAGCGAGCTCTTCCTCGCGAGCCCCGGCTGCCTCGAGGTCCTGAAAGCCGCCTTCGACCAGGAGATGGACGGCTACGCCGAGCTCGGCGTCGTCTCCGGCAACTTCTATCCGGATTGGTTCGACACGCCCGAAGGCAAAGAAGGCGGCAACGCCTTCGTCGGGAAGCGCACACCGCGCTTCTACGAGCTCCGCGAGCGCGAGACCCTGGCGCGGAACCAGCTCCTCGAGGACTACGAGAAGAAGAAATGACGCCGTCGCCCGCCGCCCCGTGGCTCTTTCTCTTCGTGAGCCTCGTCGGCGCCGCCTTCACGGCGACGGCCGTGCTGCGCATCCGGCGCATCAGCTACCTGATCGTCCCGTACTTCTTCGGCGCCTGGCTGACCGGCGAGCTGGCGGTGCACCACGTCGCGTGGCAGGCGATCGCCACCGTCGTCTTCGTCGCCCTGGGCGCGCTCGACGCCTGGCCGGGATGGCTCGGGCTCGCGATCACCGTGACCTCATGGGCGGCGCTCGCGATCTTCCACCAGCTGGCGGGCGTCACGGGCGCCGTCTTCGACGCGGCCCTGGACCACGATCTCGCCGAGGCGGACGGTCCGACGAGCGCCGGGGTGCCCTTCCGCCGCATCGCCCGCCCGTTCAAGTTCCCCGTCCGCGGCGTCGAGCGCATCCGCAACGTCGCCTACGGCCCGCACGGCCGACGCAACCAGCTCGACGTCTACCTCCCGCTCGCCGCCGACGGCGCCGGGCCGTTCCCGATCCTCTTCCAGATCCACGGCGGCGGCTGGACGATCGGCCAGAAGGACCAGCAGGCGCTCCCGCTCCTGTATCACCTGGCGGCGCGCGGCTGGCTCTGCGTCGCGGCGAACTACCGCCTGAGCCCGCGCGCCACCTTTCCGGACCATCTCGTCGACGTGAAGCGCGCCCTCGCGTGGACCAAGCGCCACGCCGCCGAGTACGGCGGCGATCCGTCGTTCGTCGTCGTGACCGGCGGTTCCGCCGGCGGCCACCTGGCGGCCCTCGTCGCGCTCACCGCCAACGATCCCGAGTACCAGCCGGGGTTCGAGGACGCCGACACGACCGTCCAGGGCTGCGTCCCCTTCTACGGCGTCTACGACTTCCTCGACCGCTACGGCGAGCGCGGCCGGGCATCGATGACGTCCTTCCTCGGGCGTCTCGTGATGAAGTCCTCGCCGGAAACGGATCGAGACGCCTGGGAGAAGGCGTCGCCGATCGCGCGGGTCCACGCCGACGCCCCGCCCTTCTTCGTCATCCACGGCACGCACGACTCGCTCGCCTACGTCGAGGACGCGCGCCACTTCGTGCGCGCGCTCCGCGGCGTCTCGCGCCATCCGGTCGTCTACGCCGAGCTGCCGGGCGCGCAGCACGCCTTCGACATCTTCCACTCGCGCCGCTCGGCGTACGCCGTCGACGCGGTGACGCGCTTCGTGGAGCGCCTGCGCGTCGAGGAGCTCGCGCGCCGGGCGTCCGGAGCGGTCCCTCGCGACGCGGCCGCCCCGGGCCGGACGCCGACGCGCGCCGCCGCCGGACGCGCGTAGGTCCCCCGCGCGTGACTCCGCCCGCCGTCGCCCGCCCGGCGCCGCCCGCGTCGTCCGCGTTCGCGACCGCGCTCCGCCATTGGGATCTCCGCAACGCCTACAAGGCCCGCCGCCTGCCGGGCGCCGCCGGGTCGCGCTGCGCCCTCGACACCCCGGAGGGCCGCTTCGTTCTGCGCGAGGTCCGCGCCGATCCGTCCCACCTCGCGTACGAGGTGCGCGTCATCGACCATCTCGCGACCGCCGGCTTCCCGTATCGCCTGCCGCGCCCGCTGCCGACCCGCGACGGCGCCGCCTTCGCCTCGGAGGGCGACGTCCACTGGCTCCTCTATGCGTGGATCGACGGACGGACGGCGCCGCGCCCCCGCACCACGGCGCGGGCCGCCGACGTCGCCCGCCTGGTCGCCGCGACCGAGCGCGCGCTGACCGACCTCGACCTCGGCGACCGCGCCGGCCGGTTCCGCCGCCCCCCGGACGAGCGCGCGAAGACGGTGGCGACCCTCGCGAGCGCCGCCCGCTGGCTCCGCGACCGCCACCCGCGGCGCCGGCTCGCGCGCGCGATCGCCGCCCACGGGACGGCGGTC
>WBZR01005074.1_pt1 | contig 10328 bp, 7 predicted proteins | sample 5204231 | NCBI WGS metagenome assembly WBZR01 (sample SAMN12412403, study PRJNA552823) | activated sludge metagenome | isolation source: activated sludge from anammox sidestream of wastewater treatment plant... | place: USA: Virginia | collected 2017-08
CCGCTTGGGGGTAAGGGGGCTCTGCGCGCCCCAACCTCCACCTTCATCCCTCCGCTCACGCACAAAGCCGAAAAACTCCGTCCATCACCATTCGAAGATCACTGATGAAATATGCGGGCTAGGGGCCTGCGCTAAAGATGGCGTCCACAAAACGTTGAATATCCAGTCCATCGAGGACGCCGTCGCCGGTCAGGTCGCCTCGTGGCACAAGGCTCGGATTGGCCGCCGGGTCGAGCAGAGCGTCGCCGAAAATCATGGCGTCCAGAATGTCGACGACGCTGTCCATGTTCAAGTCCAGTCGGGCAAAAGGAACGTCAATGCTCACCTGGGTCGGGAGCGACGAATCGGCATCTTCGGCCGTATAGGCGAACGCGTCGGCGCCGACAAACAGCGGGTCTGGCGCGTAGGTAAACGAGCCGTCTGTACTGAGATCAACGCTCCCATGAATCGGCCCCGCCGTCAGGGCCGCCGAGAAAAAGTCGCCCTCGACATCGGAGTCATTCGCCAGCACCCCGGGGCTCGTGACTGTGAGCGGCCCCACAGTCGTGAATTCATCCGCGGCCGCGAGCGGCGGATCGTTCACGGCCAGAACCGTAACGTCGAAGCTGGTTGTCGTGACAAGGGTTCCATCCGAAACGGTCAGCAAAATCGTCGCGGTCCCGAATTGATCCGGCTCGGGCAAGACTGCCACCGTTCGATCTCCGCCCTGAGTGCCGCTGGCGACATTCTTCGGCGGAACGAGAACCGGGTTGCTTGATGACTGCGTGATCATGAGGTTGGCCGCAGGAGTCTGGGCATCGCTCACCGTGAACGAAAACTTGGTCGTCGCGATGCCTTCGACTGTGAACTGGTCCGGAATGGAATCGACCACCGGGGCGGCGGTGTTGTTGAGCACGGCATTGAAGCTCTTGCCCGTTGCATTCGACGGCCCGACAACTACCGGGTTACTAAAGCCGCTCGGCGAAAACCCGTGATCGAACTTATTCGCCGAAATTGAATAGTTCCCCGCTGGAATGCTTACGATCGTGTAGGTTCCATCGCTGTCCGTCATGGCAAAGACGCTGGCGGACGAGAACACCTTCACGTCCGCGAGCGGCTGTCCACTGCGTAGCACCTGTCCGCTGATGCGAAACGTCCCCGGCGCCCCGACGGTGATAATCGCCGACTTGCTCGCGGTTCCGCCCTTCATGTCCGTCGCGATACATCGCACCCGGTATTCCCCAACAGCCTGGAAAGTGTGCGATGCGTTGGGACTGTTCACACTCGCGAAGACACCGTCGCCCCAATCCCAATGGTACGCGAGTACATCGTTGTCCACGTCGGAGGCCGAGGCGCTGAACAGCACCGTCGCACCGGGCGACACAGCCGTCTGACTCGGATTGATCGAGGTCAGGGTCGGCGGACTATTGCCCGCGAAGTTGCCGATGTTTACGACCACGTCCATCGACTCCGGTGATGTGCTGCCCTTGCCGACAGGCGTGATGAATATCCCGGCGACGTTGTCGGCGAGCGTCCTCCCGATCGTCAGCGGACAATCGCTTGTGTCAGGCGCGGAGCCGCTGTTGAAGGTCTCCGGTGTCGTGTCGATCAACTCCGGCCGGCCGCCCGTTCCACCGAATGGGCTCCAGCAGACCTCAACACCGTTCATCAGCCATGGATTCGAGGGGATCGCCTGCCGAAAACTGACCCAGTAGTCGCGAATGTCCTTGTTGATCCGCAGCGCATTGAATTGAGCAGGATTGAGATTCGGCTGATCGAACGCGTGAATGCGATACACGCCGCTGGATGTCACGTCGATGATGGCCGAATCCGGCAGCCATTGCAGGCGGTGCTTGGCATAGGTCGTAAAGTGAGAGCCGGAATAAACCGGCGCAGCGCCCATGGCGTCGAACATGTTGCCATAGTTGATGTCTGTTCCCGGCCCAAGCGGGTTCGTTGTAGTGGGACGCCACTGATCGGCGTGCCGCAACCCGAGGTTATGTCCGATCTCGTGCTCGATGGTGCCCGCAAATGGCGTTTCAATGTTGGACCCGCGATTTGCGTTCGCGGCGCTGTTGCCCCCGGTCACATTCGGTTCCCACGTCAGGTCAAGGTCAAACGCATCGACGTCGAAGCCCGCCGCGCGAGCCGCATTCCGCGCGTCAAGATGCAGCCGCCGCAAACTGTCACGGCCCACCGCCGGATCGAGTGGATCAATGGGATAATCAGCAGCCGTCGTCGGCAGGTGCAGAATCGGTGTGACCGTTGAGCTGATCGTCATCAGCCCGTAGGAGTTCTCGGCGAAGAAGAGCGCCGCCTGATTCATGATATTTGTTGCCTGTTGGACGGTCGCGATCGCCGCTGCATTCGGAAAATCCACCAGCATCACTAGGACCGACTTCGGCCCGGTCGTCCAGTTCGCCGGGACCCGCGGCGGCACGATGTCGGCATCCATGATCGGATAGTCATCGACCGCGACGCTGACGCTGTCGACGACTGTGCCGCCGTTTCCGTCCGAAACCGTCACTGTGACAATGAATGTGCTTATCGCCCCGAATCGGTGCAAAACGACCGAACCGGTCGCATGAAGTCCATCGTCGAAGTGCCAGTCGAAGGTGAGGGCATCGCCATCCGGATCAACGGCGGCGACTGAGAAAGTAACAGGCGTGCCCTGATAGGGATTCAGCGGCGTCGCGGCCGGCCCGGTAAGCAGGATCGGCGGATTGTTCGCGCCGCCGGCAAGAGCGACCTGACCGGATGTCATGGCGCCGATGCATATCACCGTCGCGCGCAATGCACGCAAGAGGCACAAACGCATCTCTCACCCTCCCTCCAGGCGCGGGTCAATCGACCCGGGCGCTTGTCACTCTGTCAGATACGGCGAAGTTCAGAACGTCGGCGTACTCGGAAAGTCGGCCGGGAACATCAGTTGGCTCGCGGCGGCCGCATCGATGAAGCTCATGTCCTGCGTGTCGAAATCGGAGCACGCGGTTCCGCCCGCGTCGATCGTGCAACTGGAAATGTCCACACAGGCATTGCTGAAGTTAACCTGCGTCGTGCCACCGGTGGACAGGCCCGACAGCAGCACCGCCGTGCCCCCGCGCCGGAAGTGTGCGGCGAATGAGTAGTCGGCGAAGCCCAGTGGGTGCTCCGAAAAGGTGGACGTGGACCGAATCGTCCGCTCGACCTGATCGCTGGCGTTGGTGCGGACGTCCACGCGATGATGAGCCGTCGACGTGTTCACGTTAGGCCGCATGTGGCCGGTCGTGAAGGCCTCGTTCCACTTGTGCGCCGAGTCGGTGCGATCGTAAACCACGTGAACGAAAAAATCGGCCGGTGCGTCGGGGATTGCCGCCGAAGGCATCGTGAAGAACTCTCCCGCGCCAAGGTTGGACGTCGTCGGCCGCGTCGTGACCAGGGCGCACATGAAGGGCTGATAGCCCGCGCCGCTGTCCGTCCAGATGCGAATCGCAACCGGCTCGACGTTTGCCATTCCGGAGCCGTCCGCCGTGCCGTCGCCGTCGATGTCAAACGCCGCGAAGTCCGCCTTGTACGCGGTCGTGCCGCCGAGAACGGGGAACGTGCCTTCCACCTGCGTCTGCGTCGGGTCGTCGATGTCGTTGCGAATCCTCGCGCCAAGCGCCAGGGCGCGGTCCGCGAGGCGATGGAAGGCATGCGTGACGACAATGCCGGCTCGCAGCGTGCGATCGATGGCCGGGTTGCCGGTGCAGCGCGCCGCCTCCTCATCCTTCATCTTCGCTGCGTTGGTGTCCTCATCGCCGAGTTCGCTGATGTCGAGGGTGATGGCGTCGGGCAGGACGTCACGGTTGGCGGCGGTGCCGCCCAAGAGGCCGAGCGGGAACTGGCCATTGCAACCGAGTACCGTCAAGATCGAGGTGATCGCGAGGCCGAGCATCGTCATTGACATGCGGTTCATTGTCTGGCTCCTCGAATGGAATGAGTCTCTGGCGGGCAGGGGCCCAGTGCCTCCCGTGGCTTGGGCGACCATGTGGGCATTAACGATGAATCGGCCGCCTTTATTGCATGGCTTGATATCGTTATTTCGTCCCAATTCCCGGGGGCGGCAATCGGGCCGCGCACGGAGGGGCGCTGGTCTTCATATGTGGAGATTCGTTCTGGGACGATGGGGATTACGGACGTGTCATTATGGCGAATCGTTCGGGCAAGACGGTTTCCTCGACGAGGTCTTCGTCGCGGCGGGTTCCGACGAAAGTGCCGTCATCCTGCAGTACGCCGGTGAAGATGAGTCGCAGCCTTCGGGATGTGTCTGACCGCAGGTTGTAGGTCACCGTCAGGACGATCACATCGCCGGCTCGCGTGATCTGCGGCGCGGAGATGATGCGCGAGGCGAAGCCCGATCCGTCGCTGCTGCAATTCACGTCGATGATGGAGACGCGGGATTCCTGAATGACGATGCAGGATCGCGCCGATGCGGAGTCCGCGATGACCCACTGGCCTTCGAGCAGGCTCTGCGTGTCGTTCAGCAGACCGACCGGCACCGGCAGAAAGATCGGCAGCGGCAACACGGCGGGCAGGCCCGATCCACCGCCACCGCCGCCGGGACCGCAGCCGGTGGTGAGGCCGATTAGAATGACGAACACCTTGCGCTTCACGGCGACCCCCTCTGACGCGATCGTTGCGACCGCGCCGCGCCGTCCGTGGCCCCTCGCTCAATTGGCCGCTACCGGCCATGCGATCATTTTACGCCATGGCACCGTCGCAATTCAATGCAAACCGGTCGCGTCACGGTGCCCGATAATGCGCCGCTGTCTCCAACTGCATGCCTTTCCTGTGGACTTACCCGCTCGAGTGGGCGAGAATCAGGGCCAATGGAATTGGAGAGTAAACAATGAAGCACCTGCTCCTTGTTGCCGCGATGACTCAAGTGATGTTTCTGTCCGCCTGCGCTCAGTCGGATTCGACGGCGCCACATCAGCCCGAAGCGACCCAAGGGAGTCAGGCCGCCGCCGATGCGCCGGCTCAACCGTCGGAGCAGGCGGCCGCGACTTCGACGCAACCGGGCGAGGCGGAGACGATCGACTCGCTGGAAGAGAAAATCCTTGCCCTCCGCGGCCGAATCAAGTCGTTCACGGCGACGATCGATGTCAAGTTTGACTCTTCGCAGAATGAGGCCTGGGTTAAGAGCCACACCTACGGACCGATGTCCTATCAATTCGACGGCGACAAAGTGCTTTACCGAATCGATATGACCGTTGAAACGAAGCTGATCGGGGCCGGCGCGGACGAGGAGACCACCGAGACGCAGACGCTGATGAGCGACGGCGAGTACATGTATCAGTACGGAACGAACAAAGGTCAAAAGAAGGCCTACAAGGCCCGGATCGACAAGTTGCAGTCCTCGGTCCCGTCGCCGGAGTTCTTCTTTTTTCTTCGTCGGGATTACGACCTGACGGTCCTTCCGGACGAGAAAGTGGACGGCAAGGACTGCTGGGTGATTCGCGCCGCCAAAATCAGTACCGAGGAAGTGCTTCAACTCAAGACCCTCACTTTCTTCCGCAAGGACATTCCCCTCATGGTCAAGACGGTCAACTACGACCGCTTCGACAATGTCATGCAGGTCACAAAAATCAGCGACATCCAGATTGATGTTCCGGTCGATCCGAAACAATTCGAGTTCCACCTCGAGCCGGGCGTGGAGCTGCAGGACCAGACCAATTGGTGACGACGGGGAAACGTCAAACCGCCAAAAAGTAAAAAAATGAAGACTTTGGGCGGGGGCGGTGCGCGCGGGCATTCGTAGATCCTCCTGGCTCTTGCGCTCGGCCGGGCTCCGGGTGCGCGCAAGAGCTGCAAAATCGAAGGTGACATATAGTGACACACGCGATTTTTTTCGCTGGCAAGTGTTGTGGCGGGCATGGGTTGGGGCGGTTCGTGATTTGGATGGTTTTTGGTGAAAGGGGCCTGGGGCCTGGGGCTTGAGGCGCGGTGAGGCCGAGGAGGCGCGGGGGCATGCAAGGGCAACGACACGGGGCAGCGCTGCTGGTCGTCCATCGCCAAACGGCAAGCCGCTTCGTTGCTCGCGCGTAAGTGCTGCAAATCTGAAGGTGACATAAGGTGACACAAGGCCTTGCGGAATTGTGCCAACACTTGTGGCGGGCGCGGGTTGGGGCGGTTCGAGTTTTTGGCGGTTTTTGGTGAAAAACGGCAAGGTGAAACAGGACCGGTGTATGCCCGAATGAGCACGGAAAGTTTCGGGGAAGTTCGTTTGTAAGTCTTTGAAAAATGTGCCGGGGAGGTGACACAGCGCGGGTGCGGGGTTGCGGGTTTTGTTGAGGTTTGAATTGTTCATCTCGTTTGCCTTCGCAAAGTGCACCTGGATTGGGCTCTATTTGTGGATACTTGCTCCGCGTGCGCGCGGAGTTAGAAAAAGCGGGCCGCCGCCTGCGGCGGAAAGACTTGAAGTAACGCAGAATCGAAGGGCCGTAAGCTCAGCTTGATTCCAGAATGTCTTGAAGTTCATCTTTCCAATCCCGTCCTCCGGATTGACCCTCATCCAGAATTTGGAATCGAAACACGTGATCGGCAAAGCCCTCGCCAAGTTGCTGCCAAGTGACTTTCTTGCCGACTTTCTCGAAATACTCCGCCACACTGCGCTTGTAGGTCGTATCGAGATTCCCCGCGAGGTGCTTTCCCTTGCTTTCAATGACAATCACTCGATGCATCGGCTTCCCGTCCTTGCCGCTCTGCAAAACAAAGTCGGGATGAATGCGATTGCGGCGATATCCCTGTATCGCGAATTGGTCCGCGCCGACGAGATTGCGGTACCACCAAAGCACATTGGCATCGCGGTCAAGGCAAAGCGCAACTTGTCGTTCGTATTCGTTTTGGGCCTCGTGCTCCACGTAATCAAACAAGGATTTGGCGATTTGGTCACCGTTATCATGCACCAAACGCTTTGTCGCGCGGACCTCGATTTCCGGTGGAATTGCAAACCTGCACTTTGCGCACTCAAGATAGAAGACCAGCTTTCCGGAATTGAACAATCGCGCGAACGCCTTCTCTGTCTGCTTATCTACCTGATCCTGAATCCACCGTTCGATATGATCCCGAACCACAAACTTCACGAGTCCGAATCGACCCGCAAGCTGCAATTCCGGCTTGCATAGGCAATCGTAAACTCGTGCGACGATTCGATTAAGCTGCTTAAAACTCAGGTAATCGAATCGCAGACTCGCAACCAGCCAAGCGCATACCTGCTCGTCAGATTCCAGAAGGTCCGCCTCCGTCTCATACCGTCTCTGAATGTCCGAGCCGAGCGTAATCTTATAGAATCGGTCCTTCGCTTCTTTCATCTTGTCTGAAAGCGGCCAGTTGATGGAGCCATACTCGAATTTATCGTCGTCGACCTCAGTGACCAGATGGCGAAAGTAATCTAAACGAGCGTAGCCCCCGTTCTCCTTCACGCAGAAGTGGGGGAGATAGATTTTTCCGTCAAAGTCACGTCCATAGAAATCAAGGAAGTCTCGCCGAATCTTGATCTTTCGCTTTTGGTCCGCCGGTTTCTTGCCGCCATCCTCGCGGACCATGCCCTCCAGGTCGCCCTCGTACCCCTCCTTTTCCAGTGCGCCCTTTACCTGCCGGGCGATGTCGGTCGACGTTTGATGCAGGCAATAAACGTAGCTCTCGTTTAGCTCATCATATGATGTCCGCTCCTGAAACGGCTGGCGGAGGATTCGCCCCACAAGTTGCGTCATGCCCTGCCCGCTCCCAGTCTTGCTTAGCGAAACGAGAATGTATGCAAACGGACAGTCCCACCCCTCCTGGAGCGCACTCTTAGTGATGATCCATTCAATCGGGCACCCTTCGCTCAGCAGGTCGGTGTGCTCCACGAGTTCGTCCTTGGCGGATGTCTTAACAGCCACCGCCTCTTTCGCAACGTCTAACCGCTCGATCAGGTATTCGCGAACGTCTTCACTGTGGATGAGATTCTGATTTCGTTGGTCGTCTCCCGTACGCTCGACCTGAACAAGCACGACAGGTCGGATCAATCTGCGGTCGGGTCTTTTTTTTGCATTTTTGACAGCGCTTTCAGCCAGAGCGCCCCGTTTGTCCCGGGCGCGCGTTAACAAATCCTTCCAGTTGCTCACGCCCGACGAGGCGATATTCATCGGAAGCTTGATCATCTCTTCCCTGAGAAGTTCCTCGCCCGAGACGCGGCTGATGATGTTGGCGTCACCGGGTGGCGTGGCGGAAAGCTCGACGATGACCGAAGCGTTAAATCCCTCAATCGTATCGCGTGCCAATTGGCTCGTGGCCTTGTGACCCTCGTCAAGCACCACGATGGGCTTGCACAACCGAACGAGATTTCCAACAGACGTAGCGATTAGGCATTCCCCGCGCTCCGCGTCATCCGCGATCATGTCAAGATTGGGGACTTCCTGCTTCAGTGCCCGATGCGCCTCGGGATTTTCCTCCGCGGGAAAATGGTGAACGATGTTGCCCCCCGAGTCGCGGAAGAATTTCAGTTGCTCCTTGGTTTCCCGATTCGTGCTGGCAAGCTGGACAATGAGAATGTTCAGGCAGTCGCGGAGTTTCGCAGGGGACAGCCTTGCAATCTCATGCTTCTCCCACAGCTCAATTCGCCGGGATACGGCATGCTCCAGCATCATCCGGTACATATCATTTCGGTCGCGAAGGCGTCGAAGCGTGTCCCGGTAAATCTGACTGGACGGCACGACCCATAGAACCAGCCCCGCGCCGTTGCGGTCTCGATGAATTGTGCGATGGATTGCGCCGAGAATCTGCGTTGCCAGAAGTGTCTTGCCGCCGCCTGTGGGTACCTTGATGCAAAAGGTCGGCAGGTCCTCGCCCAATCCGTTTTGCCGGTCGACGTACTTTCCCAGTCCTAAATCGCGCCAGGCGTCCATCGCAGCGTGGCGGGCATTTCCCCTGGCCCGCTCGGCGGCGAGTCGGACAAGGTAGCGCTCCACCTCTTCGATGACTCGATGCTGGTAGGTCTTTAGTTCCATCCGTGGCGCTACTTCAGGTTAAACGGCACCACCATTGTTCGAACCCGACGGCCGTGCTCGCGCTCAAATTGACGCAGGTCTTCCTGGTGAAGCCAGATGCGTTCCGTGTAGATCACCCATGTCTTGTTCTTATCGCGCTTGAGGTTCTCGTCCAGCCACGCCAGGCTCACTTCGCGGTCCTCGCGGTTGTTCGGCGTATAGAGCAGGTAATAGCTGGTCCCGCCCGCGACGGACGTTGAGCCGACGAAGCCCGTTTTCTCGTCCACCGCCTTCAGGTCGATCTCGCGGCTTGTCTCGGTGTAGAAGATGTACTTGGCAAGGTCCTCGAACGGCGGGAGTTTCTTGCCGAGGTCACGGTACTCGCTAAACAAAGGCGCACCAACGAAGGCATAGCTAAAACTCCCGATTACCGCCTTCGTGCCCCCATTCTTCTTCTTCTTCGACTTCTTCCCGGCACATATCAATCGGATGCGTTCAGCGGTAACAGATCGCGAGATATTCCTTTTGCTCGCTTCATCCTCTTTATTGTCAAACGGTTGCTGAACAAGCACAAAGCGGCGCGACTTGCCATCCTGCGCATTTAGCGAGAGGGCTGCGTGTCCAGTCGTGCCAGAGCCCGCGAACGAGTCAAGGACTAAGTCTTCGTCGTCAGTTGCGAGTTGAATGATACGTTCTAGTAGTCGCACAGGCTTCGGGGTTTGAAAAGCATCGCCGTCGCCGAATAGTTCGGCAATTTCTTTCTTTGCTTCTTGAGTGTGCCCAACTTCCTCATTATCCCACCAAGTCCAAGGCGCGTTTCCCTCAGATTCATTCAGATAAGTCTTTCGACGTGGCATGGCGTTTCCGTCCTTGCCAAACCAGATTCGCCCTTCGCGCACGAGATTACGAAACACTAATTCTACGTTTTTCCAGCAGACACCCGCAGGCGGTTCGTAAACCGTGCCGCCCGGCGTCTTAATCTTATACATTTGGTTCGGCCGAAATCCTTGAGCTGTATAATCAGAAGAAATCCATGGTCCACGAGGATCGTTGTCTGGATTCTTGTATTGTGCAATCTGCTCTGGTGTTTTCGGGATTCTATTTAACGCCAAATTGCCAATGTCTTTCGCGTACACGACAACATACTCATGGGCATCGCTCACGATCAGACGCATGTCTGGAGACGTTCGCTTTTGCCATACAACGCTTGCGACAAAGTTCTGCGCACCGAAGACTTCGTCAGCCAACAGAGTAATGGTCAAATTTCGTTGATGACGCGGTAATCAGGCGGCGTTTCTCTCGGCCTTTTCTCCATTGACGAACTTCACACCGGCGATGACATCGGGAAGCAGCGTCGCG
>WBZR01005076.1_pt1 | contig 10325 bp, 14 predicted proteins | sample 5204231 | NCBI WGS metagenome assembly WBZR01 (sample SAMN12412403, study PRJNA552823) | activated sludge metagenome | isolation source: activated sludge from anammox sidestream of wastewater treatment plant... | place: USA: Virginia | collected 2017-08
TAGCTCGCGAGGAGCCGCCGACCCATCAGGCGGGCTCGGCGAGGCGGAAGCCGACCCCGCGCACGGTCTCGATCCAGCGGGGATCGCCGAGCTTGCGCCGCAGAGCCGCCACGTGGACGTCGATCGTCTTCGTGTGCCCGTACCAGTGGGTGTCCCACACCGCCTCGAGGATCCGCTGGCGGCTGAAGACGGCCCCCGGGTCGGAGGCGAGCAGCGCGAGCAGGTCGAACTCCTTCAGGGTCAGCTCCAGCCCGCGCTGGCCCAGACGCGCTCGCCGCCCGCGGACGTCGATCGCGAGCGCGCCGACGAGGAGCTCGCTTCGGTCGTCCGGCCGGGCGGACGTACGGCGAGTGACCGCTCGGATCCGGGCAACGAGCTCACGAAAGCCAAACGGCTTGACGATGTAGTCGTCCGCGCCGAGCTCGAGTCCGACCACGCGGTCGAGCTCCTCCCCCTTGGCGGTCACCATGATCACCGGCACCTGGGAGCGCGCCCGCAGCTCGCGGCAGACGTCGAAGCCGTCCATATCGGGGAGACGAAGGTCGAGGAGGACGACATCGGGCTCGGCCGCCCGAAGCGCCTCGCCGCCGGTCGCGACGCGGGCGACCTCGAAGCCCTCACGCTCGAGCCCCCGCGCGAGCGGCTCGGCGATCGAGTCCTCGTCCTCGACGATCAGGACCTTCACGGGCGCATTCTCGCGCTCGCGGCGACCGCCCGCCCCGCCGCCTGGCGAATTCTTTACCGGTCCCTCGCCAAACCTTGCGAGCGCCTGTCCCGCGCCTGGCCCGGGCCGGCCTACCGTCGGTGGCAACCCGATTTCGGAGGGACGACATGAAACGAAGGCACACGCTCGCGATCTCCCTGCTCCTGGGTGCCGCCCTCGCGGCCGGCGCCGTGGCCACCGCGACGACGCTCGAGCGCGGCCGATCGCCGCAGGCACGCGTCTCCGACGCGGAGATCGCGGCCGAGACGGCGCGCCTCGACCGGCTGGAGGTATCGCTACGCGAGTCGATCGCGACGAGACCGCCCGAGCCGCTCGCAGCGGCGGCCCCGGCCGGGAGCGGCCGCGCGAGCTGGCGCGGTGGCGACGACTACGACGACCCGGCGGACTACGTCGAGCACGACGGCCACCACGACTACGACCTGGACGACCGGGACGACCGAGACGAGGACGGTGACTACGACCTGCACGACGACTACGACGGGCACGACGACCGCCGCGACTACGACCGGGACGACCGCGGCGGGCACGACGACCACGACGGGTATGACGACTTCGACGACGACCCGGACGACGATGACTAGCCACGTCGTCCGCCTCTACGCGCTTGCGCTGACGCTCGCCGTCTTCTTCCTCCTCTGGGCGGCGATCGCGGCCCGCCCCTGGCAGGAGCACGGGCCGTCCCGCGATCCGCGGCTCAATGCCCTCGCGGCGCGCGAGCAGCGCCTGCAGATCCTGGCAGCGAGGGTCTCGTCCGCTCCCCGCTCGGCGGAGGACGCCATCCCGGCGGTCGAGCTCACGGCGCTCCCGCCGGTGACCGAGACGAGGAGCTCGTGATCACCCGCCGCACGTTCCGGGCCATGGGTACCGACGTGGCGTGCCTGGTGGAGAGCGCTGCCCCGCCCCGGGCGCGGGAGGCCCTCGACGCCGCCGAGGCCGAGTTCCGCCGACTCGAGGCGGCACTGTCGCGGTTCAGGCCCGATTCCGAGCTCTCGCGCTTGAACCGGGAGGGCGCGATCGCGGCCGGACCCGATCTCCTGCGCGTCGTCGAGCGCGCCCTTGCCGGCCGGGAGCGGAGCGGTGGACGCTTCGACCCGACGGTGTACGACGCGGTCGTCGCGGCCGGCTACGATCGCCCGCTCGTCGAGCTCGGGGCCGAGGCGGGCCCGGCGGCGCCCGGAGCGCCGGCTCGCTGCGGCGGCGCGGTCCGGATCGACAGCGCACGCGGCACGATCGAGCTCGACCCCGGCGTCGCGCTCGATCTCGGCGGGATCGCCAAGGGCGACGCGGTCGACCGCGCCTGCGAGCTCCTCGGTCACGCCGGGCCGTGCCTCGTCAACGCCGGCGGCGACCTCGCGGTACGCGGGACGCCGGCGGGTGGCGTCTGGCCGGTCGCGGTCGAGACCCCGGCGGGCTCCGTGACCCTGGCGATCCGGCGAGGCGGGCTCGCGACGTCGGGCAGCGACAGGAGGCGCTGGACGCGCGGAGGCGAGCTCCTCCACCATCTCATCGATCCGGCGACCGGACGGCCGGCCGCGTCGGATCTCGTGCGCGTGACCGTCGCCGCGGCGTCGGCGACGGAGGCCGAGGTGCTCGCGAAGAGCCTGTTTCTCGCGGGCGAGCGGGCTGCGGCCGCCGAATGCGCTCGCGCTCGTACCCCGGGCGTGCTCATCACCGCGGATGGCCGCGCGATCCTCGCGGGGGGGCTGGCATGAGCACCGACCCGACGTTCTGGACGCTCGCCCGGGCAAGCGGGCTGACCGCGTACCTCCTCCTGAGCGCCTCGGTGCTGATCGGGCTCGCCGTGCGGACGCGGCCGCTCGGCAAGGCAGTCAAGCCCGCCATCGTCGTCGACCTGCACCGGTTCCTCAGCCTGCTCGGCCTCGGCGCGATCGCGCTGCACGGCCTGACGCTCGTCGCCGACACCGCCTCCCCGCTCTCCTGGCCGGACCTGCTCGTACCGGGACTGTCGCAGTACCGCCCCTTCTGGACGGGGCTCGGCGTTGTCGCCGCGGGGCTCACGCTCCTCGTGGTGGTCTCGTTCTCCGCCCGGCGGCTGACCGGAGCCCGCGTCTGGCGCCGGCTGCACTGGGCTACCTACGGCCTCTTCGCCGCCGCAACCGCACACGGGCTGATGGCCGGAAGCGATACCGGCCGCGGCTGGGTGGCCTTGCTCTACGCGGCCTCGCTGGGTGCCGTCGGCGGCGCCGCCGCCTGGCGACTCCTGGCCCCGCGGACACGATCGCCGTCTGGGCGCGTACGCTCCGGGAGATGACCGGCTCGCGCGGACGCATCGCGCTGTTCCTCGTGATCGCCGTCCTGGCGGCCGCTGCCGCCACGGCGGCGAGCCTGCTGCTCCTCGCGGTGTCGGACACGAGCGACGAGCCCGTCGGCAAGCTGCGCCCGCGCGCGATCGCCGTGGCGGAGACCGCGCCGACGGGCGCGGGGGCCACGGTTTCCCCGGCCGTCACCCGGGAGCACGACGAGGACGACGACGACCGGGAGCACGGCGAGGATGCGGACGACTGATCAGGGCGGGGTACGCTCCCCCGGTGCGCGTCGCGATCGTCACCGGCGGCTCGAGCGGGATCGGCGCCGCCCTCGCCCGGCGGCTCGCGGCGCGCTCCTACCGCTGCGTCCTGGTCGCGCGCGGCCGCGAGCGGCTGGAGCGGCTGGCGGCGGAGATCGACGGCGAGGCCGAGGTCTGTGACGTCGCCGACCGGGCCGCGGTCGAGGAGCTCGCGCGTCGGGTCGGGGAGCGGCATCGGGCCGCCCACCTGCTCGTCAACAACGCCGGCGTCCCGGGCCGGGCGGGCTTCCTCGAGCTCGAGCCCGAGCGGATCGAGGCGGTCGCGCGGATCAACTACCTCGGCGGGGTCTGGTGCCTGCGCGCGTTCCTGCCCCTGCTCGAGGCGGGAGCGCCGTCGGCGCTCGTCAACGTCGCCTCGGTCGCGGGAACGGTCGCGGGCGGGCCGAGCGGTCCCTACTCGGCCTCCAAGCACGCGCAGGTCGCGTTCTCCCGCGCGGTCGGCGCGGAGCTCGCTCCCCGCGGGATCCACACGCTCACCGTCAACCCCGGGCTGACGGACACGGAGGGCTTCCCCCAGGAGCGGTTCCTCGCGCATCCCGTGTGGCGTCACGCCGTCGTCAGCCCGGAGCGGGTCGCGGTCGCGATCGTCGACGCGCTCGACCGGGGCGCGACGGAGGTCACCGTGCCCGGCTACTACCGGCTCGCGACCGCGCTCCAGGGGCTCGTGCCGGCGACCGTGACCCGGCTCGCCTCGCGACGCGCGGGCAGCTACACTCGCGACAGATGAGACGAGGGGAGAGACCCCGCCCCGACGACTACCGGCGGGCCGCGGAGTTGCGCGAGGAGCTCAGGCGCTTCCTGCGCGTCAGCGAGCGGGTCGCCCGGCGCCACGGGCTCACCCCCCAGCGCTACACGCTGCTCCTGATGATCAAGGGCGCGCCCGACGGCAGCGAGCGCTCGACCGTCACCGGCCTGTCGGAACGCCTCCAGCTCGCCCAGAGCACCGTCACCGAGCTCGTCAGGCGCGCCGAGGACGCGGGCCTGATCCACCGGGAGCCGTCCCCGCGCGACGGCCGCGTCGTCTTCCTCGGCCTGACCGGCGAGGGAGAGCGGCGGCTCGCCGAGACGGTCAGCGAGCTCGGCCTGGAGCGCAAGCGCCTCGAGGCGCTGCTGGCCGAGCCGGCCGGGCGACAGCGCCGGTCGTGACGCGCGTCGCGGCGGGCCTCGCCACGGCGAGCGCCACCGCCGCCGCGGTCACCAATGCGGTCGCGGAGGCAGCCGCGGAGCTCGAGGGCCGCTCCGCCGACCTGGCCTTCCTCTTCCTCACCCCCCACCACCTCGGCCGCGCCGCGGAGGCGGCCGCGATCGTGCGCGAGGCGCTGGCGCCGCGCCACCTGCTCGGCTGCGTGGCGCAGGGCGTGATCGGACGGGAGCGCGAGCTCGAGACCGGGCCGGCCGTTGCCCTCTGGGCCGCTTCGCTCCCGGGAGCGAAGCTCGCGCCCTTCCGGCTCGAGGCCGGCGAGGTCGAGGCATCCGACGGCCTACCGGCGCTCGCCGGAGCCGATCTCGTCACGGTTCTGGTCGACCCGTTCTCGCTGCCCGCCCCGCCGCTGCTCGAGCTGCTCGACGCGAGCTACCCGGGCGTCCCCGTGGTCGGCGGGATCGCCACGGGCGGCGGCGAGCCGGGCAAGCAGGCGCTCGTGCTCGACCACCCGATCGACGGCTGCGGCGCGGTCGGGATCGCGCTCTCCGGGGTCGCCGTCCGCACCGCGGTCTCCCAGGGGTGCGCCCCGCTCGGCCCGGAGTCGGTGATCACCCGCGCCGAGGGCAACGTCATCTTCGAGCTGGCGGGCGTGCCGGCGCTCCAGCGGCTTCGCGACGTCGTCGCGAGCCTGCCGGACGACCGGCGGCAGCTCGCCGCCCGGGGCCTGCTCGCGGGCCTCGTGATCGACGAGAACCGGCCCGAGTACGGCCGCGGCGACTTCCTGATGCGCGGGATCCTCGGCGCCGACGAGGGCAGCGGGGCGATCGCCGTCGCCGAGGCGGTCCGCGTCGGACAGACGCTCCGCTTCCACGCCCGCGACAGCGAGGCGGCCGGCCTGGATCTCCGCCTGGCGCTCGACGAGACGCTCGGCGGACTGCCCGGCACCCCGGCCGGGGCGCTGCTCTTCACGTGCAACGGGCGCGGCACCGCCATGTTCGGGCAGCCCGACCACGACGCGGGCGCGCTCGGCGCGGCGCTCGGGACGGGCGGCCTCGCCGGCTGCTTCTGCGGGGGCGAGATCGGCCCGGTCGGCGGCCGCACGTTCCTGCACGGGTTCACGGCCACGATGGCCGTGTTCGCGTCGGGCGAGCCCGGCGGCTAGCGCCGCGAGCGCCGGGTCAGCCGCAGCGCGAGCTTCCCGAGCGCGCCGCCGACGACCGCGTCGAGCACGTAGTGGTTGGCGGTCACGAACACGATTGCGGCCACGAGCCACGGGTAGCCGGGGGCGAGCCGGCGGACGAGGGGGCTCGGGCTCGTCTCGGCGAGGCCGCGCGCGGTCACGACCGCGATCGTCACGTGGATGCTCGGCATCGCGGCCAGCGGGTGGTAGAGCTTCGCGATCAGACCGTTATCGAGATCGACGCCGCTCACCTCCGCGATCGTGTCGACCAGGTGCCCGAGCTTGCGCGGGGGCGCGACCGGGAAGCAGAGGAAGATCGGCTGGGCGGCCAGCATCGCGGCGACCGCGGCGCGGCGGTAGCGATGGAAGCGAGGGTCGCGACGGCGATAGAGCCGCATCAGCCACACGACCGTGAGGCCCACGTTGAGCGTCGCGTACGCGAGGTTGAGCGCCACGATCAGGCGCCGCTGCGGCAGCACCGCCCGCTGGAGCGCCGGCTCCACGTGGATGCCGAGCCGCCGCTCGAGCGCGACGAGTCGCTGCGCGTTGCGCTCCGCCCGCTGACGCCCGTCGCCACGAAGCGCGCCGTGCCGCACGAGCAGGTACGCCGCGTACACGCCGAGACCGATCGCGACCTCGCGACGGACCGAGAACCGCCGTGCTCTCCCCTTCGGCACCGGCCAAGTCTTTATCATCTGGCGACCGGACGCGCCGCGCGCGATACTCCTGGTCGCAGATGGGACACCGCTGGCAGACAATCCTGCGGCTGGCGATCGGCACCGCCGCGACGGTCGCGTTCCTGCTCCTCTTCCTGCGCATCGCGCACCTCGGCGACGCGTGGCGGGAGATCAGGGGCCTCCCCTGGTGGTCGGCGGCCGGGGCCGTCGGCTTCGTGCTGCTGAACAGCGCGTTCATCGCCCTGCGCTGGCGCTACCTCTTCTCGGCGGCCCGCTACCGGACCGATCCCGGGCGGCTGTTTCGGATCTTCTGCGTCGGGGCCGGCGCGAACAACGTGCTCCCCGCGAGGGGCGGCGACCTCCTGCGGATCGAGTCGGTTCGCCAGCACTACCGGATCCCGCCGTTCGTGACCGCGGGCACGCTGTTCGCAGAACGACTGCTCGACGGCGTCGTCCTCTCCGTCTGGATCCTGCTCGGTGCCCTCCTGAGCGGCGAGACCGGGATCCTCCTGCTCGCCGGCGTCGGCCTCTCGGCCGGTTGCACGCTCGGCATCGTGCTCGTCGCGCTCGCGGCGCGCAGGCCCGAGCGGGCCGAGGAGCTCGTCTGGAAATGGACGAAGCGCCTCCCGGGCGACTGGCACGTCCGGGCGGGGCGCTGGACCGCGAACTTCGTCGAGGGCCTCGGGGCGTTCCGCGCCCGGCGCCCGCTCGTGCGCGCCCTGTGGACGTCGGCGGCGATCTGGCTGGCCGACCTCGGCATGTACTGGGTCGTCGGCCTCGGCTTCGGGGTCGGGCTCGACGCGGGCGGCTACCTGCTGCTCGAGGGCGTCGGCAACCTCGCCCTGGGCGTTCCCGCGACCGCGGCCGGGCTCGGCTCGTTCGACTACCTGACGCTCGTCTCGGCGAGGGAGCTCGGCATGACCGAGAGCCTGGGCACGCCGTACGTGCTGACGGTGCACGCGATGGTCGTGATCCCGGTCACGATCCTCGGCGCGTTCTTCCTGCGCTCCGCCTTCCCGCGCGTGTTCGGCGTCTCCCGCTCCGAGCGCGGGCACGAGGCCTACCGGGAAGCGTAGGCAGGCGCGCTACCCGCGCGCGCTCTCGCGCTCGCGCGCGAGCCGGGCGACCGCGGCGTCGAGCTCGACCCGCTCCCGGTCGAGCACGAGCGTGCGCCGGTCGGCGACCCGGACGAGCCCGGCGTCGGCGACCCGGGCGAGCGCGTCCGAGAGGCGGCGCCGGCGGGAGTCCCCGGTCAGGAGGGCGCGGTCGACCGGTCGTCCGGCCGCGCTCGATCGCTGCGCCTCACCCGCGAGAGCGGCGTCGAGACGGGCGGTGTCGAGCTGGTCGCGCCGGTCGCGCGCCGCCGCGAGCAGCTCGCTCGCAACCACCTGACCGCACGTGAGCGGCAGCGCCCGGCGCAGCGCTCCCAGGACCTCGTCGTCGAGCCGCCCCGGCCGGGGGGCGAACGGCTCGCCGAACGCGACCAGCGCGTGCGGGCGGCCCCGCGTGAGCGGGTCGTAGGCGATCGAGACGGCCCTCAGACGCCGCGGCCGTCCCCGCCGGACGATCAGCGAGAGCCCGCGCCGCAGCGGCCCGATCGACCCGTCGGGGCTCGGCCTGCCCTCCGGGAAGAACAGCATCGGCTCCCCGGCCCGAACGAGCGCGACGAGGTCGCGGAGCTGCTCCCCGGTGGCGACCGCGCGCCGGCTCCACGCGTCCTCGAGCGCTGGCGCCGACAGCTCGGAGCGCGGGTAGACGCGCCAGAGCAGATCGGCGAACTCGCCGCGCAGGGCATCCCGGGCCGCCACCGGCTCCGGCAGGCCGACCGCGGCGGCCCGGTCGCGGAGGAGGGCGAGCGTCCCCTCGGGCACGAGCCCCTGGAGTCCGGCCGACGGGGGCACCGACTCGAGCGCGCGCCCGAGGCGCAGCACATCGGGGCTCGGGAACGGCAGCGGGTGAACGCGCACGCAGGGCAGGATCGCGCCGGCGCGAATCGGGTAGAGCAGGCGTCGCAGGCGGGGCGACAGGTCGGGGGGGAAGCCGGCGAAGAAGCCGCGGTCGAACATGTCCTCGCGGGCGGCGAACCGAAGCCAAGGCCGCGACGGCCGCCACAGCTCGCCCGCGAAGTACACCGCCGGGCAGATCAGCGGCACGTCGGTCTCGGCCCGGTGGGTCGCGACGAGCAGGTCGCCGCGCCGCAGCTCGAAGCCGGCGGCGCCGAGCGCCTGCACGCGGAAGGCGGCCCGGACGTAGGCCCACATCCCGAGCGCGACGGCGTTGTAGAGCGGGTCGCACGTTGCCTCACGCATCGACTGTCTCCCGCACGGCGCCGCAGGGTAGCATTGCCGCGATGCCTCGCCTGCGGATCGGTGATCCGGGCCCGCCGTTTCGGCTGCCCGGGATCGATGGCGCGACGCACTCGCTCGGCGACTACGACGGGATGCCGGTGGCGGTCGTCTTCTCGTGCGTGCACTGCCCGTACGTGGTGGCGTGGGAGAACCGGCTGAACGCGATCGCGCGCGACTACGCGGGTCGAGCGGGACTCGTCTGCATCAACGCGAACGATCACATCGGCGACAGCCTGGAACGGATGGCCGAGCGGGGTCGCGAGCGGGGCTTCGTGTTCCCGTTCCTGCGCGACGAGTCGCAGGCGGTCGCGGACGCCTACCAGGCCGCGCGCACGCCCGAGGTGTTCCTGCTCGACGCGCAACACCGGCTCGCCTACCACGGCGCCCCCGACTCGAGCTACCAGGACGAGGCTGCCGCCGTGCCGTACCTGCGCCAGGCGCTCGACGCCGTGCTCGCGGGCGAGGCGCCCCCGATCGCGGAGACGCCCCCGGTCGGCTGCACGGTCAAGTGGCGGTCGTGAGCGGTGCCCGCCTCGTCTTCTCCGCCACGTACCAGGCGATCGTCAGCGTCAGGCCGTAGCCGGAGCCCTCGCGGCGCAGCCGCACCCCGGCGGTCTGGCGGCGGGCCAGCAGCTCTTCGACCTCGCCGAGAACGGCCGCTTTCGCCGCCCCCTCGCAGCCCGCGCGCTCGAGGTACGCGTCGAGCGCGACGTCCTCCCGCTCGACTTCGACCCGGCGCACGGTCAGGTCGTTCACGTCGAGGAGCCCGCGGAGGTCCTGATCGGAGAGAACGCGGGCGTGGCTCGGGTCGCGCAGCCGCTCGAGCCGGTTGTGGGCGAGCGCTTCGAGCGGGTCGGCGGACGCGATCTGGTCGACGACGAGGAGCCGCCCGCCGACCGCGCACACCCGGACGAGCTCGGCGAGCGCGACCTCCGGCCACTGGACATGGTGGATCGTCCTCACGGTGAGAACGAGCTCGAAGCTCTCGGGCTCGAACGGCAGCCGCTTCAGGTCGCCCTCGACGAACGTCAGGTTGGGGACGCCCGCCGCGGCCCGTCTGGCGTGCGCGAGCAGCTCGGGCACGAGATCGACGCCGACCACCTCGGCGACGAGCGGCGCGAGCGCGAGCGCCGCCGGCCCCGCGCCGGTGCCGGCGTCGAGGGCGCGCTCGTCGCCCCGCGGGGCGAGCAGACGGGTGAGCCGCTCCCGCAGGACGCCGACGCGCTGCTCGCCGAGGGCGGCGAGCCGGTCGGCGGTGGCGGCGAAGCGCGCTCTCGTCAGGTCGTCGTGGGTCATCTACCGGTCTCGCGCGCGAGCAGCTCGAACGCCTGCTCCCGTGTTGCGATCGTACCCGCAGCTCGCTCCTCCTCGATCAGCGCTAGCAGCCTGCCGATCTCGGGGCCGGGCGGCAGCCCGAGCTCGTCGCCGCGGACGAGCGGGGCGGGCGGATCGGCGGCCCGCGCCGCCTCGACGGCGTCGCGGAGCCCGGTCACACCGAGGAACGCGAGCGCCTCGAGCGCCCACGGCTCGGTCGCGCGACGGAAACGGTGGAGCTCACGGGGCGAGTCGTCCGCGGGTCGGCGGGCGCGCAGCAGCGTCCGGGCGAAGCGTCGCTGTTCATTCGAGACGGGCAGGCGCTCGATCGCCCTGCCGAGCGCCGTCACG
>WBZR01005077.1_pt1 | contig 10324 bp, 7 predicted proteins | sample 5204231 | NCBI WGS metagenome assembly WBZR01 (sample SAMN12412403, study PRJNA552823) | activated sludge metagenome | isolation source: activated sludge from anammox sidestream of wastewater treatment plant... | place: USA: Virginia | collected 2017-08
CAGGGCGACCGCGGCAAGGTATGCAAGTCCGGTCTGCGGCCATGTTTCTCCTCCCACACTCCTGCGCCCGCAACGGCCGAGCTCCTTCATGTAAATATCACCATCAGGCAAAGGGGGATTCAGAAAAAGGATCCGCATGAATTTTCTCGATATGAAACTCGCTGGCTCGCTGCTTTCACTTTAATCAATGAAACAGCTGTTGGCAATGTCAGGGTTCAAAGCCTGGCCATTGGCTTCTGAAGAAGATCCTGCAGGAAAAAGAGGTTTGCCTTTCAGGATGGCAGGATCAGGTTACGACAGTGGCGATCTGTTCCTTGAACAGGGCTTCGCCGATCAGCCGGTCGAGGATCGATTCGAACTCGATTCCCGCAGCAGCACAGGCCCGCGGGATCAGACTCATCCGGGTCATCCCCGGGATGGTGTTGATTTCCAGAATAACAGGCTGATCCCCATCCATCATGAAGTCGGTTCGGGTAATGGCGCTGCAGCCGAAGGTCTTGTGGGCACGCACTGCCAGGGACTGAATCTCACGCGCCAGGCTCTCGGAGATATCCGCCGGAGTAATCTCTTCTGCGCCACCCGGCTGGTATTTTGCCTCGTAATCGAAGAAACCCCCCGCCACACGGATTTCGGTGACCGGAAGCGCTTCGGGATTCTCCCTGCCAAACACACCACAGGTGAACTCCCTGCCCTGGATGCGCTTTTCAATCAGAACTTCCTGGCTATGCCCGAATGCCTGGTCCATCGCGGATTCAGGGTGCTCGCCACCCTCCAGCACACTCATTCCCACACTCGATCCCTGGTTGTTGGGTTTGATGACACACCCGGCCGGGAACTGGTCGAGAATCTGGCCGCAGATTTCACCCGCACGCCCATCCCATTCCGCCTGGCTGACCGATACCCAGTCGGCGGTGGGAAGCTGGCTGGCACGCAGAAACAACTTGCATCGTGACTTGTCCATGGTTAACGAACTCGCCAGGACACCCGATCCGACATAAGGAACTTCCAGGGTCTCGAGGAATCCCTGAATGGTTCCATCCTCCCCCCCCGGGCCATGCAGTGCCAGGAACAGGACATCCATGCGACCTTTCACCACACGGGCTGTGACCAGCTCGGAATCAGCGGCCGAGGGTGGTGTGTAGGGCTGGTCAGCCTCGATTTCGCGTCCGATCCGCCCAGCCTGCGTCAAAAGCGGCGAATCGATGTGGTGCAGATACCATTTCCGGTCCCGCCCGATTTCGATCGGGTGAACTTCATAACGGGTCCGGTCAAGGAGCTCAACCAGGTTGCAGCCGGAGGCCAGCGACACCTCGCGCTCCGCTGACGGGCCTCCCATCAGGATTCCGACTCGAATGCGTTCCTTGAACATAGATCCTCTCCCCTTTCAATCAATCATCGCTCCCCACAAGCGACCCGTCCTCCAATGACCGCCCAAAAAACATTCCTGTTTTTTATATCGGATCCCCAGTCCAGCCGGGGATGACTTTGATGAGGGGATGGCATCTACCTGGAGGGCGGCACTTTCAGCTTCCAGGCTTGCGCGCTCTCTTTCAGATGCCGACAGACCGAATCCCTTCAGTACCTTCTTTCCCGCAAAAGCGGGAATACATTGTTATACCAGTCTGTTGAACTAATGATAGCCTAAGCGGGGAAGATGCAACAAGGTTTCATTCAAGGTTTGGCGGCAAAGGGCTGAGGAAAGACACGAACCGGCTTGAGAACCTCCAGATCCCCGCCGAGACGGGCGATCTGCGACGAGTCGAAAAGGGATTTTCCCAACCCCACCAGCCTGCCATCACGAGACTTGATCCGCAGCATCGCATCCCGCGGGTATTCACTCGTCGCCGACAGGATCGCCCCGCTTCGAATCGAACGCCCGGTCATCCAGGAACGGATTTCCATGTCCTGAATCACGACAGCTGGAAACTTGACCAGAACCACATCCGGTGAAAGCAGATGCTGTTGAACCGATGCGGGATCTTTCAGGCACGCCACATCAATCGATTCTTCAACTTTCATGTCACCACATTTGGTCCGGACCAGGCCGGCCATCACCGCACCGCAGCCCAGCATACGGCCGATGTCATGGCATAAGGTGCGGACATAAGTGCCCTTGGAGCAGAGCACCCTTATTTCCAGATCAGGCGCGTTGTACCCAAGGATTTCGATTTCATGGATGCGGACCTGGATCGGCTCACGCTCCACCTCGATCCCCTGGCGTGCCAGGTCATAAAGCCGTTTCCCCTGGTGGCGTTTGGCGCTGACCATCGGTGGAATCTGCTGAATCTCCCCCCGAAATTTTTCCAGGACCCGCTCGATCTGTTCGAGGCCGGGATCCGCCCCTTCCACCTGTTTGAGAACCTCGCCGGTGATGTCCTGGGTATCGGTCTCCAGGCCGAAACGGCAGACCAGACGGTATTCCTTTTCTTCTGCGGTCAAAAATTCGGACAGCTTGGTCGCATTCCCCAGGCACAACGGAAGCACACCGGTGGCAATCGGATCGAGGGTCCCGGCATGGCCAACCTGGCGCTGCCTTGTGGCACGGCGGATCAGATCGACCACATCATGGGAGGTCAATCCTTTGGGCTTATCTATGTTCAGGATCCCGCTCTGCATGATTCTCCCAATCATCCCGCACCTGGTTGAGCAGTGATTCGATTCGCTCGGCCTGCTCTTCGCTGTCATCCACCATGAAATGAAGGTGCGGCGTTTTTTTGAGCCGGATACGCGGCCCGATCAGTTTCTGTACCACCTCTTGCGCATGGGCCAGGTTCTTTTCCTCAAACGCCACCACCTCACCGGTATCATTGAGGCGGCGAACCATGACATACACCCTGGCAGTGCTCAGGTCGGCGCTCACACGAACCTCAGTGACAGTCAAAGCCGCGAGAATCGGATCGGCATTTTCTTCGACAAGAATCGCGCCGATCTCCTCGCGCAGCAATGAATTGATCTGCTCAAGCCTTCGCTTCTGCATTGGATTCTGAAACCTGGTTCGAATGAGTGCCTGTTAAAGGGTGGCGGCAAATGTCTCCATCTGGTAGCACTCAATGATATCGTGCTGGCGAAGATCCTGGAAATTGGCGATCCCGATCCCGCATTCCAGCCCTTCTGTGACTTCATTGACGTCATCCTTGAAGCGGCGCAGGGTGGTAATTTTGGCATCGGTAATCACACGGCTGTCACGGATGATCCGTGCATTGCGCCCTTTGATGATGCGCCCCTGGGTCACCCTTCCACCGACAACCAGTCCGGTCTTGGAACTGCGGAAGATCTCGAGCACCTCCAGATGCCCCAGAACAACTTCCTTCACTTCGTCCGCGAGAAGTCCCAGCATGGCTTTTTTGATGTCTTCAATAGCGTCATAAATGATGCTGTAAGTTCTTACATCCACACGCTCACGCTGTTGCAGTGAAACTACATCCCCCGGAATTGCCACATTGAAACCGAGAATGATCGCATCGGATGCCGAGGCCAGCATGATATCCGATTCGGACACCGAGCCGACTCCGCGGTGAAGGATGCGAACCTTGACCTTTTCGCTCTCGATCCGCCCCAGGGATTCCGAAACGGCTTCGACCGATCCCTGCACATCGCCTTTGACAATGATGTTGAGGTCCTTGACCGATCCTTCCTCGATCCGATGAAACAGGCTTTCAAGGCTGACATGGGCGATATCGGCCATTTCGCGCTCACGGCGAATCTGCTGGAGTTTGTTCCCCAGCTCGCGGGCTGTCTTCTCATCCGGCACACCGCGCAGCTCGTCACCCGCTACAGGTGTTCCCGAAAGGCCCAGGATTGCCACCGGCACACCCGGGGTGGCTTCCTTGATTGCACTTCCATGCTCATTCATCAATGCGCGAACCTTGCCGCTGAAAACACCGGCGACAATCGGATCTCCCACATGCAGGGTGCCTTCCTGAATGAGGACTGTAGCAACCGGCCCACGCCCCTGCTCGAGGCGCGCTTCGATGATGGTACCCTTGGCATGTTTGTCCGGATTGGCCTTCAGCTCCAGGAGCTCCGCCTGGAGGTGGATCAGATCCACCAGCGAGTCGATCCCCACCTTTTTCAAGGCGCTGATCTCAGCAACCGGGGTTTTTCCTCCCCAATCCTCGGGAACCAGGCCTTCTTCAGCCAGCTGATTCTTGACTCGCTCGATATTGGCTCCCTGAGCATCGATCTTGTTGACAGCCACCAGGATCGGCACCCCGGCCGCCTTGGCATGGGCGATCGCCTCGCGTGTCTGCGGCATGACACCATCATTGGCGGCCACCACCAGCACGACGACATCGGTAACCATCGCTCCACGCGCACGCATGGCGGTAAAAGCCTCATGCCCGGGAGTGTCGATAAATGTCATCGTCTTTCCGCTGCCAAGCGTGACATAATAGGCCCCGATATGCTGGGTGATTCCTCCCGCCTCGCCCGAAGCCACATCGGCGCTGCGGATGGCATCCATCAGCTTGGTTTTCCCATGATCCACATGCCCCATTACAGTCACCACCGGGGGGCGTGGCAGGAGTTTGTCCGGATCATCCACCTGGTCAAACTCCTCGAATGGATTCACATCCATGAGGGATGTTTCTTCGACTTCGAACCCAAACTCATCCGCAATCAGGTCGATGGTTTCCCGGTCGAGGTGCTGATTGACTGTGAGCACCTTCCCGAGATCGAGAAGGATTTTGAGTATTTCGCTTGAATTAACCCCCAGGCCATGCGCCACATCGGCAACCGTGGTGGCTTCATGGATCCGGAGTGTGGTCCTTTCCTTTTCATCTTTTTCGCGCTGAGCTTCCTGGCTGGCCGCCATGCGCTCCCGCTTGGACCGTTTGTATTTCTGGCTCTTGCCTCGTTTTCTGCCCTGAAAGGAAGACAGCACCTTTCGCTCGACAACGGTGCTCTCACGGTCTTTCCGGGTTTCAGTGATTTCCTCGATTTTCGCTTTGCGTCCCCGGGTTCTTTTAGGCGCTCCAGCCACAGCCGAAGCATCCGGGGCCACGGGCGCAACTGCCGGGGTCTGCTCTTTCGGGCGGGTGGCGCCGCCTGCATCCCGGGAAGGGCGCCGGCCTCCCTGCTGCGGTGGGCGGCGTGAGTCCTGAGGGCGTGGCCCTCCTCCCCCCTGGGGCGGCCTCTGCCCGTCTCGTGGATGGGAATCCCGCCGTTGATCCCGTCCTCCCTGGTCCCTTCCTCCGCCCGATTGCGGGGGACGGCGGCGGGGCTGGTCGGTGCGAGATTGTGAGGGTGGCGCACCCGAAGCTGCCGTCCGTTTTCCCTCTCCTTCGGTTGATGCAGGAACAGAACCCCTCTCGGAAGCCGGGGTTGGTTTCGAAACGAGGTTCGGGTCTTCGGCTGGGCCTGGAGCAGGTTTCGCTTCGACAGGCGGTGGCATTGTTTCTTCAACCACAGGCGGGGCCGGAGCCGGCTCAGGGACTGGTGGAGTTGCAACTCGGGGCTTAAAGCCACTTTCGCGCATCCGCTTGGCGCGCATCAGATCACGCGCTTTCGATTCCACTCCAACCCGGCGGAGTTCAGTGGTCCTGTCTGCCACAGCGCCTTCCTTTGTTGCGGCAGCCCTGCCAGTGGCGGATTTCTCACCCGCCGCAGCCGTAGAAGGAGCTTTCGAGGCAACAGCGGCTTTTTCGGGAACAACCGGGCGACGAACGATCGGAGTGCTGGAGGATGGGCGCAGGACTTTTACATTCTGGCCCATTACAACAGTTTTCTTCGGCATGGCTGGCCCCAGGCGGCTTTCAACATGCCGCACCTCGACTTCTGTCAAAGCCGAGGCCGCCTCTTTGCCCTGAATGCCGGATTCTTCCAGCAGGTTCAGAACCCTCTGGACCGGAACTCCGTGTTTTCGTGCAACTTCAGTCACCTGCATTCCTTCAATTAAACCTCCGGATCATGCAAGACAGGCGCAGACTGAGCGTGGCGCACCGGGCCAATCTGAGAACCTCGTTTTCTCTACACGAGACCCACTCCGTCACTTCAGTCCGTCTGTCTTTATTCCGCCGACTCAACAGCCGCGGATTCCTCTTCGTTCTTCACCAGCAAATGCTCGGGTATCGGCTCTCCAGCCAGCAATGCTTTTGAGGCCTCAACCAGTTTCTCAGCCTGATCGTGCTCCATCGAGGCGGTTTCGACCAGACCCTCGATTCCATACTGGACCACATCCTCATAATCCCAGATTCCCACAGACATCAGCTGCTCGGCTTTTTCTGAATCGATGCCTGGCAGCTGCATCAGCATCTCACGGGTTTCACGCTCGGTCTTCTCCATATCGGAGGGGCTGACAATGTCAATGTGGACTCCGGTCAGCTCGGAGGCCAGCTTGGCATTCAATCCGCCTTTCCCAATTGCGAGCGACAGCTGGTCATCTTTGACTACCAGGGTGGCACTGCGGCCATCCGGGCCAAGCTCGACCGAATCAACCTCCGCCGGTTTGAGAGAGTTCTGCACAAATTTGATTTTATCGGAGCTGTATGGAATGATATCGATGCGTTCCCCCTTCAGCTCCTGGACAACCATCTGCACACGGGATCCTTTCATTCCGACACAGGCTCCCACCGGATCCACATCGAGGTTGGTGGACATGACCGCGATCTTGCTGCGTTTGCCCGGTTCTCGCGCAATGGCTTTGATGACCACAGTCCCATCGCGAACCTCGCTGACTTCCTGTTCAAACAACTTCTTTACCAGCTCGGGAGTTTTCCTGGATACGACCACCTGTGCTTCACGCGAGGTCTGATTCACTCTGAGAATGACTGCACGCAGGCGGTCTCCATAATGAAATCTTTCACCTTTGGCCTGTTCTTCGAAGGGTAGCAGGGCTTCGGCAAATCCAATTTCGAGGATCACACTTCCACGTTCATACTGCTGGACTGTGCCGGTCACCAGCTCGCCAATTCGGTTTGAATAGCGCTCGAACACCATCTCACGCTCGGCTTCACGAATCCGCTGGGTGATGACCTGCTTGGCATTCTGCGCGGCGATCCGCCCGAAATCATTGGGAGTCACATCGATTTCGATAATGTCTTCGTATTTGGCTTCGTGGTTGTAAAGGCGTGCTTCAGGAAGCGAAATCTCCCTGGATTCGTTGGCCACTTCCGGGACAACCACTTTCTGGGCATACACCCGATACTCTCCTGTTTTCGGATCGATCGCGGCGCGGGCGACTTCCATTTCCGGATCGAGCATCTTCTTCGAGGCGGACACCAAAGCCGCCTGAAGTGCGTCTTCCAATATCTCGATGGAGATATTGCGTTCGTTGGCTATGCGCCTGAGCAAATCCCAAGTTTCCCTGCTCATATCCTCGATTCCATCTGGCTGGAGATTTCGAAATCGGACCGGGGGTGCATTCCCTTACCCCGCAATCCAGGCGGATTATCTTCCGGGCCTCTCCGGACAGTCCTCTGCCGGGGGGCCACGATTCTTCTTGATTCGTCTATCCGAGGGGTATAGAGACCACGGTCGGGTGACAAAAAAAGAAGTGGGAGTTGCCCCCCACTTTCCACCACATAACCTAACAGGCTCCATGGGAGTGGTCAAGGCCTGTGGCTTTATTTATCCGAGCATTTTTCAACAGCACTTTTTCAAAAATGCGGACCCCATTTCTCCGGGCAATTCACACAGGATCCAGGGGATGAATTTCCCGAATCGACGGGCCGTCTTTCTTGACACCCAATGGTTCTGGTCTACACTTCCTCCTTACCCGGATGGGTTCCATGAAGGACTGACTTCGGGATGCATTGTGCACACCCTTTCATCGCGATCCCCAACTCCGATTCCGATTGGTTGGCCAGGCGATGGTTCTGTCGGGTACAGAGGTGATCGATCCGGCTGGGATTCGGTGTGTGTAAGTTTTTCCGAGGATCAGATCTCCTTCCGGTTGCCTGATCCACTCCTGCCTGGAGAACGGGTCAGACCCAGTGATCTGGTCTGAACGAAACCACTCATGTCGGAGGTCCTCGGATGGTAGACATCACCACTAACAGAAACGTCGCTGTTGTCGCTCACCATGGAGCCGGAAAAACCAGCCTGGTCGAGGCATTTGTCTATTTTCTCGGCAAGGTCGATCGTTTGGGACGCACCAACGACGGGACCACCTATTCCGATTTCACCGACGAAGAGAAAGACCGCAAGGTCTCCATTCATTCCTCACTGATCCATGTGAACTACAACAAACACTCCCTGAACTTCCTCGACCTGCCCGGATATGCCGACTTCATCGGCGAAGTGAAATCCTGCATGCACGCCTGTGGATCCGCTGTTTTTGTCATCAATGCCACTTCCCCTGTTGAAGTCGAAACCGAGAAATCCTGGGAGTTTGCCGATGAATTTGATCTTGCACGCCTTCTGGTCGTGAACCAGCTCGACAAGGAACGCACCGACTTTCCCAAGGTTGTCAATGCGCTGCAGGAAGCCTTCGGAGCACGCTGTGTGCCGATTCAGGTGCCCATTGGCAAAGAATCCGGCTTCAAGGGTGTTGTCGACCTGATCGGCATGAAGGCCTATACCTTCGACAACAAGGGCAAAGCGGTTCCGGCGGCCGAAATACCCGCCGACTGCCAGGACCTGATTGCTGAATACCGCGAAAAAATGCTTGACTGCGCCGCCGAGGTGGATGAAGCGGTCATGGAAAAATATCTGGCCGGTGAAGAACTCTCACAGAGCGAGATGCTGGCCGGCCTCAAGAAGGCGGTCTCCGCAAGGACCTGTGTCCCCATCCTCTGTGCTTCGGCTTACAACACGGTCGGCACCCAGCTGGTGCTGGATGCAATCATCGATTTCCTCCCCTCCCCCGACCACAAGCCAGTTATCAAAGCCGGCCGCCCCGGAAATAATGAAGCAGTTGAATTGAAAGTCGGCAAAGGGGATCCTCTGTCAGCACTGGTGTTCAAAACACGCATTGACCCCCATGCCGGCCGCCTCTCCTTCATCCGCATCTTCACCGGCACCATGAAACCGGACCAGCCCATCCTCAATGCCACCACCGGCAATGTTCTCAAAGCCCACAACCTCCTGCAGGTCAGCGGCCGTGAGCAGACCATTGTGGCCGAGGCGGCTGAAGGCGACATCATCTGCATCGCCAAACATGATGACCTCAGCACCAATGACACCCTGTGCGCCCCGGGCAATCCGGTCATCATTCCTCCCACCGAATTTCCACCCCCCACGATTCAGATGGCCATCCATGCGGTCAACAAGGCCGATGAAGAGAAGATGGGCATCCACCTGCACAAGATCGAAATGGAGGATCCCACCCTCACAATCCGCCGGGACCCGGAAACCAATGAAGCGATCATCATGGGCATGGGTGAACTCCACCTCGATACCGTGGTCTACCACCTCAAGCACTACGCCAAGATCGAAGTGGAAATGACCCTCCCCAAAGTGGCCTACCGTGAAACCGTCACTGCCCATGCCGAGGGCATGCACCGTCATAAGAAGCAGTCGGGCGGACGCGGCCAGTTTGGCGAGGTCCATCTCAAGGTCGATCCCCTTCCACCAGGATCTGGTTTTGAATTCGTCAATGAAGTCGTTGGTGGTGTCATCCCCACCAAATTCATACCCGCGGTCGAGAAGGGAGTTCATGAGTCGCTTCAGAAGGGCATCCTGGCCGGATACCCCGTGGTGGATGTCCGTGCGACAGTCTTCTATGGCAAAGACCACCCGGTGGACTCCTCCGAAGCCGCCTTCAAAATCGCCGGTGCCATCTGCTTCCGGACAGTGGCACGCGAAGCCAAGCCGATTCTGCTCGAGCCGGTTGTCCTCGCGACCATCGAGGTTCCCGAAGAATACATGGGAGATACCATGTCGGATGTCAGCTCCCGCCGTGGAAAAGTGCTCGGCATGGATTCCATCAAGGGCAAGCAGATCATCAAAGCACACATTCCTCTTTCGGAAATGTTCCGCTATTCAATCGATCTGCGCGCCATCACTCGTGGCAGGGGTTCATTCCGGATGGAATTTGATCACTATGCCCAGGTCCCCGCTGAATTGACCAGCAAGATTGTGGCGGGTACCAGCCTGGCCGATCTGGAGGAATAACCTCGAAGAATGATGCGTCAACGGGGCGGGAGATTTTTCCGCCCCGTCGCTGTCTCACTCCTGTTCCAGCTCCACATTCCAGTACAGCTCTCCGAGAAACTTTTCCCAGCCGGGCCGGATCCCATAGTTCTTCGTTACGAATGGGAGCCAGGCTGGACGCCTGGGCCGCGACAGCAGCTGCAGGCCAGCCTCTTCGAGTGTCCGGCTCCCTTTCTTTTCGTTGCAATCACGGCAGCTGACCACGCAATTATCCCAGGTGCTGGTGCCGCCC
>WBZR01005079.1_pt1 | contig 10322 bp, 8 predicted proteins | sample 5204231 | NCBI WGS metagenome assembly WBZR01 (sample SAMN12412403, study PRJNA552823) | activated sludge metagenome | isolation source: activated sludge from anammox sidestream of wastewater treatment plant... | place: USA: Virginia | collected 2017-08
GAAGGAAAGCCCGAGGTCTACATCCAGCGTGTGCTCGATGCCAGTTGCACCACGCAGGGTTACCGGGTGGACGACATCCTGGCCGGCAAGTACGGCGAGCCGGGTGCGGCGCTGATGCTGTTCCGCACCTATCCGCGGGTCGCGTTCTACGAGCAGGTCCACGACAGCGTGCCGTTCTATACCGACACCGGGCGGCTCAACGCCTATACCGACATCCCGGAGGCGATCGAATACGGCGAGAACCTGGTCGTGCACCGCGAGGCGCCCGAGGCGACGCCGTACCTGCCGGGAGTGATCGTGTCGTCGAGCCCGTTCGTGCGGCCGAACAACTTCGGCATCACGCCGCAGATGCTGCAGGCGAAGGCGCTGGATGCGGACCTGCGGGCGGTGGCGAACAACAAGCTCGCGTGGAAGGACGTGAAGAAGACGAAGAACCCGCTATGGGAGGAGGGCTATCGCTTCTACTGCATGACGCCGAAGAGCCGGCACACCACGCACTCGTCGTGGGCGACGGTGGACTGGAACTGGATCTGGAGCACCAACTTCGGCGATCCCTACCGCATGGACATCCGTCAGCCCGGCGTCGGCGACTGGCAGGTCCACATGAACCCGCAGGCCGCGAAGGATCTCGGCATCGAGGACGGCGACTACATCTACGTCGACGCCAATCCCGTCGATCGGCCGTACGCCGGCTGGAAGGACTCCGATCCGCGCTACAAGGCGTTCCGGCTGCTGACGCGCGTGAAGTACAACCCGGCCTATCCCTACCACGTCGTGATGACCAAGCACAGTGCGTGGATCGCGAGCGAGCGCACGGTGAAGGCGCACGAGACCCGGCCCGACAAGCGCGCGCTCGCGAGCGACACCGGGTACCAGTCGAGCTTCCGCTACGGATCGCACCAGAGCGTGACGCGCGGCTGGGCGCCCCCCATGCACCAGACCGACAGCCTGTTCCACAAGAAGGTCGGCAGCATGGGCTTCGTGTTCGGCTTCGACGGCGACAACCATGCGGTCAACACGGTACCGAAGGAGACGCTGGTCCGCATCCAGAAGGCCGAGCCGGGGGGGCTCGGCGGCAAGGGCGTCTGGGAGCCGGCCACGAGCGGCCACTCGCCGGCGCACGAGAGCGACTTCACGGCGCGCTACCTCAAGGGCGGGGTCATCAAGGTGAAAGGCGGGGGATGATGAAACCTGCGGAGCATACCGATCCGATGGAGCTCGTCGGCATAGGCTTGCCGGCAGGCGACCCGGCGATCATGGCGCGCTGCCTGATCGAGGAGTATCTGCTGCTCGGCTGGGACGAGCAGCGCATCGCCCTCCTGTTCACGCGCCCCTGCTATCGCGCGACCCACGGTCTTTACCAGGCGCTCGGCGAGGAGCGGATCCGCGCGTTGATCGGGGAAGCGCTCGGGCAATGGGCCGGGAGCGGCGACCCGGAGGGAGTCGGCACCGATGCCTAAAGTCTACAACTGGCAGCTCGGGCGGCCGATGGAGTACCCGCACCGCGAAGCGCATCCCAAGGAGCAGTTCGCGTTCGTCTTCAACATCAACCGCTGCATCGCGTGCCAGACCTGCACGATGGCGTGCAAGTCGACCTGGACCTTCTCCAAGGGCCAGGAATACATGTGGTGGAACAACGTCGAAACCAAGCCCTACGGAGGCTACCCGCAGTTCTGGGACGCGAAACTGCTCGAGCTTCTCGACGGCGCGCACCAGAAGACCGGGCGCGAGGCGGCGTGGGATGCCGCGCAGCGCGACGCGAAGAAGCCGTACGGCGTCTACGACGGGATGACGGTCTTCGAGGTGGCGCGCGCGGCCGACCGGCGCGACGCGGTCGCGCTCGGCTACGAGCCGACCGATCAGGAATGGCGTTTTCCGAACATCTATGAGGACACCGCGACCGGCTCGCAGGATCAGCGCGCCTCGCTCAACCTCAAGCCGGCGACGCTCCCCGAGCACGAGACCTGGTTTTTCTACCTGCAACGGCTGTGCAACCACTGCACCTATCCGGCGTGCCTGGCCGCCTGCCCGCGGCGTGCGATCTACAAGCGTCCCGAAGACGGCATCGTGCTGATCGACCAGAAGCGTTGCCGCGGCTACCGCAAGTGCGTCGCGGCCTGCCCGTACAAGAAGCCGATGTTCCGCGCCACCACGCGCGTCTCGGAAAAGTGCATCGCCTGCTTTCCGCGGATCGAGGGCAAGGACGCGCTCACCGAGGGCGAGCCGATGGAGACGCGCTGCATGGCCGCCTGCGTGGGCAAGATCCGGATGCAGGGGCTCGTCGAGGTCGGCGCGGACGGCGCCTGGGTCGAGCAACGCGACCACCCGCTCTACTTCCTGATCAAGGTCGAGAAGGTGGCGTTGCCGCTCTACCCGCAGTTCGGCACCGAGCCGAACGGCTACTACATCCCGCCGCGCTGGGTGCCGCGGCCGTATCTGCACCAGATGTTCGGCCCCGGCGTGGACGAGGCGATCGAGCGCTACACGCGGCCCTCGCGCGAGCTGCTCGCGGTGCTGCAGTTGTTTCGCGCCAGCCAGACCATGGTGTTCCGCTACAAGCTCCTGCCGGGGCCGAAAGTATTCGAGACCACCATCGGAGGCCGCAAGTGGGAGATGTACAACGACACGGTCGTCGGTTTCTCACGCTCCGGCAAGGAGGTCGCGCGCGTGACGGTGGAAGAGCCGAAGGTCGTGCGCGCCGACAAGCACTACAACTCGATATGAACGCGCCGGCCCCGCTTTGCAGGAGCCGCGTCTACGGGGCGCTGTCGCTCGCGTTCTCGGACCCGGACCCGGCGGTGCTGCACGAGCTGCGGCGGGCGCTGGCCGTGTCCGAGGAAAGTCTGCGCGCGCTCGGCGACGCGGCGAGCGGAGCGCAGGCGCATGCTGCGCGCGCGATCGTCGCGCGGATGTCGCTCGCGCGATGGCGTGCGGCCCACGTGCGCTGCTTCGGCTACGCGATTTCCAAGGAGTGTCCGCCCTACGAGGCGGAGTACGACCAGGCAAATCTGTTCCAGCAGACGCAGACGCTCGCCGACATCGCCGGCTTCTACCGCGCTTTCGGCCTGGAAACCGCCCCCGCGTTGCACGAGCGCGCCGACCACATCGGCATCGAGCTCGAATTCATGCAGTTCCTCTGCCTCAAGGAAGCGCACGCCGCCGGGCGCGGCGAGACGCCCGAGCGGGTCGCGCATTGCCGCACGTCGCAGGCGAAATTCCTCGAGCGGCATCTGGGCGTGTGGGCGTGCGCCTTCGCGCGGCGGCTGCGCGGGGTCGCGGGCGAGGGGCTCTACGCGGCGCTCGCACAGCTGCTCGAAGCGTTTCTCGCCGCCGAGACGGCGCAGCTCGGCGTGCGGCCGGCCGCGGGCGGCAGGTTGAACGAAGCACCGGAGGCGCCGGACGACGCCTGTGGGGCGCGATGCGGCGGGCCTGCCGCCGCCAGTCGAGTCGAGGTGGTCCATGAGCGCACCTGACGTGAACCGTGAACGCCGCTCGTGGCTCGCCGTGCCGCTCGCCGCGTTCGGCGCATGGCTCGCGCTGCCCGCCCGCCGCGCGCAGGCTGCCGAGAAGGCGAGCCTCCTCGCGCGGCCCGTGGACAGGATCCCGGACGACCCCGACGCACAGGCGTGGCGCGAGTCCGATGCGCTCGAAGTGCCGCTCGCGCCGCAGGCGGTGGTGAAGCCGCGGCGCTACGAGACCGGCGTGAAGGCGCTGGAAGTGCGCGCGCTCTACACCGAAGATCGTCTCGGCCTGCGGCTCGAGTGGCGCGACGCCGAGCGCGACGCGATGGAGGGCGGCGCGCAGGCGTTTCGCGACGCCGTGGCGATCGAGTTCCCGTACGACCCGGCGAAAGGCATGCCCTTCTTCGGCATGGGCGAGCGCGAGCGCCCGGTGCTGATCTACCAGTGGAAGGCGGACTGGGCGGCAGCCGCGCCGCCCGACGTCGACGCGAAATATCCGCACATGGTGGTGGACTGGTATCCGTTCTCCGCCCGCGCCGCGAGCGAGATCGCCGAGGCTGCCGACTATGGCAAACCGGGCGGCGACAAGGCGTTCGTTCCGAGCTGGTGGGCGGGCAATCCGCTCATGGATCCCGCCCTGCAGACCAAGCGCGCGGTGGAGAAGCTCGTCGCGCACGGCTTTGGCACGCTCGAGGCGGTCGCGCCGGACAACCAGGACGCCGAGTCGAAGGCGCTCTGGAAAGACGGCGTCTGGAAAGCGGTGGTCAGCATTCCGCGCGCGCAGGACGCGTTCAGCTTCGAGCGCGGCAAGACGTTCCCGATCGCGTTCGCCGCCTGGAACGGCGAAAAGCACGAGAGAGGCGGCGAGAAGTCGGTCTCGACGTGGTACTTCCTCAGCCTCGAGCAGCCGACGGGTGTCGCGACCTATCTCGCGCCGGTCGCCGTGGTGGCGGGCGTGTTCGCGGCGCAGATAGCGGCGCTCCGCCGGCTGCGCCGGCGAGGCGCCGCGCACCGGGATTGAGCCTCCTCATCGGGGGGTGTCGTGAACGCGGCCCCGCCGTATCTCGTCTCCTGGAACCTCACGCGGAGCTGCAACCTCGCGTGCGCGCACTGCTACCTCGACGCCGTGCAGCGCAAGTCGCAGGCGCGAGACGAGCTCGGCACCGCCGCAGCGCGGGCGGCGATCGGCGAGCTCGCCGCGCTCGCGCCCGGCGCGATGCTGGTGTTCACCGGCGGCGAGCCGCTGCTCCGCGGCGATCTTTGCGAGCTGGTGCGCGAAGCGTCGTCGCTCGGGCTCATGCCGGTGGTCGGCACCAACGGCACGCTGCTCGGCGAGCGGCGCGCGGCCGGTCTGAAGGCTGCCGGGGCGCGGGGCGCCGGCATCAGCCTCGATTCGGCGGACGCGGCGTTTCACGACCGCCTGCGCGGGAAGGCGGGCGCATGGCGCGACGCGCTGCGCGGCATGCGGGCGGCACGCGCCGCGGGCCTCGGGCTCCTCGTCCAGACGACTGCCTTCGAAGAGAACCGGCGCGAGCTGGCGGGCATCGCCGCCATCGCGGCCTCGCACGGCGCGATCGCGTTCAACGTGTTCTTCCTGGTCTGCACCGGGCGCGGCGCGACGCAGACCGACCTTTCCCCCGCAGCGTACGAGGAAACGCTCGCGGAGATCGTGCGCCTCCAGCACGAGCATCCGGCGATGAAAGTACGCGCGCGCTGCGCGCCGTACCTTCGACGCGTGCTCGGCGTGCGGGCCGCGCAGGCTGGCGACGAATTCGCCGACTGGTCGAGCGCGTGCCTCGCGGGGCGGCGCTACCTGCGCATCACGCCGCAGGGCGTGGTGACGCCCTGCCCATACCTCCCCGAGATCGCAGGCGAGCTCGGGCGCGAGCCGCTGCAGGCGATTTGGAATACGAGCCCGGCGCTGCTGCGGTTGCGGAGCGAGCTGCCGCAGGGCAAGTGCGGCGCGTGCGACTTCCGCTACAGCTGCGGCGGCTGCCGCGCCCGCGCCTTCGCCCGGCACGGCGACATGATGGGCGAGGATCCGAACTGCCGCTACGTCACGGCGGCGCAAGCCGAACCCGAACCATCGCCGCAGCCCGCTCCGTCCTCGGCGATCGCGTGGGCGGCGGCGGCCGAGGCGCGGCTGCAGCGCATCCCGGCGTTCCTGCGCGAGCACATCCGCGGCCGGCTCGAGGAACACGCGCGGCGCGAGGGTGTGAAGGTCGTCACCCCGGCCTTCATGGCCGCGCATCGGCCGCCGGGAATTCCCCCGGCCTGACACCGCCGCATTTCGCCTTCCGGTTGCGGTCCGCCTGATCGGAGCTACCGTGCTCGCGGCGGGTGACGATCCTGCAGAAGGCGTGCGATCATCGAAGCTTTGAGCGCCGTCACGCTTCGCCGGCGCGCATTCACCGTAGAGCTTCAGCAGCAGCCTCCCCAGCGCGTCATCGCATGCCACCCTCCGCCAACGCGGCCGCCCATCCCACCGCTTCCGCGCAGCCGCTGCTCGAGCTGCGCGGGGTGAGCAAGACGTTCCCCGGCGTGCGTGCGCTCGACGACGTGAGCATGCAGATCTTCCCCGGGGAAGTGCACATGCTGCTCGGCGAGAACGGCGCGGGGAAATCGTCGCTGATCAAGGTCCTCTACGGCGCCTACTCGGCCGACTCGGGCGAGATCGTCTGCGAGGGCCGGCCGGTCGAGATCCGGGAACCCGCGGACGCGCGGCGGCTCGGCATCGCGGTCATCTTCCAGGAGTTCTCGCTGGTGCCGTTCCTCGACATTGCGCAGAACATCTACCTCGGCCGCGAGCCCAGGCGCGCGCTCACGCGCCTGGTCGATCGCGCCCGCATGCACGCCGATGCGCGCGAGAAGCTCGCCGCGCTCGAGCTGGACTACGATACGCGCACGCTCGCGAGCGACCTGGGCATCGCGCAGCAGCAGATGGTGGAGATCGCCAAGGCGCTGTCGCAGGACGCGCGCATCCTGGTGATGGACGAGCCCACCGCGTCGATCTCCGACCGCGAGGCCGATGCGCTGTTCCGGGTGATCGGCCGCCTGCGCGCAGCCGGCGTCGCGATCGTCTACATCTCCCACCGGATGAAGGAAGTGTTCGCGCTCGGCGATCGCATCACCGTGCTGCGGGACGGGCGGCGGGTCGCCTCGATGGGGGCGCGGGAGACGACACCCGACGCGCTCATCGGCATGATGGTCGGCCGCACGGTCGGCACCGTGTACGAGCGGCAGCGATTCCCGGCGGTCGGCGACGTGGCGCTCGAGGTCAGGAGGCTCACGACCGGCACCGGCGTCAAGGGTGTGGACCTCGTCGTCCGCTCGGGAGAGATCGTCGGGCTGTCCGGTCTGGTGGGCGCCGGCCGCACCGAGGTCGCGCGCGCGGTGTTCGGCGCCGACCCGGTCACCGGCGGCGAGGTGCGGATCTTCGGCGAGCACGTGCGGGGCGGCCCGGAGCGCGCGGCACGGCACGGCGTCGGCCTCATCCCCGAAAACCGCAAGCAGGAGGGCCTCGCCTTGCTCCGCTCGGTGCGCGACAACCTCCTCGCCGCGAGCCTGTGGAGACTGTTCCCGAGCGGATGGTTCCGCGCGCCCGTGGCGCGCCGGAAAGCCAAGGAAATGATCGACGCCCTGCGCATCGCCACGCCGGACGCGGACCGCCGGGTGCGCATGCTGAGCGGCGGCAACCAGCAGAAGATCGTCATCGGCAAGTGGCTCGCGGCCGGATGCCGGCTGTTCATCTTCGACGAGCCGACGCGGGGCATCGACGTCGGCGCCAAGTCGGAGGTGTTCGCGCTCATGGAGGCGCTCATGGAGAAGGGCGCGGCGGTGCTCCTGATCAGCTCGGAGCTCACGGAGATCGTGCACGTCTGCGACCGGGCCTACGTCATGCGCGAGGGCCGCATCGCGGGCGAGCTGCCGCGCGACGAGCTGAGCGAGCAGAAGATCCTGCGGCTCGCCATGCACGGCGAGAGCAAAGCGGAGCCGGCGTGAATCAGGGGAAGCGACGCGCATGAGCCGCGCGCCGGGAGCGGTGGTCCGCAGGCAGCGCCCGCTGCCGTCGATCGTGGCGATCACGGCGCTCTTCGCCGTCGCCGCATCGCTTGCCGTCCCGGGTTTCACCACGGGGCCGAACCTGACCAACGTGGGGCAGCAGACCGCCATCCTGCTCATGCTCTCGATGCCGATGACCCTCGTGATCATGAGCGAGGGGCTCGACCTCTCCGCGGGAGCGCTGCTGTCGCTCTGCGGGGTCGTGCTCGCCAAGCTGCTCGTTGCCGGCAGCGGCCTGCCGCTCGCGCTCCTCGCGTCGGTCGCCGTCGGGTTCGCGTTCGGGATCTTCAACGGCGTGCTGGTGTCGGTGCTGACGCTGCCGCCGTTCGTGGTGACGCTGGGCACGCTCGGAATCGCGCAGGGGGCGGCGCTCGTGGTCACCGACGGGAACGCCGTGACGGGCATCGGTCCCGCCGCGGCATCGTTCTACGCGCTCGCCCCGCTCGCCATCCCGATCTCGCTCGTCATCGCGCTCGCGATGTGGGCCATCACGCACGTTCTCCTCTACCACACGCGCTTCGGCAACGGCGTGTTCGCGATCGGCGGCAACCGCGACGCGCTGGTGCTGGCGGGGGCGCCGGCGCACCGCTACCACATCGGCGTCTACGCCATCATGGGCGCGGTGGTCGGGATCACGGCGCTGCTCCTGGTCGGGCGCATGAACTCCGGGCACCCGACGGTCGCGATCGGCATGGAATTCGACGCCATCGCCGCGGTGGTGCTCGGCGGCACGGCGTTCGAGCGCGGCGACGGCAGGCTCTACGGCACCGTGTTCGGCGTCGCCACCATCGGGATCGTGCGCAACGCCCTCAACCTGCTCGGCATCGAATCGTCGATGCAGGTGGTGTCGATCGGCGTGCTCGTGCTCCTGGTGATCCTGCTCGACAGCTGGCGCAAGGAGAAGGGGAGGGCGGCGCCATGACTGCCCTGCGCGACCGGTTCGGCGACGAGGCCGTCGCGTTCGCGCTGCGGCTTCTCCTCATCGCGGCGGTCGGTGTCGCCCTCGCGGTGTTCACCGAGGGCTTTCTCTCGGCGGCGAACATCCTCAACGTCCTGCGGCAGGCAAGCCTCATCTTCCTCCTCGCCTCCGGGCTCACGCTGGTCCTGCTCGCCGGCGGGTTCGACCTGTCGGTCGCATCCAACCTCACCCTCGCAGCCTGCCTCGCCGCGGGCGTGATGCAGGCGACCGGATCGCCCACGTTCGGCGCGCTCACCGCGCTCGGCTGCAGCACCGTCGCCGGCATCGCGAACGGGCTGGCGGTGACGCTCCTGCGGCTGCCGCCCTTCCTCGCCACCTACGGCACGCTGTGGATCCTGCAGGGTCTTGCGTTCCAGTACATGGGCGGCAACGAGATCTACGGGTTTCCGGCGGGCTTCCGGCAGCTGGGCACGGGCTTCCTGTGGGGCGTGCCCGTGCCCGTCTACCTGATGGCGATGGTGCTGGTGCTGGGAACGCTCCTCACGAGAAAGCTCAACATCGGCTACGAGATCTACGCCATCGGCGCCAACCCGGTGGCCGCGCGCCTCTCCGGGATTCCGGTGCGCCGCCGGCAGCTGCTCGTCTACACCCTGAGCGGGCTCATGGCGGGCGTGGCCGCTCTGGTGTACCTTGCGCGCGTGAATTCGGCCGACTCGGGCATCGGCGAACCGCTGCTGCTCCCGGTGATCGCCGCGATTCTGATCGGTGGGACCTCGCTCTTCGGCGGCGTGGGCAGCCTGCTCGGCACCGTGGCGGGGGCGATCATCCTGTCGCTGGTGATCAACGGGATGAACCTGCTCAACGTGCGCTCGACGTGGCAGCCGCTAGTGGTGGGCGCGGTCCTGCTTGTCGCGGTGCTCGCCGACCTGGCGAGCCGCGGCCGGCGGGAGCGCATCGGATGATTTCTTGACCGTGCTTGACTAAGGAGGATCGGAGATGGAAGCCCTGAAGACCCTACGCATGACCGCGATCGCCGCCGCGATCGCCGCGCCGCTGCTCGCCGGCGCGCTGCCCGCGCAGGCGGCCAACGAGCGCCTCGCGGCGTTCTACAAGAACCAGGTCGACCCGCACTTCGCCCTGGTGCGCGGCGGTGTCGAGGCCATGGCGAAGCAGATGGGCGCAGGGCCGGTGACGAATTACGCGCCGACGCGGCCGAACAACCTCGCCGAGCAGTTGAGCCAGATCGAGGACGTGACCGTGAAGCGCCCGGACGCGATCCTGTTCATGGCGGTCGACCCTCGCGGCGTGGTGCCCGCGATCGAGAAGGTCAACGCGGCGGGGATCCCGATCGTGAACTACAACGACCGCGTGGCCGGCGGCAAGTTCGTGAGCTACGTCGGGGCCGACGACTTCAAGCTGGGCCTGGACACGGGCCGCTATGCGCTGAAGGCGATCGGCGGCGAGGGCGGGGTGGTCATCATCGAGGGCGTCAAGGGATCGACCACGAGCGACCAGCGCGTGGCGGGATTCAGGAAGGCGCTCGAGGAGTTCCCGAAGGTGAAGCTGCTCGCCTCGCAGCCGGCGAATTTCCAGCGGCTGCCCGCGCTGCAGGTGATGGAGAACCTCATCCAGGGGCATCCGCGCATCGACGCGGTGCTCGCCGCGGCCGACGCCATGGCGCTCGGCGCGATCGAGGCGCTCGAGGCCGCCGGACGCAAGAACACCAAGGTGGTCGGCATCAACGGCGTGCCCGAGGCGATCCAGGCGATCAAGGCGGGCAGGCTCCTCGCCACCGGCGAGTTCGACGGATTCAAGATCGGCTGCGTGGCCACCGAAGCGGCGCTGCGCTACCTGAGAAAGGAGCCGGTGCCCTCCGAGAT
>WBZR01005080.1_pt1 | contig 10310 bp, 8 predicted proteins | sample 5204231 | NCBI WGS metagenome assembly WBZR01 (sample SAMN12412403, study PRJNA552823) | activated sludge metagenome | isolation source: activated sludge from anammox sidestream of wastewater treatment plant... | place: USA: Virginia | collected 2017-08
CGACCGGCACGCCGCGCCGGGCCAGGATCCGCGCCGTCTGGAGGCCCGTCATGCAGTCCAGGCCGATGACCACCGCCGCCGGCAGTGCCGCCGCCGTCACGACCGGTCGGCGGGCCCCGGGCCCGCCGCGGGCGGCCGCGCCGCGCGCCAGCGCAGCACGAGGAACCACGCGATGCCGAGGGCGAAGATCAGCTCGACGACCTCGTTGAACTCGGTGACGAGAAAGTTGAACCGCGCCGGATCGGGGAACACGTTGCGGTAGATGCGCCAGACGAACATCGGCGCGAAGTAGAGCGCGAGCGGCGGCGCCGGCACGATCCACGCCAGGTCGGCGCGCCGTGCGGCGAAGCGCGACCCGCGGCCGACGGCGAACGGGAGGATGCTGCCGTAGGCACCGGCCAGCATCTGGATCCACTTGAACGTGTCGCCGACGCCGTAGATGTTGTGGAGGTTGGTCTCGGCCTGCTTGTTGGCGCTGGCCAGGGTATCGGGCGTGCCCCACCCGACGATCCGCTGCCCCCAGCTCAGCTCCTCGCCGATCATGAACACCAAGCCCGCCACCAACAACGCGTAGAGCGTGACCAGCCAGCGCGCGGCGCCGGTGGCCCGCAGCCGCAGCGTCAACCGGACGGCGGCGACGAGCGCCACGGCGTATGCCGCGACCTGCAGGGTCTCAACGACGCCGTCCTCGCCGGTGTAGGTCCGGTAGGCATCCCGCCCGAGAAGCGCGGCCGCCGCGGCCCCGGCGACGAACACCGCCGGCAGCAGCGCCCACAGCCACACGCCCGCCGGCGGCAAGCCCAGGCTCCGGCCGATCGACCCGATCCAGCCGGCGCCGGCCCGCGGGGCGTCGGGCGCCGCGGTCGCGGCCGCGCCGGGGGTCGACGTGCTCGCCTGCCGCCCGGTCATGCCGCATGCTCCGCGACCGCCGTCTGGCACATCGCCTCGAGGCGGGCGGCGCTGCGGCTCCAGTCGAAGCGGTCGGCGACGAAGCGCGGGCCGGCGCTCTCGAGCGTGTCGCGCAGCATCGCGTCGCGGATGACCCGGACGACGGCGTCCGCGGTGCCCGCGTCGTCGTCGGCCACCAGCACCGGCGGCGCGGCGCTGTCGACTCGCAGGCCCTCGGCGGCCACGGCGGTCGTGATCACCGGCAGCCCCATGGCCATCGCCTCGAGCAGCTTGTTCTGCGTCCCCGACGCGTAGCGCAGCGGCGCGACCAGCACGGTCGACTGCTCGAGGAGCGGGCGCATGTCGTCGACGAAGCCCGTGACGGTGACGCCCGGCACCTCGCGCGCCCGCGCCACGAGCGCCGGTGCCGGGTCGCGCCCGATGATCACCACCTCGGCATCGGGCACGTGCACCCGGACCCGGGGCAGCACGCGATCGACGAGGGCGACGGCCGCGTCGGCATTCGGCTGGTAGTCCATGACGCCGGTCAGCGCCAGGCGAGGCCGGCCGCGCCAGGCCGGTGCGGACCGCCGCCAGTATGCGAGGTCGACGCCGTTGGGCACGATCGGCGAGGCGTCGGCGTCGCCGAGCACCGCCGCGCGGTCGCGTGGCGAGATGAACGCCCGGTGGGGGGTGAGGGCCACGAGCCGCCGCTCGAGCCGCCGCACCTGGGCGTACCGGACCGCGTACAGCCAGCGCCGCGCGGGCCCGGCGCCGGCGATCCGCTGCCGGATACGCATCGACGTGGCGTCGCAGAAGTCGACCACGACCGGCACGTCGCGGCAGCCGGCGATGACCGGGAACACCGACTTGCCGTGGAACAGGACGACGTCGTAGCGCCCGCTGGCGACCAGCCGGCGGTACGTGGCGCGCATCTGGCGCAGGCCGCCCCGGACCCGCAGGTGTCGTGCGAGGCGCTGCCCGATGCCCGGCAGGCGGTCGGCCCAATCGAGGCCCGGCAGTGGTGCCGAATGGCCGACGTCGTAGGCGAACATGCCGTCGGCGTGCGCGCCGACGTCGCGCAGCGCGCCGGCATCGACGGCGCCGCGGATGAGCGTGAGGCCGGTGATGGCGTGCCGCGGCGAAAGCTCGCGCAAGAAGTGGAAGTGCCGGTGCGGCCCCCGGACGGTGGGGTGCTGCAGCGCCGGCGTGATGTGCAAGATCCGCATCTGGTGTTCGATCCCCCGGAGTTCCCAAGAAGTGGGGCACGCCGCGGCCGGGCCGCCGGCGTGTCCGTCGTATTACGACGTTGGGGATCGGCTCAAGGATGCGACGGGTCGGTGTATCCCAAGGTGTTGCGCAGCACGATGGCCGTCGCCATGGCGTCGGCCTCGGCCGCCACGCGGCCGCCGCGGCGGTCGAGCACGGTGTTGTCGAACACGTCGAGCGCGAGGTCGCCGCTGAGATCGATGCCCTCGTCGCCGCAGTCGACGAAACGGTTGTCGCGCAGCACGCCGCGGCCGCCGTCGAAGTCGATGCCGTCGATGAACGCGTCGCGCACCTCGTTGTCGTGGATCCGCAGGGTGCCGCCCCGCACGTAGATGGCGTCCTTGCCGAACATCGGCCCAAACGTGCTGTGCGCGATCTCGGCGTCGGTGCCGACGAGCGACAGGCCGCCGGTCAGATCGACGCCGTCGACCCGTGCCTGACGGGCATGCTCGAAGCGCACGTGCGCGAAGACCGACGGCGGGGCGTCGATCACGGCCACGCTGCCCCACTTGAGGGCGCGGTGGCGCGCCGTGAACACGATGGGCCGATCGGCGGTGCCGCGGGCCTCGACGGCGCCGTACGCGATGAGCGACCGTCCCGCGCCGAAGCGCAGCTCGGCCCCGGGCTCGATGACCAGCGACACGCCGCGGGGCACCACGACCGTGCGGGCGAACCCGTGCGGGCCGGCCGGGAGGCGCACGACCGTCGCGTCGCTGGGGTCCGCCACGAACGCCGGCCAGCGATCGACGAACGCGGCGCGCGACAGGTCGGCGGCCGATGCGGCCGACTCGGCCGGCGTGAGGTTGTAGCCCGTCAGGCGGTACCAAAGCCAGCCGGCGCCGTCGACCTGCCAGGCCAGACCCAACACCACGGCCACCATCAGCGCCCACGGCGCCAGCCAGCCGGCCACCCGGGCGTAGACCGTCGCGCCGCGCGCCCCGACGACACCCCAGTAGACGAGGCTCCACACCGCGAACAGCACGCCCGTCCAGGCCACCAGCACCGTCGGCACGCCGAGCCCCTCGCGCACGCCCATGAGGGCCAGACCGACTGCGGCTCCGACCGGCACTGCGAGCGGCCAGTCCACCCCACGGGCGCGCGCCCGTGGGAGCCGCGCCGGCGGGGTGGCCGCCGTGGGCGTGGGTCTGGCGCTCATGGCCGTCGTCCGTGCATCATCGGATGAGATGACGCATGGCACCGCCGGGGCGTTACCGCCTCAACCCCACGCCCGACCGTCGGCGGCCCCGTGTCCGGCGTCGGCAAAGACCCGCTCGACGATCTCGCAGACCGCGTGGCCGGCGGCGAGGTGGCATTCCTGGATGCGCGGCGTGTGGCGCGACGGCACGCGGAAGCAGACGTCGACGCGCTCGGCGAGCCCCTCTCCGCCGGCGCCGGTGAAGCCCACCGTGGCCAGGCCGAGGGCGCGCGCCGCGTCGATGCCGGCCAGGACGTTGGGCGAGCGGCCGCTCGTGCTGATGCCCACCGCCACGTCGCCCGGCCGCCCCAACGCCTCGACCTGGCGCGCAAAGACCCGGTCGAAGCCGTAGTCGTTGCCGATGGCCGTGAGGATCGAGGTGTCGGTGGTCAAGGCAACGGCGGCCAACGCCCGGCGCTCGACGAGGAAGCGGCTGACGAGCTCGCCCGCCAGGTGCTGCGCGTCGGCCGCGCTGCCGCCGTTGCCGAAGAGCAGGATCTGCCCGCCGCGCGCCAGGGCGTCCGCCCACAGGCGGGCGATCGCGGCCAGCACGGGGAGCTGCTGGTCCACCACGGCGCGCTTGACGGCGATGCTGTCGTCGAAGATCCGCCGGAGGTCGGCCTCGAACGCCGCGGTGTCGGCGGGTCCCGCCGCCGCCGACGCCACCGCGTGGGTCCCGTTCGTCCCGCCCGTCGTCGTGTCGTTCATGTCCTGACCTCCCAGGTCTGCAGGCCGTGGGGCTCGAACGTGAACTCCACGACCTGCCCCCCGAGCTTCTCGAGCTCGGCGGCCACGATGTGCTTCTTGTCGAAGGCGCAGTACAGCAGCAGGTAGCCCCCGCCGCCGGCGCCGGTGATCTTGCCGCCCAGCGCGCCATGGGCGCGCGCCGTGGCGTACAGCTCGTCGATGACAGGGTTGGTGATCTGGCTCGCCAGCCGCTGCTTGTTGAGCCATGCGTCGTGGAGCAGCGCCCCGAAGTCGTCGAGCCGGCCCTGGAGCAGCGCGTTCTTGAGCTCGACGGTGATGTGCTTGAGCTCCGTCATGGCCGCCAGCACGTCGGCCTCCTGCCGCACGTAGTTGTCGACCTGCGTCCGGATGATGTTGGCCGACATCCGGGTGCGCCCGGTGTAGCACAGCAGCAGGTGGTACTCGAGCTCGTTGACGACGTCGGGATCGATGCGCAGCGGGTTGACGACCACCGCCGATGCGCCGAACTCGATGAAGTTGAAGCCCCCGAACGTGGCGGCGTACTGGTCCTGCATGCCGCCCCGGATCCCGAGCTCCTCGCGCTCGATGTGGTAGGCCAGCTTGGCGATGTCGTAGCTCGTCAGCGGACGCCGCTGCCATTGCCGGAAGAGGCCGATGAGCGCCACCACCATCGTCGACGACGACCCGAGCCCCGAGCCGGGAGGGGCGTCGCTGTGCAGGAAGAAGTCCAGCCCCTGGTCGAGGCCGTTGGCCGGGAACATCGTGCGGATGGTGGCCTTGACGAGGTCGAGCTCGCCGTCGTAGCGCATCTCGTCGTCGAGGTCGTACTTGGCCACGATGTCGTAGTCGAGCGACTGGACGGTGACGCTGCGGTCGGCGCGCGTGCGGAGCGTGCCGAAGGCGAACTTGTCGATGGTGGCGCTGAGGACGATCCCCCCCTGCTCGGCCGCGTACGGCAGCACGTCGGTGCCGCCGCCGCAAAAGCTAAGCCGAAGCGGCGCCTTGCTCCGGATGATCATGCGAATGGGCTCCCTGGGCCCGGATATGGGCGATGAAGGCGGCATAGCCGTCGGGCGTGCCGATGTCGACGAAGAAGCCGGTGGCCGGGAACGCGTACATCCCGCGCCGATCCGCCACGAGGTCCGGGAAGACGTCGCGCTCCAGCGACACCGCCCGTCCCGACGGGATGTAGTTCATAACGTCTTTTTCGAGCCAATAGATACCCGCGTTGATGAAACCCGGCTCCGGCGCCGCCGACTTCTCGCGGAACGCCTCGATGCGGCCGTCCGCCCGCAGCGCCACCGACCCGTAGGCCCGGGCATCCGCCACCTCGACCACGGCGACGGTGCCCAGCGGGCCGGCGCCGGCCCCCTCAGCCGGGTGGTTTGCCTGGGCGTTGCCCCCGCCCGGCGCCGCGCGGCGGCGGTGCGCCCGCGCCATGGCGCGCAGGTCGATGTCGAAGTACGTGTCGCCGTTGAGCACCAGGAACGGCCCGCGCACGAAACGCTCGGCCCACTTGACGGCGCCCCCGGTGCCCAACGGGTGGTCCTCGACCGAGTAGTCGATGCGCACGCCCAGCGCGGCGCCGTCGCCGAAGTGGGCCGAGACGTGCTCGTGCAGGTAGCCGACGCACAGGACGACGTGGTCGACCCCCCACCGCTTCAGGCAGGCGATCTGGTAGGCGAGGAACGGGCGGTCGTCGACCGCGGCCATCGACTTGGGGCGGTCGGCCACCACCGACCGCAGCCGGGTGCCGAGCCCGCCCGCGAGGATGAGGGCTTGCATGGGGTCGCGTGCCTTGAAGGCTCTGGTCGAGGCGGCGGGCCAGGGCGCCGGGCTAGCGCGGCGCGCCGGCCTGGCCGACGGCGCCGGCCAGGCTGTAGACACCGGGCCCGGACGCCGCTCCGGCGGCGTCGACGGCCCACTCGACGGCCTCGGTGCCGACGTCGAGCCGGCGCAGCGCCTCGGGCGCCAGGCGCCAGTCGCCGTTGGCGGCGTCGCGGAACGGCACGGCGTCGACCACCCGGCATGTGGCGCAGCGCGCGATCTCGGCGTCGGTGAGGGCGTGCCGGACCTGCACCTGGCCGCGAGAGAAGTAGTCCTCCTCGAGCATCACGCCGTTCTCGGCGAACACGTTGTTGACGAACGTGCCGGCGCCCCCACCGAACATCGCCTTCTTGCGCTTGGCCTCGAGCGCCAGCCGGTTGCCGACAAACGTGTTGTAAGCCACGCGCGGGTCCGACAGGTCCTTCGTCGAGAGGCCGATGTTGCAGCCCATGAGCACGTTGTTGACGATCGTCGGCGTCGACGCCTCGCCCACGCTGATGCACTTGTCGCCGGCGCGCGCCACACGGGTGCGGGTGACCGTCACGGTGCTGCCCGAGAAGTCGATGCCGTCGCCCGTGATGTCCTCGAACAGGCTGTCGCGGATCTCGCCCGTCCCGAAGTCGACGTCGATGCCGTCGCTGGCCGTGCGTGCCACCAGGCTCTCGACCATCTGCAGGTGGCCGTTCTTGATGTTGATCGCGTCCTCGCTCTGCATGTCGGTGAAGCGCGCGTCGACGAGCGTCAGGTCGCCGTTGTGCACCGCGAAGCCACCGGTGAACAGCATGCCGTTGACCTGTCCTTGCCCGCCGTCCGAGATATCGGTATGGCGCAGCTCGACCGGCCGCGGCGGGCGCACGACCGCGAACACGTCCCACGGCCGCCCGCTGCCGTCGCCGTGGATGCGGATGCGCTGCTCGGGGGTGCCGACCGCCTCGAGGCCGCCGTACATCAGCACGCTCGTGGCCGGCGCGAGCGTGATGTCGGCGCCGGGCTGGATGACGAGCCGCGACCCTTCGGGCACGATGACGGTGCGCGTGATGACCGCCGAACCGCCCAAGGTGACCGCGCCGGGGTCGCCGGCCAGCGGCCGGAACTGCGGGTGGCGTGCCAGGAACGCCTCGCGCGTCATGAAGCGGGCCTCGGGGTCGAACGGGTCGGAGGCGTCGTAGGCGACGATGCCGACCGTGCCGTCCACCGGGGGCGGATCGGACGGGTCGACGACCGCCCCGACCATGGGCGCGCCGGTGACGGCGTTGACGGCCGCGACGTCCAAGGCCGGCAGCGGCGTCACCAGCGGGTCGCGCTCGGCGGGCGCCAGGTGTCCGCGCACGAGGTAGTGCCGCCGGCCCTGGAGGGTGTCCATGAACTCCCAGTAGCGCGCGCCGATGACCTCGCCCTTGTAGGCCACCTCCGGGAGGATCCAGCGGTCGACCGCGAACGTCACGCGCCCGTCCGCAGCCACGGCGTGGGCCACCACCGGCTCGCCGGGATCGATCGCCCCGTCCTCGTTGACGTCCTCGACCAGCAGGTAGCGGCCCGCGAAGCGCAGCGTCAGCGTCGGGCTGTCGGTGACCGCGATCGGGCTCCCCTCGGGCGCCGTGGTGCTGTCGTGGAACGTGAGGGTCCGGAGGTGCATCCCGCTGAAGTTCAGCGTCGAGACGTCGATGGCCGCCAGGTCCGGGCCGAGCTGGCGATAGACGAGGTTGGCGCTCGAGAGGCCCAGCACCTTGTGCACGCGCTCGACGTTGTGCTTGAGGTCGCGGCGCAGGACATCCATCTTGTAGCCCTGCCCGAGGCTGCCGAGCACGTCGGCCCAAGCCAAGAGCCGGATGCGGTCGTGGATGGCGTCGTAGCGCCGCATGAGCGACGCGCCGCCGTCGCCGACCCACTTCCACAGGAGCCGGTTGCGCTCGAGGCGCAGGGCCGGGTCCTCGAGCGTCGAGCGCTGCAGCGCGTCCGGTCCCTTCTCGTTCCAGAAGTCGATGGTGCCCGGCTCGACCGGCATCCGCACGAGGTGCGCGTCCCACGGCACCGGCTCGAGGAGGCCGCGGCTGGCATCGAAGTAGAGCTTGAGGTTGTCGGACCCGAACCGCACGTGGTTGGTGTTGAGCAGCGTCGTGACGGCGCGGAAGGCGAGGTACTTGTCCCAGTCCAGCGCCGCCCGGGCGCGCCGGAACGTCGCCGGCGAGGGCTGCCGCTCGTGCGCGTTGAGCAGCGCGACCAACGGCATGCCGAGGTCGTAGGCCGGGTCGACGGTCTCGCGCACCGATCCCATGTCGAACCGGGCGTCGCTGGCGACCCCGGTGCCGAGGCTCGTGTACTGCTCGAAGTGCTGGGCGCGGCCGTTTTGCCCGAAGATCGTCGTCTCGGGGCGGTCGTAGGCCGCCATGAGCGGCTTGTCGAACTGCTCGACCTCGTAGTACAGGCCCTGCAGGCGGCCGTTGATGCGCAGGACGACGAACTGGCCGCGCGGGGCCACGAGCCCTTCGTCCGCCATCAGGTCCGCCACGAACGGCGACACGGCGTAGTCGCGGTCGATGGGGATGATCAGGTTGATCTGGCGCCGGCCGTGGAAGTAGATGTCCTCCTCGATGGTCGTGCCGTTGTCGTCGAGCTTCTGGCTGTCGAACTTGATGCGGTAGGACTTCTTGGCGCCCTCCCAGTGCGGCGGCAGGTCGCCGCGCAGCCGGACGTCGACCCGGTAGCGCGTGCCCTCGGCGATGAACGTGCCGGGCACCCAGTCGCGCAAGCCCTCGCTCATCACGCCGACCTCGCGCGCCCGCTCGGCGCTGTGCTCGAGCCCTGCGATGCTCTCGGGCGAGAGCTTGAGGTCGTAGATCGGCAGGCCCGACTCGACGAGCAGGTGCGTCCCGCGAAAGGGGTTGAGCATGCCGTCGGCGAAGGCCAGGTAGCGGTTGCCGGTCACCAGCCGGCTGGCGCGCTCGGCGACGCCGGCCGAGTGCGTCAAGGTCGCGAACACGACGATGCCGACGGCCGCGATGCCGAGCACGGCCTCGGGCAGCCGCGGCCAGATCCGCTGGAACGGGCGCACTGCGCGCCGCACGAGGGCGGCCACGCGCCGCGGCCCCCGAGGGCGGGTCTCGATCGACATGTCTACGCCAACCCTTTCATGGCATCCAAGCTCGCAGCAGGTCCTGTCGGCGCCATCCCGGTGGGGATCACGCCCAGAGGTCGTCGGCGCGGCTGTGGGCCGAAAGCCGCGCCATGGCCCGGACGGCGATGCAGTACTTGCTGATCGCCTCGTGCCGCAGGTCGTACTTCAGGATCAGCCCGTGGACCAGGCGGGTCATCGCGCCGTCGGCCTTGATCTCGGCGATGGCGGCGCCGTACGGCAGGAGCCGCTGCCCGCCGACGAGCGGCCCGCAGAGGTCGAGGTGGCGGCTGGCCATCACCTCGTCGTCGAAGCTGACCCGGACCCGGCGCGCCTCCGGTCGCTCGTAGGCCGCGCGGCGGTACTGCACGACGACCTTGGGCTCCATGTTGAGCTGACGCTGCAGCCGGAAGAACGCCCGCACGCCCGGGTCCGCCATCAGGCCTGCCGGCGGCAGGCACCGGCGCTCGATCGCGTGCATCAGGTCGGGGTAGTCCGCCCACGCGACCCTCGCGGTGGTCTTGTGGATGAAGTCGAACACCCGCGACTTGATCTCCAGCCGCACGAACGGCGACTCGCGCTCGGGATCCGCGCCGTACACGCGCACCCGCAGCTTGTGCCGCAGGGCGGCGCCGGCCATCTTCTCGTGGTACGCCAGGTAGTCCGGCGTGTCGAGGTAGAGGCTCCGGACGACGTAGCCGCCGTCGCGCCGGCTGTGCGCGTCGAGCTGCATGAACGCGCGGACGTCGCGTTCGAGGGCCGTCCGGCGGGTCCGCTCGAGGCGGTACTTGACCTCCAACCGGTCGAGCATCACCCCGAGGTCGCGCGCCCGGCGGGTCGCGGTTCCGGGAGCCACCGCCGCCGCGTCAGAGCTCAAGGTGGTTCTCCGGCGTGATCAGCGTGACCTCGCGGGCGACGTCGCCGCGCAGGGCGGTGACGACACGCTCGGGGGCGACCTTGGGCGCGAGCCGGATGCTGTAGGTGTACTCGAAGTCGTCGCCGATGTCGGTGGCGCCGCGGAGCTGCCGCCACGCCACCAGGTCGCGCGCCTCCTGGGGCAGCTTGGCCCACGGGTCGGCCTCGCGCGAGCGGAAGACCAGGACGTAGTCGGCCGAACCCAGCGCGCCGTAGCCGACGGCGTACAGCGCCACCACGACGGCCGCCACCAGGCCGGTGCCGATGAGCGCGATGATCCACGCCCCTGCGCCGGCGCACAGGCCGATGGCCACCGACTGGAACAGGAACGTCATGTCCTTGGTGTCCTTGATGACCGTGCGGAAGCGGATGATCGAGAGCGCGCCGACGAGGCCC
>WBZR01005082.1_pt1 | contig 10304 bp, 6 predicted proteins | sample 5204231 | NCBI WGS metagenome assembly WBZR01 (sample SAMN12412403, study PRJNA552823) | activated sludge metagenome | isolation source: activated sludge from anammox sidestream of wastewater treatment plant... | place: USA: Virginia | collected 2017-08
CGTTGCTGACGTCGTCGATGCGCGCGCTCGCGGTCTGGTTGAACGGCCCGCTCGTGTCGGAGCCGCCGTTCGGGACGGAGCCAGGATCGGAGAGGTTCAGCGAGCCGGAGGTGAGGGTGCCGCCGCTCTGCGAGCCCGCGACGCTGCTGATGTCGGCGGCGCCGTCGCACCCGGAAGCGTCGTTGCGGCGATTCATGTCGCCGGTACGCTGGGTGTCGACCGTCAGGTAGTACGCGCCCGGCGCCGTGACGTTGAAGGAGAGGTTGTGCTGCGCCGACCCGTTGGTGTCGCGGGTGCTGAAGATGCCGACGTCGGAGCTCAGGTTCCACGCGAAGCGGGTCTTGAACTGCGACCCGTTGTTCACCTGGATCGCAACCGAGGAGCGGCGCGATCCGTCGCCGTCGCCGGCATTCGCCGTCGAGCCCGAGGTGCTCGCCGAGGCGCCGGAGATCGACTGGGCGTGAGCGCTCGCGAGGCCGGAAGCCGATGCGACGACGGCGAGCACTGCGACGAGCGTCTTGCGCGTTGGGATCATGCGACGAATCCTCCCTTGGGGGCTCTTGGCGGTCTTCGCCGAGGCACATGGCGCCTCGGCACGGCACTGCGCCCGTGATTCGCGGCGCCAGCTTCCGCCGCTCGTAGGGCGAAGCTCCCTTACGCGGCGCCGATCGGTTTTGTCAAGGAAAATCACATGCGAAGCGCCTGGATGGGACCTGCGGCGTAACCCGGACGGCCGGGCGTGAATGACCCCATCGTCACCCTCCCAGGAGCGTCCGATGGGGGATACGCCCTTGGCCGAGCGGACGCCGGGGACTTCGCGCCGTCCTCCGCGCCGCGGGGCGCCGTAGGCGCCGCCATCGGCAGTAGGCTGGCGTGCCGGTGCGGTGCCCGCTAAGAAACCCGCCCCATGCCGCCAGCCATTCGGAAGGTCCTGGTCGCCAATCGGGGGGAGATCGCACGTCGGATCCTGCGCACCGTCCGCGCGCTGGGTCTCGCGAGCGTCGCCGTCCATTCCGACGCCGATGCGCGTGCGCCGCACGTCGTCGAGGCCGACGAGGCGGTGCGGATCGGACCGGCGCCGGGCCGGGATTCGTATCTGGCGATGGACCGCATCCTCGAGGCGGCGCGCGCGACGGGCGCCGACGCGATCCACCCCGGCTACGGGTTCCTCTCCGAGAACCACGAGTTCGCGGCGCGCGTCGCCCAAGCCGGGCTGGTGTTCATCGGACCTCCCGTCGAGGCGATCCGCCGCATGGGCAGCAAGATCGGCGCGAAGGAGATCATGGCGGCCGCGGGTGTGCCAGTGGTGCCCGGCGCATCGCTCGCGGATCTTCCGTTGAAGGAGAGCCTCGCGGCGGCGCGCGACATCGGGTTCCCGATCCTGATCAAGGCGTCCGCGGGCGGCGGCGGGAAGGGGATGCGGATCGTCCGCGAGGAGGCGGCCTTCGCCGAGGCCATCGCGACCGCCCGCCGCGAGGCCGAGAGCGCCTTCGGCGACGGCACCCTGCTGATCGAGCGCTATTTCGACGCGCCCCGCCACGTCGAGATCCAGATCTTCGGCGACGCGCACGGCAACGTGATCCACCTCGGCGAGCGCGAGTGCTCGATCCAACGCCGCTATCAGAAGATCGTCGAGGAGGCGCCGTCGCCGGCGGTGGATGCGGCGCTGCGCGGCCGCATGGGCGAGGCCGCGGTCGCCGCCGCGCGCGCGATCGGCTACGTGGGCGCCGGGACGGTCGAGTTCATCGTCGACCGGGAGGGCGCGTTCTACTTCCTGGAGGTCAACACGCGGCTCCAGGTCGAACATCCCGTCACCGAGGCGGTGACGGGCCTCGACCTCGTGCGGTGGCAGATCCTGGTCGCGGGGGGCGCCGCGTTGCCGCTGGCGCAGCAGGAGGTCGCGCTGCGCGGCCACGCGATCGAGGCCCGGCTCTACGCGGAGGATCCCGCCGCGGATTTCCTCCCAGCGACCGGCGCGGTCGCGCTCTGGCGGCCGCTCGACCTTCCCGGCGTGCGCTACGACAGCGGCGTCGAGGCCGGGAGCGAGGTCGGAGTCCACTACGATCCCCTGCTGGCGAAGGTCATCGCCCACGCGCCGACCCGCGACGAGGCGATCCGCCTCCTGCGGCGCGCCCTCGCCGCGCTCGGCGTCGGGCCGATCATGACCAATCGCGACTTCCTCCTCGCCGTCCTCGACCACCAGGCGTTCGCGGCCGGAGCACTGCACACGCACTTCATCGAGCAGCACCTGCCGCCCGAGACCCGGCGAGCGGCGCGGACGCCGGCGCACGACCGCATTCACGCGATCGCGGCCGCGCTCTGGGAGCATGCGGCGCGGCGGCGCGCGGGCGGCCCGCTCCCGCAGAGCGTGCCGTCCGGGTGGCGCAACAACCGCTGGCGTGCCCAGGATGCGAGCTACGTCCTGGGCGGCGAGCGGGTCGAGGTGCGGTACGTCGCAGAACCGGGCGATGGCTTCGTGATCGAGGGCGAGCCGCCGGCGCGGGCGCTGGTCCACGCGGTGGACACGCGAGGCATCGCCGTCGAGATCGATGGGGTGCGCCGCCGTTTCGCGGTCGCGGCGATCAGGGACGCGCTCGTCGTCCACGGTCCGCTCGGCACCGCGACGCTCGCGCCGGTCCCGCGCTTCCCGCCCGCCGAGCGCGAAGATCTCGCTGGCGGCTGTCTCGCGCCGATGACCGGCATCATCCGCGAGGTGCGGGTGAAGGAAGGCGACGCGGTGGAGAAGGGCGCCGTGCTCCTGGTCCTCGAGGCCATGAAGATGGAGCACCAGATGATCGCGCGCGACGTCGGCATCGTGAAGCAGGTGCGGGTCGAGGTCGGACAGATGGTCGACCCGGACGAGGTGCTCGTCGTCGTCGAGCCGCGCGAGGCGTAGCGGCGATTCGCGGGCGTGAGAGTCGTGGCGTGGTGACGGTCGGGCGGTGGGACCATCTCCTCGCTAGGAGTCTGGGGCCCAGCGCGTGAGACCCGCCGCTCCTTCTCCCGTTCTGCGGTCAGCGAGGCGCTGCGCTCGTCGACGACCCCAGCGCCCGCCCGCCGCACCGCCGCGTATCGCGCGACGATCCGACCCCTCCCGCGTGCACGGAAGCGACTAGGCCGCGGCCATGCGGGTACGGGCCAGCGCTTCGGCGACCAGGAGGCCCACCTTCGACTCGATGCCGAACGAGGTGTGGGTGCCGCCGTGCCATTCGATGCGGGGGCGGTCCCAGTGCTCCCAGAGGGCGCGGATCTGCCCGGTCGGGACGATGCGGTCGGCGACGCCGCCGAAGATGAAGAGGCGGTCGCTCGCGACGCGCGGCGCGAGCGCGAGCGGCGACACCAAACGCAGCAGGCGGCCGATCTGGTCGAACGAGATGCCGAAGCGCTCGACGAGTCCGCGGATGAACGGCGGGACGTGCCGCTCGACGAGCCCCATGACGTCGACCATCGGCATCCCCGCGATGACGCACGCGAGGTCGCTCTCGAGGCCGGCCGTGAGGGCCGCGACGCCGCCGCCGAGCGAGAGCCCATAGAGTCCGACCGGCATGCCGTCGCGCGCGCGGAGCCAGGCGAGCAGCCGGCGAAGGTCCCACACGGCCTGCGCCTGCAAGTGCACGAGGTCGAGGATCTCGCCCGAGAAGAGCCCTTCGCCGCTCCGCCATCCGCTCGCGCGCGGACCGTGCAGGGGCAGGACGGGCAGCGCCAGGTTCACGCCGAGGGTCTCGTGCAGCCAGCGCGGGCTGAACTGGAAGAAGCCCGTGAGCGGCGACCCCGTGCGGTAGCCGTGCACGCAGACCAGCCAGGGGCGCGCCGGGCCGGGATGCTGCAGGAGCCAGACGTGCGCGGTGCGGTTGGCGGTGCGGTCATGCCAGCGGTCGCCGCCGGGCTCGCCGCGACGCGGCTCGAACCCGCTCGCGAAGGTCAGGTGGCGATACGTCCGTCCGAAGCTCGACGCGCTCTCGATCGCGCGCGGCTCGAGGGCGGGCGGCGGCAGGTGATAGCCGGTCGGATCGGCGACCCAGCCGGCCTCCTCGAAGAACGCGAGCGCGTCGGCGAGCTCGGCGCGCAGGCGTTCGCGGTCGGCGGCCTTGACGAAGCGGGCGAGGAGCACCTCGCTCATGAAGAAGATCTCGTCGAAGACGACCTTCGCCGCGACGAGCGGCGAGAGGCCGATGCTCGGCAGATCGGTCGGCCCGTCCCCGCGCGGGGCGGGCGGGAGGAGCCAGCGGGTGGCGAGGACGCTCGGCGCGAGCAGGGCGCGCACGGCGACTTCGAGGGCGAGAGCGGCGGCGTCGTGGATCATCGATCCTCTCCGAACCAGCTCGAGGCTACCATGCGGCGACGCCGCTGTATGCGCGTCGTCGTGCGACGGCGGCGGCGCGGCGCGGAGCATGGGAGTGAAGTCCGTTCATGGGCGACTCCCGGGGGGTGCGCTCCTTTACGTCGGTCCGCGCGCGGTTGTAAAGCTCCCACGCGCGACGCCATGGCGAGCGCCAGCGAGGAGGACACGTGACGACGACGGTGACGCGCTACGAGGTGAGGCAAGGGGCGGCGTGGATCGTCCTCGATTCTCCCGGGAACCGGAACGCCCTCTCGGCCCCGCTGGTCGCCGAGCTCGGGGCGCACATGCATACGGCCTTCGCCGACCCCGCGGCGCGCGCGATCGTGCTCACGGGCGCCGGACCGGCGTTCTGCGCTGGCGCCGACCTCAAGAATCGGGGCGACGCGGTGGCGGCGGGCGGCGCGGGGGAGAACCCGTTCGTCGCGATCCTGCGGGCGATGTGGGACGGCCCGAAGCCGGTGATCGTGGCCGCGAACGGCCATGCGTTCGGCGGCGGCGTCGGCCTCGTCGCCGCCGCCGACATCGCGATCGCCGTGGACTCCGCGACCCTGAGCTTCAGCGAGGTCCGCGTCGGTGTCATACCGGCGATGATCTCGGTCGTGGCGCTCCCGAAGCTCGGCGTGCACCACGCGATGCGGCTCTTCCTCACCGGCGCGCGTTTCTCGGCGGAGGAGGCCCGCGGCTACGGTCTGGTGCACCGAGTGGTGCCGGCGACCGAGCTCGCGGCGGCGGTGCAGGCCGAGGTCGATGCGATCGCGCTCGGCGGGCCGAACGCCGTCAGGGAAGCGAAGCGACTGGTCCGCACCGTCAGCCGGGTGTCGATGGACGAGGGCTTCGCGTACGCCGAAGCGAAGATCGCCGAGCTCTTCGCGTCGCCCGAGGCGGCGGAGGGCATGATGGCGTTCGCGACCAAGCGTCCGCCGAGCTGGGCAAGCTGACGAAGGGGGCCGCATCATGGCGAAGGACGACGGGTTCGACGTCTGTGTCATCGGAACCGGCGCCGGCGGCGGCGTCATGGTCAAGGAACTCACGGCGGCCGGCTTCCGCGTCGTCGCGTTGCAGCGCGGACCGATGCTGTCGCCGGCGGACTTCGCCGACGACGAGCTCGCGGTGATGATCCGCGACGCGCTCTTCTCGCCGCGCCAGCTCGAGACCTTCCGGCCGAACGACCGGACGCCCGCCGTGAGCGGGCGGTTCAACGCGACGGCCGACTGCGTCGGCGGCACGATGACGCACTGGTCGGCGTGGTCGTGGCGCTTCCGGCCCGACGACTTCCGGGTGCGCTCGCACGAGGGGCCTCTGGCGGGCGCGAGCCTCGCCGACTGGCCGTTCCCCTACGAGGAGATCGAGCCCTTCTACGAGAAGGCCGAAGGGGAGTTCGGCGTCTCGGGCGACGGATCGGCGAATCCCTTCGGAGCGCCGCGCCGGAAGGACTACCCGAACCCGCCGCATCCGGAGCGCGTGTCGAGCCGCCGCTTCCGCGCCGGAGCGGAGAGGCTCGGATGGCATCCCTTCCCCCTGCCGCTCGCGATCAATTCGCGCGCCTACGGCGGGCGGCCGCCCTGCATGTACGGAGGGGCGTGCTACGGATTCGGGTGCCCCATCCACGCGAAGGCGACGTCGCTCTCAGTTTGCATCCCGCGGGCGCTCGCCACCGGCAAGCTCGACCTGCGCGCGAACGTGGTCGCGCGCGAGATCACGATCGGCAAGGACGGGCGGGCGAAGAGCGTCCGCTACCTCGACGAGGCCGGCAAGGAATACGAGGTGCGGGCGAGGCAGATCGTCGTCTCCGGCAACTCGATCGGATCCTCGCACCTGCTGCTGATGTCGCGGTCGGGATCGTTTCCGCAGGGGCTCGCCAACTCGAGCGGCCTCGTCGGCAAGAACCTTACGTTCCACATCGTCCCGGCGGTCGGCTTCACGATCGACGAGCCGGCGCTCGGCTACACCGGCTTCAACGGCCACGTGGCCGTCGACGACCTGCACCCGAGCGACCCGAAGCGCGGGTTCATCCGGGGCGGCGTCATCGGCGAGCCGAACGCCGGCACCGCCACCCCGATTTTCCACTGGGTGCTCGTCGGCGCCGGGTATCCGATGGCGCAGGGCTTCGGGGCGCCGCTCAAGAAGTTCCTGAAGACGTTCCCGCGGACGATCCTGCTGGCGGCGGTGCTGGAAGACCTGCCGGTGGAGGCGAATCGCATCGATCTCGATCCGACCGTGAAGGACTCCTTCGGCTTGCCGGTGCCGCGCATCACGCACGGCCAGCACCCGAACGACCTCGCCATGTTCCGCTGGTATCAGAGGAAACTGATGGACCTGGCCGAAGCCTGCGGCGCGACCGAGAAGTGGCTGTCGCAGGTGCCGGGCTTCACGCTGATCGACGACAAGACGCCGATGAACGGGGGGCACGTCGGCCACTACATGGGCACCTGCCGCATGGGGACCGATCAGCAGGCGTCGGTGCTCGACCGGTGGTGCCGGACCCACGACGTGCCGAACCTGTGGGTGGTCGACGGCAGCTGTTTTCCGACCTCCGGCGGCTACAACCCGACCCTCACGATCCTCGCCAACGCCTATCGCGTCGCGGACCACTTCATCGCCGAGGCGAAGCGGCAGAATCTCTGAAGGAGCCGAGCCATGACCATCAGCCGACGCGACTTCCTGCTCCGGAGCGCGCTCTACGGGGGCGCCGTCTGGGCCGCCGTGAACGTGCCGCGGCCGCGCGCCCTCGCCGCGGCCGCGGCGTCGGCGACGCCCGCCGTGCTGACGCCCGGGCAATGGAGGCTCGTGGAGGCGATCACCGGCCGCATCATCCCGAGCGACGACGAGCCCGGTGCGGTCGAGGCGGGCGTCGTGAACTTCATCGACAAAGCCCTCGCTCACGAGGACGCGGCGCTGGCTCCGGTCTACGCCGCGGGGCTCGCGGGCATCGACGCGGTCGCCGCGAAGCGGTTCCGGAAGCCCTTCGTCGCGCTCGGCGCCGGGGAGCAGGACGAGATCCTCGCGGTTCTCGAGAGCGGGAAAGCCGCGGGCTGGCCGGAGGGCCCGGTCGGGGCCGGGGACTTCTTCGCGGCCGTTCGCGCGCACACGGTCTTCGGCTTCCTCGCCGACCCGAGCTACGGGGGCAATCGCGGCTGGGTCGGCTGGAAGGTCGTCGGCTATCCTGGCCGCCAGCACCATCGCGGCGGCTACACGGCGCCGCAGATGCTCGGCACGGAGCCGATCGTGCCGGTGTGGAAGAGCTGAATCCGACGCGATAGGACGTGGCGATGACCGACATCCTGCGCATCGCGAATTGCAGCGGCTTCTACGGCGACCGCTTGGGCGCCGCCCGCGAGATGGTCGAGGGCGGCCCGATCGACGTCTTGACCGGGGACTATCTCGCCGAGCTGACGCTGATGATCCTCTTGAAGGACAAGCTGAAGGACGGATCGCTCGGCTACGCGCGCACCTTCCTCCGCCAGCTCGAGGAGATCGCGGTCGCCTGCAAGGAGCGCGGCATCAAGATCGTGGTGAACGCCGGCGGACTGAACCCGGCGGGCTGCGCGGCGGCGGCGCGCGCGCTCTACGAGCGGCTGGGGGTCCGCGCGGTGGTCGCCCATCTCGAGGGCGACGATATCCTCCCGAAGCTCGAGGCGCTGCAGGCGGGCGGCGAGCGGCTCGCGCACCTCGACCAGGGCCATCCGCTCTCGGATCTGAAGGCGCCGGTGCTGTCCGCCAACGCCTACCTCGGGGGTTGGGGCATCGCGGCCGCCCTCGAACGCGGGGCGGACCTCGTCGTCTGTCCGCGCGTCACCGACGCCGCGCTCACGCTCGGACCGGCGGCGTGGAAGCACGGGTGGCGGCGCGACGACTGGGACCGGCTCGCGGCGGGCGTCGTCGCGGGCCACATCATCGAGTGCGGCGCGCAGACGACCGGCGGCAACTACGCCTTCTTCAAGGAGGTGCCCGACCTCACGCATCCCGGGTTCCCGATCGCGGAGATGCGCGCCGACGGCAGCTTCGTGATCACCAAGCATCCCGGGACGGGCGGGCTGGTGTCGGTCGGCACCGTCACGGCGCAGCTGCTCTACGAGATCGGCGGGCCGCGCTACCCGAACCCCGACGTGACCGCGCGCTTCGACACGATCCGCGTCGAGCAGGAGGGCCCGGATCGCGTGCTCGTGCACGGGATCAAGGGCGAGCCGCCTCCGCCGACCACGAAGGTCTGCATCAACTACTTCGGGGGCTACAAGAACAGCATGACCTTCGTGCTGGCCGGGCTCGACATCGAGGAGAAGGCGCGGCTCGCGGAGGAGACGCTCTGGACGCTCGTCGGAGGGCGCGAGCGCTTCGCCGAGACGCGCGCGACCCTGCGCCGCGGCGACCGCCCGGACCCGGACACGAACGAGGAGGCCTTCGCGCACCTCACGGTCAGCGTGAAGGATCCCGACGCGCACAAGGTCGGCCGCGCGTTCTCCGGGAAGGTCGTCGAGATGGCGCTCGCGAGCTATCCCGGGTTCTTCATGACGAGCCCGCCGAGCGAAGGATCGCAGATCGGCGTGTACTGGCCGACGCTGGTACCGTCGGCGGCGGTCGAGCAGCGGCTCGTGCTCGGCGAGTCGTCGATCCCGATTCCGCACGTCGATCCCCCCGCGACCTTCGCGGGGCCGCCGCCGCCGGCGATCGCGCTTCCGCCCGCGCCGACCGGACCCACGCGCGCGGTGCCCCTCGGGACGATCTGCGGCGCCCGCTCGGGCGACAAGGGCGGCAACGGCAACGTGGGCGTCTGGGTGCGGACGCCCGCGGCGTATCGCTGGCTCGCGGACTATCTGACCGTCGCCCGCCTGCGCGAGCTGCTCAGCGAGGCGCGGACGCTCGAGGTCGAACGTTTCGAGCTCCCGAACCTGCTCGCGCTGAACTTCGTGCTGCAGGGGCTCCTCGGCGACGGCGTCGCGGCCTCGCTCCGCAGCGATCCGCAGGCGAAGAGCCTCGGCGAATACCTGCGCGCCAAGGTCGTTCCGATCCCGACCGCGCTGCTCGGCTGATCCCGCGTCACCTCCCTGACCCGGCGCTTTTTGCCGGGTCGTTTCGTCCGCCGGGCGGGCGCGCCGCCGCGTGCGGACGGCCGCCGGCGCGGGCACGGAACCTGCTCCCGCTCGAGGCGGGGAGACGGGAGCGATGCGGGGTGGCAGGTGGTGGGTCGTGGTCGGCGCGGCGGTGCTCGTGGGGACGCCGACGTTCGCGACTCCGGCCGGCGCGACCGCCCCGGTCTTCGGCCCCGCCGCGCCGGTCGTCGCCGACGCCGCGGGCGATGCCGGTAACGACGGCGCGCCGCGGATCGTGACCGACGGGCAGGGCGCGTGGATCACGGTGTGGACGGCCACCCGCGGCGGGGGCGGGATCCTCGGGCCGGACGCCGACGTGCTCGCGGCGCGCTCGAGCGATCTCGGGATCTCGTGGAGCCTGCCGGTCGCGGTGAACGCTGGCGCGGCGACCGATGCCGAGTTCGACTTCGCCCCGGCGCTCGCGACCGACGGGCGCGGGCTCTGGATCGCGGTCTGGGTCGCGAGCCACGGCCCGGATACGGACCTCTTCAGCGCGCGCTCGACCGACGCCGGGCAGAGTTGGAGCGCGGCGCAGCCGCTCCACGCCGACGCCGCCGGCGACGCGGCCAACGACGACCATCCGCAGATCGCGACCGACGGGCTCGGCACGTGGATCGTCGTCTGGGACGCGAATGCGCGGGCGGGCGGCGACCGCGACGTCTTCGCCGCGCGCTCCGTCGATGGGGGCCTCACCTGGAGCCCGCCCGCGCCCATCGCCGCCGGTGCGACGACCGATCGGGGCAGCGACCAGCGTCCGCAGCTCGCGACCGACGGCGACGGGCGCTGGGTGGTCGTCTGGGCCTCGAGCGACACGCTCGGCGGCGTCAAGGGAAACGACTTCGACATCCTGACCGCGCGCTCGACCGACGGCGGCG
>WBZR01005083.1_pt1 | contig 10304 bp, 7 predicted proteins | sample 5204231 | NCBI WGS metagenome assembly WBZR01 (sample SAMN12412403, study PRJNA552823) | activated sludge metagenome | isolation source: activated sludge from anammox sidestream of wastewater treatment plant... | place: USA: Virginia | collected 2017-08
CCCTATCCCTCGGGGCGCATCCACATGGGCCATGTGCGCAACTACACCATGGGCGACGTGGTGGCCCGCTACAAGAAGGCGCAGGGGTTCAACGTCCTGCACCCGATGGGCTGGGACGCTTTCGGGATGCCGGCCGAAAACGCCGCCATGGCATCCGGCGGGCATCCGGCGACCTGGACCTACGACAACATCCGCGAGATGAAGTCGCAGATGCGGCCGATGGGCTGGTCCCTTGACTGGAGCCGCGAGTTCGCCACCTGCGACGTGGAATACTACGGCCAGCAGCAGGCGCTGTTCCTCGACATGCTGAAGGCCGGCCTTGTGTATCGCAAGGCGGCGGTGGTGAACTGGGATCCGGTGGACATGACCGTGCTCGCCAACGAGCAGGTGATCGACGGCAAGGGCTGGCGTTCCGGCGCCGAGGTCGAGCGGCGCGAACTCGTGCAATGGTTCTTCCGCATCTCGAAGTATTCGGACGAACTGCTGGCGGCGCTTGACCGGCTGGACGACTGGCCCGCCAAGGTGAAGCTGATGCAGGCCAACTGGATCGGCAAGAGCCGGGGCCTGCAATTCGCCTTCGACCTGACCGTTCCCGCCGCCGGGCACGACCGGATCGAGGTCTATACCACCCGCCCCGATACCCTGCTGGGCGCAAGTTTCGTCGGCATCTCGCCCGACCACCCGCTTGCCCGCGCGCTCGAGGCACAAAGCGCCGATGTCGCCGCGTTCTGCGCCCGCGCGCGGCAGGGCGGCACCACCGAAGAGGCGATGGAGACGGCGGAAAAGCTTGGGCATGACACCGGGCTGCGCGTGCGCCATCCGCTGCGCGCGGGAGAGACCCTTCCGGTCTGGATCGCCAATTTCATCCTGATGGACTACGGCACCGGCGCCATCTTCGGCTGTCCGGCGCATGACCAGCGCGATTTCGACTTTGCCACCAAATACGCCCTGCCGATCCCGCCGGTCTTTGTCGCCGAAGGCGCGGACGAGGCCCCCCTGCCCGAGGCCTATGTGCCGCCAAAGGACCAGCGCGTGCGCTATATCCGCGGGTTCGCGGGGGCCGGGGTGCAGACCGGGGCCGAGGCCGTCGATGCCGCCATCGCCCATTGCGAGGGGATCGGCCTTGGCGCCGGCATCACCCGGTTCCGCCTGCGCGACTGGGGCCTGTCGCGTCAGCGCTACTGGGGCTGCCCGATCCCGGTGGTGCATTGCACCGCCTGCGGCGTGGTGCCCGAGCGCAAGGAGAACCTGCCCGTCCGCCTGCCCGATGACGTGAGTTTCGACATTCCGGGCAACCCGCTGGACCGGCACCCGACCTGGCGCGACTGTGCCTGCCCGCAATGCGGCGCCCCCGCGCGGCGCGAGACCGACACGATGGATACCTTTGTCGATTCCTCGTGGTATTACGCCCGCTTCACCGCGCCCCGCGCCGCCACCCCCACGGTGAGCGAGGATGCCGCCTACTGGATGAACGTCGATCAGTATATCGGCGGCATCGAACACGCGATCCTGCACCTACTCTATTCGCGTTTCTTCGCCCGGGCGATGATCGAGACCGGCCACCTGCCCGCGCATTGCGCCGAACCCTTTGACGCGCTGTTCACGCAGGGCATGGTCACGCACGAGATCTATCAGACCCGCGATGCGCAGGGCCGCCCGGTCTACCACTTTCCCGAGGATGTCGAGGACGGGCACCTCAGGTCCACGGGCGAGGCGGTGCAGATCATCCCTTCGGCCAAGATGTCGAAGTCCAAGAAGAACGTGGTCGATCCGGTGAACATCGTCGCGCAATACGGCGCCGATACCGCGCGCTGGTTCGTGCTGTCGGACAGCCCGCCCGAACGTGACGTGGAATGGACCGCCTCGGGGGCCGAGGCCGCGAACCGCCACCTGTCCCGCGTCTGGCGCCTGGCGCAAGAGGCCGCCCATGGGCCCGAAGGCAGCGGCAAGGACGACGCGGACCTGCTGCGCGCCATGCACCGCACGATCGAGGAGGTGACCGCCGGCGTGGAGAGCTTTGGCTTCAACGCGGCGATCGCCCGGCTTTATGCCTTTACCGGCACCCTCTCCAAGGCCGAGGCCGGCGGCACCGCCCGGCGGCAGGCGGTCCGCACCCTTGCGCAACTCATGGCACCGATGACCCCGCATCTGAGCGAGGAAATCTGGGCGCTTCTGGGCGGTGAGGGCCTGATCGCGGACGCGCCCTGGCCCAAGGCCGACCCGGCCATGCTGGCCCGCGACGAGGTGACCCTGCCGATCCAGGTGAACGGCAAGCGGCGGGGCGAGATCACCGTGCCCAAGTCCATGCCCGCGGCCGAGGTCGAGGCCCTTGTCATGGCCGCTCCGGGGGTGATCCGCGCGCTCGAGGGGGCGTTGCCGAAAAAGCTCATCGTCGTGCCGGGCCGGATCGTCAATGTGGTGGTCTAGGACAGGCCGGCGCCTTTTCGTTGCGGGGGGCGCCGCCCTTGTCCTGACCGGTTGCGGTTTCGTCCCGGTCCATGGCCCCGGCGGCGCGGGCGGGGCCATGCGCCACGCCACCGCGATCACCGCCCCCCGGACCGAGGACGGCTACCGGCTGCTTTCCACGCTCGAGGACCGGCTGGGCCGCAGCGACAGCGCGCGCTGGCATCTCGCGGTGACCCTGGAGGTGACCGAAACCGCTGCCGCCTACGGCGCCGACGCCACCATCCGCCGCAACACCCTTGTGGGAGAGGCCGGCTGGCGCCTGAGCGACATCGCCGGCGAACGCCTGATCGGCGAGGGGGTGGCCCGCGCCTTTGCCGGGCATGATGCCGGCGGCAACAATACCGTGGCCCTGCGCGCGGGGGCGATCGACGCGCGCGAACGGCTGGCGGTGATGCTGGCCGACGCGATTGTGGCGCAGATCCTCACCCTCGATCCGGAGGGGTGAATGCAGCTCAGGGGACGCGATGCCGCCGCCTTCCTGCGCAAGCCCGATCCCGGCGCGGCGGGCCTGCTGATCTCGGGCGAGGATGCGATGCGCGTGGCCGAGGCACGGGCGCGCGTGACCCTGGCCATGACCGGGCCCGAGGGCGAGGCGGAAATGCGCCTGACCCGCATCGCCGGCGCCGACCTGCGCAGGGATCCGGCGCTGCTGTCCGATGCGACCCGCGCCACCGGGTTCTTTCCCGGCCCGCGCGCGGTCGTGGTCGAGGACGCGACCGACTCGCTGGTCGAACCGATCCGCGATGTCCTGAATGACTGGAAGGCCGGGGATGCCCGGATCGTGGTGACGGCCGGAACGCTGACCCCGCGTTCGGCCCTGCGCAAGCTGTTCGAGGGCGCCAGGGGCGCCTATGCCATCACGCTCTATGACGAACCGCCCGGGCCCGAGGAAATCGCCGCGCTGCTGGCGGCGGCGGGTCTGACCCGGGTCGGCAGCGGGGCGCGGCGCGACCTTGCCGATCTGGCGCAGATGCTCGATCCGGGCGATTTTCGCCAGACGGTCGAGAAACTCGGCCTCTACATGCATGGGGCGCCGGGCGAGGTCACGCCCGAGGATGTCGCCGCCTGCGCCCCGGCCTCATACGAGGCGGATGTCGATACGCTCTGCGACGTGGTGCTGGACCGTGACGAAGGGCGGCTGGCCGACCTGCTGCGGCGGTTGCTGGCGCAGGGGACCACCCCGGTGGCCATCGTCATCGCCCTGGGGCGGCGGGTGCGGCAACTGCACCAGATGGCCGCCGATCCCGCCGGCCCCGCCGGGGCGGCGCAGCGCATGGGCTTCAGGGGCGGATTCCGCCGGCGCGACCTGATGGTGCGGCAGGCCGGGCAATGGGGCACCGGGGCGCTGGGAACGGCCCTTGGCCTGGTCGTGGATTGCGACCTGCAACTGCGCTCGGCCGATACCGCGCCACAGCAAGCGCTGGTCGAACGCCTGCTGATCCGGCTTGCGCGGATGCGGCGCTGATCAGGGACGCCCTTGCGCTCTTCGTGCAGAAAAGGAAAAGGGCGGATCTTGCGATCCGCCCCTCGCCAGTCGGCCGCTTGCGCGGCGCGATCGGATCAGACTTCTTCTTCGTCGTGGCCCGAGGAGGCCAGGCCGATGAGCAGCGCCACGCCGAGGATCGGCAGGATGATGCCCCAGGACGATCGCTGGGCGGGGGGCTCGACCGGGACCACGACGGTGGGCTCGGGGGCGGCGGGAGCAAGGCCGCCGGCCATGGCCGAGGTGGCGGTCATCGCGGCGACGGCGACGGCAGTGAGGGTCTTGGTAAGGCGCATGTCATTTCTCCGTTTGGGGGTTGCCCTGGACGGCAACCAGTGCACGACCCGCAGGCCAAGGCAAACGCGAAACGCTCGCCGGTCGAACAACGGCCGCCTCATCTGCTCCGGAGGCCACACCCGCCGCGCCGGTCAGAGGCGGTTGCTGCGCAGATAGCCCACGCCGACCGACACGAACTGCCGCGATGCCATGATCATCCCCGCCCCGTCGAGCCAGTAGGCATTGTCAAAGACCAGCGCCGGACTCGCGCAATGTTCGGTGAATTTCACCAGGTCGGCCTCGCGCAGGCCAAGGTTCACCGTCTCGGGCCCGTCGCGGGTGATGGTGCAGGTGACCGTGGCTGTTGACAGGCGATCAAGGCTGTCAAGCGACTCGATCGTGCGCGTCACCGTACCGCCCCCGGCGGCAAGGGCGGGGCGCACACCCTCGCTCGAGATCACGAGAAGGTCGTCGATCAGGCCCCGCGTCGCCACGAGGATCCCGTCGTCGAGGGCATAGGTCGCGCCGCCCTGGGCCTGCCAGGTCTGTTCGACACCGTTCGCCTGAAGGATGCGCGCGGGCTGGTTCAGGCCGATGGTCGGCACGTCCACGATCATGAAGTCCTGCGGCCGCTCGGCGATCAGGCGGGCGGTAAAGCCCGGCGTTTCCATCGGCACCCCCGCCGCAGCCGTGCCGCCGCCGGGGCGAAGCGACTGGAACAACCGCATCCAGATCGAATCACCCGTGTCCGCGCCACAGGCCGACAGTGCCGCGACCAGTGCGACCGCCGAGATTGTCCGTGCCCTCATCGCCAGAAACGCCCCCACCCGTCCTCGAGTTCGGGCACATGCCCTTCGCGCACAAAATCATACAGGCGCCCGTCCACATTCAGGCGCGCGCCGCCATCGCTTGCCATCGAGGACAGCGTGGTGCCGGCCGTCCGCCGCGTCGGGGTGCCCAGGACGAAATCGAGGGGGATGCTGATGCGGATCCCCTTGTCGAACGAACCAACGCCGAAATCCTCGGCCGAGACATCGGTGGCGGTCGCATAGGCGCCGATCTGCCAGCCGTTCTCGAACTCGCGGTCGATGCTGACCGTGGCACCCCAGTCACCGGCCAGGTAGCGGCCGACATCAATCCGGCCGTGAAACTGGTTCGCAAAGGCGTAGTAGAAGGACAGATGGCCGGTCACGGTCTCGTAATCGGCAAAGCGTGGATCGCTGGAATAGGAGCCGAAGCCGAACAGCATGTCGGAATCGCGCTGCACCGCGTAGTTGAGTTCGGCCCCCACCGCCCAGCGGGCATCGACCGGCTTGTAGAGAAGTTCGGCCGACACCCCGCCGAACATCGGTTCCAGATAGCCCAGGGTCACGCGGCTGTAGAGATTGCGCGCAGGCCGGTCATACCAGGCAAGGGTGAGATGATGCAGCGTCGGGGTGCCGTCGTTGCCATAGCCCTCCATGATGCTGCGCACCGGCGGCAGCACCTGATCGCTGAGGTCGGGCGTCCGCCGGTCGCGCTGCAGGATGGCCTGCCGCACCGCGCCGTCGATGATGATGTTGGGCGCCACGCGATAGGTTGCCGAAATCTCGGCGCCGACTTCGGGCTGGATGGCAAAGTCGCGGCCGAACAGGACAAGGTTGAAATAGGGGCTGATCCCCCAGGTGAAGCGCTCGGCCGGCGGCACCGGGACAAGGCCGCCATCGCCCCCGGCATCGGCGAAGATCGCCCGGTCAAAGGCGCCCTGCGTGCCGCCCGGTTCGTTCTCGAGCGATTCGATGTCGCTGCGCGCGAAGGTGACGGCCGACAGCGGGATGCCCTGACGGGTGGGCTCGAGGGTGATCGTCTCGATGGAACCGGGCAGAACCCCGGTCAGGATGCGCGCGACCCGGCCCAGGCCCTGTGCTTCGGCGCGGTAGGTGCCGTTCGCATAGCGGATGCGCGCCGTGGTCCCGGTCAGTTCGACCGATTCGACCGTGAACCCGTCCGCGGCAAGTGCCGAGGCGATCGCTTCGCGGACGCCGGCGGCGGGGTGGGCCGCCGTGTCCCAGGTCAGCGCCGCCGACACATCGGCCGGGCGCACCGTCACCGGCACCGGGGCGGAATCGAGGCCCATGGCGAACGGGCGGTCGTGCGGATTGAACAGGATCGTGCCCGACAGCGCGATCTCGCTGCCGTAAAGATAGGACAAGCCGATCTGGTAGGCCGGCCGCGGACGCCAGTTCACGCCGAAATTGAGCGGGATCCGCCGGTCGAGAAGCGGCTCTCCGTTGATGTCGCGATAGCCGTCATCCGACGAATATTCGACCTTGACCAGAATCCGGTCGGTCGGCGCCCATTCGACCCCGCCGAACAGCGCGGCATCGCCGTGAAAGAACGTGTCGAACGGCACGGTTCCGCCGGGATCCCCGGGATTGTAGGCGGGCGGGCGGGTGTTGAAGCTGTCCGACACCATGCCCAAGGGGTTGTCGAACCCGCCATAGGTTCCAAGCCGCCCCCAGCCCAGCCCGGCCGTGACGCGGAAGGAATCGCCGATGGTCTTGGACGCGACCAGGTATTCGCTGGAATAGACCCCGGTCCCCATGAAGTCCTGAATCCCGACCGCGATCGCCGGCATCAGGTCGCCCTCGTCGGCGATCTGGTAGCGCAGGTCGAAACTGCGGTCGTAATAGCGGAAGTCCTGGCTGGGAATATATCCCTCCAGCCCGGCATAGCGGAAGGTGCCGCTCAGCCGGGGGGTGATCTGGAAGGTGAAGCCGACCCGCCATTCGCCCTGCCGGATCGCGGCGGTGGCGGCAACCTGCCCGTCCGCAGCGGCAAGCGCGCTTGGCATCTCGATCAGGCCGGGCGTGCCGTAAAGCGTGTAGGTCAGGCCCCGGTCCTGCGCCTGCACGGCCGCGCCAGACCCGATGGCGGCCCCGGTGGCAAGCAGGGCAAGGTGGCGACGGAGGGTCATCGGCAGTCTCCTCGGGCAGGCCCCGCCACCTAACCGCAATCCCTGCCCGTTGCAAAGACGGCTGGCGCAGATCCGCCGGGTTCGGTCGGATCGGGACGGAAATCTGCCACACCGCGCCCGGATCACCCCCCCGCGCCCCCGGCTTGCGCACATCAGGCCACGGCCTGCCGTCCCGCCGCGCGTCCGGTGGCGAGGCAGGCGCTGAGCAGATAACCGCCCGTCGGCGCCTCCCAGTCGAGCATCTCGCCTGCGGCGAACACCCCCGGCCGGTCGCGCAGCATGAAGCCGTCAAGCGCGGACCATTTCAGCCCGCCCGCCGAAGAGATCGCCTCGCTGAGCGGGCGGGGGCCGGCGTGACGGATCGGCAGCGCCTTGAGCAGCGGCGCAAGATCGGCGGGCAGCGGGCGGCCGAATTCCTGCACCAACGCAGCCCGCGCCGGATCAAGCCCGAGCCGGCGCAGCCGGTTCGCCACCGAATCACCCGCCGCCATCCGGCCCAACCGCGCCGCGAGTTCGGCCTCTCCGAGGTCCGGAAACAGATCGAGCGTGAGTTGCGCCCCCTCGCGCACCGCGCGCGCGACGGCATAGATTCCCCCGCCCTCGAGGCCGCGCGCCGAGATCACGCATTCGCCCCGCGTGCGCGCCGCCCCCGCACTCAGCGCCACGCCCTTCACCGGCTGGCCGAAATGGCGTGCCATCTGCGCCGACCAGGCAACCGCAAGGCCCATGTTGGCAGGTCTGAACGGCGCGACCAGACCCGGCAACAGCGCGGTCCACCCCCCGTCCGAGCCAAGCCTTGGCCAGCTTGCCCCGCCCAGGGCAAGGACGGTCGCCTGCGCGCTGACGCGCCGGACACCCGCCGGCGTGTCGAACAGCGCGGCCCCGCCCTCCCATCCGGTCCAGCGCCAGCGCCGCTCGAGCGTGACCCCGAACGAGGCAAGCCGCGCCAGCCAGACGCGCAGCAGCGGCGATGCCTTCATCACCACCGGGAACACCCGGCGCGATGTGCCGGTGAACACCTCCTGCCCAAGGCCGCGCGCCCAGTCCTTGACCGCCTCGGGGCCAAAGTCGCGCAAGGCCGCCTCGAACACCGGAGGCAACGGGGTGAAGGCGCGCAGGAAATCGTCGATCGGCTCATCGCGCGTCAGGTTCAGCCCGGACTTTCCCGCCATCAGGAACTTGCGCGCAGGCGAGGGCATCGCATCGGCTACCGTGACCGCGACCCCGGCGCGACCCATCTCCTCGGCCGCCATCAGGCCGGCCGGCCCGGCGCCGATCACCAGCGCGCGCGTCACGGGATCCGTCATGGCGCCCTGCCGCGGATGTCGATGACGCGATGCGGATAGGGCATGGCGATGCCGTTGGCACGGCAGGCGTTCCAGATCGCGAACATCACATCCGAAAGCGGATTGCCCGGCTGGTCGGCCAGGCCCTGGATCCAGTATTCGACCGCGAACTGCGCCCCGGAATCGCCGAACGCCTTCAGCTCGCATTGCGGCGCGGGCTCCGCAAGCACCCCCGGCACCGCGGCCACCGCCGCCTCGATCACGGCCGGGAGGGCGTTCATGTCGGTATCATAGGCCACGGCAAAGGGCGCCTCGACCCTGTGCGCCGAACCGGAATCCGAGTGGTTCACCACGCGGGTGGTGATGAAATGTTCATTCGGCACCACGACCCAGCGCCCATCGAAGGTCTCGAGCACGGTGGCACGCGCGCCCATGCGGATGATCCGCCCCGCCTCGCCGCCGTCGAGTTCGACATAATCGCCCACCGTCGCCTGCCCTTCGATCAGAAGGATCACGCCCGCCGCGAAATTGGCCGCGATCTGCTGAAGGCCGAAACCGACGCCAAGGCCGATCGCCCCGCCGATCACCGTAAGTGACCCCAGCGAGATCCCCATGATGTTCATGAGCAGCAGAAAGGCCACGCCGAAGATCACCACTTCGGCGGCCTTCATGCTCAGTTGCCGGATGGCCGGACGCATGGGCTGGCGACCGATGTAGCTGACCGATTGCTGGTTCGACCACATGCCCAGCCAGAACAGAAGACTGCCCGCCACCAGCCCGCGCAGCACCGTCATGGCCGAGAAGCTGATGTTGCCGAGTTCGACGATGGTCCCCGAGAGCCAGTCCGCCACCGGCCCGCCCAGCCCCAGCGCATTGAGCGCGGCAACCGGGATCAGGACGTAGCGCCCGAGAAAGCGCAGGAACCCGTCGCGCAGCACCTCGCGCACAAGGATGACCGCGGCGGCAAGCAGGAACACCCTCTTGCCGAAGGCGATCACCGCGCCCGACCCGAACAGCGAACGGGTCACCTGTTCGCCCAGCGCCGTCAGCGCGAAGGCCACGACCGGCAGAAGCAGCGGCAGGAACCGCAAGGCGAAACGGCGTCCCTCGGCGATCCAGCCGCGCGAATCGGCGGGCGGGGTGGCGATGCGCACCAGCGGCCCTCCAAGGCGCCGCGTCGCCATGGCCGCCGCCCCCCAGGCCAGCACCAGCAGCCCGAACTGCGACCAGGCCGCCGGCGACAGAAGCCAGCCCTGCGCGACCGCCCAGGCCTCCGTCAGCCTTTGCTGCATCCCGTCGAGAAAACCGCCACCCATCGCCCGCTCCACCCACTGCACATCCGCGTGATGCCGCGCCCCGCCGGGCGGGGCAAGGGGCGCTCAGGCCGCGGGCGGCTAAGTCAGGCCGACCGCTTCGCGCAACCAGGCGTCCCGCAGCGACAATTCCTGCCCCCGATGCGCGTCTCCGCCCGGCCCGGCCATCCACACCAGCGCGCGCGCCGGCCATTCGGGCGGCACATGCGCCGACCAGGGCAGCCGGCTCACCTCGTTCACGCCGCTGGCGCGGATCGCGCGCTGCATGTCGGTCGCCACCGTGCCGGGCGAGAGCGCAAGCGCGCGAATCCCCTGCCCGCCATATTCCAGATGAAGCGCCCGCACGAGCATCAGCGCCCCGGCCTTGGACGCGCAATAGGCCGACCAGCCTTCGCGCGGGCTGTGGGCCGCACCTGACGACAGGTGCAGGAACGTCCCGCCGCCTTGCGCCAGCATCGGCGGAAGGGCCGCGCGGATCAGGTTGAAGGGCCCCTTGAGGTTGATGTCCACCGCCTGCGCCCATT
>WBZR01005084.1_pt1 | contig 10303 bp, 6 predicted proteins | sample 5204231 | NCBI WGS metagenome assembly WBZR01 (sample SAMN12412403, study PRJNA552823) | activated sludge metagenome | isolation source: activated sludge from anammox sidestream of wastewater treatment plant... | place: USA: Virginia | collected 2017-08
GACGCCCCACATGCCGATGAGGCCGAACTCCTCGCCAATGGTCGCGTTCACGAAGTCGGTCGTCGCGGCGGGTAGCACGTGCTTCGCGCGACCCGCCCCGGGGCCAACTCCGATCAACGCTCCGGACGCCTGCCCGATCTCCGACTGGACGGTCTGCCAGCCGACGTCGTCCATGTTCTCTTCAGACCACCGCGACATGTGGTGCTTGATTCGTTCGACCCGATACGTTTCATGGGTCACAAGCCAGCCGACGCCCAGAACGGCGATGAGGCTTCCCACGACGAGCGTGCCTCGCGAGACTCCGCCGACCCAGAACAAGGCAAACGCGGTCGCAGCCACGACTGCCGCGGTTCCGAGGTCCGGTTCCTTTTCGATCAGGACGCACGCGATCACGATCCAGAGTGCCGGAAGGCAACGCCGCAGCTTGCGGCCCAGATTGCGGTCGAGCCACTGAGCCCAGTCTCTCGACGGCTTTGGCTCCCACTCCTTGCGCTTGGCAAAGAGCCCGGCCAAGTAGACGACGACGGCCACCTTGACGAACTCGGCAGGCTGGATCGGCGGCAGAAACGGAAGCTTGAACCAGCGGTCGGCGCCGTTCTGGGTGTAGGTCAGGCCGGGAATCATCGGCAGGAACAGGCTGGCGAACGCGGCGAACCAGATCAACTTGGAGGCTCGGTACCAGCGATCGCTGGACACGGTCGAGGCGACGATCGCCGCACCGATCGCGAGGACGAACATGAACAGCTGGGTGCGGAACTCAGGCGGGATCATGCCACGGCCGGCGGCCAACGAACGGGGATAACCCGCGTCGAACACGAACACGAGTCCCAAAAGCGTCGCGAGGAGAGCCAGCGCGATCAGCGCCGGATCCTGGATCCTAATCCTTCCCATCGAGCCACTCCTTGGCCATCTTTCTAAACTCCTCGCCGCGAGCGACGAAGTCGGCGAACTGATCCATGCTCGCGCATCCTGGCGCCAACATGATCGTCTCGCCCGGGCCAGCCTTTTCCGTGGCAGCCCGAAACGCCTGCTTCATTGTACTAAAGACGGGGCACAGGCCACCGAGTTCTTCGTTGATTTCGAGAGAATCGTGGCCGAACAGATAAACCGAGTGCCCGGTCCGAGCCAGATACTCCGCCACCGGCGTGAAGTCGTAGTTCTTCTTGATCCCGCCGACCAGAAGATGCTGAGGCGAGGCCAGACTCGCGCTCGAAGCGACCAGCGCGGCGGGGTTCGTGCACATCGAGTTGTTGATGACGTCAACGCCGTCGCGGTGTCCGAGACGCTCCATCCGGTGGGCGAGGCCCTTGAACCCACGCAGCCCGTCCAAAACGCGTTCGACGCGCTCGCCGGGGCTGAGCGCTTCGACGGACTCCAAGTAACCGATCGCGAGCAATGACGCGTGGCATGCGTTCAGGAGATTGTGCTTCTCGTGGAACGGCAACGCGCTCGTGGGTTCGCTCACCGAGACTTTGAGATGCCCGGCGTCGAAGCTCGCGTCGACGCCTGCCGCGCCGTAGAACCTCACACGCGGCAGACCAAACCCACGATCCCGCAAGCTGGCGTTGCTGGGGAACGTGCTCGTGTCGCCGGCGTTGGCGACGATCGTGTCACCCTCGCCCATGCGGTCGAAGATCCTCCGCTTGGTGTTCGCGTATTGCTCGAAGCTGTCGTAGCGGTTCAAGTGGTCGTGGGTGATGTTCGTGATCCCCGCACATCGGGGCCGGAAGTCACGCACCCACTCGAGCTGGAAACTGCTGATTTCGGCGACGAGCACTTGATTGGGGGTCGAGCCGAGGGCGGCCTCGGTGAGCGGGATCTCCTCATAGCCCGAGCCGTACAAGTTGCCGCACAAGACGGCGTCTTGGCCGCAGGCTTGGAGCGCGAGCCACGTCATCACCGTCGTGGTGCTCTTGCCGTTGGTGCCGGTGATCGCGACGATCGGGGCTTTGCTGACCCGGTACGCGAACTCGACTTCGCCGATCACCTCGATCCCACTGCGCTGGGCTTCGCGGAGGATCGGATTGCGCATATCGACGCCGGGGGAGGTCACAAGCTGGTCGAACTCCTGCTTCGAGAACCGGTCCTCGAACCCTCCGGTGAACGGAATGCCCTCCTTCTCGAGCGACTTCAGGTGGGCTTTGAGCTTGGGGTCGTTGGCGGGTTTCTGGTCGAACACGTGCGGACGATCGCCGGCGGCCTTCGCCGCTCGTGCGACGGCGAGTCCGGAGCGTCCGAGGCCGAGGATGGCGATGTTCATGGCTTGGTATTGATAGGACGGATAGGACCCATAGGTCTTATCTAGCCTATTCTCCCGCCCAGTAGCCCTGTTGGGCTAGATGGACCGTCACCGCGGCGAGGCTGAGGAGAAGCTGAAAGAGCGCGAACGTCCATGTGACCCGGCTCTCGGGCCACCCCTTCTTCTCGAATCCGTGGTGGATCGGCGTCGCCGGGAAGAGCCGCTTGCCCTTGGTGAGCTTGTAATACGCGACCTGCATGGGGACGGGGACAAGCTCCGCGATCATGAGGAAGCTGAGGATGAGGATGGGAAGCGTCATGGTCGGCTCAAGGTACAGCCCCACTGCCGAAGGCGGCACCCAGAGCTTGAACACGATGAATCCCAAGACCGCCCCAATCGGGAGAGAACCGACGTCTCCCATGAACACCTTTGCCGGGGGCGCGTTCAGGAAGAGGAACGTGACGACCCCGCCCGATATCGCCATCGTCGCGATCTGCACGCTCGGCGCCCCGCCAGTCGACAGCAAAAAGACCCCAATCGCAAGGGTGAGCCAGATACTGGAGGCAAGGCCGTCCAGCCCGTCCGCGAAGTTGTAGGCGTTCGAGAAGAAGAGGATCAAGAAGACGAGACCCAACCAAGCACTGCCGATTGGATAGAGGATTCCGGCGGCAGCGGCGGCCACGGCAAGTTCGGGGATGATCTTCTGCTTCCAACCCAGCCCCCGCTTGCCCGTCAGTCTCGGAACGAGGAAGTCGTCGGCGAACCCGATCAACCCAAATCCGGCCAGCAACAGGAGGACCGCCCAGATCTGGTTGGCCTCCTTGTCGGCGATCGGACGCCCGCCGAGTCCTAGAAACAAACCTGCAATCGCTCCCACCAAGATGATCAGGCCGCCCATCGTAGGCGTGCCCTGCTTAACCTGATGGCTCGCCAAGTGGGGATCGATCTTCTGCTTCACCGTGCGCTTCAGCCAGCGGTAGATCGGCCATGCCACGATCGCGCTCGCGAAGAGGCTGATCCAGAACACCTTGAGCAGCTCGAGGAGGTTCATGATGACGTCAGGGGCTCGGAAGCCCCGTCCGAGTTGAGCGTGGCTCGGAAGTCTCGTCCGAGTTGAACGTGGCTCGGAAGTCTCGGGCGAACCGCCCCTCGATCAGCGCTTGGACGGGACGTCCAAGCCACGAGTCCGCTCAAAGCAGCCCCTCTGGCAGGGCGAGCTCCAGCTCGACTCCACGGCTTCCCTTGACGAGCACGACCGCGGGCCCCTCGAGTTCCGAAAGGAGGGCTTTCACTTCCTCATGAGACGAGGCAACCTCGATGTTCGACGCGGCGATGCCGGCCTCAAGGGCCGCGACGCGTATGGCACCGACACCTGAGGGCTCGGGCTGGTCGGTCCCGGCGCGGGCAGGCGCCAGCAAGACGACTCGATCGACTCCAAAGCGCTTGAGCGCTGTGCCAACCTGACGATGCCCATCCTCGGCGTACTGGCCGAGCTCGCGCATCTCACCGAGAACGGTGACGAACTCGGGCTCCCCCTCTCCGCGATGTCTGTGCGCGGGGAGGGGGTTGGGGGGTGGGGAGTTGGAGTCGATCACGTCGCGCACTGTCTCCAAAGCCGCGATCACGCTCGGAGGCGACGCGTTGTACATGTCGAGCACGTACGTGACGTCGCCACGTTCCCGGATCGCCATCCGCATCGGGGGGAGCTCGGCGGCGTTCAACCCCTTGGCGGCAAGCTCGGGGGGCACGCCGGCGGCGACTGCGGCGAGAAACGCGGCAGCCGCGTTCAGGACTTGATGCCGGCCGACCACGGGCAGCCTCGCGAGATAGACATCTCCCTCGAACGCGATCTCAATCTCGGCACCTTCCCATCCCGCTGCCCGGTACGAGACCACTCTGGCGTCGGCGGTCTCCGAGAAACCGAAGGTCAGGACTCGCCGGGACGAACCGGCCGGCGCCCTCAAAGCGAGGTCCTTGAGGAAAGCGAGGTACTCGTCCTCAGCCCACAGGATCGCCACACCGTCAACGGGCAGGGCTTCGAGAATCTCTCCCTTTGCCTGCGCGATCGCCTCGCGGGAGCCAAGCTCGGAGAGGTGCGAGACGCCGATGTTCGTGATGATCGCGATCGTGGGCTTCGAGAACGACGCGAGGTGGGCGATCTGTCCAAGGCCGCGCATGCCCATCTCGACGACCACGGCCGCCACTTCATCTTCTCCCCTTACCCCCCGACCCCCTCTCCCCTCAGGGAGGGGCGAGGGGGAGCTCACCTCAGCCCAAAGGAGCGGCGCGGTGTACTCGGTGTTCCGGTTGCCCTCGGTCTTCAGGATTCTCGGTTCCCCACCCCCAACCCCCTCCCCGCGCACAGACATCGCGGAGAGGGGGCTCAATGCTGCCGCAACGAACTCCTTGCACGAGCTCTTCCCCGCGCTGCCGGTCACCCCGATGACCGGCACTTGGAACTCATCCCGAAACGAGCGGGCCATCCGCGCCAGCGCGGCGACGACACTGTACACCCGGATGTGCGGGCCGCTGACAGGTCGCTCGACGAGGGCGGCAGCCGCCCCATTGGCGAAGGCCGCTTCAACGAACGCATGGCCGTCCACTTGAGCGCCGCGAATCGCGATGAACAGGTCGCCCGGCTCGACGTCGCGAGAGTCGGTGGCGAAGCCGGTCACCATTCGTCTCCTCGCGACTCCCTGAGAGGAGAGGGGGTCAGGGGGAGAGGGGAGAACCAGATCGCCTCCCAGACGCTGGGCCAACTCCTCGAGCGCAATCGGCGTCATCGGCTCCCTCGAAGGAGCAGGCCCTCTCGCGCCAGCTCGCGATCGTCCATGTGGATCTTCTCGCGGCCAATGATCTGGTAGTCCTCGTGCCCCTTGCCCGCGATGACCACGGTGTCGCCCGGTGCGGCGATTCCAATGGCGAGTGCGATGGCGACGGGACGCTCGGGCTCTGCGTGAACATTCGGTCCCGGGGTGATTCCCTGTCGGATGTCCTCGATGATCGCCATCGGATCTTCGGTCCTCGGGTTGTCGCTGGTGACGATCACGACATCGCTTCGCGCCTGCGCGGCCCGCGCCATGAGGGGGCGCTTGGACTTGTCGCGGTCGCCTCCACACCCGAAAACGGTGATCACCCTCCCCTTCGTGAGGGGGCGGACGGTGGTGAGGAGCTTCTCGAGCGCGTCGGGAGTGTGCGCGTAGTCGACGATGATCCCGATCCCCGAGTCGTTGGGGACGGGTTCGAAGCGCCCGGGCACGGGACGAAGCCCCTCGGTTATAGCTTGCGTGATATCGGACAGGAGGTCGCTGAACTCAGGCTGCCAACCTTCCCGAAGTAGCAGCGCGTGAACCGAGCACATCGCGGCCGTGAGGTTAAGTACGTTGTAATCTCCACCCAAGTCTGCATAAATGCCGTAATCGCCATACTCGCGCGCGTCGAAGTCGAGGTGGATCTGAGAAATGCCGACTTCGAAAGGATGTCCCGAGAAATCAAGGTTAGGATCGTAGCCGTGGACCATCTCGGCTCTGTCCACGACGCCATACCGCCAGACCTCAGGCAAGGACCCATCGAGGCATTCCAGCAACGACTTTCCTGCGGCGTTCTGAGCGTTGACCACCGCGACCGGTCCCCTCCCCACAACGCCCTCCCCGCGCACGGACATCGCGGAGAGGGCGAGATCGGAGAACAGCCTCCACTTCGCTGCCTCGTAGGCCTCCATCGTCCCGTGGTAGTCGAGGTGATCCTGCGAGAGGTTCGTGAAGACGGCTACGTCGAACTCCACCCCATCGACCCGGCGCTCCGCCAGGGCATGGGACGAGACTTCCATCGCAACTGCTTGACACCCGCGCTCGACGCATTCGGCCAGCATCGCGCTGAGCTCGATCGAGAAGGGGGTGGTGTTGGCAAGGGGTCGAAGCTCCTCTTCGGTGATATTGGCGGAGGGTCCAAAGCGCGAGCATGGCTCGCGCACTCTAAAGGGAAGGCCGAACCCCAGCGTTCCGATGTAGGCGCACGGAATCCCGAGCAGATTCAACATGTCGCGGATCAGCCAAGCCGTCGTCGTCTTTCCGTTCGTCCCCGTGACTCCGATCACCTTCAACTTCGTCGACGGATCGCCGAATGCGACCTTGGCAAGCCGCCACATCGCCTCTGAGAAGCTGCCGGTCGTGCGGCGGATCCGCTGCTCAGGGGTCTCGGGAACCTTTGGGTTGGGGCTGGGGAGAGAGGGGCCAGAGGGTTCCACGAAGGCAGCAGCCATTTGCAGCGCCACCGCCGCCTCCAGCCCGGACGGCGAGTGCACGATCGCGGCGGTTGCACCTGCGTCTCGGGCCGAGGCGAGGAAGCGGTGGGAGTCGCCTGACTCGGAGGGCATGCACACAAAACAACACCCCGGGGTGGCCTTGCGCGAGTCCATCACGAGGGTCGTAACCTCGGCATCGCCGGCGATCTCGGTGGGGATCACGCCCGCGCGGATGAACAGCTCGGAAAGAAGCACCGCTAGCGGTTTACCCGGTCGGGAGTCGGGCGCTTCTTCCGCACCGCGGCCTGGTTAACGGTCGGCTTCGGCCGCCCCTGTTCAGGCTTAGTGCTCGTCGTGCGCTTTGCCTTGGCCGGTTGAACTTGCTTCTTCGGTGTGACGGGTTTCGCCTTGGCACTTGCCTTTCGGATCTTCTCGGCGTCGCGTCCGATCGCCCTCAAGTCGTCGATTCGCGGAGCGATCGCCTTGCGCGCAGGCTTCTTGCCCACCGACTTGACCTTCGGCTTCGCTGGGGCCGGACTCGGCACTGTGACCCGCTCTTCAGCGATGCGGGTCTTCGATGACGGATTCGACGTTCGCTTCGGCTGTTGACGCGGCGCTTCCGGCCGGGCCGCAGAGGCTCTCTTGGCGGTGGGTTCCTTCGCGAGGTCGACCTTTCGCTTCCTTGCCTCCGGTGCGGGACGATCGGACTTTGACTCAGTCCGCTTGTCGGACGACGCCTTGGGCCCGGAAGAGATCCGCTTGACTCTCACGTCGAGCTTCGGCTTGGGCATCGACTTTGGCATCGGCTTGAGCTCGGCCGGCGCGGGAGTCAACACCACTTTCGGCTCGGGCAGCTCAGATGCCTCGTCCCCCGACGGACCCTTGGCCGAGGCCGATGTCGGCGGGATATGCATCCGGCGGATCACGGTCTGCGCGATCGACCGAAAAACCGGTCCGGCGACCGACGCCCCGTAATACTGCCCCGCCTTCGGATTGTCGACCATCACCAGGATGACAGCCTTCGGTTGATCCGCCGGGACGAAGCCGACGAAGTTCGACACGTAGCCACCGCCTTTCATGTCGCCGGTCTGGAAGTTCTTCTTCTGCGCGGTTCCGGTTTTGCCGCCAATCTCAAAGCCGGGGATCCGGAGAGATTTCGCAGTCCCTCGTTCCGAGTCGAAGACGGCCCGCATCATGTGGAGCACTTCGTGAGCGGATTCAGGCGAGATGACTTGATCGCCAACTCGTGGAGCGTTGTCTTGTTCGTCGACCTTGGCGATCAGCCGTGGATAGACCCGTTTGCCATCGTTGCCAAGCATGCAGAACGCCGAGGTCAAAGCGAGCGGCGTGTAGTTCATCGACTGTCCAAACCCGTTGGTCGCAAGCTGGACGTCCTTCGTGTAATCGTTGTAGTTGTAGAGCCCGCGGCTCTCCTGAGGAAGAGCGAGGCCAGGTTTGTCCATGAGGCCGAGCTGCTCCATGTAGTGGACGAAGTCGTCGTGGCCGACCTTCCGCGCCCAGTTTGCCGCCGCGAGGTTGCACGAGCGCGCGATCGCCTGCTCGGGATCGAGGAGCCCGTGAGCGCCGCTTCCATGGTGGCGATCGCATCGGATCACCCGATTCCGAATCTGGATCGAGCCTTTGCAGTAGTAGGTGTCGTCCGGCTGCACGACCCCTTCGTCGAGCGCTTTGGCGAGCGTCAGCACCTTGAACGTCGACCCGGGCTCCAGGGCCGACATATAGGCGCCGTTGAACTCGGGAGTCCGCCCCTTCTGGCTCGGTTCGATCGGCTTGTTTGGATCAAAGCTGGGCCAGTTCGCCATGGCGAGGATGTCGCCGGTCTTCGGATCCATGACGATCGCGACGCCTTGGTCGGCCTTGTTCGAATCGACGGCGTGCTTGATTGCCTCCGCGGCCGCCTGCTGAAGCTCCGAGTCGATCGTCAGGGTCAGAGACGCGCCGTCCTTGCGCCTCACCGTTTGACGGTCCAGCCGCATCGGAAGGTAGTTCCCCTCACGATCGAGGATGCCCACGATCTTCCCGTCGACACCCGAAAGGGTCTGATTCAAGCCGAGCTCGACCCCGCTCAGCGGCGTCTTGTCCCGCATCGCCCCGAGGAAGCCAGCCGCCGCTTCACCAAGCGAATAGCTGCGCCGGCCGGAACGGCTGAGCCCGACGCCGTCGGCTCGCCAGCGCTGCTTGACGTCCTGCACCGCCGACGCCTGGGCGGCGCCGATCGGACGCTTCCAGTCGACGGGCGCTTTGGCCGACTCGGCGAGCATCGCAAACTCGGTGGCGGGGATGCCGGTCGCCGCTGCCAGGTCCATGTAGAACGCGGGGCTGCGAGGGGTCTTCGAAAACTGAACGGTCAAGAACCGCGTGTCCTCGTCCTGTGCCAGTGGCCTGGATTCCCGATCGAGGATCTGTCCACGCTTGGCGTAGTCCTTGCGGGAAACGAGGAAGCGATCGCTCTTCGTGGCGCGATCGAGGATGTCGTCGCGCTGAAACAACTGTACGCGAGCCTGAGACAGACCCGCGGCGGCAAACATGCCCATCCCGACCCAGGTCAGGCCGGACAGGCGCTTCGGATTAATCGAGCTTCGCGACACGCGTCGTATCTCCCGACGGAATAGAGAGCTGATCCGGCGCAATGAAACCATGGGCATCGGCCCAGTGCTCCAGGTTTGTGAAGCCAGTCAGTTCGTTGATTCGTGAGCGCAGGCCTGCCTCGGACCGGGTCGCTTCCGCCGCACGCCGCTGGGCGACGATTCCCTCGCGACGCGCCTTCTCGACCATCACCTGCCCGCCGAGACTCGACGACAGATAGGTCGCTGCCCCCACGACGAGGAACAGGAGGACCCGCCCGACGACAATCGAAGCGACATTTGCTTTGGCCTGGCGGCGAGCCTGAGGACGTGTAGCGGGAAGGGTTCGAGTTGCGGGAATTGCGCTCATGGGGATGTCCTGTTCCTTGGATGTCAGTCAGTGAGTGGCGCACGCAGCGCGCGCAGTTTGGCGCTGCGAGCCCGAGAGTTGCGGCGAATCTCCCCATCCGTGGGGACGGCCGGCTTTCGATAAATCTCTTCAAACCCCGCCTCAGCTAGGCGGCGGAACGCGTTCTTGACGATTCGGTCTTCACCCGAATGGTAGCTGAGCACGGCGAGCACCCCGCCGGGAGCCAGGGCCATCGCAGCGTCCTCGAGGGCGACGTCGAGGTCGTCCAACTCGCCATTCACATAGATGCGGACCGCCTGAAACGTGCGGGTAGCCGGGTGGATGCGCTTATCGCGCGCTCCTGGTGGAATGGCGGCCAGCACACAATCGACGAGGTCGTCGGTCGTTCTCAATGGCTGCTTCTTCCGGCGCTCGACGATCTTGCGCGCAATCATCCGAGCCCAGCGCTCGTCCCCGTAGTCGAGGAGCATCTCTTCGATCTCACCCAATGCCATCCGGTTGAGGGCGGAAGCCGCGGACTCACCCTTGGAGCGGTCCATGCGCATGTCGAGCGGCCCCGGCTGCAGGAAACTCATGCCTCGGTCAGGGTCATCCACCTGCGCTGAGTTGAGGCCGAGGTCGAGGAGGAGACCATCGGCCTTCAAACCCAGCTTTTGGAGGAGGTTACGTGCGGTCCGAAAATCAGCGTGGCGGAGCTCGATGCGGGCTTGGAATCTGCCGGCAAGGCGCTCGGTTGCTCGCTCGAGCATGTCGCGGTCCCAGTCCATTCCCACCAGGACTCCGGCGGGGCCAAGCCTCTCGAGAAACCTCTCGGAGTGCCCGCCAAGCCCGAGGGTGCCGTCGACAATCACCGAGTCGGGCCGAAT
>WBZR01005085.1_pt1 | contig 10303 bp, 9 predicted proteins | sample 5204231 | NCBI WGS metagenome assembly WBZR01 (sample SAMN12412403, study PRJNA552823) | activated sludge metagenome | isolation source: activated sludge from anammox sidestream of wastewater treatment plant... | place: USA: Virginia | collected 2017-08
GCGACCCGCGATCTCGTCGAGTACGCGAAGGTGATCACCGGTGACGACTGGTCGGCGATCGAGAGCCAGAACAACAGCGATCGCGAGACCAACAAGGCGCTCGTCGAGCCGAAGATGGACGCGTTCTATCGCCACCTCGGGCTCAAGCAGTAGGTTCGTCGGGCGGGCTCCTCAAGAGCCCGCCCGATCCTCGCGGGGTCTAAGCGGCCGACTCGGCCGTCTCCAGCGAGGCGGAACCGACCGGGTCCAACCCGCTCTGGGCTGGCTTCTGCGACTCCGTCTCGGGCATCCGCGCGTTCCGGAACTCTGGCACGAGGAGGCCGCCGATCGTCACGACGAGGATGCCGCCACCCATCACGTAGAACACGTTCTCGAGACCCGCCTTGTCGATCATCAGGCCTCCGAGCGCCATGCCGATCGGCATGACCGCCGTCCACGACATCATGATCAGGCTGTTGACTCGGCCCCGGAGAGCGTCGGGCACCGCGAGGTTCGTGTAGGTCTGCGACGGGATGTCGCCGAACGGCACCGCGACACCGCAAACCAGGTTCCAGAACGCGAACATCCAGAAGTTGCGTGTCAGGCCCATCAAGCCGATGCCTACTCCCACTACCGCCAGCGCGATACAGAAGGCAGCTCCCGGCCGGTTGACCTTCACCTTCCCCACGAGAGCGCTTCCGATGATCATCCCGAGGAAGAAGGACAGCTCGAACCAGGCTAGAATCTGAGGCTTTCCGCCGAACCAAGCCTTGTTCGAGGCCACATAGACCACGAAAAACGGCGCGACCATCATCGCGAACAGTGGCCCGACGATGCGGAACGTGAGGAGCACCTTGTGCTTGATCACGTACAGCAGCCCGTCACGAAACTCCCGCCAAACGTGATGTTCCTCCGTGTGCTCGCGATCCGGCAGCACCGGTGGCAGCTTGGCGACGAACACCGCCGAGCCCAAGAACGACAGTGCATTGAGCGCGCAGATCGCGACGAAGAACCATTTCTGGGACGTCGCGTAGACCACGCCCATGACCGTCGCGGAGAAGGCGAGACCCGCCATTCGCACGAAGTTCATCGTGCCCATGCTGAAGGCTATCGCCGACATGAGCCGATCCGCGGGCACGATCGCCGGAATCGTCGCGTTGTGGGTGGGCATGAAGAACGCGCGCACCGTCGAAAGACAGAACGCGGCGACGAACAGCGACCAGGCCGGTGGCGCCGGCAGGACCAAGCCCATCAACGCCAACGCGATCAGGATGCCGCCGCTGAACAGGTCGGACGCGAGCAGGATCTTCCGACGGTCCATCCGATCGGCGAGCACGCCGGTGTAAGGTCCGAACAGGAAGAACGGTAGAACCTCGACCGCTCCGACGTAACCGACCATGGCGAGACTGCCCGTGAGCTTCTCGACCATGAACATGAAACTGACGTAGTAGAGCGCGTCGCCGACCTGAGAGATCGACTGGGCCAACCATAGGTTGCGAAATGCGGGAATCTTAAGCAATGACATCCTGACTCATCCGTGGGTCGTGCGCCAGGGGCGGCGCGAGAGGCGAAACGCAGTCGGTGGTAACAACCGGGTGGGACTGCGTGCCTGGCCCGGAAGGTCAATGGCGAATCATCGAAGCGCGATTATACCAAGCCGAGCCGGCAAGGGGGGACGGGGGTCCTGGGACCCAGTAACGGCACCGCCTAAGAGGCGTTCGCTGCCGTACGCGCGGTGAACGCGCGCAAGAGTCCAAGTCCGATCCAGAGCACGTAGTTCTGGAAGAGGCTGAAGCCGGTTAACGACAAGGCGATCAATCCGAAGGTGACCAGCGCCCAGATTTGCTCCTCGCGGTCTCCAAGACCGCGAACCGCGCGAACGAGCGCGAGTCCCGGAAGCCATAGCATGACGCCGTAGATTGCCGCAGCGAGCGGAATGCCGTAGATCAGCGAGACCGCCACCGGCGAGAAGTGCACAGTGCTGTCGCGCTCGCCGTCCTGGTTCGTCCACGTCGCGCCATAGCCCTGTCCGGTCAGCATTTCGAGCGGGTCTTCGGCCCACTGTCTGAACACCGCGATCACCTCGATGTTGCGCTTGCCAGTGAGGGTCGTCGTGTCAGGACCGTCGGGGCTCTCGGTCGCCAAGATCAAGGGTACGACTCTCAGCTTCACGTTATCGGGAAGCGCTTCCAAAGCCTTGGGGTTCGCTCGCGCCCACTGAATCGCACCGAACGCGCCCCCGATGCAGACCAGGCCGATCCCAAGCAATGTAGCCCGACGCCAATGGCCCTTTGCCCTCGCCGCTCGATCGGCGACCCCGGCCCTGAGACCCGCGTTCCAGTTCATCGCATACTTGAGCAAGATCATCGCGAAAGCGGCGAGGATGGCGCCGCGCCGTCCGCCCATCATGACGAGCACGAAGATGCCCATCGAGTAAGGGATGCGACGCGTCGACGCCAAGGTGAGCACGGTCGCAAGCGCGACGAAGATCTCCTCGGAGTTCAAGCTCAGATACACATAGAACGGGCCGAACACGCCGAAAACGTAAAGCCCGACCAGGGCCCACAAAACACCCCAGAAACCCCACTTCGCAAGCCTGGGAGCGATGCCGCGCATCCAAGGGTCGAACGCATACAGCCGCGAGGCCTTGTAGGCGCAGACCGCGAACAGCACCCGGATGAAGTTGCCCCCGATGTCGCCGACGTCACCTCCGTAGAAGGGAACCCAGATCCACGACCAGATAAGCGCGAATCCAAGAACACCCTCGACCGCATCGACGCGCCAGATCGACACGTCCTTGCGCAGCACGAGCGATAGGAAGAAGCAAAGTGTGATGAGCGGCAGACTCGCGTAGAACAGGGCTGCTTGAACCCAAGGCGTGATCTGCAGTAGCTTGATGTCTTGAAGGACCGGGCTCCAGAACGCGTAGAAGACCGCGATCCAAACGCCCCACTTGTACAGGTCGTCGGGGCGGCGCATCTATCCCCCAAACGACTTGCGTCGCTGCCCGAGTACACGGATCAGCCCGACGAACAAGGCGCCCACCAGGAAGCCGACCGCTCCGTTGCGCACGAACTTCTTGTTGACCGGGTCGTCCTCGGTGAGGTGCGGATGCTCCAGCACGCTCCAGCTCACGTCTCCGACTTCCTCGATCTGCTTGAGCTCGTACTGCTGCCGGAGACCGGCGAGCACGTTGGTGAGCGTCGAGACCTCCCGAAGGAGCCGAGCTAACTCTTGAGCCTCTTTGGGTGCGTTCTTCGCCATGGTCCGCACCGACTCGAGTCGCCACTCCAGGACGATCCGTTGCGCCTCCAGCTTGGCGACGTCGACGTCGACGTTCGATGCGACGGACTGGAAGTAGTTCGCGATTTCCCGCTGGAGCTGGCCACGCGTGATCTCGAGCTCCTTCTTCAGACGCACGACGTTGGGCGACGCGTCCCCCTCCTTCACCTTTGCGATCCGCAGATCGAACTCAGCCTTGCTGAGCCGCTTCTGCCAATCGGTCGCGTTCGGTAGCCCCGACGGCAGTTCGACCGAAGCTCCGGCGACCGCGGCGGCTCGTCCGCGAGCTTCCCTGATCTGCAGCTTGAGTGCGCCCAGATCTTGTTCGATCTGCTTCTCCTGACGCATCAAATCGAGAACCGACCCCGGATTGGTCGGGTCGATCAGCGACTTCATCCGGGTCTGATACTGCTTGACGTCCGCCTCCGCCTTGTCGAGTTCGCGGGTCTTCTGGGCGATCGCTTGCTCGAGCAGCCTAGCCTGACGGGTCGCCACGCTGAATCCGATGTCCTTCCGCATCGCCTCGAGCACGTCGATCGCCGATTGGGTGATCGCGATCGCCTTTCCCTTGCCCTTCCAGGTGATGCCGATCGTCAACTGGTTCGAGTCGTTCTCGGTCTCGACCTTGAGAGCGTCTTCGAGGTCTTTCCGGTCGAGTCCGTTGCGCTTGGCGATCTCCTCGACCGACGTCCGGCTGCGCAGGATGCCTTTGAGGATGCTCAGAGGATTCCCTTCTTGGGGTCCGATCAGGGCCTCGAGCGTTGGCGACATCCGCTCCTTGGTCGCCATGAGGAGGCTCGCCTCGGCCTCCCAGGCGGGAGTCGCGTACCACGTCGCCGCGACGGCGAGAATGGCGAGGATAAGACCCGCGACGATCATCGTCGGGACGGCCCGACCCAGCGTTCCGGTGTACTCGGAAAGGTCGAGCTCTTGATTCTGCATGACCGTCGCCGGCGGAGGGTCACGTCCGCCGAAGTGAGGCTGATGTTACCCCTGACGGTTCGCGGGCCGAATCAAGCCGCGAGGTTGGCGCGAACCGCCTCGGCAACCTCGCGCGCCTGCCGCTCCTGTTCGCGAACCTCTGCCATCAGGCGGATCGCTTCGCCCTGCGCTTGGACACCCTGGGTCCGCGAAGCCTGCGCCGCACTGCCCAGAACGCGGCACACTTCCGTGCTCTCCGCGTCGATCGTCTTCGTGAGCTCGCGCGTCCGCTCCGCGGTCACTCGGCTTTGCTCGGCCAGCTTGCGAACCTCGGACGCGACGACCGAAAACCCCTTTCCAGCGGCGCCCGCTCGGCTTGCCTCGATCGAGGCGTTATAGGCCAGCACCATCGTGCGATCGGCGACCGCTTCGATGTCTTCGAGCAGTAGCTTGAGCGACTCCGCCGTTTCGGTCAGCCGCTGCATCTTCTCGGCAGCGTCCACGATCTGCCTCGAAATGCCGATCATCCCTGTCACCGACTTGTTCATCGCCAGCAGGGTGGCGTTGACCGCTCGCTGCCCATCCAGGGCCGTCAACCGGTCGAGCGCGTCGGCGACGGATCCGCGTGGATCAGCCGCCAACCTGTCGACGTCGGTCGAACTGGGATGGACGCTGCGCGAGCGGAACATGCCCGAATTGTCGGCTCAATTGGGGCCGCGCTTCAGCCTAGGCGGCTTCGTCCCAACGGACGTTTCGGGCAGGCTCGGACGAGGTCGAGTCCCAGTTGTCGCAGTCGAGGCGGCGGCAGTAGATCATCTTCGACATGCTGCCGTCCGCCTGCTCGACCTCGGCCATTTGCGAGAAGCGACACTCCAAGCAGAGCTCGGGTTCGATGAGTCTGACGATCTTCAACTGTCGCTTCGCCATGTCCGTGGCCTCCTCTCCTTCGCCCATTTCCGTGGGCTTGTCTCAATTCTCGGAGGCGTCGAGACAACCCATGCCGCGAGGAAATGCTGGGTTTCCCTGACATCCTTCCGAGCCGTCACAATGATCTCGATGATCTCCGCAGTTGGACTTGTGGCCTCGACGACCCTCATTCTCGGAGGCACTCTGGTGGATGGGACCGGTGCGAGCCCTCGCCAGGCGGACGTGAGGATCGCCGGAGATCGGATCGTCGCCGTCGGCAAGCTGAAGGCTCGGCCTGGTGAGACGGTCGTGAGAGTAAGCGGACTTGCGGTTGCGCCAGGGTTCATCGACGCGCACTCGCACGCCGACGGCGGCATCGAGAAGGAACCCCAAGCGAGTTCGCAAATCACGCAAGGGATCACGACCGCCGTCGTCGGGCAGGACGGCATCTGGTCGAAGCCGGTTCGGGATCAGATGCTCCAGTTAGCGTCTGCCAAGCCCGCGTTGAACTTCGCCCTCTTCTCCGGCCACGGCGGGATCCGCAAGAAGGTCATGGACGAGGACTACAAGCGAGCGGCGACGCAAGAGGAGATCGCGAAAATGGCGGCGTTGGTCGATGCCGACATGCAAGCGGGCGCGATCGGGCTCTCGTCCGGCCTGGAATATGATCCTGGCTATTACGCGACGACCGACGAACTCGTCGCCCTGTCGAAGGTTTCGGCCCGCCGAAAGGGCATGTACATCAGCCATATGCGGGATGAGGCGAACGCAGCCATCGGCGCGATCGACGAACTGATCCGCATCGCCTCGGAAGCCCACCTTCCGGCACAGATCTCCCACATCAAGCTCTGCTCGAAAGCGGTGTGGGGACTGGCCGGCGACGTGTGTTCAAAATTTGGCCAGACAAAGCCACCCCTGACTGCAGACGTCTACCCCTACACCTTCTGGCAGTCGACGATGTCCGCATTGACCCCTAGCCGGGAGTGGGACAAGCGCGAGATCTGGGAAGCGGCGTTGCGAGACGTGGGCGGACCCGCCAACGTGCGCCTGACGGCCTATACACATGAGCCCACTTGGGTCGGCAAGACCCTTGCCCAGATCGCGGCTGAGACGTCACGCGATCCCATCGAACTCATCCAAGAGATCCTCCGGCGGACGCGTGGAACGGGCGGCTCAGGCGAGGAGAGCGTTGCGGTCACCGCGATGTCAGAGGCGGACCTCGAGACGTTCATTCGCCATCCCCGCATCATGTTCAGCAGCGACGGGTCGCTCGGCGGGTCGCACCCGCGCAGCGCGGGCTCGTTCACTCGAGTCTTGGCGCGCTACGTCCGCGAGCGAAAGACCATCTCCCTTGCCGAAGCGGTGCGCAAGATGACTTCGCTGCCTGCAGACACCTTCGGGTTCCGCGATCGCGGGAGGATCGCACCGGGAATGGTGGCCGATCTTGTGATCTTCGACCCCAAGACGATTGCCGACAGGGCGACCCCGGCCGAACCGACGCTCGCCAGCGTCGGAGTCCGCGCGGTCTACGTCTCGGGCATCGCCGAGATCGCCGGCGGCAGGCTAACCGGAGCGCGCTCGGGGAAGATCGTGAAGCGACAGAACCCCGGCAAACGCTAAAACGGGGGAACAATCGGCGGCGGCCTGAGCGTTTGAATCTGTTGTGAACGCGCTGGAATCCGATCCGGAAGTCCTGTGGGGGACGCCCGTCTTCCTGGGGACCCATGTTCCGGCCGTTGCCCTCTTCGATTACTTGGCGACCGGTGCCTCCGTCGACGAGTTCCTGTTGGACTTTCCTTCCGTGCCTCGTGAGGCCGTGATCCAAGTCCTCGAGGCGGCCGGGCCCGAGCGCTAACTCGAGCGGGCCATAATCTCCGACGATGGCCGACTGGCCGCCCCTCGTTCAGCAGCGCCTCAAGGCGATCCCCGCCAAGCCTGGCTGCTACATCTATCGCGACGACAAGGGCGAGGTTCTGTACGTGGGCAAGGCGTTGGTTCTCAAGAACCGGGTTCGCTCCTACTTCCAGGCCTCCACCCGCCACGGTGCGCGCATCGGACGGATGGTGCGGCGCGTCGCCGACATCGAGTGGATCGTCGTCGACTCGGAAATCGAGGCCTTGGTCCTCGAATGCAACCTGATCAAGAAGTATCGGCCTCCCTACAACGTCAGGCTGAGGGACGACAAGAGCTACCCCTACATCGTGATCACCCACGAGAAGTTTCCGCGGGTGCTCTTCACTCGGAAGGTGAAGAAAGATGGCTCGAAGTACTTCGGCCCGTACACCAGCGCATGGTCGGTGCGGGAGACGCTGCAGCTTCTCCACAAGGTCTTCCCGCTGATTCCGTGCGGCAAGAGTTGGACGGGAATCGATGAGCAGCGGCCCTGCCTTTACTTCCACCTCGGCCAATGCCTCGCCCCCTGCGCGGGGCTCGCCAACCGCAAGGAGTATCAAGCGGTGCTCAAGAAGGTCGAACGATTCCTCGATGGGAAAGGCGAGGACCTGATGAAGGAGCTGCACGCCGAGATGGTGCTGGCTGCGGACGCGCTCGAGTTCGAGCGGGCGGCCAAGCTTCGGGACCAAGTCCAGTCGATCGAAAACGTCCTGCAGCGGCAGAAAGTGCTCAACACCGAGGCATCCGACCAAGACGTCATCGCGGTCGTCAAGGACGACCGGGGTGCAGCGATCCAGATGCTGTACATTCGCGGCGGAAAGCTGATCGGCCAGCGTCAGTTCTTCCTCGATGGGTCGTCCGACGCTGCTCCGTCTGAAGCCGTCGGTGAGTTCGTGAAGCAGTACTACGCGGATGCTCCGGAGGTGCCTCGCGAGGTGCTTCTGCCGGTCGAAATCGAGGAGCGCAACATCGTCGAGTCTTGGCTGCGCCAGCGGAAAGGAAAGGCGGTGACCGTCAGCGTGCCTCAGGGAGGCGAGAAGCTTCGGCTTGTCGAAATGGCGGCCACCAACGCCGAACAGGCACTGTCGACGTTTTCCGCAGAGCTCGCCGCCAAGGAAGAGTGGATCGACAAGGCGCTCACCGAACTCCAGGAGGCGCTGGAACTTCCCCAAGCGCCAATGCGGATCGAGGGCTACGACATCTCGAACATCCAGGGGCGCGCGCCGGTCGGGTCGATGGTCGTCACCGAAGGAGGCGAACCCGCCAAAGCCGAGTATCGGCGCTTCAAGATCCGCTATCACCCTGAAGATCCGAACGACTTCGCGATGATGCACGAGGTGATCACGAGACGCCTCAAGTCGTACCTGGAGGGCGACGAGAAGTTCGCCAAGATGCCCGATCTGATCCTCATCGACGGCGGCAAAGGGCAGTTGTCGGCCGCCTTGAAAGCGCGAGACGACCTCGGGCTCACCGTCCCCATGGTTGGGCTCGCCAAGAAGATGGAGATCCTGTTCCTTCCGGTCCCCCACCCGACCGACGAGGGGCCGTTCCGAGCGATCGAACTGCCGCTCCAGTCAGCCGGGCTGCTTCTCTTGCGCCGTCTGCGCGATGAGGCGCACCGCTTTGCCCTCACGTACCATCGGAAGATCCGCGACAAGCGGATGCACGGCTCGGTGATCGAGGAAATCCCGGGCGTCGGTCCGAGGCGCAAACGGCTGCTTCTGCGCACCTTTGGCTCGATCGAAGGCGTGCGACGGGCGACCGTCGACGAGATTGCCTCGGTGCCGACCATGACGCGGCGACTTGCGGAACAGGTTCGGGACTATCTCCGCGACGAGTAGCTTACGGCTGTGCGTCGAGGTAGGCGTTGATCTTGTCGCGAAGCTGCTCACGCACCATCGCCGCCGCGTTTTGGGCAAATGCGATTTGACGTCCGTCCTCGTCCACGAGGGTGATCGCCGGGCCTGCCGCCTTGCCCCTAGCGCCGGCCGGGCGAACTCCCGAGATCTCCACGTCTGCGATCGAGGCCCTCGACTTCGCATCGAGCCGATACGACTTCGTGCGGGCAATCCCAGCAAGCCGTTTCGTGACCGCAAGCTCACGGCCCGAGAGGCGGATGTGCTCAGAGGCCGCCAAGTTGTAGGCGCCGATCAGCATGCCGATCCCGACCGCGAAGAAGATTGCGTAGAAGCCGAGCAAGGCGAGGGCGCCGATCCCGAACGCCTTCATCATGCCGCCGATCATGATGGTCGCGTGGAACGCGGTGAAGCTGTTCCAGCCCAGCCCGAACAGGCCCATAAACGCGGCCGCCGCCCAGTTGCCCGGCGCAGCCTTCATCTCCAGAACCGCGGGGATCTCCTGCTCGGTCGGCAGGCCCATTTCCTGCCGCGCCGCTCGCTCGCTCAAACGCTCCTGCAGGGCGTCCAGATCGACGAGCCCCGCGGGATCACCCGGCGCGAGCCGTGCAAGGCGCTTTCTCAGGTCCGCTTCGATCGAGTCGAGCTGCCCCTCGGCGTTTCTGAACGCTTGAACGAGCTCGAGATACTCGACCCCTTCCAACGACCCGATCGCGCTCTTCACGCCGGGCGCATCTCGGCGCAAGTCGTCCACCAACTTGAGCCTGGCCCGCACGTCCTGATCCTTCAGCGCCTCGTCGCCCATAACGAGCGGCGCGAATCGGGCAATCCAACCGTTCGCCTGCTCGTGAGCGTTGCCATCGGACGGGGTGAGGTCGAACTGGGTCACAAGCTGCTATTGTATCGGTCCTGTCCGGTGAACTCGATACCGCTACTTCACGTACGTCTCGCGATCCATCTCCCTGACCTCGACGGTCAGCCCCGCGTCGCCGCTCTCGAGCGACGTCGCGAAACGGCGCCGGAGCAGGTCAGAGATGCCCGCCGCGATCGCCTTGCGCAGCTCGACCGGCCTCCCGGTCAGGATCGCAACCTCGCAGTGCACGAACCCAGGCCGAGCCCCATCCCCCATCGCCCAGTTCACCCGCAAAGTGTGATACGCCTTGATCGACGCCGCGTCGATCGTCTGATGGCGCAATAGCTCCGCGACCAGGTCACCGAGAATCTCGGGGATGTCGGCATTTTCCGGCAGGTCTGCGGTCGTGTCGAGGCGGATGTGGGGCACCGGATGCAACCTTATCCGACCCGCTAACTCGCTCGCTCGAAGAGAAACCAGTCGTGGATCTCACCGCGACGGGTCTTGACGTACCACTCGGTGAGATCGGGGCGGTGGGTTGCTTTCAAGCCCGCCTCTCCTGCGCACGCCTGGATCGTCTCGTGGGTAAAGAACGAGACCCCCGGGTACACCC
>WBZR01005086.1_pt1 | contig 10301 bp, 11 predicted proteins | sample 5204231 | NCBI WGS metagenome assembly WBZR01 (sample SAMN12412403, study PRJNA552823) | activated sludge metagenome | isolation source: activated sludge from anammox sidestream of wastewater treatment plant... | place: USA: Virginia | collected 2017-08
ATTTTTAAACATATTCATATCAAAACGAAGTTTGTTTTCTATTTCGTGACTTCCCAAACTGAACAATTTATTACCACTTTTAGAGGCGTTATTTTCATAACGGTCAGCACCATTAAAAAACATATTCCTACTTAACGCAATGGTAAAGAATCCGTTGTTTACTAATCTTTTTAATGTCGCTCCAACTGTATAATTCCACTGTTTAATTAAAGGATTTGCACGGTTGATGTATTCTGTATTTGCATCACTCTTTTTGGGAGCAGCTAATTTAAAATTGTCAATAGCACCAATTCCAATAAAATTTAGTTCTGTTTTGTTGTTTATCTTGTGGTTTACTTTGTATTGAAAATCGTAGTAATCAGGTCTAATCGGCAAATCTAATAATTTAAATAAAAATTGTAAATACGAGCGTCTTGCCGAAGCCATAAAAGTAGTTTTTTTTCCTAAAGGACCTTCTAACATTGCTGCAAATTCTGTTCCTGACAAGCGAAAATTTCCACTTAATTTATCAGGATTTCCATTTCGTTGTTTGACAACAATTGTTGAAGCCAAAGCATTATCATATCTGGCATTAAAAGCCGATGAAGTAAGTTGCACATCTTGTATAAACGAAACATTTAAAATACCTGTTGCTCCACCACTCGCACCTTGCGTTTGAAAATGGTTTAAAACAGGAATTTCAATCCCGTCTAAGTAATATACATTTTCACTGGGTCCACCACCCCTAACAATAATATCGTTTCTGTTGGGTGTGGTTCCGCCTGCAACTCCTGGTAAAACTTGAATCACTTTTGAAACATCAAAATTCCCACCTGGATTAGATTTTATTTCTTCGGCAGTTAATTTTTGAGTCGCCAGCGGAGTTACCATATCAGTGGCTCTAACAGATTTCCCTGCATTAATAACAACTTCTTCTAATGCATGACTTTTTGAATCTAATTCAATTTGAAGTAAAAGAGCATTTCCAGAACTTACATTTAGATTGTATTGTTCAAATACTTCATATCCAATGTAAGAAGCTTTTAAATTATATTTTCCTACTGGTATTTTGATAGAAAAAGAACCATTTTCATCAGTTACAACACCTAAAGTATCTGAACCAAAAAATTGTATAGCTACACCAATTAATTCTTCTTGTGTATTCTTGTCCTTCACAGTACCTGAAACCGTCCCTAATGTTTGAGCATTGAGTTGTACAGATAACATTGTTGCAACAAGAATGAAAATCAACCTTTTCATACTTTAAATCTATTTATTTAGTGCAAAAGTAAATTTTATTTTTAAATAATAGTGTAATATTGTACTTTATTTAAAAATAGTAGTATCTTTGTATCCTAGAATTTTTAGTAATGAATTACGGTTTATTAAAAGATATTATTGATTTAGTAGAACAATATGAGTTGGAAAATTCAAAAACGAATGAAATTACAGTCAACGGTTTTGGAAGATGGATTGCTTGTAATTTGGAAGAAAACGGAGTAGAGCCTGATTGGGAAGGAAAAGAGAATGGAAGAAGTCCTGAAAGTGTCATTAACACTCTTATAGTACACATGAATCGCTATGCTAAGAGTTATTCCAAATCAGCAATAATTGATTCTGACTTTTCAACACAAGAAGATTTTATTTTTTTAATCAATCTAAAAGCATTTGGTGAAATGACTAAGATGGAATTAATCAAAAAAAACGTGCAGGAGAAACCCGCAGGTATGCAAATCATTAATCGATTAATTGCTCAAAAGTGGGTCGCACAGAAAGATTCTAAAACCGACAAAAGAAGTAAGGTAATTTCTATTACACCCAAAGGTTTAAAAGCTTTGGAAGATCAGATGGATAAAATTAGGCAAGCCACACATATCGTAACGGGAAATTTAAGTCGTTCGGAAAAAATGGAGTTGATAAGACTCCTTAATAAGTTGAACGATTTCCATTTACCTATTTATGAGAAAAATATAGAATCAGAAAATTTGTTAGCGGAAGTATTAAAAATGACTAGAACATGAAAATAGCCATTATAGGTTCAGGATTTTCGGGTTTGTCGGCCGCTTCCTATTTGGCAAAAGATGGAAATGAAGTACACGTTTTTGAAAAGCATGACCAAGCAGGCGGAAGGGCAAGGCAATTTTGCACGCCCCAAGGATATGTTTTTGATATGGGACCAAGCTGGTATTGGATGCCTGATATTATTGAAAGATTTTTTGCGGATTTTGGGTACAAACAAACGGATTTTTTTGAATTGGTTTCTTTAAACCCACAGTTTGAAATGATTTTTTCGGATTTAAAAATGGATGTTCCTGAAAGTTTGGATGATTTGAAAAGTCTTTTTGAAAAAATAGAACCTAGTGCAGGCAAACAGTTGGAGAAATTTATGCAATCGGCAAAGTTTAAGTATGAAGTTGGAATGCAAGATTTTGTAAACAAACCTTGTCATAATTGGAGTGAATTTATATCACCCAAAATCGCTAAAAGTGTTTTGAAATTTGGTTTACTGACAAATTTCAGAAGTTATGTTGCCCGATATTTTAAAAATGAAAAACTGAGAACTTTGATGGAGTTTCCTGTTATATTTTTAGGAGCATCTCCAAAAAATATTCCTGCATTGTATAGTCTGATGAACTACGGAGGTTACGCTCTGGGTACACATTATCCAATGGGCGGTTTTTACCAGTTGGTTTTAGCAATGAAAAGTGTGGCTGAAAAACAAGGGGCTAAATTTCATTTTAATAAAACTGTTGAATATATCAATACTCAAAATGGGGAAGTAAAATCTCTTACAATTAATGGAGAGAATATTGAATTTGATGCAGTTATTGCTTCTTCGGATTATCACCACACTGAATCACTTTTGGATAGCGAGTTCAGAAATTATGATGAGCAATATTGGAAGAAAAGAACTTTTGCTCCATCAAGTTTGATTTTTTATTTGGGTATTAATGAAGCGATTCCTAATTTAAAACATCATACGCTTTTCTTTGAAAACGAGTTAGATGACCATATTGATTGTATTTACGGTCATAAAAGATGGCCTGAAAAACCTTTGTTTTATGCGTGCTGTCCTTCAAAGACAGATGATAACGTTGCCCCAAAAGGAAAAGAAAATTTGTTTTTACTGATGCCTGTAGCGATAGGAATTAATGATGATGAAAGTATCCGTGAAAAATATCTTAGAGATATGCTGTTAAGAATCGAAAAACACACCGGCATCAGTGATTTAAAATCTAAAATTGAATACCAAAGAAGTTATTGTGTGCGTGATTTTGTTTCTGATTACAATGCTTACGGAGGGAATGCTTATGGTTTGGCTAATACGCTAAATCAAACAGCGGTATTAAAACCAAAACTCAGGAACAAAAAATTAAAAAACTTATACTACACTGGACAATTAACCGTACCGGGACCTGGAGTTCCGCCATCAATAATATCAGGAAAAATAGTAGCAAATGAAGTTAACCGATTAAATAAATAAAAAATGAAAAAACTGTTTGAAGAATTGTCTTACGATGTGAGTAAAAAGACAACAAAAAAGTATAGCACCAGTTTTTCGTTGGGCATACTAGCGTTAAAGCCGTCAATTAGACCTGCTATTTATGCTATTTATGGTTATGTAAGATTAGCTGATGAAATTGTGGATAGCTTTCAAGGTTATGATAAAGAAAAATTATTAAATAGATTAAAATTGGAAACCGACAATGCTTTGTCCGAAGGCATTTCATTGAATCCAATTTTACAATCTTTTCAAGATACCGTTGTAAAATACAATATAGACAGAACTTTAATAAATCAATTTCTACACAGTATGGAAATGGATTTGCAAAAAATAGATTATAATTCTGCATTGTATGAAGAATACATTCACGGTTCAGCGGAAGTGGTTGGTTTAATGTGTTTGCAAGTTTTTACCGAGGGAGATAAATCTAAATACGAAGAATTGAAGCCTTATGCAATGAAATTAGGTTCGCTTTTTCAAAAAATTAATTTTTTAAGAGATTTGAAAGATGATTATCACATCCTTGGTCGTACTTATTTTCCGAATGTTGATATGTGTTTGTTCGATAATTGTGTGAAATGCCAAATTGAAGAAGATATAGAACAAGAATTTAAACAGGCATTAATCGGAATTAAAATGCTTCCTAATTCTTCGAAATTTGGCGTGTATTTGGCTTACAAATATTATTTGACTTTGTTTAAAAAAATCAAAAATAAATCTTCTAAAGAGATTATGAATAACCGTGTACGTGTTGCTAATTCTGAAAAAGCGTATGTTGCATTTAAGAGTTATCTCAGGTATAAAACAACTTGTTTGTAATGAAATGGACTATTTTTCTTTTATCAGCTCTGTTTATTTTTAGCAGTTTCGCCATTTATTCCTTAGATGATGTAAGGGCAAATTATAGCCAATTGGCTACCGATAAGAAAATGTGTAGTGAATTACTGGCTCAATTGGAAAAGAATAAAGACCAATCGGCTACCCATTTAGCATATTTAGGAGGTTTGCAAACCATTTGGGCAAATCACGTTTTAAATCCATTAAGCAAACTCAATACTTTTAATAAAGGGAAAAAAAATATTGAACTAGCTATTGAACAAGAGCCCAATAATGCTGAATTACGATTTATACGGCTGTCGCTCCAAAAAAATGCACCCACTTTTTTAGAGTATCATTCCAATATTAAAGAAGATATACAATTTATTAAAAACAATCGAAGTCAGATCAAATCAAATGTAATCAATCAATACATAGAATCGTTACTAAAAAATTAATAATGAAACATCAGTTATATAGAGAACAACAACTTAATTGTGATATAGAAATCGCTTGGGAGTTTTTTTCATCGCCCTATAACCTTGCCCAAATTACTCCTAAAGAAATGGGATTTGTAGTGCATACCGATGTAGGAAACCAAGCGATTTTTGAAGGTATGGAAATTGAATATACCGTTTCTCCTTTACTTAAAATACCGTTGAAATGGAGAACGAAAATTACGGAAGTTACTTTTCAAAAAAGCTTTACCGATTTTCAAGAAAAAGGACCTTATAAACTCTGGAATCACTTTCACGAATTTATTCCAAATAAAGAGGGCGTGTTAATGAAAGATACGGTAGATTATGAATTACCTTTCGGCTTTTTGGGAGATATCACTCACGCTTTATTGGTTAAAAAGAAGCTGGAATCAATTTTTGATTTTCGCTTTAAAGTTTTGGAGCAAAAATTTAATAAATAATATATGAATATATTAATAACCATACTCGTTTTTGTACTAATGGAAGGAGCTACTTGGCTCATTCATAAATACATAATGCACGGTTTTCTTTGGGTATTGCATAAAGACCATCACGACCATAGTAATAAAGGCGTTTTAGAAAAAAATGATTATTTCTTTGTCATCTTTGCCTTGCCAACGATTGCTTTGATGTACTTTGGCACACTCGAAGATTTTAATTACTTGTTCTTTATTGGCTTGGGCATTATGCTATATGGAATGGCGTATTTTTTTGTGCACGATATCTTCATCCACCAAAGAATTAAATATTTTACCCACACTAAAAACCCTTATTTTAAAGCTTTAAGAAGAGCTCATAAACAACATCACAAGCACTTAGGAAAAGAAGAAGGCGAATGTTTTGGATTTTTGTATGTGCCTTTCAAATATTTCAGAATGTATTTTAAAAGCAATAAAAAATGATGTCTTTCACCTACATACTCGTCTTGTTTTTCACAGTTATCATTTGTTTTATTGCATCTTTTGACAAGCGATTACAGTTCAACAAGCATTTTGGAGCATTTCTAAAAGCATCTGTTCTAGTAGCTATTCCTTTCATAGCTTGGGATGTTTGGTTTACTGCAAAAGGCGTATGGTGGTTTAATATCAATTATACAATGGGATTAAATATAGCCGGCTTGCCTTTGGAAGAATGGTTGTTTTTTATCTTCATTCCTTTTTCGTGCATTTTTACTTATTACAGTATAGACAAGTTTTTTAAAATGGAATGGTTGAGTGGATTTAATAATTTAATCGTTTTTGTAACTGTTATTGTCTGTTCAGTAACCGCATTATTATATTATGATAAGATTTACACATTAATCACATCGCTTTCAGCTATTCTTACAGTAGTTTATCTTCATTTTATAGCAAAAGCAGATTGGATTAGCAAAGCATCTTTAGTCTTTACAATTTTAATGTTAGGGTTTCTTCCTGTAAATGGAATTCTTACTGGAACAGGTTTAGACACGCCTATTGTGAATTACAATCCTGATGATTTTTTAGGCATACGAATATTGACAATTCCTATAGAAGATTCGGTTTATGGTTATACGCAATTTCTCTTAGTTCTATATTTTTTTAAACATTTTAAACAATCAAAAAAATGAAAAAACAAAGTAAAATAATTTCTTTAATAGTAGTGATTGGAATTATCATACTCTTTAACTCTTGTGCTTCTATTCCTCAAAAGGCAAAACCTGTAGAGAATTTTGAGGTGAACCGTTACTTAGGTACTTGGTATGAAGTGGCTCGTTTTGATTTCCGTTTTGAAAAAGATTTAGACAACACTTCGGCAAATTATACTTTAGATAAAAAGGGAAATGTAATTGTGTTGAACAGTGGGTATAATTTTGTAAAAAATAAATGGAGTAAAGCCGATGGATTAGCAAAGTTCTGAGGCGATAAGAATATTGCTGCTCTAAAAGTTAGCTTCTTTGGACCGTTTTATTCGGGATACAATGTGATTGCATTGGACGAGAATTATCAATATGCTTTAATTGCAGGTAAAAACTTGGATTATTTGTGGATATTGTCACGAACTAAAGAATTACCTGAAGAAATCAAAACGGAATACTTAAAAATTGCTGAAGAAATTGGCTACGACACCTCAAGACTAATTTGGATAAAACACGATAAAGACGATAATCCTTTTTTGAATGAAAACTAAAATTTCTATCTTTTGGTTCAGGCGTGATTTGCGTTTGGAAGATAATGTAGGATTATGTCAAGCATTGACTTCGGGCTATCCTATTTTGCCGATTTTTATTTTTGATGAAACTATTTTATCACATATAGAAAACAAGAAAGATAGAAGAGTAGATTATATTCATCAGGCTCTTTCTAAAATAAATGTAGAACTAAAAACGCATCAATCAACTTTGCACACATTTTATGGGAAACCGTTGGATATTTTTAAAATCCTTTTGGAGAAATATGATATTCAAGGTGTCTTCTGCAATCGAGATTATGAACCGAAAGCGATAAAAAGAGATACCAAAATTTATCAGTTTTTCAAAACGCAAAATATTTCATTCAAAGCATTTAAAGACCAAGTAATTTTTGATAAAAACGAAATACTTAAAAATGATGGAACGCCTTACACTGTTTACACTCCGTATTCCCAAAAATGGAAAGAAAAATTAACGGTAGAAAATTATCAAACATATAAAGCTGATTTTACTAGTTTTTTTAAAATAAATTTTTCCGAAATTCATTCATTACAAGAAATAGGTTTTCAAAAAACAGAATTTGAATTTATTGAACCTACACTTAATCCTGATATTATTGATGAATATGACAAATTTCGAGATTGTCCTGCTATGCAGCGCACCACACAATTGGGCATTGCACTTCGCTTTGGAACGATTAGTATTCGCAAATGTGTTGCTTTTGCTTTAGAACACAATCAAACTTGGTTAAACGAATTAATATGGCGTGAATTTTTTATGCAAATTCTATATCATTTTCCAAAAGTTGTGACTGAATCATTCAAACCCAAATATGATTTTATAGAGTGGAGAAATAATGAACAAGAATTTAAGCTTTGGTGCGAAGGAAAAACCGGCTATCCAATTGTAGATGCAGGAATGCGACAGCTCAACGAAACCGGTTATATGCACAATAGAGTGCGGATGATTGTTGCCAGTTTTTTATGTAAACATTTACTTATCGACTGGCGGTGGGGAGAAGCTTATTTTGCTCAAAAACTCAGCGATTATGATTTATCTGCCAATAACGGAAACTGGCAATGGGCAGCAGGTTCGGGTTGCGATGCTGCTCCATATTTCCGAGTTTTCAATCCAACGATACAAACTGAAAAATTTGATAAAAACTTAGAATACATCAAAAAATGGGTGTCAGAATTTGGAACAGATAAATATCCCAAACCTATTGTAGAACATTGCTTTGCGAGAGATAGAGCATTGAGAATTTATGTAAAATCGGTAAAAGAAAGAAGATGAAAATACTTATAGCAGGTGCAACAGGCTTTGTTGGAACATATCTAATTGATTATTTATTAGAGAAAGGATATTCCATTAATGCCTTATCAAGGAGTAACCAAGTTAGTCATCATAAGAATTTAGTGTATTTTCGATGGGATATTCATCAGCAATATATTGAAACAAACGCCTTTGAAAATGTAGATACAATTATCAATTTAACTGGTGCTAACATTGGAGAGAAAAGATGGACAAAAGAACGGAAAAGTGAAATCATCAGCAGTCGTATTAAGTCTATTGACTTATTGTATCAGTATGTATCGGAAAATAAATTTAGCATCAATACATTTATTTCGTCTTCTGCCGTTGGGTATTATGGAGCAGTAACTACAGATGAAATGTTTAAAGAAACTGTTGAAAATGGAACTGATTTTTTAGCCACTGTTTGCAAAGAATGGGAAAATACAGCAATGAAATTTAACGATATAGGTATTAGAACAGTTATTTTACGCAAAGGAGTGATAGTTGGAAAAGATGGAGGAATAGTTCAAAAATTAGCACCGTTAGCTAAATTAGGAATAAATGTTTCGTTGGGTTCAGGAAAACAGTTTTTACCTTGGATTGATATTAGAGATTTAGTAAAACTGTATGGATTTATCCTTTCTAATTCTAAAATTAACGGAATTTTTAATGCTGTTTCAAAAGAAAATATCACGATGAATGAATTTTCAAAAACCTTGTTGAAATCTTATAAAATGAGAAATATCCTACCCAATGCACCTTCATTTATCATCCGTTTACTTTTTGGCGAAATGTCGGTTATGTTTTTAGAAGGATCAAAAATCAGTAATGAAAAGCTGAGGAGTATTGGCTTTTCTTTTGAATTTGATACTATAGAAAAGTCTCTTTTATTGTGATTTTGCAGTGAAAGGAAAAATTTAGCTCTTTTGGTTTTTTTAGTGATGGTTTCGTATTTCTGCAAAACCAAAAGTGCAAAACGAGCGTTGGCAAAAAAATAAAACAAATCTCAGACTAATTTCTGTAATAATCTTGAGGGTTCGGTTGTTCTACGCTTGCCTATAACGTCAGTCTGTGAAAAAAATATTTCAAAAATTTTATCAAAAATACAAAAACATTTCGTAATTTCAAGGCATAGAGTAAATCATACAAGAATGCCTAGCTTACCAGGTCTTGACCGTTCCCAAATCACATTTTCTTCACTATAAGATACAATTTCTACAGATAATGAAGTCCGATTTTTGGATGCTTTTGTAGGTAAATTGGATTTGAAAAAACTAGAGATAAAATCTCTCTGTCAAACAGAAAAACAAAAAGCTGGTAGAGCCTCCTTTGAAGATGCATTGTTTTTAAAATTGTATCTCTATGGCTACCTCAATGGTATCAGAAGCAGTAGGAGGCTGGAGAAAGAATCCATCAGAAATGTAGAACTCCAATGGTTGCTCAAAGGCCTTCAACCCAACTATCATTCCATAGCCGATTTCAGAAAAATCAATCCCAATGCTTTGAAAAATCTGTTCAAACTCTTTGTACTTTTTCTTAAAGATTCCGGACTAATAGGCGGACAAGTAATGGCTGTAGATGGTACCAAAATCCGTGGTAACAACAGCAAGAAAAACAATTACAACTGCCCATGCCTCGGGTAGCCATACCCGCCACCGTGAGGCTGATGCTACAAACCGGAAAAGACGTGACAGTATGTCCGGAATGCCGAATAGGAAAACTACAATTGGTACGTACCATGATTTTCTACAACGGACGTCTCATAGATGTCCTGCAACTGCGCAATCGTGGCTCACCAAGGATAAAAAACGAACAGCATGATGAGTAGAAATAGTAAAAATACAAACCATAACCAATTGTCTGAAAACAAGTATCGTTTTTGGGTAGGGGCAGCTGTGTACGAACGGGTAAAGAATTTAGCAAAATGTATGCAAATACTAAGCAAGATCCATCCATCTAATCCTCCAGCTACTCACAAAACCACCTAAGAGAAAACGCCCCAAGCCCGGTGTCGCTGAACACCGGATTGCAAAAGCCCCGTTCGTTTATGATCCGGGGCTTTGGTTTTTTAAGGTACCTC
>WBZR01005087.1_pt1 | contig 10300 bp, 9 predicted proteins | sample 5204231 | NCBI WGS metagenome assembly WBZR01 (sample SAMN12412403, study PRJNA552823) | activated sludge metagenome | isolation source: activated sludge from anammox sidestream of wastewater treatment plant... | place: USA: Virginia | collected 2017-08
CACTACTACCTGCAGGGGTTGCACCAGTCGACCGACATCGGCGAGCTGATCCTCAACAAGACGACGTGGAGCAAGCTCTCGCCGGACCTGCAGGACATCTTCCGCACGGCGGCAATGGCGTCGATGATGGAGACGTACACCTTCAACGTCTACCGCAACGCCCAGGCGATCGTGAAGCTGCGCAACGAGTTCAAGGTGCAGATCCACGACACGCCGAAGGACTTCTATCCCGAGTTCGTGCGGGCGACCACGGTCGTGCTCGACCGCTACGCGGCGAAGGATCCGTTCTTCAAGCAGGTTCTCGACTCGCAGCGCAATTTCGCTCGCGTCGTGGTGCCGTACTGGACCAAGATCCTCGACCTGTACGCGAGCCTCGGCAACGCGGCGATCGCCGCCGAGCAGACGGCACAGCCAGCCGCGAAGAAGTGACCGCAGTCCCCGCCGGCCGCAGTGCGTGGCCGGCGGGGGTTGCCCCTTTCCGGTACGCGCGGCCGCGCCGTACCCGCGCTTCCCCCTGGAATCCGACATGACATCCGATACGCGCGGAGCCGTGCGCCTCGCCGGAGCCATCGACGCCGTCACCCGTTTCACCGGCAAGGCGATCGCATGGCTCATCATCCCGATGGTCCTCTCGCTCGTCTGGGAGGTCGTCGCGCGATACTTCTTCGACGCCCCGACGGTCTGGGCGTACGACATGACGTTCATGCTGTACGGGACGTTCTTCATGATCGGCTCGGCGTGGACGCTGCAACGCGGCGGCCACATCCGGACCGACGTCTACTACGGACGATGGTCGAAGCGCACGCAGGCGCGCGTCGACCTCGTCTGCTACGCGATCCTCTTCTTCCCGGCGATGATCGTCTTCGCCGACTTGACCTGGGATTACTTCTGGAAGTCGTACCAGCAAGGCGAGCGGATCGTGACCAGTCCGTGGATGCCGATCGTGTGGCCGTTCAAGTTCACGATGCCGCTGTCGGCCGTGCTGCTGCTGCTGCAGGGGATTGCCGAGTCGATCCGCTGCTGGGGTCGGGCCTTCGGCCCCGATCAGGATGACGGGGCGAACGATTCGGCCGATGCCGCCGACGGCGAGGTGGTCCTGTGAGCCCGGAATGGTTCGGTCTGCTGCTGCTCGCGGCGCTCTTCATCGCGATCTTCATCGGCTTCCCCATCGCGTTCACGCTGATCGCCGTCGCGGCGATCGGCGGCTGGATGGCGCTCGGCCCGATCGCCATGCACCTCATGACGCTGCAGTTCTTCTCGGTCATGCGCGATCCGACGCTCGCCGCGGTGCCGTTCTTCCTGTTCATGGGGTACCTCCTCGAGCAATCCGGCCTCATGGAGCGATTGTTCCGCGGCGTGCAGCTCGCGCTCGCGTCGATCCGCGGCTCGCTGTACCTCGCCGTCCTGCTCACCGCGACGATCTTCGCCGCGGCGACCGGCATCGTCGGCTCGTCGGTCACGCTGCTCGGCGTGATGGCGGCGCCGGCGATGAAGCGCAGCGGCTACGACGTGCAGTTGTCGGCAGGTGCGATCACCGCCGGCGGCACGCTCGGCATCCTCATTCCGCCGTCGGTGATGCTGATCGTGATGGGCCCTGTGGTCGGCGTTCCGGCGACCGACCTCTTCGCCGCGGCCGTCATCCCGGGCCTGCTCCTCGCATTGCTCTACATCGTCTACGCGATCGGCCGCAGCTACATGAATCCGAAGCTCGGACCCGCGCTGCCGCCGGAAGAGCGCGCCGAGTCGGTCGGGCACGTCGTGCGCGAGCTCGTCTTCGGCATCGCACCGGTCGTCGTCATCATCCTGGCGACGCTGGGCGTGATCCTCGCGGGGATCGCCACACCGACCGACGCCGGCGCGATGGGAGCCTTCGCCGTGCTCATCCTCACCCTCGCCTACCGGCGGATGAGCTGGAAGAACTTCCGGACCGCGGTGTACTCGACGCTGTTGACGAGCTGCATGATCCTGCTCCTCGTCGCTGCGTCGAACTACTTCGGCGCGGTGTTCTCGCGCCTGGGCAGCGCGTCGCTCATCGCCGAATCGCTGCTGGGACTCGACCTGCCGCCGACGCTCATGCTGCTCGTCATCCTCGGCATCATCTTCGTGCTCGGCTGGCCGCTCGAATGGGTGCCGATCGTGTTGATCGTCGTGCCGATCCTGCTGCCGCTCGTGCAGAAGCTCGGCATCGACATCGTGTGGTTCTGCACGCTGGTGGCCGTCTGCCTGCAAACCGCGTGGCTGTCGCCACCGGTGGCGCTGTCCGCCTACTTCCTCAAGGGCGTCGTACCCGAGTGGAAGCTGGGTGACATCTACAAGGGCATGATGCAGTTCATGGTGTTGCAGGTGATCGGCCTCCTGCTTGTCCTCTTCTTCCCGCAGCTCGCCCTGTGGCTGCCCGCCGTGCTGCGCGACTGACGGCAGCGTCTGCGCCCGCTGCGGTGGGTGCAGACGCTCCCGCCCGCCTCCTCACGCGCGTCTTCGCGACGCTCTCCTCGATCGCGGCATCGCCGCGCCCGCTGTCGGCCACGGCGATCGCCGCGAAGGTCGGCCTTGCGGCATCGTCGGCGCATCGCGTCCTGGGTCAGCTCGTCGCCGCCGGCCTCGTCGTCCGCGAGCCGGGCTCGCGCGGGTTTCGCGTCTCCTCGCAACTCGCGGCGTTTGCCCGCGAAGTGCTCCTGGGCGATCCGGCGCAGGCGGAGCGACACGCGATCCTCGACGGCCTCGCCACCCGCATCGGCGAGACCTGCAACCTCACGATGCTCGACCGGGGTCGCGTCGTCTATCTCGACCGCGTCGAATGCCAGTGGCCGCTGCGCGTCAATCTTGCGCCGGGCTCGCACGTTCCGATCCATTGCACGGCGAGCGGCAAGCTCTTCCTCGCGACGATGCCGAAGGCGCGGCGCACGGCACTGCTCGCCGCCGCACCGCTCGAGCGCTTCGCCCCCACGACGATCGTCGATCGCGCCGCGCTCGAGCACGAGCTCGAGCGCCTGCGCAAGCGCGACCTCGGCATCGACGACGAGGAGTACATGGCCGGGCTCATCGCGGTCGCGGTGCCGGTGCGCGACCCCCGCGGCCGGGTCGTCGCAGCACTCGCGGTGCACGCGCCCGCCGCCCGCATGCCGCTCACGGCGGCGCTCGACCACGTCGACGCGATGCGCGCTGCCGCGGCGCGGATCGCGTCGACGCTCAAGTGACGCTGGAGGCGGTGCCGCGCGTTGCGGCCCTTGCGTGCCACCGCGTGCGCCCTAGACCTTGCCCTTCCACGGCACGAGGATGCGCTCGATGCGGCGCATGAGCAGGTCGAAACCGAAGGCAAACAGTCCGATGACGACGATGCCCATGATCACGGTGTCGCTTTGCAGGTACTGCGCGGCATTGAGCACCATGAAGCCCAGGCCGCGGTTGGCTGCGATCATCTCGGCGGCCACCAGCGTCGTCCAGCCGAAGCCGATGCCGATGCGCATGCCGGTGAGGATCTCGGGCGTGGCGGCGGGAAGCACGACGCGCGAGATGATCTGGAACTTCGATGCCCCCATCGTGTAGGCGGCGTGGATCTGCTCGATCCCCACGGAGCGTACGCCGGCCCGCGCCGAGATCGCCATCGGCGCGAAGACGGCGAGGAAGATGAGCAGCGTCTTCGACAGCTCGCCGATGCCGAACCAGATGATCATCAACGGCAGGTAGGCAAGCGGCGGCAGCGGACGATAGAACTCGATCGGCGGATCGAAGATGCCGCGCATCACCCGGTTGGTCCCCATCAGGATGCCGATCGGGATCGCCGTCACGCACGACAGCAGGAATGCGCCGAACACGCGCATCAGGCTCGTCGTCGTATGCTGGAGCAGCGTCGAGTTCGCCACGCCTTCGGTGGCGGCGATGATGAACTTCTCCCACACCGCCTGCGGGGTTGGCAGGAAGAGCGGCTTGATCCAGCCCATGTTGGTGATGAGGAACCACAGCGCGAAGAGCACGATCGTCGTGACCACGCTGATCGTCGTGCTGCTGCCCTGGCCGGGCGAGCCGTAGACCTGGCCGGGGACCGCCGCTCGGCTTGCGAACCAGCGCGGCTTGCCGCCGGCGGGGGCGGGGGTCGCCGGCGGGGTCGCGCGTGGCGACGAATCCGGCGGCGCGCTAGGCATGCGCCACCTCGCCGGCCTGGCCTTCGGCGCGCTCGTCACCGTAGATGATGCCGAGCACGGTCTCGCGCATGCGGATGAAGTCGCTGCTCGACTTGATCGCGCGCGCGTCGCGGCACTCGAGAAAGCGTCGATTGAAATCGACGTCGTAGGTGTTGGTGATGCGCCCGGGCCGCGGTGACATCACGATGACGCGGGTGGCGAGGAAGAGCGCTTCCTCGACGCTGTGCGTGATGAAGAAGACCATCTTGCCGGTCTTTTGCCACACGTCGAGCAGGAGCTCCTGGATCGTCTCCCGGGTGAGCGCGTCGAGCGCTGCCATCGGCTCGTCCATGAGCAGCGTGGCCGGGTTGCAGGTCAACGCGCGCGCGATGCCGACGCGCTGCTGCATGCCGCCGGAGAGCTCGTAGATCATGTGATCGTGGAAATCCTGCAACCCGACCAGCGCGAGGTTGTGCGCGGCGATCTCGTGGCGCTGGCGCGAGTCGACGCCCTGCAGGCTCAGGCCGAACTCGGTGTTGCGGATGACATTGAGCCACGGCAGCAGCGCGTGCTTCTGGAACACGACGCCGCGGTCCGGCCCGGGGCCCGTGATCGTGCGTTGCCCGAGGCGCAACTCTCCCTGCGACGGCGACAGGAAGCCTGCCATGAGGTTGAGCAGCGTCGTCTTGCCGCAGCCCGAAGCTCCGAGCGCCACGACGAAGTCACCCGGGTTGATCGTCAGATTGATGTTGTCGAGCGCCTGGACCTCTTCGCCCGGCCGGCGGCCCGGGAAGACCACGCTCACCCCGGTGATGCTGAGCGCTTCGGTTTGGACCACCATCGCCATCCTCGCTGCGTCGAACCTGCGGCGCACCGCCTCGCGGCGGACCGGAGCACCGCCCCGTTCCGCCGCAAGCCAAGGTGATCGACTACTTCGCCGCGGCGTCGGCGTACTTCGACGTCACGTACGCACTGTAGTCGGGCAACAGCTTGTTGATCTGCCGCTGCGTCTTCAGGAACTCGGCGCTTTGCGTGACGGCACCCAGCGCCTTGCCCGCCTTGCCACCGCCCAGCCACTCCGCGGACGCCTGCTGCTTCGCATCCGGGAAGGTCAACAGCTTGAGCGAATCGGCGTTGTCCGCCGCGTCGCCGCCGATGAGCTTCGTCATCGCCTTCACCTCGGCCGAGCTCGCCGTCCACTTCGCGTGGTTCGCGTTGTAGTCCGCGTAGGTGGTGGCGAGCGCCTTGGTGAACGCCGCCATGAATGCGCCGTTCTTCGCGGCCCACGCCTTGTTCACGACGAGACCGTCGAAGGTCGGCACGGTCTTGGCGCCGATTTCCTCGGACGTCGCGATCGTCGTGCCGTTCTTGAGGAGCGTCGTCAGCGCCGGCGGCCACACGTAGGCGGCGTCGATGTCGCCGCGCGACCACGCCGCGACGATCTCTGGCGGCTTCATGTTGAGGATCTGCACCTTCGACGGCGCGATGTTCCAGATCTTCTCCAACGCCAGCAGCAGGTGGAAGTGCGAGGTCGAGACGAACGGCACGGCGACCTTCTTGCCGACGAGATCCTGCGGCGCCTTGATGCCGGACCCGTTGCGGGCGACGAGTTGCTCGGAGCGCCCGATGTTGTCGAGGATCCAGAAGAGCTCGAGATCCACGCCATTGCTCGTCGCCGCCGCGATGCCGGTGGAGCCGATCACGCCGATCGGCACGTCGCCGGAGGCGAGTGCTGCGCTGATGTCACCCGCCGACGTGAACTGTCGCCAGTTGATCTTGTATCCCGTCGCCTTCTCGAACACGCCGTTGGCGATGGCCGTCGGGAACGGCCCGACGATCGTCTGGTAGCCGATCGTGACCGTCTTGTCCTGCGCCTGCGCGAGCGCGCCGCCGAACAGCAGTGGCAGTCCCAGCGCGACCGCGAGCGTCCTCCATATGCGTTTCATGTTCCGATCCTCCTCCGAAGAGCCTGCTGTGAAAGTACGGGCCCCGACCGTCGATGGTACGCGAATGATCGGCGAGCCGGCGTCGCGTCTTGCCACGATACGCCATCACGAGTGTGCCGGCCCGCGCGCGCGCGGCACTAGTGCCAGTTGGCCGCAATCGCTTGCGCCAAGCGCCGCCGCGGCGCCATCCCGTACCCTGCCACCGGTCGCGATGCCGATCCATGCAGCGCCGCGCGGCGGCGGGGGTCGCGAACGGGGAAAACAGGCCGATTCGCGGCGATAATGACTTCTTTGCAAGAAAAGGGTCGCAATGACGACGTCGACCAGGCCGGGAGCGACCATCTGGGAGCCGCTGTTCCAGCGCTCCGCGCATGGCGGCATCAGCCTGCAGGGGCGAATCCGGCAGATGCTCGTCGCCGCCGTGCTCGACGGCCAGCTTCCCGTCGGCGCGCCGATTCCGTCGAGCCGCGAGCTCGCGTTGCACCTCGGCGTCGCGCGCAATACCGTGGTCATCGCCTATCAACAGCTCGTCGACGAGGGCTTCCTCGTCTCGCGCGAGCGCAGCGGCTTCTTCGTCCACCCGGAAGCGCTGGCGAGCCGGGTGCGGCACACGCCGAGTGACGAGAGTGCACTGCGCGGTCCGGCACCGGATTGGCATCGCCGCTTTCGCTTCGCGCCGTCGATGCAGCGCAACATCGTCAAGCGCGCCGACTGGCAGAAGTATCCGTATCCCTTCCTGTACGCGCAGTTCGACGCATCGCTGTTTCCCACCGCCGAGTGGCGCGAATGCTCGCTCAAGGCGCTGAGCGTGCTCGATATCCGCGAGTGGGCGCCCGACCTCATCTTCAGCGACGACGCGTCGCTCATCCAGCAGGTCCAGGCGCGCGTGCTGCCGCGCCGCGGCGTATGGGCGCTGCCGGAGGAAATCGTGGTGACCGTCGGCGCGCAGCAGGCGCTGTATCTCCTCGCCGACCTGCTGATGACCGCGCGAACGACCGTGGGCATGGAGGACCCCGGCTATCCGGACGCCCGCAATGCCTTTGCGAGCCGCGATGCGCGCCTCGTGCCGCTGCCGGTCGACGCGACGGGGCTCGTTCCCGGTGCCGCCTTGCGCGGCTGCGATTACGTCTACGTCACGCCCAGTCACCAGTGCCCGACGACGGTCACGATGCCTCTCGCACGCCGGGAGGCGCTGCTCGCCGCGGTGCAGGAAGGCGACGCGATCGTGATCGAGGACGACTACGAGAGCGAGAACCTCTTCGTCGGGACGCCGACGCCGGCGCTGAAGAGCCTCGACCGCAACGGCCGCGTCATCTACGTGGGGAGCCTGTCCAAGACGTTTGCGCCGGGCTTGCGCCTTGGCTACATCGTCGGCCCCGCCGACCTCATCGCCGAGTTGCGCGCGCTGCGTCGACTCGTGCTGCGCCATCCGTCGACGTACGTCGCGCGCGCGTTTGCGCTCTTCCTCTCGTTGGGCCATCACGACGCGCTCCTGCGCCGGCAGCGCATCGTCTATCACGAGCGGTCGAGCGCCCTGTCAGCAGCCATCACGCGGCATCTCGCCGATCTCGACGTGGTGCACGCGATCGGCGGCAGCGCGTGCTGGGTGGTCGGCCCCCATTGGCTCGACGCCACGCTGCTCGCGCGCCAGGCCGAAGCCGACGGCGTCCTGATCGAGCCGGGGGATGTCTTCCACATGGTCGCGGGCAGTGGCCGCAACACGTTTCGCCTCGGGTTTTCCTCGATCCCGGCCGAGCGCATCGACGCCGGGATTCGCGCCCTCGCCGGCGTCATGCGGCAGATGCGCCCGACACTCGTCGGCGCCTCGTAGGCGTCGCCGGCAACATTTCGCGCCGCCACGTGAGGGTCGCGCGGGCCGGCGCCGCTGGTCCATGCAGTTCCGATGATCTGGTGCTACGGGTCGCGCGATCCCCGTCGTACGCTACGTGGCGTGGACGCGACGCGAACCCGTGCGGATCGCGAGCGCGTGTCGACAGGAGAGACGAGCGTGGCCAACGAGCATGACACCCGCGGCGCAACGGTGGATGAGGCGTTCCTGCAGGCCTTCACCGATGCCTGGAACCGGCACGACATCGAGGCGCTGCTGCGCTTCGTCACCGACGACTGTGTCTTCGATGCGGTCGGCGGGCCCGACGCCTGGGGAACGCGTTACGCCGGGAAGGACGCCTTGCGCAAGGGTTTCGCGCAGGCCTGGACCACGTTCCCCGACGCGCAGTGGACGAACGGACGCCACTTCGTGTGTGGCGATCGCGGCGTATCCGAGTGGACGTTCATCGGCACCAAGGCCGACGGAACGCGCATCCACGCCAACGGCTGTGACGTCTTCACGTTCCGCGACGGACGAATCGCCGTGAAGAACGCGTTCCGCAAGGACCGCCCGCCGCTTCCCAAGGCATGAGCGGGTCGTCCGTCGTCGCGACCATGGACACCAAAGTCGACGCGGCCACCGCGGCGCTCACCGCGTACGACCCGCGCTACGATCCGCTCGTTGCTGCCCATCCCGGGCGCGGCACCGAGTACGCGCCGACGTATTGGGTGGCCTCGGCCGGCACACCCCCTGCCGACGACGGTCCCATCACGCAGGACGTCGACGTCGACGTCGCGATCGTCGGATCAGGCTTCACCGGTCTTGCGACCGCGCTCTTCCTCGCCCGCGAGCACGGGATTCGCGCGACGGTGCTCGAGGCGAACCGGTCGGTGTGGGGCTGCACGAGCCGCAACGGCGGCCAGGGCCAGAACGCGAGCGGTCGCCTGTACCGATCGCAATGGATCGCCCGCTGGGGCAAGGCGACCGCGATCCGGCTCGATGCCGAGATCCGCAGCGGCTTCGAGACCTTCAAGAGCCTCGTTGCCGAGATCGATTGCGATCCGCAGCCGGGCGGGCACCTCTACATCGCGCACCGCGCGAAGAAGCTGCCGTTCCTCGAGAACGAGGCGCGCGTGATGCGCGACGTCTTCGGCTACGACGCCCGGATGCTCACGGCCGAGGAAGTGCGCCGCGACTACGTCAACGAGGCCGAGGCGGTCGGCGCGCTGCACGAGCCCGACGGCATCGGCGTGCATCCTTTGAAGCTCGCCTACGGCTACCTTGCCAAGGCGCGCGCGCTCGGCGCGAAGGTGCACCCGGCGAGCCCGGTGGTGGGCTGGGAGCTTCGTAACGGCGTGCATCACCTGCGCACGCCCGGCGGGATCGTGCGCGCCCGTGCGGTGGGCTTCGCGACGGGAGGCTATACCTCGAACGGACTGCATCCGGCGCTCGATTCGCGGATCATGCCGATCCTGTCGAACTCGATGGTGACGCGGCCCCTCACCGCCGACGAGATCGCGGCGACGAACTTTCGCACGATGCAGATCGTCACCGATACGCGCACGTTGCGCTTCTATTACCGGCGTCTGCCGGACAACCGCGTGCAGATCGGCAGCCGCAGCTCGATCACCGGCGCCGATGCCCCGCACCCGCGCCACATGAAGGTGCTGGTCGACGGATTGCATCGCAAGTTTCCCGCGCTCACCGGAATCGACATCGATTACTCGTGGTGGGGTTGGGTCGACGTCTCGCACGACATGATGCCGCGCATCGTGCAGCCCGATCCGCGGCAGACGGCGTATTACGCGCTGGGCTACGGCGGCAACGGCGTGTCGTTCTCGGCGCACGCCGGGCGGCGGCTCGCCGAGCGCATCGCGGGCAAGCGCGATCCCGCATTCGATCTGCCGATCTACGCCTCGCCGCTCCCGTTGCCGATCGCCTTCCATCGCTTCGAATCGCGTTTCTTCGCGCCGTTTCGCCGCCTCGGGCAGCGTGCGCTCTACCACTGGTACTACCTCAAGGACGAGAAGCTGTAGCCCCTTCGGGCGCGGCCTTCGAGGTCGCCGCAGGCACGGCGTGATAACGTTGCCGGTCATGGCGCCCGGTGCCCCGGGTGTATCGCTGTCCATCCCGGGCGCGCACCGCGCCACGATCTCGCACGAACGACATGGCAACGACCGATCGCAGGAAGAAGGCGGGTGCGCGCAGCGCGCACCGCCCCCCGGGCCGCACCCCCGCGGCACCCGCCCGACCGCATCTCGACCACATCGTGGCCACGGCGCAGCGCGCCGGCCCCGCACGCATCGCCGTCGCCTATCCGTGCAGCGCCAATGCGCTGGAGGCGGCGGTCACCGCGCATCACCTGGGCCTTGCCGACCCGATCCTCGTGGGGCCGCCGCGACGGA
>WBZR01005089.1_pt1 | contig 10298 bp, 11 predicted proteins | sample 5204231 | NCBI WGS metagenome assembly WBZR01 (sample SAMN12412403, study PRJNA552823) | activated sludge metagenome | isolation source: activated sludge from anammox sidestream of wastewater treatment plant... | place: USA: Virginia | collected 2017-08
CGCGGTCGCGCGTGCGCTCCGCGGCATGGGCTGCTACGAGATCTCGCTCGGGGACACCATCGGCACGGGAACGCCGGGCAAGATCAAGCGGATGATCGACGTGACCGCGCGCGAGGTCGCGCGCGACCGGCTCGCCGTGCATTTCCACGACACCTACGGGCAGGCGCTCGTCAACATCTACGCCGCGCTCGAGGAGGGGGTGATCGTCGTCGACAGCTCGGTGGCGGGGCTCGGCGGCTGTCCCTACGCCAAGGGCGCATCCGGCAACGTGGGCACGGAGGACGTGCTCTACATGCTGAACGGGCTCGGCATCGAGACCGGGGTCGACCTCGAGCAGGTGTTCGAGGCAGGACAGTTCATCCTCGCCGAGCTCGGCCGCGAGCCGGCGTCGAAGACGCACCGGGCGATGGCGGCCAAGAGAGCGCGGAGCCAGGGGTGACGGGCGGGCGGTCTTCGGCGCCCTCGCCGTACGCAGCGCGCGCTCTGCTGCCTGAGAGCATCCGCGTCCTCGAGCGCGGCTGGCTCTCCTCCAACAACGTCGTGCTGCTCGGACGCGACGGTGCGGCGCTCGTCGACTCCGGTTACATGACGCAGGCCGAGGAGACTGTCGCGCTCGTGGCGCAGGCGCTCGGCGGACTGCCGCTCGAGCGGCTGGTCAACACGCATTGTCACTCCGACCACATGGGCGGCAACGCGGCAATCCAGCGTGCCCACCCCTGCCGCACCAGCATCCCGGCCGGCGAAGCGCCGCTCGTCGCCCGCTGGGACGAGGAAGCGCTCCTGCTCTCCTACGCCGGCCAGCGCGCCGAGCGGTTCCGCGTGGACGACACGTTCGCGGCGGGCGACGTGCTGCGCCTCGGCGGGCGCGATTGGCAGGTGATCGCGGCGCCCGGACACGACCCGCACGCAACGATGCTCTACGCGCCCGACGAGCGCATCCTGCTCTCGGGCGATGCGCTGTGGGAGAACGGCTTCGGCGTCATCTTCGGGGCGCTCGCCGGCAACGCCACGGCGTTCGCGGACACGCGCGCCACGCTCGAATCCATCGCGCGGCTCGACGTGCGCACCGTGATCCCGGGCCACGGGCGCCCATTCGAGGCGGCCGGCGCCGCGCTCGAGCGGGCGTTCGCCCGGCTCGCGGGCTACGAGCAGGACATCACGCGCCTCGCGCGGCACGCGGCGAAGGTGATGGTGACCTTTTCCCTGCTCGACCGGCGGAGCATGCCGGTCGCCGATCTCGCAGCCTACGTGGCGGGCGTGCCCGTGATGCGAGACATCAACGCCCGCCATCTCCACATGTCGGCGCAGGCGCTCGCGGACTGGCTGGTCGACGACCTCGTGCGCGCCGGCGCGATCGAGCGCCGCGACGGCCTCGTCGTCGCGCGCGGCGCCGCTTGAGCGACGCTGTCGCCTGCGATCCGCTCAGCCACGCGCGCGCTTGCGCACCTTCCTGGGGGCGGCGCCGGCACCCGGCGCATCGTGCGCCTTGCCGTGCGCGGCGATGAGCTCCTCGCCGAGCAGCCGGAACTCGTTCCGGCGCTGCGTGCCCCGCCGCCAGACGAGCGCGACCCGGCGCGCGTCCGCCGGGTCCGCCAGAGGCCGGGCGACGAGCGAGGTGCCGCGCAGGACGCCGCCGCGCACGGCGAGCTCGGGCAGCAGCGTCACGCCGAGGCCGCCCTCCACCATCTGCACCAGCGTGTGGAGGCTCGTCGCTTCGAGCACTTCCCCCTGGCCGCGGCCCGGAAGGTGACAGGCGGAGAGCGCGTGCCCGCGCAGGCAATGCCCTTCCTCGAGCAGCAGCAGGGACTCGCCGGCGAGGTCGCGCGACCGCACGGCCTGCGCCTGCGCAAGCCGGTGGTCCTTGCGGCATGCCAGCACGAAGCGGTCCTCGAAGAGCGACATCGTCTCGGCGCTCCCGGTGTCGTACGGCAACGCGACCAGCGCCACGTCGAGCTCGCCGCCCTCCAGCTTCTCGAGCAGCCGCTCGGTGAGCTCCTCGCGCAGATAGAGGCGCAGGCGCGGAAAGCGCCGGCGCAGGCGCGGCAGCGCGACCGGCAGCAGGAACGGCCCGATGGTGGGGATGACACCGAGCCGCAGCGGGCCGGCGAGCGGCCCGGCGGCCGATTTGGCGAGCTGGACGAGCTCCTCGGCCTCGACGAGCAGCCGCCGGGCCCGCTCCACGGCCGCACGCCCGAGCGGCGTGAAGGCGACCCGCCGGCTCGTGCGGTCGACGAGCGGCACGCCGAGCAGGGTCTCGAGCTCCTTGATGCTCGCCGAGAGCGTCGACTGGGTGACGTGCGACGCTTGCGCCGCGCGCCCGAAGTGGCCGGCGTCGTGGAGCGCCACCAGGTGCCGGAGCTGGCGGAGGGTGGGCATGTGCGCCATTGAGATTCTCGATTGAATCTACCGCAACAATCCGTTGGATCGATTGATGCTACACGGGTACATTGGACCCTGCAAGAAACCCCGACAGGACTGATCCGATGAATGCCCCCAATCCGCTCCTCAAGACTGCGACCTTCGCCGCGATCCACTTCACGGTCGCGTTCGCGGTCGGCTATGCGCTCACCGGAAGCGTGATCGTGGGCGGCGCCATCGCGCTGGTCGAGCCGCTTGTGAACACCGTCGCCTTCTACCTGCACGAGAAGGTATGGAGCCGGCTTGCGTTGCAGCGTGCCCGGCGCGGCGCGCGCTCTCGCCTGACCCCCGCACCGAGTTGAGCCGCGCTGCCATGGCGGGCGAGCGTCTGATCACCCGCTGCCCGGCGGGATGCGATGCCGAGCTCGCCGGCTCCGGGATCGTCATGCCCGAAGGGCCGCTCCTCCGCTGCGGCGCCTGCGGGCAGCTCGTCAGTCAGTGTTCGGTCGAACAATACGATGACGCGCTCCGGAAGTGGGACACCGCGAGCGGCACGACGCCGTCGTGCGATGCGATTGCCCGACATGACCAGGTCGGTCGACGCCGGCTCCGCACGCTGCTCGCGCTGCTCGGCCGGGGTCCGGCGGGCGTACGCCTGCTCGACGTCGGCTGCTCGAGCGGCGCATTCCTTTTGACTGCACAGCAGGCTGGGCTCGACGCCGAGGGCGTCGAGCTCTCGCCGGAGGCAGCGCAGACCGCGCGCGAGGCCGGCTTTCGCGTGTTCACCGGCCGGCTGGAGGACGCCCGCTTTCCCGACGCCGCCTTCGACGCGATTGCTCTCATCGAGCTGGTCGAGCACCTACGCGATCCGCGGAGCCTCCTCGAGGAGTGCCGCCGCATTCTTCGCCCCGGCGGCATCGTCATGATCACCACCCCGAACGCCGCGAGTCTGACGGCGCGCGCAATGGGCGCGCGCTGGGGCGTGTTCAGTCTGGCGGGCATGGGCGGGCACGTCAGCTTCTTCAACCCCCGTTCGCTCGAGGGGCTCGCGGAGCGGACCGGCTTCGCAGTGGCAAGGCTCGAAACGCGGCACGTGCGTCTCGCTGAAAAGGGCCAGTGCCTGAAGCCGCTCTACGTGGCAGCGAAGCTCACCGCCGGCCTGCTCGACGCGCCCGCGCGACTCGCGCACGCGGGCCACGATCTCACTGCATTCCTCCGCAAACGCTGACCTGATTACCAATGAGCCTCAGCCAGCTTTACGAACCGATAGGGCATGGGCGGCGTGAGCGCTGCTGCGGCGCCGAGGCGAGCAACCATGCCGGCGAGATCGAATCGCCGGTTGAAGCGGTAGGCGAATTCGGCCAGATACCGCGGCAGATGCTTGGCCCGGATGGCGTGGTAGGTTCCGTGCATCGCATTCTTGACGTTGCCCAGCATCGTATCGACCCAAGTGAGGTGCTTGCGGTTGTGCCGCCCCGCCACTCCGCTGGTATTCAGTGGGGTATGGGCACAACCGGCGCGCTCGACGGCGCGAAAGCATGCCAGCGCATCCGAGCGCACGTCGCTGCCGGGGGTGAGATGACGCCGGCTCCAGCGGCCGATCTCTCTGGAGCGAAAGCCCTTGACCCGATCCATGCGCATCCTCAGCGGTTTGCCGCTCGCCGGATCGGTCGCCACCGCCGCCACAAAGGGCGTCTTGCCGCGCGTGCCGCGCCCGCGCTTGTAGCCGCGGCGTCGGCCGCCCCAGTAGGCATCGTCCATCTGCACAATGCCCGTGAGCTTTCGGCCCTGCTCCCGCTCCAGCATCGCCTGCATGAGTTTGTGCTTCATGAGCCAGGCGCTGTTGTAGCAGACGCCCAACTGCCGAGCGAGATCCATCGCCGAGATGCCGTTCTTCGATTGGGTCAGCAAGTAGATCGCCAGCAGCCACTTGGTCAGCGGCAGCTTGGTGCCGGCGAACAGCGTCCCGGCGGTCACGGAAGTCTGGCGGCGGCAGCGATGGCACTGGTAGAGCCCGCGGCCGAGCACGCAATAGCCGCCGTGCCCGCATTCGGGGCAGACCAAGCCCTGCGGCCAACGCCAGGCGAACAAGGCCTGTTCGCACTGCGCCTCGGTTCCGTACTGCGCCAGAAAATCGCGCAAACTCATGCCTCGCTGAAACTGCACTTCGTTCTTCGGCATCGCTTTCTCCTTGGAAAATCAAGCAATGCCAGTTTGCTACCCCCCCTGGCTCACAGGCTGAGCCTCATTGGTAATCAGGAACGCTGAAGACTCGCCGGCCAGCCGCCACCGGTGCATCCGGAGCGCGCTTCAACGCATCAGACTCTCGCCCCGTCAGCGCGAAAGCTCGGGGAGCGCGTCGTCGCTCGGGCGCAGCGCGCGGAACTGCGTCGGCGGCGCGCCGCCGCGCGCCACCGTGCCGACGATGCGGTCCTGGTAGGCCTTGCCGGTGAGCTGCAGGCGATTCGAACCCTCGCACGCGCGGATCGCGAGCCGGTCGCCGGAGAGCGTCGCCGCCTCGATCGGGCACTGGGCGTTACGGTAGCGCACGGTCCCGGTGACGCGCTGGAATTTCTGCTCGAGCGCGAGTTCGAGCTCGCCGCCGGCCCCGAGCCGTGCGCGCCACGGGCCCTGCACGCGCGCCGGGACGCGCCACAGGTAGATCGTGCTCGTCTGCGTGCCGCCGAGCGTCTTCTCGGGCGCGGGCATGGTGATTCTCTCGTCGGGCTCCCAGTCGCCCATGTCCCAGTCGTGCGACACGACGCGCGCACCGGGACGCAGCTCGTCGAGGATGCGCGGGCGCAGCGCGAGGTTGTACTCCGGCAGGAGGTAGAGCGCGAGCACCGTCGCCTGCGAGAGATCCGCGTCGAAGATGTCCTTGACGACGAAGGTCGCGCGGTCCGCGACGCCGGCGCGGGTGGCCGCCGCGCGCGCTTCGCGCACGAGGGCCGGACTGTTGTCGATGCCGAGGCCTTCGGCGCCGAACCGCTGCGCCGCCGTGATCACGATGCGCCCGTCGCCCGAGCCGAGATCGATCAGGAAATCCCCGGGCCGCACCTCGGCGAGCTCGAGCATCGCCACCACCACGTTCTGGGGCGTGGGGACGAAGGGCACCTCCTCGCCCGGTGCCTGCGTCGGCACGCGCGCGAATGCGCCGCCGCCCGCCAGGACGGCGAGCACGAGACACCAGAACCGCTTCACCTGCGTAACAGCTCGTAGCCCGGAGCGCCGTCGACGCAGGCCTCGAAGCCGCACTGCAGGAGCGCCACCACCACGTGCGCGAGCGCGACCAGGACGAAGAGCCAGCCGACCGCCTGCGCCGCCCCGCTCGGCCGCCTGTCGCGCACGCCTTCCACGAACTGGCCCTCGATGAAGAGGAGCGCGGCACCGAGCAGGATCGCCGCGAAGAATCCGGCCACCTCCCAGGTGCAGAAGTGATAGCCGAACATCTCGGCGCCGAGCGCGGGGCCGCTCGCCGCGGCGTACCCGATCATCTGCCGCGCCGCGGCCAGGAGGCCTATCGCGGCGCTGAAGATGACGATGCCGAAGTGCGCCTCCGACGATCCGAAACGGACGTTCAGCAGGAATCCGAGTCCGATGCCGAGGAGCGCGACCCGCTGCATCAGCGCGAGCGTGCCGGGAGCGTCGCCGCGGACAAGTTGCCAATAGAGGACGAACAGCAGCACGACGCACGTCGCGAAGAGCGCGAGGGCGTTGACGAGTCTGGCGATGGCGGCCACGGGCGTGCCTACGGCGCAAACTGGAGAAAGTCGCCCGCGCGCAGGCTGAGCGTGTAGAGGAACGCCGCCATGGCGACGATCCACACCCAGATCGCGGGGCGGCGCAGGCCGATCGTCGCAACCAGCGCGGCGACGACGAGCAGCAGGAACGGCACCACCATCATCACAGCCTCCCTCACCCCTTCCCGCCCACGACAGCGGCGGGCCGCGGGGTCATTCGTACTTGCGAACGTCCTCGATCACCTTGCCGTCGTTCGGCAGCGTGCCGGGCTGCACGAACTCGACCTCGCCGCGCAACTTGGTGACCTCCCGCATCCCGTCGACGAGCGCCTTGGCGAGCGCCTCGCTGCCGCCGGGCACCTCGCAGCGCAGCGTCATCCGGTCCTGACCGTCCGCTTGATCGACCACCAGCCGCGCTCTTGCCACCTCGGGGTGGCGCTTCAGCACTTCGGCCACCTGGGACGGATGGACGAACATGCCCTTCACCTTGGTGGTCTGGTCCGCACGGCCCATCCAGCCCTTAATGCGCACGTTGGTGCGGCCGCACGGGCTGCGCCCGGGCAGCACCGCCGAAAGGTCGCCGGTGCCAAACCGGATGAGCGGATAGTCCGGATTGAACGTCGTGACCACGACCTCGCCCACGTCCCCCTCCGAAACCGGATCCCCGGTGCCCGGCCGCACGATCTCCAGGAGGATCGACTCGTCGGCGATCATGCCCGGAGTGACCGTGCCGTCGGGCAGCTTCGACTCGTAGGCGATCAGCCCCAGATCGGCGCTCGCATACATCTGCACGACGCTCACGCCGCGCGCGCGCATCGCCTCGCGCAGCGCCGGCGGCAGGTATTCGGCGCCGACCATCGCCTTCTTCATGCACGAGATGTCGGTCCCGATCTCGTCCGCCTTCTCGACGATGACCTTGAGGAAGGAAGGCGTGCCGATGTAGCCGCCGGCGCGCAGGTCGGCGATCGTCGCGACCTGCAGCTCGGTCTGGCCGACGCCGGTCGGCACCACAGTGCAGCCGAGCGCGAGCGCGCCGTTCTCGAGCATCGAGCCCGCCGGGGTGAAATGATAGGCGAACGTGTTGACGACGAGATCGCCCGCGCGGAATCCCGCGGCGAAGAGCCCGCGGGCGAGCCGCCACCAGTCTCTTGCGTGCCCTTCCGGCTCGTAGATCGGGCCGGGCGAGACGAAGATTTTGGCGAGCCGCGATACCGGCGTGGCATTGAGGCCGCCGAGCGGCGGGTCGGCCCGCTGCAGCGCCTTCAGATCGGACTTGCGCGTGACCGGCACTTGCGCCAGCGCGGCGCGCGTGGTGATCGCGCGCGCGTCGACGCCATTCAGGATCCGCGCGAAGCCCGCAGCGTTCCGCTTCACATGCTCGACCTGCGCCGGCAGCGCCGCGAGGAGCGCGCGCTCGCGCGTCTCGGGGTCGCGGGTCTCGAGGGCGTCGAAGTGCTCCATGCGCTCAGGAGAGCCAGCGCTTGCGCCGGCGGTAGAACTTGGTGTCGCGGAAGCTCTTGCGCCCGCCCGCCGAGATGCCGAGGTAGAACTCTTTCACGTCCTCGTTGTGCGCGAGGCTCGCGGCGGCGCCGTCCATCACCACGCGACCGTTCTCGAGGATGTAGCCGTAGTTCGCATACTTCAGCGCGAGGCTGGTGTTCTGCTCGGCGAGCAGGATCGAGACGCCCTCCTTCTCGTTCAGGCTCTTGACGATGTCGAAGATCTCCTCGACGAGCTGCGGCGCGAGCCCCATCGAGGGCTCGTCGAGCAGGATCATCCGCGGGCGCGCCATGAGCGCGCGCCCGATCGCTGTCATCTGCTGCTCGCCGCCGGAAGTGTAGCCGGCGAGCGAAGCGCGGCGCTCGCGCAGCCGCGGGAAATAGCCGTAGACGAGCTCGAGATTCTCGCGGAGCTCGGCGCGACCGATCCTGCGTGTGAATGCGCCGGTGAGGAGGTTCTCCTCGACGGTGAGGTGCTGGAAGCAGTGGCGGCCTTCCATCACCTGGCAGACGCCCAGGCGCACGAGCTCGTTCGGCGTGAGCTTATCGATCCGCTTGCCGTCGAACTCGATCGAGCCTTTGGTGACGTCGCCGCGCTCGGCGCGCAGCAGGTTGGAGATCGCCTTCAGCGTCGTGGTCTTGCCGGCGCCGTTCGCACCGAGCAGCGCGACGATCTGCCCTTTCTGCACCTGGAGCGAGACGCCCTTCAGGACCAGGATCACGTGGTCGTAGATGACTTCGACGTTGTTGACCGTGAGATAGGCCTGCGCTACGGGCTGGGGGGCGGTGGCTGCCGACATGGCCGATCGCTTCTTCGTGGATGGACGATACGACGCGCAGCGCGCGACGGCGCGCCGCGGACCGCCCGCGCCGGATGCCGACCGCGGCGAGAGCTTCCGGTCGAGCCGCCTCGGACATCGAAGCGGCTCGCGCAGGGCTCTCGGCGGGAGCGGGGAGCGGCCCCCGCCCGCCGTCTCGCGCTACTTGCAGTCGCGCGGGGTGATCCCCTTCTCCTTGGCGTACTTAGCCGCCGACTCCTCGATCATCGGGCGCACGAGCGACTGGTCGGATGGGATCCAGTCGGTGATCACGTTCCACTTCGCGCCGTCCCATTGCATGAACTTCACCGCGCCGCCGCCCTCGTGGTCCAGGCACGAGACCTTGAGCGGTTGCATCAGGCCAACGGCGCCGAGCTCCTTCAGGCGCTTCTCGTCGATGTTGAGGTTCTCGATGCCCCAGCGCATCTGCTCGGGGGTGATCGACTTGCCCTTGCCGAACTTCTCCTGCGCCGTACGGATCGCCTCGGCGGCAATGATGCCGGCCACCACACCGCGGGTGTGATAGACGGAGCCGATCCGCGAGCGGTCCTCCATCTCGCCCTTGCCCTTGCCGTAGACCTCCTTGAGGATCTGTTGCATCACCGGGAAGGTCGTGCCGGGCATGTTGAAGGCGGCCGCGATGTAGCCCTTCGCCGCCTCGCCGGCCGGGATCACGTCCTCCTCGGCGCCCGCCCACCACACGCCCACCATCTTGTTGCGCGGGAAACCGACCTTGGCGGCGGCCTTGATCGCGGTCGGGTTCATCACGCCCCAGCCGCGCAGGATCACCCAGTCGGGCCGGATCTGGCGGATCTGCAGCCACTGCGACTGCTGCTCGTTGCCCGGATGCGGCACCGGGATGTGCGTGACCGTGAACCCGTACTTCTTCGCCTGCGCATCCAGGACCGGGATGGTCTCCTTGCCGTAGGCCGAGTCGTGATAGAGGTTCACGATCTTCTTGCCCTTCAGCTTGTCCATCCCACCTTCCTTCATGCCGATGAACTTGATCTTGGCGGTGTTTTGCGACCAGTAGGTAGTCACGAGCGGGAAGACGAACGGGAACACCCGGCCGTCGGCCGCGTCGGTCCGGCCGTAGCCCATCGAGATCATCGGGATCTTGTCGGCCGTCACCTTCTCGATCAGCGAGTAGGTGATGCCGGTCGACAGCGGCTGGATCACCGTGGCGCCCGTCGGGCCCTTGTTCTTGAGGCGCTCGTAGCACTCGACGCCGCGCGCGTTGTTGTACTCGGTCTCGCACTCCTCCCAGGTCAGCTTGACGCCGTTGATGCCGCCGTCGCGCGCGTTCAGCAACTCGAAATAGTCAATCATCCCGCCGAAGAAGCCCGACCCGCCGGGGGCATAGGGGCCGACCCAGTAGCCGATGGCGGGAATGAACTGCTCCTTGGCCTGCCCGAGCGCGGATCCGGCGCCGAGCGCGAGCGCGGCCGCGCCGAGCAAGGCCGCGACCGGCCTGCCGATCCCACGTGCGATGTGTCCTGCCATGTCATTCTCTCCTCTGCAATGAAGGTGGAAGGAAATGTCTCCCACAAAATACTCGTTCTTCTTTAGTTTTCTTGGGGTTAGTCCGGGCCACTATACTCTTCAATCCCGAGTGAACGCAATCCTGGCGACTGGATGCGAAAGGGGCCACACCCGCTTTTGAATCCCGAATTCCAGTGATGCAAAACGCCAATCTCCCTCGAAGCAACGGCTGTCTCGAGATTCTGCGCGCACGAATTTCCGCGTTTTGCATCACGCTGCGAGTTTAGTGCGGGAACGGCCAGAGGCGCAGCTTCTCCTTCGCGATCTGCCACAGGCGCGCGAGGCCGAGCGGCTCCACGATCAGGAAGAAGATGATCAGGGCGCCGAAGATCATCAGCTCC